>Ga0256839_1000194_pt1 | contig 79651 bp, 68 predicted proteins | sample 354166metaG_FD_185968 | JGI IMG/M metagenome (GOLD analysis project Ga0256839, IMG submission 185968) | Hydrothermal vent microbial communities from Mid Atlantic Ridge, Atlantic Ocean - 354-166 | ecosystem: Environmental > Aquatic > Marine > Hydrothermal vents | place: Atlantic Ocean: Mid... | reverse complement strand
GGAAGGGTCACCACATCGCCGTGGTTATGGTGAAAGAAAACACGAGGGAGTTAGTTTGTCAAGTCCTTGTTTGGTCTCCATGGGGTAGTAGGTCAGGCGCTTGTTTTGGTTGGGGGATTGTGTTGCTGGTTATGGGTTGAGGGGGCAGCGTGGTTGGGCCCCTCCCCCTGTCCCCCTCCCCGGAGGGGAGGGGGGAACCTGATAAAAAACCGTTTCGCCTGTAGTTGTACCGTCACGCTACACTTCGCACGGCTGAGCCCGAGAATCTTACTCCCCCTTGGAGGGGGAGCTGTCCGAAGGACTGAGGGGGTGTCTGCTGGAAGACAGCCTTGCTGTCAGAAACAGCGCAGTAGATGGATTGGAGCCCCTCCCTCTGTCCCCCTCCCCAGAGGGGAGGGGGAACTCCATGTAACAGTCTCTTGGCTTTTGATATAGCGCTTGTGACTCTCTTCAGGATTCAAGAGGGGGAACCCCATGTAGCAGTCTCTTGGCCTCTTTGCCAAGAGATTTCCAGCACACCTTTCTGCACGTAGCCTGCTGCCAATGCCTCAGGCTTCCTGCATGGCTTCTGCTTCGGCCACGACTTTCTCCTGCACGTGGCGCGGCATCGGCTCGTAGTGGCTGAAGCGGGCCCGGTGGATGCCGCGTCCCTGCGTCAGCGAGCGCAACGCGGTGGCGTAGCGATACAGCTCGGCTTCGGGTACGTACGCTTTGATCTTCTGAAAGACGCCTTCCATCTCGATGCCCTGAATGCGGGCGCGACGCGTATTCAGATCGCCCATCACGTCGCCCGTAAAAGTGTCAGGTACGATCACCTCCACCTCGTCGATGGGCTCCAGCAGCACCGGTTGCGCCTTCTTGAAGGCTTCGCGGAAGGCCATCCGGGCCGCCGTCTTGAAGGCTGCTTCGTTGGAGTCGACCGGGTGCATCCCACCGTGATAGATGATCACCCGCACGTCGCCTACCGGGTAGCCCGCAATCGGGCCGTTCTGCATGGCCTCCAGCACGCCTTTCTGGATGGCGCCAAAAAAGCGTTTCATATCGATCACGCCGCCCACGATGGCATCGACGAAGTGCACGCGGGCGCCCCAGTTGGTTTCGACGGTCACCTCGCCTCGTACGGTGATGTCCGAAGGCGGCTGGAACGGCTCGGTCAGCGGCTCCACATGAATGGAAATGTCGGCGAACTGACCGGCGCCGCCTGTTTGCTTTTTGTGACGATAGGACGTGCGCGCGCTGGTCTGAATGGTTTCGCGGTAGGCCACCTTGGGTTTGACAAACTCCACTTCCACCCCGAAGCGATTCTTCAGCCGGAAGCGGGCAATCTCCAGATGCATTTCGCCCTGGCCGGCCAGCACGATCTGACGCAACAGTGGATCCTGAATGATCTTCAGGGAAGGATCTTCTTCGACAAGCTGGTGCAGTCCCTGCATCATCTTGTCCTCGTCGCCTTCGCGCAGGGGACGCACGGCCACCGCATAGCGCGGTTCAGGAAATTCAATAGGCGGCAGGACAAACGACGTGCCCTTGGGTCGCAAGGTATTGTTTGTGTGCGTGTCGCGCAGTTTGACCGTGGTACCCAGGTCGCCGGCTACCATCCGCGGGACGGCCTCGCGCTCGCGGCCGTTCATGGCGTAGAGCGTACCCAGCCGCTCCACCGTGCCGGTCTGGGCATTTTCCAGATCCAGTCCCTGCTCCAGCGTGCCCGAATAGACGCGGAAGTAGGAAAAGTCCCCCACGTGCTGCTCCGCCATCGTGCGGAAGATAAAGGCAACGGGCGGCCCAGAAGGATCAGGCGCCAGCGTGCCACCCTCTGTTAGTTGCGCAGGAGGCATGTCGGCGGGTGAGGGGGCCACGTTGACCAGAAAGCTCAGCAGCCGCGAAATGCCGATGACTTCGGTAGCGCTCACCACGAAAATCGGGAAAAGCTGTCGGCGGATCATGGCCGCCCGAAGTCCTTTGCGCATTTCATCTTCGGTGAGCGTGCCTTTTTCAAAGTACAGCTCCATCAGGCCCTCGTCGTTTTCGGCAATGTCTTCGATGAGGGCTGTGTGGAGCTCCTCGGCTTCCTCCCGGAACACCGGATCGATCTCGCTTTCTTCCGGCGTCAGGCTTCCTTTGGGATAGGTAAGCTGCTTCATGTGCAGCACGTCGATAATTGCGCGCGTGCCCGTTCCGGCCGGAATCTGCACCACCGTGGCCCCGCGTCCGAATCGCTCCTTGATCTGCGCGACCAGCGCTCGGAAGTCGGACTCGGCCCGATCCAGATGGTTGACCACAAACATCGAGGGCACCTGCTGCTTCCGGCCATACTCCCAGGCCAGCTCGGTGCCTACCTGGACACCCTCCACCGCATTCATCACGTAGATCGCCAGGTCTGCCACCCGAAGCGCGGCCAGCACTTCCCCGACAAAGTCCGGATAGCCCGGCGTGTCGAGCACGTTGATTTTATGCTCCTGCCAGGGCACATGCAGCAGCGACGTAAAGACCGACATGCCGCGCTCTTTTTCACTGGGATGATAGTCGCTGACCGTATTGCCTTCCTCAATGGACCCCATGCGCGAAATGACGCCGGCCGTGTAGAGCATGGCTTCGGCCAGCATCGTCTTGCCGCTTCCCTGGTGTCCGACCAGCGCAACGTTACGAATGTGCGTGGCTTCGTAGACCTTCATAGGCACCTCCTGCTGGTTTACACCGGGCACGCGAAGCGCTTGCACAGACGCCCCGTTTTCCCGGATGGTTTGCTGAAAAGAACCGCCCCGTCTGGTTGTTGTTTAAGATACAAGCGAATCCCAAATAGTCAAGCCGATCGCTGCATGAAACCATTGCTCCTGGCCCTGGAGACAGCCACCGATGTGTGTAGCGTGGCGCTGTTTATCGGCGACAGACCCTGCTTCGAGGCCATTCTGCAGCGCGGACGCGTCCATGCCGAACAGTTGGTACCGCTGATCGCCAACGCCCTGGAACGATGTGAGCGGCAGACTGCCGATCTGGATGCCGTGGCCGTCTCTATGGGGCCGGGTTCCTACACGGGACTCCGGGTGGGCGTTAGCACTGCCAAAGGCCTGGCCGAAGCAACCGGTGCTGCTCTTATTGGCGTACCGACCCTGGAAGCGCTGGCTGCTTCCGTCATTCCTTATGCCGATCCAGACGACCTGGTGGTGCCCCTGCTGAACTCGCGACGTACCGAGGTGTACACCGCGGCCTATCAGATCAAGACAGACGGGCGGCTGCACCCGCTTACTGAACCTGTTGCCCTGGAAGCAGTCGCTGTACCTGACTGGATGCCCCGACCGGAGCGGGCCGCGCGCACATGGCTGGTGGGCGAAGGCGTGCGGCGCGTGTCGGCGTATCTGTCGGAAGATCCAGCGACCCTTCGCCTGCTCGATCCGGATCTGCATTCGTTGCGGGCTTTCTGGGTAGGCTGGCTGGGACTGGCCCTTTACCGAGCAGGACGCTTCGAAGACGTGGCCGCTTTCGAGCCTTTTTATTTGAAGGATTTTGTAGCAAAGCCCCATCGGGACGCGTCTATCGCTTCCCTTTCCTCCTGAATTTTCGTATGCTATCAGTCCTCCCCTAACGAGCTCAAGCCACAATATGGCCTGGTTTAAACGCAAGACACAGGGCATTCTGACTTCACGGGATCAGCAAATCGATGTACCAGAAGGGCAGTGGGAAAAATGCCCGGAATGTTCCCACATGCTGCATCGGCGAGAGCTGGCCGAACATGCCCGGGTATGCGCTAAGTGTGGCTACCATTTTCCCATGACCAGCCTGGAATACTTCCGGCTGATTTTCGATAACGGCCACTTCACACTGCACGATCAGCACCTGACCTCAGCCGATCCCCTTGAATTCACGGATCGCAAGCCCTATACGGTACGTCTGGAAGAAGCCCGACAGAAAACCGGCCTGAACGAAGCGGCCCTACGAGCCACGGGTACAGCAGGCGGTCACCGCCTTTCGGTAGCCGCCCTGGACTTCCGTTTCATTGGGGGCTCCATGGGCTCAGTGGTGGGGGAAATCGTCGCCCGTGCCATTCGGACAGCCTACACCGAGCGCATTCCGCTGCTGATCATTTCGCAAAGCGGCGGCGCGCGCATGATGGAGGGCATCCTCAGCCTGATGCAGATGGCCAAGACGGCCGCGCTGCTTACTCGGCTCGACGAAGTGCGCGTCCCGTATATTTCTCTGATGACCAATCCCACCACAGGCGGCGTGACCGCTTCGTTTGCCATGCTGGGCGATATCAACCTGGCCGAGCCCGGGGCCCTTATCGGTTTTGCCGGCCCACGCGTTATTCGACAGGCAGTAGGACAGGATCTGCCTCCAGGCTTTCAGAGTGCCGAATTCCTGCAAGAACATGGCTTCTTGGACGCTATTGTGGATCGGCGTCAGCTTCGGCGTTATCTGATTCATCTGTTGAACCTGCTGCTGGAGCCTTCTTCCCCCTTGCCCTGACCTGGGTTCGTATCGTAGCTTTAATCAGTTGGTCTGCTTTTTGATTGCCACATGCAGGTAAGCCCAACCCGCTGGAGCCGTATCGCCCGAGCGCTACCACGTCAAACCATCCTCGCATAGCCGACGCCTTTTTCCCTGGTAGGCCAGGGGAAAGCAGGGATCGTGTGAACGTCCGGGAAGGAGGTATCTTGTCCATCGGGTCATGAGCGAAGCGCTGCGTGCCGGGAAATTCTGGAGCGGGTTGGTATTCCTGCTGGCTGGCGGGTTGCTGTTGCCAGGGCTTACGTCACCATCCGGTGCGTGGGTGCTGCATGCGCAGATGCGTGCCGATAGTCTCCAGGCCGATACCTCCCGGACCGACACGCTCACTACCCCGCGCGCCGACCGACTGTTGCCCCGCCATATCCGTGACCTTCCTCATGCCCGGCTATGGCCGCGCACAGCTTCCCTGACCTCGCTTCGCCTAAGCTCTTGGAAGCATGAGGTAAGGCTAGATACCACGCAGCTGGTGTACCATATCCACGAACGCATCGGTTCGGCCGACGTGCGCGTGCCCATCACGCTCGACCTACAAGCTTACCGGGACCTTCGCCTACGCCAGGCGCTACGACAGAACTGGCGCACCGTTCAGACCCAGCGCCAGCGCCGGACCGTCCGACGGCGACGGAGTGGCCTGGGCGTGAGCATTGCCCTGCCCGGGGGACGCCAGAGTGCTTTTTCCACCATTTTTGGCCGGCCCGAAGTGGACCTCCGCGTCAACGGCCAGGCAAACATCACGGCCGGCTTTAACTATCGGAAGAGCGATCAGCAAGTGGCCTTTTCAGGTCGGGTTGCACAGCTCGACCCGGACTTCAAGCAGGACCTCCGGCTGGGTATCACCGGCACCATTGGTGACAAGCTCCGCGTCAACGTCAACTGGGACACGAACAACCAGTTTGACTACCAGAACCAGCTCCGCCTCGAATACACCGGTTATGAAGACGAGATCATCCAGCGCATTGAAGCCGGTAACGTGATGCTACAGACCCCCTCTCAGCTCATCCGGGGCGGCCAGAGCCTGTTCGGCATCAAGGCCCAGTTTCAACTCGGCGGCCTGCAACTTACCACCGTAGCCAGCCAGCAGGAAGGCCAGGCCAACTCGCTGACTATCAGTGGCGGTGCGCAAACCACCACATTTGACCTGAAGCCTACTGACTATGACGACAGCCGCCATTTCTTCCTGGCCTATTATTTCCGCAATCGATGGGAAGACGCCCTCTCCGACCCGCCTAACATTCGCGTAGCCAACGGCTTCGAGCGCATTACGGAAATTGAAGTCTGGAAGCTGGTCTACCCGGTGCGCGATGATGAAAATGTGCGCCAGGTAGTGGCCATTGTCGATCTGGGCGAGCCAGAAGCATTGCTGACCCTGGCCGATGCCTACACGCGCGACGATGCCGGTGCCCTGCCCGACAATCGCAACGACCGCTACGACGACACGCCTGGGGGCGAAGTCGACACGTACCTGCGCAACGGCCAGGCCAACGCAGCGGCTTATCTGAAAAACCAGCGTGGATTGACCGAAGATGACTTCCAGATTGGTCGCTTCAAGCGCCTGGAACCTGGCCGCGATTATACCTACGATGAAGTACTTGGCTACATTTCGCTCACGCAACGCCTGCAGGAAAACGAAGCGCTGGCCGTTGCTTTTCGTTACCGGGCCGGCGGCCGTATCTATCAGGTAGGCGACTTCTCTTCAGAGACAGGCGGGGCCGGCGGCGGCCAGGACGAAGACCGTCTGGTGCTCAAGCTTCTCCGCCCGAGCCGCCCTCGCCAGCCCTCCCCTGCCACGGGCTACAACCCGGCCGTCTGGTACCTGGAACTGCGCAACCTCTACCGCTTGCCCGGCCGTGGCATCAACCCCGAAGACTTCGAGCTGGAAATCTACTATCAACCGCCCGGCAAAACGGCTCAGAAATTCCTGACGGAGCTGGGCGCCCAGCGTACGCTCCTGCAACTGCTCGGCCTTGACCGGCTCAACCAGGACCAGGCCCCCGTACCTGACAATCGCTTTGACTTCCTGAATAGCATTACCATCGACCCCGGCGAAGGCCTGCTCATCTTCCCCTTCCTGGAACCCTTCGGCAAGCGGTTGGCGCAGCTCATCGACGCTACCGAACTGCCTGACAACCAGAAAGCCACCCTGAAAGACCGCTACGTCTTCTGGGATCTGTACACGCAGAAAAAAGAAAACGCGCGCCGCAACACCCGCCACAACGTCTATCGTATTCAAGGCTCTTACAAAAGCACCGTCCAAGACTTCTACGACCTGCAGGCTTATGCCGGCCTGGTAGAAGGCTCGGTACGAGTTACCTCAGGAGGAACGCCTTTGCAGGAAGGCGTCGACTTCGTCGTCGATTACCAGAGTGGTACGGTGCGCATCATCAACCCGGCCTACCTTACGCCCGGCCGCGAAATTCAGATCTCCTACGAGCAAAACGCCCTGTTCAACCTGCAGAAAAAGACGCTGCTGGGCCTGCGGGCTGATTACACGCTGGGAGAAAATCTGGCACTGGGCGCCACCCTGATGCGCCTCAGCCAGCGGTCGCCAGTCGACAAGTTTCGCCTGGGCGAAGAGCCTATCAACAACATGATCTGGGGCATTGACGGCGCTTTCACGGCACAACCCCGCTGGCTGACGCATCTCCTGGATGCCTTGCCGCTCATTCAAACCAAAGAGCCCAGCGAGCTTGCTATCTCCGGGGAGTTTGCCCAGTTTCGGCCCGGTCATGGCCAGACGTTGGCCTTCGAGCGCACGCGCCGTGAGCTGCGCGACAACAACCGCGACTTTCCGAGAGACGAACTGAAGGGCATCTCCTACATCGACGACTTCGAAGGTTTTGAAAACACCTTCTCACTCAAACAACCCGGAAGCTGGCGCCTGGCCTCACCACCCGACTCAATCGCCCGCTACCCGGCCGGCTTCACCGGCAGCCTGTATGATTCGCTGCGCACCACCTGGCGCGGCCTCTTTACCTGGTATCAGCTCAGCGAAGTACTGCTGGCCGACCTCGCCCGCCGGGCACCGGTTTACGATCCGGAAGCCGTCCGCCCCGTACTCATTACCGACGTTTTCCCCAACCGGGACGTCCGCGGCGAACTCAACCAGACCCTACCCACCCTTGATGTGTACTTTAACCCCCACCGCCGCGGCCCCTATAACTACACGACCGAACTGGACGACTTCCTCAGCCACCCGGAAGCGGTATGGGGCGGCATGATGCAACGCCTGCCCGAAGGTTACACCGACTTCAACCTGAAAAACATCGAATTCATCGAATTCATCTTCCGCCCCTTCCCCGAAAACCCGGAACGCGATGCCGGCCCCAATGCCAAATTGTACATTGACCTGGGCTCTATTTCGGAAGACGTGATTCCAAACGGGAAACTCAACGCAGAAGACGGCCTTTCAATGACCGATCCTACTTCCGGCTTTCGGGGCGACCAGTGGAGCCGCTATCCCACCAGCATCCAGAATAACTCGGTCGACCTGGACCTGAACCTGCGGCGTACCGAAGATCTGGGACTTGACGGCCTTGCCTCGTACGATCCCTCAGCCTATCCCGAGCTCTACACGGAAGCTTTCCATTTCCGAAAGTTTCTCGAAGCCCTGGATCCTACCCATCCCGATCCCCGCTACCGCGCCGAACGCGCCCGCGCACTGCGTGATCCTTCGGGCGACGACTACCAGAGCTTCGACAACGAAGCCTTCTTTGGCGATCCGGAACTATTCCCGCCTGAACTCTATCCAAACGGCGTCCCCATCCAGGAACGCTTTGCCCATTACTTTCCGGGCCTGGAGCTGAATGCCTACGAAACCCAGAATCAGCTGGCCCCCAATGCTTCCGTACGGCGCGGCAACTCCCGGATTCCGGACACCGAAGATCTGAACTTCAACGCCTCGATCGACACCGAAAATAGCTACTTTGAATACGAAATCCCTCTCAGCAAGGCCATACTTGACTCACTGGCGCATCCAGATCGCTCAGACGACTACATTGTGGGCGCCATTACCAACAGCCGGGGGGAGACCTGGTACCAGGTACGCATCCCTGTACGCAAGTACACCCGGCGGGTGGGTAACATCCAGGACTTCTCGCTGATCGAAACAATTCGAGTATGGACGACGGGCCACCGCGTGCCCATCACGCTGCGCTTTGCGACCTTCGAGCTGGTAGGTAGTCAGTGGCGCAAAGCCGAAGAAGTGGCCGTCGAAGAGCAGAGGCCCTCAGATACACTCTTTACGAATACGCGCGTCAGCATCTCCAGCATCAACAACGAAGAAAATCCAGACATCTACCGCACCCCCAATGGGGCGATCATCAGCCGGGTACGTACCCCCAGTGGGGTCATACGCAACGCCCGGGAGCAAGCATTGGTGCTACGCGTCGAGAACCTCTATCCCGGCCACCAGCGCGGCATCTACCGAACGTTTACCCAGGGACTGGACCTGCTCAAGTACTCCAATCTGCGCATGTTCGTGCATCTGCACGGCAAGTTGGGAGACGGCACCCCGCTCGAAGCGCTGGCCCAACAGGACCCCGAGGCCGCCCGCCAGAAAGTCCGCCTTTTTGTACGCCTGGGCGCAAACGCCAGCAGTGATTACTATGAGTACGAACAACCGCTCATGCCCAGCTCGGTTACCTCGGGCAACAGCGACGAGTTATGGCAAACCTTCCAGCGCTGGGGCGACCGCGTTATTGACCTGAATTCAGTAAACATTCTGCTGAGTGCCCTCAATGAGCTGAAGATCGCCCGTGATGCAGCTGGCTTTCCGGCCGACAGCGTCTTCTGGAATGAAATCAACGGTCAACCTACCGCACCGGGCGTACCCGACGCCGACGAGTTTGCACCGCCTGGTACGCGGCTGGCCGTCAAGGGGAACCCTTCGCTGGGACGCATCACGATGATTATCATTGGCGTACGCAACCCGGCCCCTCCCGGCAGTGCCGACCCGCGCGACCGCCTGGAAGAAGTGGTCGTCTGGCTGAATGAACTGCGCGTCTCGGGCTACGACGAAAAGAACGGCTATGCCGCCCTGGCCAATGTGAACCTGAAGCTGGCCGATCTGGGCCGCGTACGGGCCAACTTTCGCATGCAGACTGACGGCTTTGGCGCCCTCTCAAGCACGCTCGGCGAGCGCGCACAAACGGACCAGCAAAGCTGGAGCCTTGCCACCGATTTCAACCTGGACCGCCTGTTACCTCGTCGCTATGGCTGGTCGATTCCTTTTTCCCTGCAATTGCAATCCAGCACCGTTACCCCCCGCTTCGACCCGGCACGAGGAGACGTACGCGTTCAAGAAGTACTGAACCAGATCGAACGCGACACGACGCTTTCCCCCCGGGAACGCGCCCGACAACGCCAGGAGGTGATCGAGCGCGTGCAGACGCATTCGCTCACGCGCTCCTACAGCTTCCGCATTCAGAAGCGAGGATCCCAATCCTGGTTGTTGCGCACACTGGTGGATGGCCTCAGCTTCAGCTACGCGTTCACCGAGACCCAGGCACGAAGCCCCACCCAGCGTTTTCGAAACACATGGCGCTGGAACACCTCGTTGAGCTACCGACTGAATATCCGGCGTCCACGTACGCTCCGCCCCTTCTGGTTTCTGGACGACCTGCCCCTGGTCGGGCTGCTGGCCGACCTGCGTTTTAATTACCTGCCGCAGAGCCTTTCCTGGTCAGGCAATGCCAGCCGCGACTTTTCGGGCAGCCAGGATCGCCCGGCCCTTCTGCCCGGACTGGCCCGCGCTGAAGTGCCCGATCTGGTCGCTAATCCGATTCGAGAGCAACATGGCCTGACGCACAATCGCACCTTCAGCCTGCAATACAATCCGTTCACCTTCCTGAACCTGAGTTTTGACACGAATACCCGGCAGAGCCTCAATGCGATCAGCGTGGACACGGTCTACCAGGTGGTCACGTCCGACACGGTTTATCGCGGGCTCCGGCTACGAGAAGCCCTGGCCCGTGGGCTGGTGGATTCGTCAGACATAGGCGTTCGGGCTTTTGAGCAGTACCGGCTGCATCCAGTCCCTATCCGACGCGTCCTGCAACGCATCCTGGACGGTGCCGAAGGGCTGCGCACCGACAACCACCAGCAGCAATTCACGGCCGTCTTGCAACCCAACCTGCGCACCCGCTGGCTGCAGTTGCAGGACATCAGCTATAGCGCCCAGTTCGCCTGGCAGAACGGCTCCATTCAGCGTAACACAGGGGCCAACATTTCCAACCGGGCCATCCTGAGCAGCGGGCTGACCCTGCGGCCACGAGAGCTATGGCGCCAGTTCTCCTTCTATCGCAAACTGGAAGAACAGGAACGACGCGCCCGTCAGCGTCGCCGTCAGCCCCAAGACGATACCGAAGATCAATCCAAACCCCTGGTTCGCCTCCCGGACCCCATCGCTTTACTCCGCCGGCTCTTTCTGGCCCTTACTGGCATCGAGAACCTGCAGCTTACGGGCCGTGCAAGCTGGAGCAGCGCCTCCAGCAACGTCGGACGTGGTCCCCTCGACAGCGTACAGGTTGCCTATAGCTTGCTGGATGCGCTACGCGGACGCGGCCCGTCGGTGGGCTATCGCTTTGGGTTAGCTCGGCGCGTACCACTTGACAACCGTATCCTGGATCCCAGCCTCCAGGTGACCGACATACTCAACAATACCTACGAGCTACGCGCCTCTACCGTACTGCAACTGAGCCCCAGCCTGCAGGTGGCGCTGAACTGGAACGTCAACTGGAACACGCGCATCGACTATTCCTATCGACCGCTGGAAGGAAGTGGGGTGGATACCACCAAGACCGAACGGGGTAGCAGCAGCGCATCGGTCTGGGCCTTTGGCGCCTCGTATCTGGAGCTGTTCCGCCGCCAGCTCGAAACCTACCGCCAGGACTTTCGCCAAGCCGCTCATTCAGCAGAAATCGGCGACGAAAATGGCGACGGGCGCGTGGCTCTGACCAACGCCTCGGTGGTGTCCGACTTTCGGCGTGCCTTCATTCATACACTGGGCTTCCTGAACACGCATACCCCGATTCCCATGCCGGGCTGGCAGCTTACCTACACAGGACTGTCGAACTGGTCCCTCCTGCAACGGCTGGCTCAAAGCATAACGATCCGGCATGGCTACAGCGCCGACTATAGCAGCGACTATCGCACCAACTTGAACGCCCTTGTGGAAGACCCGAACGCAGCCTTCGGAACATTTGTACTGGGCGGCCGACGTATCCGTTACCGCTTCTCACGCTATGAAGTCAGCGCCGTACGCATCAACGAACGCTACCAGCCACTGATTGGACTTGACATCACCTGGAAAAATCGCCTCCAGACCAACCTGGCCTGGTCCAAAAGCCGCACTTATTCCCTTTCGACGAACAATGAAGTAAACACCAGCGCCACCAGCGAGCTGAGCTTCACGCTCAGCTATCAACGCCAGGGCCTGCGCATTCCATTCCTGCCCATCAAGCGCCTGAACAATCGCGTAGGTATCAGCCTGAACATTGCCCGCTCCTCCACCGAAGAGCGCCGTTACTCGCTTTTCCGAGCCCTGCAAGCCGCTGCAGACGATCCGGAGGCCTACGACCCCAGAGACGCTCTGAGCCCGGACTTCGCGCCCATCCTGACCGCCTGGACCCGCACCACCATTGCACCTCAGATCTCTTATCAGCTCAGCAATCGTGTTTCGGCCAGCTTTCAGTTGCGCTATGAACGTTTCAAGAGCGCCGACAGCCGTGTGCCTTCCTCTACCACCGTGCAGGGCGGCTTCAATATTCGTGTAAGCATCTCGAACTGAGGGCACGCAGGTCGTTTTCCGACGTAAAAGGCTCACTACAATCCCCACGTGCCATGGCTGAGCCGGTTATTGTCTGCGATCTGGGACGCGTGGCCTACAAACCGACCTGGGAACTGCAAAAGCTGCTGCAGGCCCGACTGGTTGACGCCAAACGTCAGGAGCCACCTGCTCGCATTCCCCACGTCTTTCTGCTGGTTGAGCATCCCCCGGTCTATACCCTGGGCAAAAACGGCCGTCTGGAGCATTTGCTACTTTCCGAGGCCGCTCTGCGCGCCCGTGGCGCCGAATTTTTTCATATCGATCGAGGCGGCGACATCACCTTTCATGGCCCGGGCCAGCTGGTAGGCTATCCGATTCTGGACCTGGACCGCTTCTTCACGGACATTCACCGTTACCTGCGCGAGCTGGAAGAGACAGTCATTCGCACCTGTGCCGATTACAAGCTGAAGGCGGGCCGCATAGCCGGACGTACCGGCGTATGGATCGGACCGGATGCCCGAGGCCCTGAACGCAAGATCTGTGCGATGGGCATTCGATGCAGCCGCTGGGTCACGATGCACGGTTTTGCCTTTAACTTGAACACCGATCTGCGCTTTTTCTCCTATATTGTCCCCTGCGGCATTGCCGATCGTAGCGTGACCTCACTGGCCGTCGAGCTGGGCCATCCGGTTAATGAGACAGAAGTGCGCACGCGCCTGCTTCACCATTTTGCCAAACGCTTCGAAGCCGCATTGACCTTCTATGAGGGCCGCGATGCCTTTGCGTTTCTGGAGGATTACCTGGGCCGAACAGACCTTGCGCATTGGGTGAAAGCTGACCATGTTGTATAAAGCATAAACAGGAACCCAGACAACCCATTTCGGTTGTCTGAACAACGCTTCGTCAACCTATACGGGCGGGTTATGGCTACTTTCGATCTTGATCACTTCACACGCCGACTTATTGCCGAAGCCCTCTTTTATGACGAAGAATACGGCGCACTGGGCAATCTCAGCCTGGTCGATCCACGAGAGGGCAAAGAGCGGTTCATCGCTTCCTATATCCCGGAAGAGGGACACTTTACGATTGAGGAAGCGACGGCGTGGGAGCACGGGGAGGTCGACGAGGAAGTAGGCTACGCGCTGGCGGTTGATTCCCAGGAGTACGGCATCTACGATACGCCCGAGGCAGCGGCCGAGGCATTGCTGGCGCTGGCCCGCGAGCACGACCTGCTTCCCAGCATTACGCTACTCTTTGAAGAAGACGAAGTCAGTTAGGCACGGAGCGTCTTCCAGAGTTCCCAGGCCAGCCATCCCCATCCCAGCATGAAGGCCGCGCCGCCCAGTGGGGCCAACGCGCCCAACCATGGGGTATCGGTCAGCACCAGTATGTACAGGCTCCCGGAAAACAGCACGATGCCAGTCAGGAAGCACCACCCGGCCAGGGTCAGCCCCGACGTCCCGAGCTGGTGCAACAACCACCCGGTCAGGAGCAGGGCCAACGCGTGGTACATCTGGTAACGCACGCCTGTCTCAAACGTCTGCAGTCGTTCGGGCGTCACCCGTGGGGCCAGCCCATGCGCCGCAAAAGCTCCTAACGCCACCGCTATGCCGGCCAGCAGAGCACCCAGCACCAGGAATATTCGGGCCATTGTTGCTGCCGTCTTCGGTTACAGGTTGCTCCGCCTACGTCAGCCCTCGGCACACGTTTCCAGTTCGGCTATTCTTCAGGAATGCGGATCTCAAAGGTGAAAACACGGCCGTTAAGCTTCAGGGTGTAGCTGCCAGGTAAAAGGCTGTCGGCCAGCATCAGATAAAAACGAAAAGGATACACTACCGGCCGACAGCGCACGCGCTGCGGCCGCCGCATCCAGAGCTGCACCCGAAGTAAGGTGCCAGCTCGCTCCTGCGCGACCGTGTCCAGCGTTGAACAGGCGTCTGGAAGGCTTCCTTTGATAAGCAATTCCACAGGCACCGCCTGCATAGCTGACGACTGGTCACGTCGAAAGGGTGCCGGACGTACATGGACCGTATCGATCGGTACCGGATAACGCCAGTAGGTTACGGTTGGGTCGGGCGGTGTTAGCGTAAGCGTTACCCGGCCGTCCGGCGCCTGCCCGGTATAGCGATGCCCGAACTGATCATCCGGCACCAACAAACGGGAGCTGGTGCAGGCGCTCAGTAGCACCAGCATCAGCCACCCATACCCCCACAGCAATTGCACGTTTGGAAGGGATTAGCCTGTGGTTACCACGGGCTCCTGCAGAAGCTGAACGTCGGCCCCTGAACGGTCTTCGGTTATCTGCTCCTGGGGCGCATCGCCCCAGAGCCGCTCCAACCCATAAAAGGCTCGCTTTTCAGGCGTAAAAATGTGCACCACCACATCTACGTAATCAAGCACCACCCACTGCAGGTGCTCCCGCCCCTCTACATGCCAGGGTCGCTCCTGGCAGTGTTGCTCGATGCGCTCTTCAATCGCTTCGGCAATCGCGCGAATCTGCAAATCCGACTCTCCTGTGCAGAGCACAAAGTAGTCGGCTACCCCGCTGACCTGGCGCATGTCCATAATCACCAGATCCTTCGCCTTCTTTTCCAGTGCAGCGTCGATAGCATGCCGCGCCAGCATCTGCGACGAAGACCGCACACGATGCCGACGATCTGTCTGCGTCATTGTTTGAATCGAATCCATTCCCCTTTAGTCTGACTTATTCCTGAAAGGCGCCAGTTGCGCATAATCTTTGCCAATAATAACAGAGGCATCCAGAAAGAGCTCTGGTCGAATTTGCTGGCGCACCCGGTCGGCAGGAATCCCCAGCACGGCTGCTACTTTACGGGCAGCCTCCAGATCCCCCACCCGATCGATCACCAGCGAATGCGGCACATCAAACGACGTGTAATCGCCCACCTCCACCACATCAAAGCCACGGCGCCGCAGATAACGCGTCGTGCGGGCTGCCACTCCATCCACACCGCATCCGTTACGCACTTCCAGTTGAATAATATCACCTACCAGATGTGCCGGATTTGCTTCCCGCACAGGGTCAACGCGCGGCGCCAGCAGACGCACACCCAGTGCATACACTAAAAGGCCAACACTCCCAAGGAGGAGAAAGAGCAACAGCGTTTCAAATCCTCTGGAACGCCCCCGTGGCTTACGCCCCATCTTCTTCGTCATAGCGCACAATCAACAGGTGCGCATACGGCCTATCTCACCGGTCGTTCCAGAACAGCGCACGTTCCAGCGCACGCAACGGATAGTAACCATACGGCGCCATGAAATAACCATAAGGGCTCTGCCGTACAGTAAACTGAAAGAGCATGTTCTCACGGGGACGGTAAGCAATCTCGGCATTGCGCAGAAAGATCTGCGGCCGGCGGTTTAATCCCAGGCTTCCACCAAACGGTGAATGCGCAATGCCAATATCTACCCGGGCTGCCAGCTTGTCACTGAACTGCCACTGCATCGAGTTGGTGTACACGCCCAGCGAGTAGCTGTATCCCCCGATGCTCCCCATGCTCACTTCATAGGAATGTTGCATCCGAAAATATCTCGGGCTGAATAGATCGCTCAACGAAAATCCGGTGCCCGGACGATACAGACGCATGGGAGCGCGTTGTACCGCCGACGAAACCTCAGTGCGAAGCTGGGCCTGAGCGGGGACCGTTACCCCCAGCAACACGACCAGTCCGATCAGCAGGAAGGTCTTACGCATGGCTTTTGCTACCGTTAAGCTTGTGTCTATAGTGTACATGATCTGACCTTTATTGTCAAGAACGGCCCTGCTGTCCAATTGTTGCTTCGATGGAAACCTTTCGCGCTTTCCTGCATGCCTTTCAGCTCCGAGGTTTTCCCTGGGTATCAATCCGGATTGTTGTGGCACTCCCTGAGGTCATTCTCGGCATTGAAACCTCCTGTGACGACACGGCTGCCGCCGTGGTTATCGGGGGTCAGTTGTCCGCGAACGTGGTGGCTTCCCAACAGACCACGCATCTGCGCTATGGGGGCGTCGTACCGGAGCTGGCTTCTCGGGATCACCAGCGGCGCATTGTCCCGGTTGTTCGCCAGGCGCTGCAGGAAGCCGGTCTGCATCCCCAGGACCTCGACGCCATTGCAGTTACCTATGGGCCCGGCTTGGTAGGATCGCTACTGGTGGGGCTGAGCTTTGCCAAAGCCTTTGCGCTGGGGCTGGGCCGCCCGCTCATCGGCGTCAACCATCTGGAGGGTCATATTTACTCGGTCTTTATTGAGCCCCCCTCACCGCCATTTCCCTATCTGTGCCTGATCGTCTCCGGCGGACACACGCAACTGGTACGTGTTGACGCAGGCTTTCGCCATACGCTTCTGGGGCGCACACGTGACGATGCAGCCGGCGAGGCTTTCGACAAAGTTGCCCGCTTGCTGGGCCTGGGCTATCCTGGCGGTCCAGAAATCGACCGACTGGCCCGCCAGGGCCGCCCCGACTTTGTAACATTTCCACGTCCCCGGCTTGAAGGATACGATTTTTCGTTCAGTGGCCTGAAAACAGCCGTGCGTTATTACCTTGATCAGTTTTCGCAGGCAGAACGGATCCGTCTCCTTGAACAACACCGCGCCGACCTCTGCGCCTCGTTCCAGCAAGCTGTCGTTGATGTACTGATCGACACGCTTCGCCGGGCCATTCTGGACACCGGTCTCCGTCATGTGGCCATCGTGGGCGGCGTCTCGGCTAACTCAGGCCTACGCGCCGCGGCCCAAGCGTTGGCCGAATCGCTGGACGTGCAGTTGTATATTCCACCGCTACCCTACTGCATGGACAATGCCGCCATGATCGCCATTACGGGCTACTTTAAAGCAAAATCCGGATGGAAAAGCCCGCTGACGCTGGCAGCCACCCCTACCCTGTCTGACTAAAATCCGACTACGCTTTTGCCTATGTCGTTCGAACAACTCCACAGCGTCATTGATCACGCCCAGAACCACCGCCCGGCGCTACCCGAATCGCCGACCGAAGCCGACATGATCCCCTGGCGGCGGCGCATCGACGAAATCGACCGGGCTATCCTGCGCCTGCTGAACGAGCGCGCGCGTTGTGCCAATATTATTGGCTATATCAAAAAGAAGCTGGGATTGCCGGTATATGTGCCAGAGCGTGAAGAAGAAGTACTGCGTAACGTGCTCTCGGCCAACGAAGGCCCCCTTTCCAATGAGGCGGTACGCCGCCTGTTCGAACGCGTCATTGACGAAACACGCGCACTGGAACGACAGAAATACCAGGACGCTCCGCACGAATGAACATGAAGCGCTGGATTGCTGGCGTTGTGCTGATTTTTCTGCTTTTCGCTGGAGGGCTGGTAGGAATCGCGCTGGCGCCCAATACCCCCGCATTCGAGGGCACGCGTGGCGTAAAAATTCCTCGAGCGGCTACCTTCCCGCAGGTTGTGGACTCGCTCCAGAGCGCAGGCATCCTGCGCTATCGGAAGCCCTTTGTCTGGCTGGCACGTCTGACTGGCTGGCATCGCCAGATCAAGGCGGGCTACTACACGTTTGAGGCCGGTGCTTCTAACTACCATCTGCTCAGCGTCCTGCGGCGGGGCCTGCAGACACCTGTTCGGGTGACGATCCCTCCGGGCTCTCGTCCCGAAGTCATAGCTGCCGTGGTGTGCAAGGCACTTGCCTGTGTGCCCGACTCCATGCTGGTCGCATTGCGCGATAGCAGTCTGGCGGCCGAACTGGGCACCGACACCAGCCACCTGTTTGGCCGGCTACTTCCCGACACTTACTTCTTTTACTGGCTCACCGACCCGCGCACAGTGATTCGACGGGTGCACCAGCACTTTCTCGAGTTTTTTACCCCCGAGCGACGCGCCCGCGCCGATAGCCTGGGCCTGACCATTGACGAGGTCATTACGCTGGCTTCCATCGTCGAATGGGAAGCCCGGCCTGACGAACGGCCCCGCATTGCAGGCGTCTATCTGAACCGCCTACGCCGGGGGATGCCACTGCAGGCCGATCCTACCGTTCAGTATGCTATCCTGCAGCGTGAGGGGCAAAAACGCCGCCTGCTTTTTGCAGACTATCGCATTGCCCATCCTTACAACACGTACCGCTTCCGCGGGCTGCCGCCCGGTCCGATCACCAACCCCTCCCCCAATGCCATTGATGCCGTACTCTACGCTGAAGCGCACGATTACCTGTACTTTGTGGCTGATGGTGAAGGCGGACACATCTTCAGCCGCACCTTCCGTGAACATGTGCGGGCTGCCAACCGCTATCGCCGCCTGATGCAGCAACGCCGACGAGAAGCCCGTACCCCTACCGGCGACGAGGCGGACGGGTAGCGCGAGGCCTTGGGGGTTGCAGGGTATAGGTCAGCCCGACGACAAACCGATTCCGCCGAACCGCCTCGCGGACGTAGGGGGGCGGCGTCTCGACATCCCCATAGGGCTGATAGTAGTCGTTGAACTGCTCCTGCGTCCAGCCAATGTGAAGCCGAAACGACTCGGCCAGCTGAATAGAAGCACCCAGAGCACCAAAGACACGCCGACGATCGGCCTCTGCCTCTTGAATTCCAGCCCGGTGCGGATCTGGAAAAACGGCCACGCCTCCGTACAGCGTCGTACCTCCCAGGTGGTAGGCCAGTCCCAGCCGCGTATTGAGCACTGGCTCCATCGTATCCCGCACCTGACGGTTCAGATCCTGGATGAAACTACGGTTGGTGGAAGCATCAAAGCGCATCTGGGACCAGTCGATCCACTCCAGATCCAGCCCTATGTAAAGCTGCTGTGTCTGGTAAGCCACCCCGAGCCGTAATCGCCAGGGTGTGCGTATCTCATAGTCGAACGATCCCGTCCCTGCATCCCCGGGCTGCCCGCCATATCGGAGCGATCCCCCCTCATCAAAGAACGTTGCCAGCTCTGTGGTGTAATCTTCCCGCACAGAAAAAAAGACCGGCGTTTCGACGCCCACCCCCAGACGCCAGCCCGACGACAGTCGCGCCGACAATCCGGTACGGATGCTGAAGCCCTGCAGGTCTGCTTCAAAAAATTCACGCGCCTGTAGCAGGTCGAACCCGCGCAGTAAACCATCATCAACGACCACCACGTACAGATCCGGCGTGTTCTCGTTACGAAAATCGTTCTCCTCGTACAGTCGCTCAAAACGATAGCTCCCATTGACGATTCCGACCGCAACCCCCACGAACAGGTTGGGTGCAGCTTCCACCGCGCCGCCAAAACTCAACTCGTAGAGCCCGCCTTCCTCCGTTACCTCGCCAATCTGCCGGATGGTCGTCCCCGGTGCTACTGCCTGATAGAACGGATAGCGTCCAGCCTCGTATTCTGAGGGCAAAAATTCGATGGCACCAGCCTGATAGGCAATGAAGGGAATGTCGTTATTGAATTGTAACGTTCCGTCGGGGGTTACGGTGTACTCATCCGGATACGGGAGATAGGAATCCGTGATCGAGTTGGTATTGTTATCGCCCTGGAAGTAGAGGCGGCGAGAGAAGTCAGCCACACGGGCATAGGCCATCGCCAGCACCAGCGAACCACGTACCGTTGGCACTTTATAAACTGCCGCCAGATGATCCAGGTTGGTCGTGCGCAGGTTACTTTCCCAGTCAAAGCGGTTACCGGGCACATAGTAGGTAGCAGCATCCCGAGCAGTGAGCCAGCTCAGCCCCCCCACAACCTCTGAGCTCTGATAGTAGCCCAGTCCCGCCGGATTGCTGTAAAGTACACCATAGTCGGCGACCCCCGCTGCGCTGGCGCCGGCCATCGCTGTCAGACGGGCTCCAACGCCCGACAGCCGCTGTGAAAAGCGCCAGGCGTCATCTACAGTCTGGGCATGTACGGGCATCATGAAGAGTATGAACCCGCAGAATCCACCCAGCAGATCCCGTAAGACGTACTTCATAGCCTAACGTTATGCTTGGTGAAAAAGGAAACGGACACACCGTGCTGCCTCTGTCCATGTGAAAGCCCGCGAAAGTGTCCATACGCGGGCTTTTTGGGGAGAAGCCGTCCGCCATGTAAGGAGCCGTTCAATGCCCACGCCGCGATCCGCTCCTACTGCGGGCCGTTGCCCGGCTGCTTTCCGAGAACCGACTTCCAGAAGACCGAAAAGCTGGAGTCGAAGAATGCCTCCTTGGTGCTGGATGCACGCGCAGCGCCGGCGTACTGGTACGCGATGGAGACATCCGCAGCCGGGGCGGAGGCGATGGCGCGCGCATTACCATTCGAGAACGCTCCGACCTCATTCGTCGCACAGATGGTACCTGGTAGGTGTGTCCTGCTCCGGGACGGTACTGAAGCTCCTGCCGGTCGTTGTTGCCCCCACGCGATCGCGTATGCCTTGGCGGACGTGCCGACTGCCTGGGGGAGCGCCTGGATGGCGCCCGTTGGACATGCGGCCTTGTTCCCTGATTTCTGGGCGTCCGTCTTACCGTTGCCCTTCCTTTTTCGGTGGATCTTGAGCGCCCTTTATCGACCCGATGCGTGGTGCCACGCGTCACCTTAGGACGCGCTCGTTCACTGGAGCGCGGCGCACGCCGCGTTATCGTTGAACGGCCTGTTGCCGCACGGGTCCGCTCGGAGCCGTGTACCTGCGGGTTGCGCGTGCGTCTCACCGTACGCGCACGCGTCCGCGTCGCTTCCTGCGTACTGTACCGTTCTACACCGGTCGAAGAGCTTCGTGGCGTGACTGCGGTACTCCGCGTGGTGCGGACAATCGACCGCGGGCGTGCATACGCATCATCCCGATCCCCCAGGGTTCGCCTGGAACGCGGACTACGGCCAATCCAGGCACTACGTCCCAGCGAAGCTCCCCGTGGCGCGTAATTCCGTGCAATTCGCCCCTGATCCAGCCCGTAGAAGTAAACGCGGCCATAAAGATGGCCGGGATGGTAGGCCCAGTAATATGGGCTGTAGTAATATCCAAAGCCGTAAAACCAGTAATATCCGTGGTGTATGGGATGGAAAGGCGGCCAGAAAAAGAATGGATCCCCAAAGAAGAAGCCCAGTCGGAGACGGAAAGTCGGCCCGTAGTAGAAGGGATCGCAGTAGAAGGGATCGTAATAAAACGGATCAAAGCAGTCGTAGTAGAAAAACGGATCCCCATAGAAGCGTGCAAAATAGCGGCGATAGTAATACGGCGGGCGGTCGTAGTAATAGTACTCCTTGACCACCGTGCTGTCGTCATTGTAGCGCTCCACAATGACCCGGTCCGGCTGACGCTCGTAGGCTTCCTCTTCCTCATAGTAGATCCGTTCGGTGGCCGCCAGCTGCGTGTAGCAGCCCGTCAGTCCCAGCAGCAGCAGACCGGCCAGTAGCAGGCTCCAGCCGCTACCACGGGCCGGCTTCGTGGTGTGCAGAGGGTGCAGCAGGCGGTTCATGGCTCGGGCCCGGTCTGGTTAACGGATTGTTCATGGTGTTAACGTCGGGGCTTCCTAAAAAGTTTGGCGCTTGTCTGTCAACCCCTTCGCTCCTATATTCGCAAACGCCTTCCGGTAAAAAAAGGACCAAAATGCAGGCCGATTTCGACTTTTGCAGCGCCTGAAGCGTTAGAGAGGCGCCAGCGGTCTGACGTGTCCTGTTTTGCTTTCAATCCCTGTACAGTATGGCTGACGCTATTACACCACGCTCGGTCGATTACGCGCAGTGGTATGTGGATGTCGTACGGGCGGCTAAGCTGGCCGATTATTCGCCCGTACGGGGCTGTATGATCATTCGCCCTAACGGCTACGCGCTCTGGGAAAACATGCGGGCCGTCCTCGACCGCATGTTTAAAGAAACCGGCCATGAAAATGTCTACTTTCCGTTGTTTATCCCGGAATCCTTTCTGGCGAAAGAAGCCGAACACGTGGAAGGCTTTGCCAAAGAGTGCGCCGTGGTGACGCACTCTCGGCTGAAGCTTGACGAAAACGGCCGGCTCATCCCCGATCCGGACTCCAAACTGGAAGAAAATCTGATCGTTCGCCCTACCAGCGAGACGATCATCTGGGACACATTCAGCCGCTGGATTCAGTCCTGGCGAGATCTGCCCATTCTGATCAACCAGTGGGCGAACGTCGTGCGCTGGGAAATGCGCACGCGGCTGTTCCTGCGCACCATGGAATTCCTCTGGCAGGAAGGCCATACCGCGCACGCTACTCGCGAAGAAGCCATCGAAGAAGCCCTGCGCATCCTGGACATCTACACGACCTTTGCGGAAGAATACATGGCCATGCCGGTCATTCAAGGGGTAAAAACCCCCAGCGAGCGTTTTGCCGGCGCAGTCGAAACCTACTGCATCGAAGCTCTCATGCAAGACGGCAGGGCGCTGCAGGCCGGCACCAGCCACTTCCTGGGGCAGAACTTCGCCCGGGCATTCGATTGCAAGTTCCAGAACCAGAATAACGAGCTGGAGTACGTCTGGGCTACTTCCTGGGGTGTCTCAACCCGGCTGATCGGAGCGCTGGTGATGACCCATTCGGATGATCAAGGACTGGTGCTCCCTCCTCGTCTGGCTCCCACCCAGGTGGTCATCATTCCCATCTTCCGGAACGACGCCGAAAAGTCGGCTGTGTTGGAGCGCGCCCAGGCTATCGAACGCGAGCTGAAAGACGCGGGCTTCACCGTAAAGCTCGATGCCCGCGAGACGTATCGGCCGGGCTGGAAGTTCAATGAATACGAGGTGCAGGGTGTCCCGGTCCGGGTAGCCATTGGCCCTCGCGATGTCGCACAAGGGACGGTAGAACTGGCTCGGCGTGACACACGCACCAAGGAAACAGTATCCGGGACCGGGCTGGCCGAACGCGTACGCGCCCTGCTCGACGACATCCAGCAGACGCTGCTGGCTCGTGCCCGGGCGTTCCGCGACGAAATGACCACACGGGTCGATAGCTACGAAGAGTTCAAAGAAGTACTGGAGGAAAAAGGCGGCTTCATCCTGGCCCACTGGGACGGGACCCCGGAAACAGAAGCCCGTATCAAAGAGGAAACCAAAGCCACCATCCGGTGCATTCCGCTTGATCGCGACGCTGAAGCCCTCGGCACCCGCGAGGAAGGCTGTGACATGCTGACCGGAAAACCCTCTAAACAGCGCGTAGTTTTTGCCAAAGCCTATTGAAAATGCCAGCGTTTCGTCGATAATTTGTAAAAAGTTTCACCCACCATAGCCCGCCTTCGGCCGCTCCCATTGCTACAACCTCAGAAGCTTCTTTGTAACAAGAAGACCACGCCCGACGAGGCGGGCCACATATGGTGCGTTTGGTGCGTTTACTTGCTTTGCTGCTGCTCCTTCCAGATGCAACTGTGCTGGCACAGGGGTGGGGACGTGTGGCCGGACGCGTTACCGATGCCGAGACAGGCGCCCCGCTTGTCAACGTAACAGTGCTCGTCGATGGTACGAACTACGGTACGGCTACCGATGAGGCTGGCCGCTATCAGCTCCGTCTGCCGACCGGTCGTTATGTGCTGCGCTTTTCGGCTGTCGGCTACGTGACTCGACGAGATACGGTACAGGTAGCACGTGACGCGACAACCTGGCTCGACATAGCGCTGGTCGTCGAAGTTATTGAACTGGAAGATGTAACCATTGAGGCACGCGCGGCCGAAACCGAGGCGGGTGTCTTTACGATCGACCCGGAAACCGCCCAACGTATTCCGGCCCCGCTCAGTGGTGGCTTCCGGGCGCTGAAAGTACTGCCCGGCGTCGTCTCTAACAACGAACTCTCCTACCAGTACTCAGTCCGTGGTGGCGGCTACAACGAAAACCTGGTCTTCATTGATGGCTTCGAAGTATACCTGCCCTTCCGAGCTCAGAAAGGAGAACAAGAGGGGTTGGGCCTGCTGAACCTGGCCTTAACCGATCAGATCACGCTCTACGCAGGGGGTTTTCCCGCCCGGTACGGTGGCAAGCTCTCTTCGGCGCTGGAAGTGCGCTACCGACGTCCCTATCAGGAACCGTTGCGGGGATCGGCGACGCTGTCGCTACTGGATGCAGGGCTGGCAGCCGGTGCCTCCGCCCTTGACGGCAAGCTTGGCTGGATGATCGGCGTCCGAAAGGCCCGGGCCCGCCGCTTTTTCAGCACGCAGGAGCTTAAAGGGAACTACCAGCCGGACTACACCGACCTGCAGGGCACGCTGACCTTTCGCCCCTCCTCCCGTCATACCCTGGAGCTGCTTGGTATCATAGCCCGTCACGATTTTCTGCTTGATCCTGGCACGCGCAAGACCTATTTCGGCACGGTCAGTCTCGATCCAACGCAACCGTCCTCCCTCGAATCTATCTGGCTGGACTACGAAGGCGAGGAGCGTGCAGGCTTTCGCACCTACTTTGGAGGCGCACGCCTCGCAAGCTGGTTAACCTCCAATCTTCGTCTTGCCCATGAAATTGCTTATTTCGAAACCGTAGAGAACGAATTTCGCGACGTGCGGGCCAGCGCCGTACTCTATCAGGTAGATCCTGGCAGCGGTGAACACGTACCCGAAGGAGCCGCTCGCCAGCAGGATACGGCCGATAACCAGGTGCGTGTACAAACCTGGACGGCCACCCAACGCTGGCAGCTCTATCCCCACCGCCAGGCGATTGAAGCGGGCGTCTACGTACGTCGCCTCGTCTTTATCGACCGGCTCGACGAACGCGCCGTGGCCATCGGTGCCGATCCCTCCGGCCAGGGGCTGCTACGTGTCGTGCTGGACAGCCTCAAGGCGCACGCGCGCCTGGGTACCTGGCAGACCGGAGCATATGTGCAGGACGCCATAGAACTGCTCCCTGACAACCGCTTCCTCCTCACACTGGGCGCGCGCCTGGATTACTTCGACTTTAACGGCGAGTGGACCTTCTCTCCACGCCTGTCGATTCGCTACAAAGCTTCCGAAGTACTTACGCTGACCGGCGCCTGGGGCATCTATTACCAGCCCCCTTCCTATCAGGAGCTGCGAGGTCAACCCACACCCGAACGTCCGCTGCGCGATCAATTGAACCGTAACCTGAAAGCGCAACGGGCACATCTTATAGTGGCCGGTGCTGAGTACTTCTTACCGCGCCAGCGGCTTTACCTGCGGGCCGAAGCCTACTGGAAAAATCTGGATCGCCTGATTTCTTACGAAGTCGAAAACGTACGCCTGGAATACAGCGGCCTCAACGATAGCTACGGCTACGCTTACGGCCTTGACCTGCAGGTGCGGGGTGAGTTTGTGCCCGGCGTCGAAAGCTGGGTAAACTACGGTTTCCTGGTCACCCGCGAGCACTTTCTACCAGCCTACCAGAATGACTACAACCGGGGCTGGCGACCGCGTCCCACGGATCAACGGCATACCTTATCGCTTTTTGTGCAGGACTACGTGCCTGGCGACCCCACCTGGAAACTCCACCTGCGCATTCTGTTCGGAAGTGGCTTACCTTACACCCCGCCGGTACCCGGTCGTCGGGTGGGTACGTATGTGGCGCAAGTACCTGGCCCCCGCATGTCGGCCCGGTATCCGGAGTATCGCCGGGTAGACATCGGCGCCACGAAAACGCTGGAACTGACCCGTCTGCCCGACGGTCGCCCCGTCTATCTGGAACTGAGCGGCGAGCTGCTCAACATGTTCGACATGACCAACACTGTCGACTACAGCTGGATTCCTGGCCAGAACGGGATCTGGAAACGCATTCCTACCCGTCTGACGCCCCGCACGTTCAACCTGCGCATCCGCGTGCGCTTCTGACCGTTAGACTACCTCCGGCCTCCTGTCACGCCGCGCGTTGCCGGCTGAGCAGATCAGCCAGACGCGTGGGCTCCGGCAGGCGATAGCGCGTGGTGCAACGCAGCGTCAGTGCCACGGCTGCCTCCAGCGTCATGCGATGCCCCACGCTCACATACACGGGCCGAACGCCCGTGCGCGTGCGCACTACTGCTCCGATTACCTCACCCTGGTCATAAAGCGGCACCCAGCTCCCTTTCTCCGGACCCGGTTCGGCATGGTGCCCGACTAACCGCGACTTGGCCACGCCCACCGTGGGATGATCCAGCAGTACCCCCAGATGCGTCGCCAGTCCACACCGGCGTGGATGCGCCACCCCCTGCCCATCCACCATAAGGACATCCGGTGTGGTAGACAACCGCGCCAGCACTTCCAACAATAACGGCACCTCCCGAAAACTGAGCAGCCCGGGCATGTAAGGAAACGATACCACGCCATCGATGGTCATGCTTTCCAGCACCTGCTGCGTTGCCACCTGCCACACCACCACGGCTGCCCGTCCCCGCTCACCTCGCACACTCACGTCCAGCCCGGCTACCGTCTCCATGCGCTCCGGTACCTCAAAGCGGACCTGTCGGGCCAGCTTACGTTGCAACGCCTGCGCCTCAGTGGGCGACAGATGCCAGGAATGCGATAAACGTGATGCCAGTCCCATATCTATGGCCTCGCCCTCATAAGGACTCCGGGAGCATTGCCAGCTACCCGAATGAAAACCACCCGCTAACGCCGACGCCAGTTTAGCCCTCTGCAAGATACGAACATCGACGCGTAGGCTTTCTGTGAAAGCAGACAGACCGGGAACTTCAGGCGTGCCTTGTGGCTTGAAATGCCCGCGTCGGGAGCGGTATATTTTTCGGTGTGCCGTGGGTCCTTAGCTCAGTTGGTTAGAGCGCCACGTTGACATCGTGGAGGTCAGTGGTTCGAATCCACTAGGACCCACCTGCCGAGGCGGGAGGCAGCAGGGTCTCCCGCCTCGGCTTTTTTTCAGAAGCCCCAGGTATAGGTCCATTTCACCAGCAGCACACTGGTCGGCGAGCGCCGTAGCGTGCGCCACGCAAAGCGCCATGAATCCGCGCTTCCCTGATCACTCCAGGCCTGCTGGCCCCAGGTCCAGACCACGTACAGCGTCGAGCCCAGCCGGTACTCATAGCGCAGGATCACATTGATGTTCAACGTGCCCTGCTGAAAATCCGGATTGCCGTAGCGGTCCCGGTCATACGGCACCGGCAGGGGCACCAGGCGTCCGTCATCGCCCAGCTTCTGAAAATCCCGGTAGTGCCCCCGCGCCCAGAACCATTGCAGATAGCCCTGCAACGTCAGATCGCGCGTGAACGTGTGCGCGCCTCGAAGTGTCAGACTGATGCGATCAACATCGCGCCGTCCGAACACGCTGGTGGTAACACCAGGTGCCTCCATATCAGGTACATTCTGTGCCCAGGCCACTTCGCGTCGGCGGAAGCGCATGCCGAGGTCCAGGCTCAGGTCGGTGCGCTCACCGAAACGCACCACCGACCCGATGCTGCCTCCCCAAACGCGCCCTCCATACCGATCGGCCTGTCGGTTCAGGGAGACGGACAGCACGACCGTCCGACGCTCGTCCGTGTTCACGGAAACCCAGACGTTCCAGCGTCGCGGACTGCGAAACAGCCCGCCCCCGCGCGATTCGTACAGATCCCAGCCTTCAGATTCCAGGTTGAGCCCCAGTCGGGTCCACCAGAAGTTCCGCCATTGCAGGTGCAGGTTCGGGCTGATTCCCCGGCTCAGGAGCAGCCAGGGGGCCAGCCGATACATCCACCAGTAGTTCTGATTCAGGCGCCCCTGCAATAGCGGACCCCAGGGACGCAGATAGCGCCATTGCATCCAGATATAGGTAACGGCAAAGTTGGTCATTGTGTGAAAGCCCACATCGTTGGGATCGTAATCCCGGGTGGCAAAATTGGCGCCCACGAGGCCCACTACGTAAGGATGCCGGAGCGATCCGACTCGTGCCTGTCCCTGATACCCTACCTGAGGTGGTCCGGCCTGGCGCATGCGACGGCTGAAAGAGAAAAGCCCTTCGGTAACCAGGCCATAGTCCCAGGGATTCCAGCGCCAGTCAAAGCCGCCCGTGTACGCCTGGCGTACCGTCCCGTCCTCCCGCCAGGTAGCCGTCCCGATAAGCCCCAGATAGGAACCCGGTGCCGACAGTGCTCGCTGGAGCCGTCCCACCATATAGTTGGTCAGCGGTTCCGTTCGGATGCGTTGCCGCCGGCCATTTACGTGTTCAAAGGTCGCATAGGTGCGCTGCGTGAGCGCATTCAGCAGACCAAAGGCCCAGCCATCGGCTGTCTTCCCACTTAGCTTGACCGCTCCGAGGATGGGGACGGCGGCCGGATTTTCCACAATGCGCCAGTCCTCGACATTGCCAGTGTCAGGCAGACTGTAGTAGCCGCGAGGTTGGCGACCAATCCGTCGAGAATAAAAGAGATAGGTCTGTAGCGCTCCATCTCCGCCACTCTCTACTGTTCGAAAAATTGACGTTCCTTCCAGAAAAAACGGGCGTTTTTCAGGGTAGAACGTTTCAAAAGCGGTCAGATTGAGCACAACTTCATCCAATTCGACCTGGCCAAAATCGGGGTTTATGGTCAGATTCAGGACCGCATTGTGGGTCAGGCTGTACTGCACGTCGCCGCCCATCCGGAGCGTCGGGCTGAGAGGATGCAGGTACTGCGGCGTACGGTCGGTGCTCCAGTGCGTGCCGGCTGCGACCACATAGGGCGTTACCAGCAGGGCGCGGGGCGGCCGGATGCCTTCGAGCCCCTCCAGCGTGCCAAATCGGGAGACAAAGCCACCGGTAGCGCGGGACACGTAGGCCCAGAAAACCTGCTCGTTTTTGCGTCCGATAATACGGACGAAGTTGATCCCCCAGCGCAGCGTGTCGGCCTGGCTGAAGCGCAGCGCGGTAAACGGGATGAGAAATTCCGCGCTCCAGCCGTCAGGCCGCAGGGCCACACGGGCCTCCCAGAGGGCGTCCCAGTTGAAATCTTCTGCGTTGCCGTCGTTCAGAATCAGGAAGTCCGCCTTCGTGCCCGCCGCATTAATCAAGAACGCAAAGGCCGTCTTGCGATCTCGATAGCTGTCGATCAGCACGCCCACCCAATCGGCCAGCACCACCCGGTCGCGCCGGGCCAGCCGTCGCAAAATCCGGTTGGGCTTGCGGTCGTAGCACACAAATGCGACGTAAAGCGCTGCGTTGTCGTAGAGCACGCGCACCTCTGTGCGCTCGGTGGCGGGCCGGCCGTCGTGCGGTTCGCGCTGCCAGAAATCTGTTGCAGCCGGGGCTTTTTGCCAGACGCTTTCGTCAACATGGCCGTCCAATTTTAGAGCACCGGTAAGCCGTACAGCGCGTAGCGTTGGTGCTTGCTGCGGCTGCGCCTGAAGGGCCCCTGTCAGCCACAAGCACAGCGCCACCATCCACATACAACCACGCCGTACCATGTCGCAGAAGGAAGGCGATAAACTTAGAGCGGGTAGAAGCTGCTCGGTCTACGGAAACCGTCGGGGCCAGGTTACAACCTGTCGATATGTGGGAGCATCCCTATGCAATCGGGGGTAGAAAGGGCCGTGCAAACCAAAAAAAGATGATGGCAGGCAACGGACAGACCGACGTTATTCGCATTACACTCCCGGACGGTTCGGAGCGTACGTTTCCGAAGGGGATCACCGGACGCGAACTGGCCGAACAGCTCTCCCCCCGTCTGGCCCGTGAAGCGCTGGCCATTGAGGTCAACGGGGAGGTGCGCGATTTGAGCCGTCCGATCGAAGAGGACGCACGGGTCCGCCTCCTGACCTGGAAGGATCCGGAGGGCAAGGCCGTCTACTGGCACTCGACGGCCCACCTGATGGCCGAAGCCCTGGAGGCGCTCTATCCGGGTGTTAAGTTTGGCATCGGACCGCCCATTGAGCAGGGGTTTTACTACGACGTCGACCTGGGCGACCGGAAACTCTCGGCCGAAGACCTGGCGCGCATCGAAGAAAAGATGCGAGAACTGGCGCGCCGCGACGTGCCCTACGAGCGCATTCCAGTCTCCAAAGAAGAAGCGCTGGCGTATTTCAGGAAAAAAGGCGATCCGTACAAAGTCGAGCTGATCGAAGAGCTGGAAGACGGCACGATCACCTTTTACCGACAGGGCAACTTCACCGATCTGTGCCGGGGCCCGCACGTGCCCTCGACCGGCTACATCAAACATGTCAAACTGCTCAACATCGCTGGAGCGTATTGGCGAGGCGATGAGCGCCGTCCCCAGCTCACCCGCATCTATGGCATCAGCTTCCCGAAAAAGAAAGAGCTGGACGAATACCTCCACCGGCTCGAGGAGGCGCGCAAACGCGATCATCGCAAGCTGGGTCGGGAGCTGGAGCTGTTCACCTTCAGCCAGAAGGTGGGACCAGGCCTGCCACTCTGGTTGCCCCGTGGCGCGACGCTACGCGAGACGCTGATCACGTTCCTGCGGGAGGAGCAAATTCGGCGGGGCTATCAGCCGGTCGTTACGCCGCACATCGGTCGGCTGGAGCTGTACCGGACGAGCGGGCACTATCCCTACTACAAGGATAGTCAGTTCCCTCCCATGATCGAAGATCCGGAGACGGGTGAAGGCTACCTGCTCAAACCTATGAACTGTCCGCACCACATCATGATCTATGCGGACCGCCCGCGCTCCTACCGCGAGCTGCCGCTCCGGCTGGCCGAATTCGGCCAGGTCTATCGCTACGAGCAAACGGGCGAGCTGAGTGGGTTGACCCGCGTGCGTGGTTTTACCATCGATGACGCTCACATTTTCTGCCGGCCGGATCAGGTCAAAGAAGAGTTCAAAAACGTCATCGACCTGACGCTTTACGTTTTCCGGGCGCTGGGCTTCGACGAGTTCGAGGCACAGATCTCCCTGCGCGACCCGAACAACCGCGAAAAATACGTGGGCGACGATGCGCTCTGGGAGCAGGCCGAGCAGGCCATTCGTGAGGCAGCGGCGGAGATGGGCCTCCAGGCCACGGAAGAAATCGGCGAAGCCGCTTTCTACGGACCCAAACTCGACTTCATGGTGCGCGACGCGCTGGGCCGCCGCTGGCAGCTCGGCACCGTTCAGCTCGACTATGTACTGCCCGAACGGTTTGACCTGTATTACATCGGGGCCGATAACCAGAAGCACCGCCCTGTGATGATCCATCGCGCGCCGTTTGGCTCCCTGGAGCGGTTTATCGGCGTGCTCATCGAACACTGCGCCGGCAACTTCCCACTCTGGCTGGCGCCGGTGCAGATAGCTGTGCTGCCATTAAGTGACGAACTGAACGACTACGCCGAAGCGGTAGGCCAGCGCCTGCGCGAGGCCGGCTTCCGGGTGGAAGTCGATACCCGCACCGAAACGATTGGCTATAAAATTCGTCAGGCAGAGGTCCAGAAGATTCCTTATATGCTGATCGTAGGTCGTCGGGAGCGTGAGGCTGGCACTGTGGCCGTCCGCAAACATGGGGAAGGCGATCTGGGGGCCAGCACGCTCGAAGACTTTATCAAGCACCTGCACGGCGAAATCGAAGCGGCTATGCAACGTGCAACCGTCTCGGAAAACGCTTAAATTTGCTTGAACTGGATGGAACTCCTGGGCGTGCTGTGCGTGAGTCCGCCCCGATTGAGGTTGTTGTATCCATGAACCAAACCAGGTAGGAGCTATCGCTAAGGTAGACAAATTCCGGGTCAACGAAGAGATCCGCGCGCCTCGCGTTCGTGTCGTTGACCCCGAAGGGCAACATGGCATTTACGATCTGCAAACGGCACTGGAAATGGCCCGCCAGCGCGGGCTGGACCTGGTGGAAGTTGCCCCTAATGCAAACCCACCGGTCTGTAGAATTATCGATTACGGCAAGTTCCGCTACGAACAGCAGAAAAAAGAAAAGGAGGCGCGCCGTAAGCAACATGCCCAGCAGATTAAAGAGATTCGTTTTCGTCCCCACACAGACACCCACGATTTCGAGTTCAAGACGCGCCACGCCCGTCACTTCCTGGAAGACGGGCACAAGGTAAAAGCGTGGGTGCAGTTCCGGGGACGGGACATCATCTACCAGGATGCTGGGCTGGATCTGCTACGCCGGTTTATTGAGGCGCTGCAGGATGTGGCCAAGATTGACCAACCACCCAAAATGGAAGGCCGACGGATGACGGTGATTCTCTCACCAACGAAGAAGAAATAAACGTTTCATTATAAATTCCTCTGCTTTCCATAGAAGACGCTGTGGATCTGCTTGCCGAAAGGAGGTCTGGATCGTATAATGGCAGCCTCTTTTGGATTGCGAAAGGGGAGCAGTTACAGAAGCTATGCCAAAAGTTAAGACAAACAGTGGGGCCAAAAAGCGATTCAAGGTAACCGCTACCGGTAAGATCAAACGGCGGCGGGCATTCCATAGCCACCTGCTGACCAAAAAATCCAAAAAACGGAAACGTCACCTGCGCCAGAGCGCCCTGGTTGATGCAACCGATGTGGGCCGCATCCGGCGCCTGCTGCATATTGGTCCGAAGCGATAACTCTGGAGGAAGCGAGGGTCATGCCACGAGCCACAAATAAAGTCGCAGCACGCCGCCGGCGGAAGAAGATCTTGAATATGGCAAAAGGCTACTGGGGCCGGCGGAGTAAGATTTACACGATTGCCAAACACGCCGTAGAAAAGGCACTCCAGTATGCTTACCGGGATCGCCGCCAGCGCAAGCGCCAGTTTCGGCGGTTGTGGATCATCCGCATCAATGCGGCGGCCCGCCAGAACGGTACCACCTATTCCCGCTTTATGGGAGCGGTTCGTAAAGCAGACATTCAACTGAATCGCAAGGTGTTGGCCGATCTGGCGGTTAATGATCCCAATACTTTCCGTCAGATCGTACGCGCTGTTTCGGCATGAAGCCGTTGCGTGCCATCCGATTTTTCCGCGTTCGCGCCGCTGGCCTGTAACCGGGGCGCTGAACGTGTTGCAGGCATCCCCAGCCCGCCCCTGTTACAGGTCGGCGGGCTTTCTTATTTCCAGACACGCCATGGCGATCTCCATGCAAAAAGAACTCGAAGCGTTACGTCACGCTATCGAAAACACGCCTATCGACTCGGAGGAGGCGGCCGAGACGTTCCGCATTCGCTTCTTAGGACAGCGAAGCGGTCAGATCACGCACCTGTTCAAACGCATCCGGGAAGTTCCTCCGGAAGAACGTCCCCGCATCGGTCAGCAGTTGAATGCGCTGAAGCGCCTGGCCGAGCAGCGACTGGAAGAAGCTCGCGCACGCCTGCGCCAGGCAGCCCGTCCCCGTACCGAAGTACCTGACCTGACGCTGCCAGGCCGCCGCGCTTTCACCGGCTCGCTCCATCCGCTGACCCAGACGCTGGAGGCCATTGTGCGCGTCTTTGAACAGCTTGGTTTTTCGGTCGCCGAAGGCCCTGAAATCGAAGACGACTGGCACAACTTCACCGCCCTCAACTTCCCTCCTGACCACCCGGCCCGTGATATGCAGGATACTTTCTTCCTGCGTCAGGGGGCATCCTACCGAGATGCGGTTGTGCTCCGCACCCATACCTCGCCTGTGCAGATTCGGGTGATGGAGCAAACGCCTCCCCCTATCCGCATCATTGCACCGGGCCGTGTCTACCGCAACGAAGCGGTCTCCTACAAGTCGTTCTGCCTGTTTCATCAGGTCGAAGGTCTCTACGTAGACCACAACGTGTCGATGGGTGATCTGAAGCAGGTGTTGTACCTGTTTGCCCGGGCGCTTTTTGGCGAGGACGTGCGCATGCGTTTTCGCCCCAGTTTCTTTCCCTTCACCGAGCCCAGTGCCGAGGTAGACATCTGGTGGCCACTGCCCGACCATCCGGAAGGGGGCCAGTGGATGGAAATCCTCGGCTGCGGCATGGTACACCCCAACGTGTTTCGTGCCGTGGGTATCGATCCCGAACGCTATACCGGCTACGCGTTTGGCATGGGCGTCGAACGCATCGCCATGCTACGCTACGGCATTGAGGACATTCGTCTGTTTTACGAGAACGACCTGCGTTTTCTGGAGCAGTTTTAACGATGAAGCTCTCCTACCGCTGGCTACAGCAATACATCGAACTGGACCTGTCGCCTGCTGAGCTGGCCGAAGCCCTGATCGGTCTGGGCCTGGAAGTGGAAGAGGTGGAGCCGCTGGGAACCGACCTGCGGGGCGTCGTGATCGGCCAGGTCCTGGAAGTGCGTCCCCACCCCAACGCTGACCGGCTGACGCTCTGCCGGGTTGACCTCGGGGATGGAGCACCGGTATCTATCGTGTGCGGCGCGCCCAATGTGGCCGCCGGCCAGAAGGTCGCTGTGGCTACGCCCGGCACCACCCTGCTTCTGACCGATCGGGAAGGCAACCGCCAGCACGTAACGATCCGCAAAACGAAAATCCGGGGCGAAGTATCTGAAGGCATGATCTGTGCCGAGGACGAGCTCGGCCTCTCAGACGACCACAGCGGCATCCTGGTGCTGCCCGACGACCTACCGGTAGGCCAACCCTTTACGGAATATCTGTACCGACAGGGCCTGAAGGTGCCTGATTACCGGCTGGAGGTCAGCCTGACGCCCAACCGAGCCGATGCGGCCAGCCACATCGGCGTGGCTCGCGATCTGTCGGCCCTGCTCGACCGACCGCTGCAGCGCCCGGACGTGTCTGTGCCCGAAGCCGGCGGCGAAGTTGCCCGGCAGGTCCAGGTTACCATCGACGCCCCGGAGGCCTGTCCTCGCTATGTAGCGCTGCTGGTTCGCAACGTGCAGATCGGTCCCTCTCCCCTCTGGCTGCGCCAGCGCCTGGCCGCTATCGGGCTGCGCTCCATCAACAACGTGGTGGACGTAACCAACTATGTGCTGCACGAATGCGGCCAGCCACTGCATGCTTTCGACTTTGACCGACTGGTGGGCGGACGCATCCATGTGCGATGGGCCCATACTGGCGAACAATTTACCACGCTTGACGGGAAAACACGCCAGCTCCCTGAAGGCGCCCTGCTGATCTGTGATGCCGAACGCCCGGTCGCCCTGGCCGGTATCATGGGGGGAGAAAACTCCGAAGTAACCGAGGCTACCACCAACATCCTGATCGAAAGCGCCTACTTCGACCCCGCTACAATTCGGCGCACCGCCAAAGCCCTGGGCCTGCAAACAGATTCGTCCTACCGATTTGAGCGTGGCGTTGATGCCGGAATGCAGCGCTGGGCAGCAGCCCGCGCAGCCCAGCTCATCGTCGAAGTAGCCGGCGGTGAAATCGTGCCCGGTGTTGTAGATGTGCAAATGCGGCGTTTCGAGCCGCGAACCGTAACGCTGCGCCTGCCTCGTCTGGCTCGCGTGCTGGGCACCGACATTCCGACCGCCGAAGTAATCCGAATCCTGCATCGTCTGGGCTTTGCCCCGACGCTCGAGGAACAGCGCCTCCGTTGTACGGTGCCCCTTCATCGCCCGGATGTAACCGAAGAGATCGATCTGATTGAGGAGGTAGCCCGGGTGCATGGCTACGATCGACTGCCCATGCCCGACGCCTTCACCGTACCAGCACGCGTGCCTGCAGAACCACCAGCGCAGGCCTTGCGTCGCCGCGTGCGTACGCTACTGGCCGGAATGGGCCTGCGGGAAATCTACACGAACAGCCTGCTACCCCGCGAGGTGGTCCGCCACTTTGTGCCCACTAATGTAACCGATCATCAAAATACGGCGGCCTACCTGGTTGAAACCCTGAACCCCATCTCGGCCGAAATGGCCGTACTGCGTCCATCACTGCTCCCCGGCCTGGTCCAGACTGCCGTCTACAACCAGAACCGGGGGCAGCAGGTGTTGCGCTTTTTCGAGTTCGGCCGCGTTTTCATGCGTACGGATCGTACCGATACGCCCGTACCTGGCTTTGCCGAGCATGAAGCGCTCATCATTGGGTTGAGCGGTCCACACGCCCCTGAAGGATGGGACGTGACGCCCCGCCTGACCGACTTCTTTGACCTCAAAGGGCTGATCGAAACCTTGCTCGACACACTGCACCTGAATGATCGCATTGCGCTGGTGCCATGCGATTCCCCTGCGCCGACCGCAAGCTATCAGATGAATCTGGTAGCCGATGGGCGCGTGCTGGGTACGCTGGCGCGTCTTTCTGATACGTTGCAGGCAACCTATGAGCTACGCGCCCCTCTTTACTATGCGGAGCTGAACTGGGAAGCATTTGCTGAGCTTGCCTATCCAGCCCAGCAACACCGCTACCACCCCTTCAGTCGTTTCCCTGAAGTGGACCGCGACCTCGCAGTGCTCGTGGACCGTGATCAGCCCGTAGGCCCCCTGCTGGAAACCATTCGCCAGACCGGTGGTGATCTGCTTCGCTACGTGGGCGTTTTCGACCTGTACGAAGGCGAACGCATCCCGGTCGGCAAAAAAAGCGTGGCGTTTTCGCTGCGTTTTGGCGCCGACCGAACCCTGACCGATGAAGAAGTCGACGCCCACGTAGCGGCCATTGTGCAGCAACTCCAGCAACAATTCGGGGCGCAACTTCGGCGTTGAGGTCGTATATTGTTGCAGGCACGGAAACAAAACACAATCATGGGTAACCGGAAAAACAAAAAGTCCCGCCGTCATCGGCGGCCGCACCGCACAGGTCCGGTTCATCTACGTAGTCTGGAAGCGCTGGAACAACTGCGGGATCGTGTGGTCGCTACGGCCCATGAGCTGGCTCATCTGCGCGAAGCGCAACAGTTGCTGCGTGAGCAGCTCAGCGCCCTGGCCGCTGAAATGCCGGCCCTACCACCGGGTGGCAGCGGCACCCGTATTGTCTTTCCGGAGCATCCAGAAGTGCTGCGTCAGAAAGTGCAGACGTTCATCGAAGCCGTCGATTACTACCTGGAGCAGGACCTTGGTACGGCAGGCTCACCCCCAACGGCCTCCTCCTGATCCACATGCCTGACCATGGCCCTGGAAAAGTCCATACAGGTTACCATCATGGGGCGTAAGTACCCGCTCCGGGTACGTCCTGCAGATGAAGCTTTGATGTACCGCTTGGCCGCCGTGGTCGATGAAAAAATGCAGGCATTTCGGGCAGCCCACCCGGAACAGCCTGAACTCACGGCCGCTGTAATTGTAGCGCTTTCGCTGGCTGAAGCGCTGCATGAAGCGCACGAGACGCTACGCGCGCTGGACGCAACGCTTTGTGAAACTGTCCAGGAGCTACTGACCCTGTTGGAGCATCCGGAATCTGCTGCAACCCTGCCGGAACAGCCTGCCTCTGATGCCATATAAAGGCGCTGCCTGCATCTGGCAGGCCGGCGCAAGCCTGCAGTCACGCGTAATAAAGGGACCTAACACTTATACGCGAGGGAGCCTTCCTTCCGACCCGGACGACAGGCCTCAGTCCCGACTGTGTCGGGATCTCCTTCCTTCAGGGAAGGGGCCGAGGAAGTCGGAACGGTCGGAGCGGCACCCACTGTGTCGATGAGGGGGTTCCTTGAACCCGGACTGCAGGTTTGTAGCCGGATTTCCCACGCCCCGGCATGGTTGCGGAACCTGCCGGGGCGTCCTTTTTTAATGTTCCTTAATGCCTGTGTTGGCTCTGACACGAACCTGGATGACCGTACAACCTTATGGACCTGCTACTCATGGCCGGCCTTGCCCTTCTGGCTGTTGGTGCCGGCATTGCCCTGGATAGATGGTTGCTAACCCGCACGCTGAAGTCCGCCCGTGAGCAGGCGCGGCAGATTCTGGCCGAAGCAGAGGCAAAAGCGGAGGCTCAGCAGCGGGCTCGCCTGGAAGAAGCACAGGCTGTCCTACAACGCGAACGTCAGGCCTTTGAGCAGGAACGTGCCGAGGCACGCAGGGCCCTGCATCAGGCCCAGGAACGCCTGGCCGAACGTCAGGAAGCCCTGAACCGCCGCACGCTACGCGTCAACGAACGCGAAAAGGCGCTGGCCAAGGCAGCCGAAGCCATTGAGGCCCTACGCCGTGAAGCCGATGCCAACTTCCGCCAGGCAGAAGCGCTATATCAGCAGGCGCAGGCCCTCCTGGAAGCATTGCGCCGCCAACAGGAAGCGCTGACGCAACGGGAAACGGAAGTCAGTCGGCTTCAGGAAGAACTTGCGGCCAAACAGGCTGAACTGGACCGGACGCTTGATGAACAGTTGCGTCGGCTGGAACAGCTCGCGGGCCTGTCGCGCCAGGAAGCCAAAGAAATGCTCATGGCACAGTTGATCGAAGAGGCTAAACTGGAAGCGGCTTCCATGATCAAAGAAATTCGCGACGAAGCCCGTCTGAAGGCCAACCGCGAAGCGCGTAAGATTATTCTGACCGCCATTCAGCGAACCGCTGCCAGCCATACCATTGAAAACACCGTTTCGGTGGTTAATATTCAATCGGATGAGATGAAGGGGCGGATCATCGGGCGCGAAGGCCGCAACATCCGCGCCTTCGAGGCGGCCACCGGCGTCGAGGTGATCGTCGACGACACCCCTGAGGCCGTCATCCTTTCGGCCTTCAATCCCATCCGTCGAGAAATTGCCCGACTGGCATTGACCAGGTTGATCCAGGATGGCCGCATCCACCCGGCCCGCATTGAAGAAGTGGTCGAGAAGGCAGCGGCTGAGATTGAAGAAGAGATCCTGGAGATTGGCGAGCGGACTGTCATCGATCTGAACCTGCATGGCATGCATCCAGAGCTAATCCGGCTCATCGGTCGGATGCGTTACCGCACGAGCTATGGCCAGAACCTTCTGGCCCATTCCATTGAAACGGCACGTATCGCCTCGCTCATTGCTGCCGAACTGGGACTGGATGCCGACAAGGCCCGTCGCGCCGGCCTGCTGCACGACATCGGGAAGGTGGTCGAGGAAGAAATTGACCGCCCCCATGCCCTGGTGGGTATGGAACTCTGCCGTAAATACAAGGAGGATCCCGAAGTGTGCAATGCGGTGGGCGCTCACCACGACGAAATCGAGATGACCACGTTGATCGCGCCCATCGTACAGGCAGCCGACGCCATCTCAGGAGCCCGCCCAGGCGCTCGCCGCGAAGCGCTGGAGGCCTACATTAAGCGACTGGAAAAGCTCGAGGCACTGGCTGCCTCTTTCCCCGGCGTCGAACGCGTCTATGCAATCCAGGCCGGACGCGAGGTGCGCGTGATCGTCAACCACGATCTGGTCTCCGATGCGCAGGCCGAACAGTTGGCTCTGGACATCTCCAAAAAAATTCAGCAGGAGATGCAGTATCCAGGGCAGATCAAGGTAACGGTAATCCGCGAAGTGCGCTCGGTTGCCTACGCCAGGTAACTGACACACCCGGCCGCATTCCTCCGGTAACGACAAGCGCCTGGCAGCCTGATCGATATGCTTGCCCACCGGCCAGGCATCAGGACCGGGCCAGCTCGCGGTCCAGGTTGTAGCGTTTGCGCTTCTCCCAGAGCGTCTTTTTCGAAATGCCCAGCATCTGCGCCACCTCCGTGAAGGTGGCCTTATAGTGTTTGAGGGTGTGCAGAATATAGGCTTTCTCCAGCTCTTCCAGGGTGCTGCCACTGGGGAAGTAGAAGATGCCATTGGATGGTGGTACCGCTGCTCCAGAAGCCGCGTTTGCTGGAAGCAGGTGCAGATCGTCCGCGTCGATCCACGCTTTACGGTTGAAAATCATGGCCCGCTCCAGCACGTTACGCAGCTCACGCACATTACCGGGCCAGTGATAGCTCAACAGCTTCTTTTCAGCTTCGGGCGTCAGCCCTTTGACCTGCCGTCCCAGCTCTCGGTTGAACTGTTCAATGAAGTGGCGGGCAATCAGCAGGACATCCTTTCCCATCTCACGCAACGCTGGCAAATAGATATTGACTACATTGATGCGATAAAAAAGGTCGGGCCGAAATTTTTGCTCAGCCACCAGTTGCTCCAGATTGACGTTGGTAGCACACAGAATGCGTACGTTAACCTGAATATCGTCGATCCCTCCCAGGCGCCGGAAGGTCCTGCTTTCCAGAAACGATAGCAGCTTGGCCTGCAGGGCCAGGCTCATCGAATCGATCTCGTCCAGAAACACAGTCCCCCCATCGGCCACTTCGAGCAACCCCGGCTTGGAAGTGCGGGCATCCGTGAAAGCGCCTTTTTCGTACCCGAACAGCTCGGCTTCCAACAGATTGTCGGGTAACGCCGCGCAGTTGATCTCCACAAAGCGTCCGCCACTGTAGCAGGAATTGGCATGGATGGTACGAGCCACCAGATTCTTGCCGGTACCGGTCTCACCCCGAATCAACACGATTGTACCCGGTACATCTCGCAGCATTTCGATGGTCTGGCGTACCTTACGAATGGGCTCGCTTTCTCCCAGGATACCTGCGATGGGATAAGCCGAGGCTTCATCTGGCGAAGCCGACGAGATGGGCGTGCGCTCCTGGCGGTGCAGGGCCTTTTTGAGGAGCATGCGCATCTCTTCCAGATTGACGGGTTTCTGGAGATAGTGAAAAGCGCCCCGCCGCATGGCCTCAACAGCCGTCTGCACCGACGAATGCGCGGTGATGATGATCACGGGCACGTGCAACCGGCGCTTTCGCAAAATTTCCAGCAATTCGATGCCGTTGATTTCCGGCATCATCAGATCAGCCAGTATCACATCGGGCTGTCGGCCATGCTCTATGGCTTCCAGCATGGCCTGTGGGTGTACAAAAGGATATACCTCATAACCGTCCCGCCGGAGCACATTGGCAAACAGCTCGCCCAGCTTGGGCTCATCATCTACCACAAACACACAGGCTTTTGCCATAGGACAGGGGGGTAACTTGGTAACAATTCCTACGAAGGCACCTCCGCAGCTTATAGTATCGGCCAAGTAGTTTCGAACTGAAGTGATTCCGTTCAGGAAATGTGCATGCCGCCTGGCTTCGCATCTGGACCTGTTTGTAGTTGATGGTTTCTTTTTGCCAGCGGTTTATATCCACACGTTTCAGATCAGTCGCTACCAAGTAAAAACGAAACTCTTCAAGTGTTCAGGCTGTTTTCACGAGCTGTTTCTATCTTACGAGCACACGAAGTGCGTTTGGACGATGCGGCTTTTTTCACGCCGGCTGCTATTGCTGTTACTACTGGTCTGGCTTAGCGCTTGCCGTCCTTCACCCGCACCGACTGACGGCACGTTGTCCTTTACTGATGACCTGGGGCGTGTGGTCACACTACCCCGTGTGCCAGAGCGTGTGGTAACGCTGGCCCCCAGCCTGACCGAAATCGTCTTTGCAGCCGGGGCTGGCCATAAGCTGGTTGGTGTCACGACTGCTGACGACTATCCTCCGGCTGTGGATACACTTCCTCGCTTCAGCGCGCTACCGGTCAATTTTGAGGCGATCGTTGCGCTGCAACCAGACCTGGTGCTGGCCACCGACCAGGTGAACAATCCGCGAGATGCAACCACCTTTGAGGCGTTGGGACTGCCTGTGTATTTTTTCGCTTACGCTTCGCTTGAGGATGTACTGGAAGCGATCCTGACTACCGGCATGCTGCTGGGAACCGAGTCGGTCGCTCGTCGCACCGTTGATTCACTCTATACCCGTCTCACCCAACTGGCTGCAGTGGTCGATACCCTTCGACAGCGCCCTTCTGTGCTGGTGTTGATCAGCGATGCAACACTCTACGCTTTCGGACGGGGCAGTTACGTGCACGACCTGGTGGCCCGTGCCGGCGGGGTCAGTCTGACGGCCTCGCTTCCCAATCCGGCACCTGTGCTGAGCGATGAGCTGGTCCTGCAGCTTCAGCCGGAGGTGATTGTGGTGGCAGCCGGTGCCAGCTACAATCCAGACCAACTGCTACAACGACATCCATCCTGGGACTTGTTGCCAGCCGTTCGCCATCGACGCATTTGCGGGATGGAACCTTCGCTTATCTTGCGTCCCGGCCCTCGTCTATTGGATGGTCTGGAAGCCCTGCTGCAATGCCTACATCCAGCACTGGCTCGCAAGCTGCCATGAAACTGCGCACGCTGTCCCTGGGCTTCTGGCTGTTTGGTCTGTTGCTCGTCTCGGTAGTGGCCGGGGTAGCGCTGGGAAGCGTTTCGCTGGCTCCGGATGTTGTGCTGCACGCGCTAGTTGGCCGGTTGGCGGATGTGACGGCTGATCCGGTGGCCGAACGGATTGTCTGGCAACTTCGGCTGCCCCGGGTGTTGATGGCACTCCTGACCGGTGGCGGGCTGGCTATCGTGGGAGTAGCCATGCAGGCACTGGTGCGTAATCCACTGGCCGAACCCTATATTCTCGGACTTTCAAGCGGTGCAAGTGTCGGGGCCTCGCTCTTCTACCTGGGTTTTCTGCCTCCCCTGCTGTCGCGAACGCTATCGATGCCTCTGGCAGCCTTTCTGGGAGCACTGCTCGCGCTAACGCTCGTCTATCTGGTAGCCCGTCAGAACGGCCTGCTTTCGATTACGCGGCTGCTGCTGGGTGGGGTGGCGATCTCAGCATTGATGGCCTCCATCACGTCATTCATCACGTTCGCCTCGCCCAGCCCGGACAAGCTCCGCGCTGTGCTATTCTGGTTGCTGGGCTCCTTTAGTGGTGCCCGCTGGTCCCTGTTACCCCTTCCGGCCCTGGCTGCCCTGCTGGGCCTGCTTGGCATGCTGGCCCTCACGCGGCCTATGGATCTGCTGTTGCTGGGTGAAGAGCCAGCTGCTCAGCTTGGCGTCCCTGTCGAGCGCGCCAAGCGTCTTTTGATTTTCATAGCGGCCCTGGTAACCGGTACGCTCGTCGCTTTTTCCGGCACGATCGGCTTTGTCGGGCTAATCATCCCCCACGTCGTTCGCGCCCTGACCGGCGTTCCTCACCGACGGGTGGTGCCGTTGAGCTTTCTGCTGGGCGCTATCTTTCTGATCTGGGCCGATCTGATTGCCCGTCTGGTGCTGCCAGGCGTCGAATTGCCGGTCGGCGTTGTAACGGCTCTGTGTGGCGTGCCCTTCTTCCTGATGCTACTACGCCGCAGCCACTACCGCTTCGGTTGACGGCTCATCCAGCCCCATACCAGGGCGGCCAGTAGCTGGAGCGTTACGGCTACGACGATCAGAGCCGGCATGGAGGTATCATAAAGCACGCCCAGCAACGCGCTACCTCCAAACCAACACACCCCGAAAACGGCATGAAATAACCCGAAAGCTATGCCTCGCCGACCCGGCCCGATCATTCGGGCCAGCGCAGCCCGCAGGATGGACTCCTGGGCGCCCATGCCGATGCCCCACAGCACCATGGCTGCCCATACTGCTACGGCACCTCCCAGAAATGCCAGCGGGACAAAGGCTGCACTCAGCGCCACGACCAGCGCCAGTATAATGGGACCGAAACGATCAAACAGCCGACCCAGTCCCAGTGCGGCTACTGCATCGACGCCCATTGCCAGGGCATAGCTCAGGGGAATCCAGGCTTCCGGCAGCACCCCTGCTTCCCGAAAGTGAAAGGCCATCAGTGGAAAGTCGGCATAGCCCGCTGCCAGCAATCCGGCACCCACCAGATAGATCCAGAACGTACGCGGAAGGGCCGGATCTTCCGGAGGCGTTGCCGCTGTTGCCTCCAGCTCCTGTGGGCGCGGATAGCGTAGCCGTGCCACGCCAAGCAGCAATAGCGCCAGTAGCGCGGGCACCAACAGCAGCGCGAAGGCGATTCGGTAACTCCCGCCCTGCCACAGCACGCCGGCCATTAGCAGGGGACCGGCCATCGCCCCGATCTGGTCCAGCGCTTCGTGCAGTCCGAATCCTCGACCATGACCCACCTGAGCCGTTGCATGCGAAAGCAACACATCACGTGCAGGTGCGCGCAATGCTTTTCCTGCCCGCTCCGCGATAATCAGCGCAGCCGCTACCTCCCAGCGACCAGCCAGCGCCAGCGCGGGCACGGCCAGCAGGTTGATCGCATAGCCCAGCAGCGTGAGCGTCCAGTAACGCCGTGTCCGGTCGCTCAGGTAGCCACTGACCAGCCGGAGTCCATAGCCGACCAACTCACCAGCCCCTGCTACGACACCTACGGCAGTGGCTGACGCGCCCAGCCATCCCAGATAGGGCCCGATCAGACTTCGGGCACTCTCGTAGGTCAGATCAGCCAGCAGGCTGACCAGCCCGAAGATCACGATCAGCCAGTAGGCCCGTCGCGTAACCACCCCGAAAGGGTGCGCTGTCATAATCTCAAGCGATTAGCGCAGAGCAGCCGTCGTCTCAGAGGCCTTACGCGCTCCGGCTTTTTCCGCCAGCCACTGTCTGAACGCCTGCCGTCCTTTTTCCAGAAAGGCTACAAACTCTTCCACCGAGGCCAGTCCCATATGCCGCGCCAGCAAGGGTTTGCCCTCAGGAGGCACAATAGCATAGGTCGGCAGCGCCACCGTACCGGTCAACTGGAGCTGGTAGCGCTGCCATTCTGGCCCTACCGATGCATCGTCCGTGTAGAGTCGAAGCCGCACGAAGTCTTCCTGCAACCGCCGCGCCACCTCCGGATGCGGAAACACCGTGGCTTCCATCTGGCGGCAATTTGTGCAGGTGTATCCTGTAAAGTCAATAAACACGGGACGTCCCGTGGCCTGGGCTTCAGCCAGAGCTGCTTCCAGGTCTTCATGCCAGCTCAGCTCTGCCGTATTCCCGGCACCACCGTTGCTCTGGAGTAGCGCCACCAACCCTACATCCGTAGCCCGACGAGGCGGCAGATACGCATCCAGATTGCCCAGAGGGGCCCCCAGCAGACCGGGCAACATGTAGAGCGACAGGCCAAAGAACAGCACAGCCACCAGCAACCGTCCGACTCCCACGGTTTCAACGGGCGGTTCATGCGGCAGACGTAGCTTACCGATCAGGTAGAGACCGGTCAGGAAAAACAGGACGACCACCAGCGCAATCACCAGTGGCCGGGAAAGGATCCCCCAGCCCCATACCAGGTCCGCATTTGAGAGAAACTTCAGGGCGGCCGCCAGCTCCACAAAGCCCAGGATCACCTTGATCGTCTGCATCCAGGAACCCGACCGGGGTAGGGCTTGCAGGGCCCGGGGGAACAGCGCAAACAGCACAAACGGCGTCGCGAACGTCAGGCTGAAAGCTACCATACCCAGTATGGGATAGCCCCATTCACCCAGCGCCGTAGCGGCCAGCAGGCCGCCTATGAAGGGAGCCGTGCAGGAGAATGATACAAGCGTGAGGGTCAGCCCCATGAAGAGCACGCCCAGATAGCCGCCATGCGTCTGGCTCTGGCGGTTAAAGTAGTTGATCAGTCCCGACGGCAGGCGCAGTTCGTAGAGTCCGAGCAGCGACAACGCAAACAGAATGAAAACCAGCCCGATAAAAAGGTTGATCCAGGGATTGGCTGCGATAGTCTGCGCTCCGGATGCACCGACGAGCAGGGCTGTCAGCACCCCCAGCCCGGTAAACGTCGCCACGATGGCCAGCCCATAGACAAGCGCCATGCGGACAGCCTGCGCCCGGCTCCCTCCCTGTCGGGTAAAGAAAGAAACAGTCAGGGGAATCATGGGAAAGACGCAGGGTGTAAGCAGCGCTGCCAGTCCAGCCCCTATGGCCAGCAGCAGGAACCCCCAGAGTCCACCGGAACGCGCCCGTGCCAGATCCTGTGTGGCAGCTTCTGTCAGGACGGGTGTATCTTCCGTAGCTGGCGCAGGCGACGTCGGATCGATCGGAGGTACCGCCGGTTCGAAGCGTGGCAAGGTAGCCGTCGAAGGAGCCTGTGGATCGACGCGAAAGGTCGTCTCAACGGGCACCTCCGTGGGAGGCAGGCAGATCCGATCGTTGCAGATGGTGAATTCGACCCGAGCCATCAGCGTACGTGGGCCAGACGTAGCGTCCGGCATCACAACCAGCGGTACCGCCAGCACGGCCCGATCCATGAAATAGCGAACGACCTGTTCGAAAAACGGATCATATCCTTCACGGGGGGGCTGCTGGCGTGGCGGTCCTGCCTGTTGTATCCCGGCCGGTAACGAGTCGAGGCGAACCCGAACGCCGCGCGTGGGGGGCGGCGAGTCGAGCGCATACATCTTCCACCCCTCTGCAATGGTCGCTTCCAAGAAGAGCCAGAGCGAGTCGCCCGGCGCCACTGTTGCCGGATGGGCCCGGGCCTGCCACTGTACCAGATCGGTCGCCCGCTGCGCCTGTACGGGCCCTGCCTGCAGCACAAGCAGTACCAGTAGGCCGATGTATGCTAACCGTTGTCCAGCTTTCATAGCGGATCGATTACGGCTTCACAACAAAAAAGGCGTCCGTCGGAGAAACGAACGCCTTCGCCAATTGTTGCCCTTTGGAAAGCCGCTTAGCTTTCGGAAGTCTCTGGCTCAACGCGAATTTTGATCTGCGCCACCACTTCGGGATGGAGCTTGACGCGAGCCGTATAGACCCCCAGCATACGAATGTCTTCGGGCATCTCGATGCGACGCCGATCAATCTGAAAGCCTCGCTGCGCCAGATATTCGGCTACCTGGCTGGAGGTAACCGTACCGAAGATGCGGTTTTCTTCACCGACTTTGGCTCGGATGACCACTTCGGTCTTCGCCAGTTCCTCAGCCATGCGTTCAGCCTCTTCGCGCAGGCGGGCCAGCTTACGTGCCTGCTGGCGACGTCGCTCTTCCAGGTCTTTGAGCACACCCGGCGTCGCTTCAATGGCCAGGCCTTGCGGGATCAGGTAGTTCCGTCCGTAGCCATCGCGTACGGTTACCACCTCTCCCTCCAGGCCCAGCTTTTCGACGTCCTGCAGTAGGAGTACTTTCATGGCAACATTGCGGTTAGGGGTAAGGCGTCCACCTACAGCCGCACCCTGCGGCTTACTTCACGGCATCCGCCACAAACGGCAGCAGTGCCAGGTGACGCGCTCGCTTGATGGCACGGGCAATCTGCCGCTGCGTCTTGGCCGATACGCCTGTGATCCGACGCGGCAAAATCTTGCCCTGCTCGTTAATAAATTGCTTCAGAAATTCAACATCCTTGTAGTCGACGTATTCCAGATCACGCTTGCGTGCCATGGCTCTGTGTTGCTTCAGTTTGATAAAGACCGACGATTACCCCGCTGCTTCCTCTTTTTCTTCTTCTTCCTCTTCCACCTCCACCTCTACATCTGCTGGTTGCGGCTGCGCCTCCTCGACAGCCCGTTGCTTACGTCGCTCGTAGTGGCGCAGCATCTTCGCGTCCATGCGCAGCGTCAGATAGCGCATTACCTGCTCGTCGATCTCCAGGAAGCGCTCCAGGGCGGCAATAAACGAGCCGGGCGCCCGGAAGTACATGTTCACGTAGTAGCCGTTTCGACGCTTTTGAATCGGATAGGCCAGGCGCCGCGTGCCCCACTCATCGACCTCAACGATCTCGCCGCCGTGCTCCTCGATGTACTGATTGACGCGGCGGACGACTTCCTTGATCTGGTCGTCGCTGAGCGCTGCGTTGATGATGTAGGTCAGCTCGTAGAAATTCTTGGTTTCCGACATGATCCTTCCCTGTGGAATGATTACCGGTTCGGTTCATGCCCCCGTCTGCCGCGGGAGCAGGGAGGTACGCAAGGTACGGGGCTTCAACGCAGAATACAAAAGGACGGTTCTTCTTTGCGGAAAATTAGGCCTTGAGCTGTGCCAGACGTTCAGCGTGCTCGGCCGTACGCAACGCATTGATCAGTTCATCCAGTTCCCCTTCGATGACGCGGTGTAGCGGCCAGTTCTTCAGCTCGCCTTCGAGCCGGTGATCGGTCACGCGATCCTGTGGGAAGTTGTACGTGCGAATCTTGGCCGATCGGTCGCCGGTCTGGATGGAGGCCCGCCGCATCGCATCACGTTCAGCCCGCTGACGCTCACGCTCCAGCTCATAGAGGCGGGCCCGCAGAATACGCAGGGCCTTTTCCTTATTCTGGTGCTGACTTTTTTCGTCCTGGCAGGAAACCACAATCCCGGTCGGGATATGCGTAATGCGGACGGCCGACTCGGTGCGGTTGACGTGCTGGCCGCCCGGCCCGCTGGCGCGAAAGACATCGATACGCAGGTCCTCGGGGCGGATCTCCACGTCCACCGCTTCTGCTTCGGGCAGTACAACCACGCTGGCTGCCGACGTGTGGATGCGGCCCTGTGATTCGGTAACCGGCACGCGCTGCACACGATGCACGCCGCTTTCGTATTTCATGGTGCCGTACACATCCGGCCCCTTCAGACTGAAGATGACCTCTTTGAAGCCGCCCACCGTGCCCGGTGAAGCATCGAGCACTTCCAGCTTCCAGCCTTTTCGCTCTGCAAAGCGACTGTACATTCGAAACAGATCGCCGGCAAACAGGGCCGCCTCGTCTCCGCCCGTTCCGGCCCGGATCTCCACAATGGCATTGCGCCGATCCATCTCATCCTGGGGAATCAGGCGCAACCGCAGATCTTCCTCGACGGCCGGCAACCGTTTCTCCAGTTCCTCCAGCTCATGCCGCGCCATGCGCACAAGCTCTGGGTCCGACTCGGTACGGATCAGCTCGCGCAAGCTCTCCTGTTCGGCCAGCAACCGTTCATAAGCCTCGATCGCTTCCACCACAGCCCGCAGGCTGGCGTGCTCGCGTCCCAGTTCGGCCAGCCGTCGGGGGTCGGCGGCGACGGTCGGATCCGACAGCGCCCGCGTGACCTCTGCATAACGCCGTTTGATTTCTTCCAGCGGCTCTTTCGGAATCATACGCTACTGCATGGTTTCCGCGGCTGCTAACGTCAGGATCAGGCCGAAAGTACCACGGCTATTCCACCGTTACGCTTTTGGCCAGGTTACGCGGCTGGTCCACATTGCAACCACGCATCACGGCAATGTGATAGGCCAGTAGCTGCAGCGGCACCACCGTCAACAGCGGGGTCAGAAATTCCGGCGCCGGGGGTATGCGAATGACGTATTCGCAGAGCGTATCCAGCTCACCATTTCCCTCATCTGTAATTGCAATAACAGATCCCTGACGCGCCACGACCTCTTCGATGTTGGAGACCACCTTGTCGTAGGTGCGGTCTTTCATGGCGATAAAGACCACCGGCATAAAGCGGTCGATGAGCGCAATCGGCCCGTGCTTCATTTCGGCGGCCGGATAACCCTCGGCATGGATGTAGGAAATCTCTTTGAGCTTCAGGGCCCCTTCAAGCGCCACGGGGAAGTTGTAGCCTCGACCAAGATACAGAAAGTTAGACGCATAGCGATAAACGTGCGCAATACGTCGGATTTCGTCGTCAAGGGTCAGCACCTGGCGTACCTTGTCAGGAATTTCGGCCAGGGTCTGCAACATCTGCGCAATTTCTGCCGCCGAAAGCGTACGGCCTTCGGCCAGCTTGAGCGCCAGCAGGGTCAACACAGCCACCTGGGCCGTGAACGCTTTGGTGGAAGCCACTCCGATTTCCGGCCCAACATGCAGATAGACGCCGGCGTCCGTCTCCCGAGCAATCGTCGAGCCCACCACGTTACAGATCCCCAGGGTCAGCACCCCCTGCCGTTTGGCCTCGCGCACCGCCGCCAGTGTGTCGGCGGTCTCCCCACTCTGCGAAATGGCAATCACTACATCGTTGGGCCGCAGCACGGGATTGCGGTAGCGGAACTCACTGGCATACTCCACTTCGACAGGGATGCGGGCGAATTCCTCAATCAGGTATTCCCCGACGAGCCCGGCATGCCACGAGGTGCCACAGGCACAGATGATGATGCGATCGGCCGCCCGAATGCGGTCCATCACGTCGATCAAACCACCCAGCTGCACCGTGTTGTGCTGCAGATCCAGACGCCCGCGCAGGCAATTCTCCAGCGCCTCAGGCTGCTCCATGATCTCTTTGAGCATGAAGTGGGGATAGCCCCCTTTTTCAATTTGCTCTAGGTCCCACTCCAGCTCGTGGACTTCTTTTTCGAGCAATACGTTGTCGGTGGTGCGCACTTCGTAGCCACTACGACGCACGACCACTACCTCCCCATCGTTCAGGTAAACCACCTGGCGCGTATGCTCCACAATGGGGGCTGCATCCGATGCCAGAAAGTACTCTCCCTCACCGATTCCCAGAATCAGCGGGCTTCCTTTTCGAGCAGCAATCAACAGATCCGGATCCGAGGCCGACACGATCGCCAGCCCATAGGTCCCCACTACCTGTGTCAGGGCCTGACGGACGGCCTCAGGAAGCGGAAGGCCTGTCGTACGCCGCACATCGTCAATCAGATGTACGAGTGCCTCGGTATCGGTCTCGCTGCGAAACACATAGCCTTTCTGTTGTAGGCGTTTGCGCAATGCTGCATAGTTTTCGATGATGCCATTGTGCACCAGCGCAAAGTCGCCCTCACTACTGACATGCGGGTGTGCATTGACATCGTTAGGTTCGCCGTGCGTGGCCCATCGGGTATGTCCGATTCCCAGCGTACCCTCGGGCAGACGCGCCCGCAGCGTCGCAGCCAGCTCGTCGACCTTCCCCTGCTGCTTGTAGACCTGCAGGCAACCATTGCCCACCACGGCAATGCCGGCAGAATCATACCCACGATATTCCAGCCGCTTGAGACCGTTCAGCAGTAATTCGGCGGCTGGACGATGGCCAATGTATCCAACAATTCCACACATAGGTTATGAGAAGCTTGGGTTTGCAGGATGCCGTCAGGCACTTCGTGCTTCCTGTCTGCAAAATACTTGCCGGCCCGGCAGCAGGTGAACGCCTCCCACCGGGCCGGCTGCACGTGGATAGGCAACCCGAGAGGCCTCATACAGTTTCCGAAAGCGGCTCCCGAACCGTACGTCCGATCACCTGTGCAATGAGCCGAAGCTGATGCATCAACCTGGCAAACTGGTCGAAATAAAGCGACTGCGGCCCATCGCTTTTCGCTGAGGGAGGATCCGGATGCACTTCAACCATGATGCCATCGGCACCGGCTGCCACCGCTGCCCGTGCCATCGGGATCACCTTGTCGCGTAATCCCGTGCCATGGCTGGGATCGGCTACGATAGGTAGATGACTTTTCTGCTTGATCACCGGAATCGCGGAAAGATCCAGCGTGTTGCGGGTCTGCGTCTCGAAAGTACGAATGCCCCGCTCGCAGAGAATCACCTGTGGGTTGCCGTGCGCAATAATGTATTCAGCGCTCATCAACCACTCTTCAATGGTGGCAGCCGGCCCCCGCTTCAAAAAGACCGGCTTATCGACCTTGCCCAGCTCTTTGAGCAGGGCGAAGTTCTGCATGTTACGGGCGCCGACCTGAAAGATATCGGTATAGGGGTAAATCAGTTCAATCTGATTGACTTCCATCACCTCGGTAATCACCCGCAGGCCGTATCGATCGGCCGCCTCTCGCAGCAGCTTCAGTCCCACTTCACCCAGTCCCTGGAAGGAATATGGAGAAGTACGGGGCTTAAAGGCACCTCCCCGTAGAAAGGTCGCTCCCTGCGCCGCCACATGGGCTGCCGTGGCCATAATCTGATCCTCGCTTTCAACCGAGCAGGGACCCGCCATCACCACTACCTCGGAGCCACCAATAACGACCCCGTTGACCTCAATCTGCGTATCCTCTTTTTTCCAGGTGCGGCTGGCAAACTTGTATGGTTCCGTCACCCGATACACGTCGGCCACTCCCTCAAGCACTTTAATATGCCGAATGTCAAAATCCGGCTTCACGCCAATTGCCCCCAGAACGGTCTGGTTGACGCCGGTTGAACGGTGTACGTCAAAACCATAGGCATTGAGCCGTTCAATTACCGCCTGGATCTGAGCCTCGGTGGCCCCAGGTTGCATCACGACAACCATACCCCCTTACCGTTGCGTGTTCCAAGACAGGGTTTCTATGGCAGTTCAAGATACAAAAGTTTCGACTGCGGTGAAAATCTACGTATGTTTTTTGCCGAACCTGAGCACCTTTTAACCATTTACAAAGATTTATCAGCGTTATCTGTTTTTGGCAAAGGCGCGTGCGCTGCGCGCCTTGATGCGCCAGGACCAGCAGAAAGTGCCTGAGGCCGGCCGCAAACCGGACCTGAAGGGCTACGGCCAAGACCTGTATCGACGAACGGCTACTGAGAAGAGATTGTAGGATCAAACGCCACGGGGCTTATGACCGAGCGCACCCCTGACACACAACATGCCCAAGCGCTTCTGTTTCTTCGGCCGGCTGCTGAGCTGACGTTGAAGTCGAGCCGGACGCGTCGTCGCTTCCAGCAGTTGCTGGTGCGCAACCTGAAAGACGCCCTGCGCAGTCAGGGCATTCCGTTCCGGTTTCAGGGATCCTGGAGCTGGTTCCTGATTGAGACCGAGGCTCCCCTGCAGGCCATTGAGACGCTGCGTCATGTGCCGGGTATTGGTCCCATCATGCCGGTGGAGCTGGTTACCGGCCCGTCGCTGGAGGAAATCGTGCAGCGTGGTGCCGAAGTGTTTGCCGAGCGTGTGCGCAACCGTCGTTTTGCTGTACGGGCGCGGCGGCGCGGGGATCATCCCTATCGCTCGCGGGACATTGAGGTAGCGCTCGGCGCTGCGCTACGCCCCTTTGCAGAACGGGTCGATCTAACTAATCCGGAAGTGACGGTATACGTAGAAGTGCGCGAAGACCGCGCGTACTTCTACACAACGATCCTCAAAGGTCCAGGTGGACTGCCCCTCGGCAGCCAGGGACAGGCATTGGTTCTCCTTTCTGGGGGCTTCGACTCGGCCGTAGCGGCCTGGCTGACCATGCGGCGCGGCGTGGCTGTGGATTATCTGTTCTGCAACCTGGGGGGCAAAGCCTACGAACGGGCTGTGTTGCAAGTGGCCAAAGTACTGGCCGATGCGTGGAGTTTTGGTACGCGTCCTCGTTTCTACTCGGTGGACTTTGGGCCAGTGGTTGATGAGATGCGCCGCCAGGTGCGTCCGGCCTACTGGCAGGTGGTCCTTAAACGGCTGATGTACCGGGCCGGTGAGGCCGTAGCTCGCCAGACTGAAGCATTGGCGCTCATCACCGGTGAATCGCTCGGTCAGGTCTCTTCCCAGACGCTCAAAAACCTGCAGGCGATTGAGGCTGGCACCTCCTTGCCCGTGCTGCGCCCCCTGCTCACTTATGACAAGGAAGAGATTATTCATCTGGCTCGCAAGATTGGCACCGCTACGCTCTCAGAGCGCGTGCGCGAATACTGTGCGCTGACGCCCGACCGTCCGGTGACGGCCACGCGTCCTGAGGCCGTCGATGCTGAACTGGCCAGGATGAACCTGTCGGTGCTCGAGCAGGCTGTTGCTTCGGCGGAGGTGTACGATCTGCGCGCGCTATCCGCCTCGGAACTGGTAACGCCCTATCTCTTTATCGAGGAAATTCCGGAAGGGGCTGAAGTGATCGACTGTCAGAGCGAGGCCCTCTATGAACACTGGCACTATCCGGGCGCCCGTCATATGGATCCCTGGCAACTGCTCCAGCAATTCCGGGATCTGGACCGCAACCGGGTCTATGTGCTTTACTGCCCGCGTGGATTGCAGTCGGCTTACGTAGCCGAAGTCATGCAGCGCGAAGGCTACGAGGCCTACTCGTTCAAAGGCGGCCTGCCGGCCCTCAAAGCTTACGCCCAGGCCCGGGGCATTGAAGTCCCAGAGCTTTAGCGATAGCGTTCGAGTGTAAATTTTTCGCCCAGGTAGCGACGGCGCACTTCAGGATCGGCCGCCAGTTCTTCGGCGGTCCCATGCTGAAAGATGCGTCCTTCGTAGAGCAGATAGGCCCGATCAGTAATGGCCAGCGTTTCATGGACGTTATGGTCGGTGATGAGCACCCCGATCCCTCGGGCCCGCAGATCCGCCACCAGCGCCATGAGTTCCTCCACAGCGATCGGATCGATCCCGGCAAAGGGTTCATCCAGCAACAGAAAACGTGGCCGGGTGGCCAGGGCGCGTGCGATCTCTGTACGTCGTCGCTCGCCGCCCGATAGCATGTAGCCTTTAGAGTGACGTACACGCTCCAGACCGAACTCTTGCAGCAACTGTTCCACGCGGGCGCGACGCTCGGCCCGACTCATCGGCTGAAATTCCAGTACAGCTTCCAGATTTTCCTCGACCGTCAACTGTCGAAAAATTGAAGCTTCCTGCGACAGATAGCCTATCCCTAACCGTGCTCGCCGGTACATGGGTAGGTGCGTGATCTCCCGATTGCCCAGAAAAATCTTACCGGCGTTGGGACGCACCATGCCCACAATCATGTAAAAGGTGGTTGTCTTACCGGCGCCGTTGGGGCCAAGCAGCCCCACAATTTCTCCCTGCCGCACATGCAGGCTGACATCCTGCACCACAAAGCGCCTGCGGTAGCGTTTGGTGAGTCCCTCGGCCCGCAGCTCAGTGATTTCCCGGGCGTTCATAGGCGGTAGGGTTCGCGGTTGGCTTCACCGGCGGCACGGGACGCTGCCATTCCGGAAGCGTGCGTAGCCGCTGCCGCATCCAGGTTTCCTGAAGCAAATCGGCCGGGTCAGGCCGAAGTTCCGGCACCCAGCGAAAGCCCTCCAGCCGAAACGGCTCCGGGATCCGCTCACGGTCGTATTGCACCCCCTGGACCCCCCCCGCCACCCGTACGCGGCGTGCCCGGTTGCCGGCAAACCAGAAGGTGATCGTGTCTCCGGAGACGCGCACGGCTCCTCGCAGTGAATCGTTTCGATCACGCAGGTAGTAGATGGCCTCCGCGTTGGGCCCGACCACAAGTTGGCGCAGTGAATCCTGCTCGAAATACCCCACCAGTCGCCGTCCTTTTAGCTGCTGCAAACGGTCGAGCACAGTATCACGCTGCACCACAAACGCGTTCGGAAACACCTGCAGCGTATCTCCGCCTTCGGGACTGCCGCGCAACCAGAGCGTATCGCCCGACACCTGCGTTGCATCCAACCAGGCGATCGGGCTGCCGAACAACCACACTTCCTCCCGAACCACTGCACCGCCCTGCACGATCCGGTCGTACACCAGCGAGTCGGCCCGCGCTGCCAACCGTCGCTGCCAGAGCCGAACGGAATCGACGGCTATCAATCGGCGCAGCGAATCCATCCGGGTAAAGTGTAGCTGTCCGGCCCGAACCAGCAGCGTATCAATCTGCCCGGTCGAATCTGGTCGTAATAGCACCAGCAGCGGTCGTCCTGTCAGTCGGCTATAGCCTGTTTGTTCATTATTGAAGGCTTGACGTCCAAAGAGCAGCGCGCGCGTGATCGTACCGTCTTCGCTTGTATCCTGCTGTTCGATAAAGACGCGTCCCCGGGCCAGCGCCACTTCAGTCTCCCGGAAATAAACAACCGTATCGGCTTCCAGATAACGGTTGCTACCTTCGAGCCGTACGTTTCCGTAAAACTCGGCCCGTTTCTCATCGGACCAGTACACGCCGCGCTGGCTGGTCAGTACGGCAGCACTGTCAGCCAGGCGCACCCCGGCCTCGAAGACAGCCCGTTTTTCCCGTGTGTAGTACCATCCCAACGGCGCTTCTACCGTCACGCTGCCATCCCAGAGGCGCACGCGCCCGACAGCCCTTCCGACTTTCTGGCGGCTGTCGTAATAGATCGTGTCGGCTTCGAGCGAGTCGCCCCGTTCCACAATACGCACGCGACCGACAAAGCGGATACGCTGTTGGTCAGGCCACTGCGTCGCCCGATCAGCCCAGAGCCGTGTGGCTTCCTGCTGTAAAAAGACATGGCCGATCAGTTCACGGAAGCGTCGACCCGCCGCGTCGACCCCTCCGACCAGCGAGTCGGCCTGTAGCGCTATAGGGCGCCGACTTGTGTCGGCCGGCTGCGCCTGCCCCAATGATCCACCAAACAGGCTCCACATCCCCACCAGCAGACCGAGCAGACGCATCATCATTCAGTATCCGATTCCTCGCGAAGCACGACATGTCCGGTCACGCGGCGTAGCCGATACGCGCGGAGCTGTTCGTCGGCATCCAGCTCAAAGCCTTCGATCTGTTCGTCAGGGGCCAGGATGCGCACAAAGCCTGGCGCGTAGAGCCGCTGTCGATCCTCCAGCCAGCGCAGCCGTTCAGTCAGCAGCCGCCGTCCTTCCCGGGTAACCAGTTCTACTGCGCCTTCGGCTTCAAAGCGACGACGGTTTTCGTAATAGACGATGCGACGGGCTTGAAGCGTCGCTGCCGAATCACCCGCTGACGTGAAAATCCACCCCCGCACCGGCTCCTGGGCCGTTCCTTCAAGCACCACGTACGTGCTTTCAGAAGACTCTTCGCGAATCAGATGGGCAGCCAGCAAACGGGCGCGGGGCCTGCCCTCCAGAGAAAGCCGATAGTCCACCTGCCAGCTCTCCTGCTCCGGCTGCTGTTCGGCCTGGACGGCCGCCATCACCTCGGGCGCAGGCGGCTGCCGGCAGGCCGTCACCAGCAGGCCACACATCAGCAGGCCGTAATATGCCGGATGGCTCATAGGATGCTGGTCTGTTCCGGTTGCACAACCGCCCAGGCCGTCTCGACATGAGCGCCACAGCGTCCCAGCCAGACAGCAAAATCCTGGCAAATGTTCGCCAGTGTCTCCGCCGACACGGCCGAAGCCGGCGCGTAGACACAGGCCATCACCCGCGTAGTCGTCTCGTCGGTCTTTGTAGCCAGGCTGTCCTTGACAGGATTGACAATGGGCACGTCCGTGCCCGTCTCTGGATCCACCCGACAGCCAATGATCAGATCCGTCAGCGCGATCTGCTGCCCGGCTGTATTGAACACGTACGCTTCACCTTCCCGTCCCAGCCGAAATCGAAAGCAGGTACTACCGGCCCGATCCAGATCCCAGAGCGATACCGGTAGCATGTGCTGCAGACTGATGTAATTGGCCACGTCCACTGGTCCGTTAATGCGTGGAAAGCGCCCGGCCTGTGCCTCCCGCAGCAGGTATTCGCTGGCAGGCTTGGCCCGACCGGTGGGCTTATATCGTCCGTTGCGGAGTAGGTCCCGCACAGCCTGTCGTCTTGTTTCCAGTTCAGGCGGCAAATCTTGCCGCGCGACCAGCACTTGCTGCAGGGCTTCCGAAAACCCGGCGGGCTCGATGGCAACCGTCAGGCCTTCGGCCCGCACCAGCCCGAGCAACGCGTCACGACGCGGAATTATATGTTCAATTTGAACCTTCATGCGCTCAGCACTTTCTTTTTCAGTAGAAAGGTTGTAGTATAAAGACGCGCCGGGTGGTATGGAGTTTGAAGCCCTTCCCGGTCGGTTTGGAGACGTACCCTTTAGCTGCCTCCCAACCGGTCGATACTGTAAGCCACCCGGAACCAGCCCCCAAACGTGTGATGCACAACCCGTCGGTCATGAGTTTTACGGTTGAACTGCTGAACGCCGAAACGGTCGTTATTCGCATTGGCAAGGCCCTGGACTTTCGCAACGCGGCCGAATTCAAGGCCATCTGCCAGGAACAGGTGCAAAAAGGCGTCCGCAACTTCATTCTGGATTTTTCAGAAACAGGCATTCTCGACTCTACCGGCCTGGGTGCCATTTTTTCCCTGTACCGGCAAGTTTCGCCGCGTAATGGCCAGGTGGTCTTTGCATCGGTTTCCCGGCCTGTGCAGGTGGTGGTACAGCTGACACGAACGTATAAGGTTTTTCGCCAGTTTCCCTCGGTTGAGGCGGCGCAGGAAGCATTGCAGCAGGCCTGACGGGCACAACAGGCTCCGGCTGCGGGTGAGCGCATCCCCCTTACCCGGACGCGGCCGAACCTATGATGAAAGAAGTGCGTTACTGCTTCGACAATCTGGAAGATCTTATCGATCGGGTCCACGCGCTTTTCTCCAGACCGGACGCCGATCTGCCGCTTCCTCCGGAAGGGGAAATGCGGTATCGGGTGCAACTGGCCATCCATGAATGGCTGGCCAACCTAATTCAACATGCCCGCTTTGGCAATCGACGTCCCTCCATTGAGCTCACCATTCGCAGCAACGGTGACCTGGTAGAATGTTTTATCGACGACAACTCAGAAGGATTTGACCTGAACGGACGCCTGAAGTCCAACCCTTCCATTCAGGAAGCTTTCCCCGAACGAGGCATGGGCCTGCACTTTATTCGCGCCTGCACGCGCGAGCTTAACTATGTGCGCCTGAAAGATGGGCGGCACCGCTTGATCTTCACCATGGCTAAAGACGAGGATCCATGGCTCGATATTCCATTTTAGTGGTCGAGGATGAGCACACGCTTCGCCGTCTGCTCGAATACCGCCTGAGTAAGTACTATCGCGTACGCTCAGCCGCCAACGGCGAAGAGGCCCTCCAGCTGGTGCTGGAGGAGATTCCCGACCTGATCATCTCGGACATCATGATGCCCCAGATGGATGGGTTTGCCCTGCAGCAAGCCCTCCAGGCCCGTAAAGACACCCGAGCCATTCCGTTTATCTTTCTAACGGCAAAAGCAGACGATCAAAGCCGCATGCGCGGCATGCGCATGGGCGTGGACGACTACATCACCAAACCGTTCGACATCGACCAACTGCTGGCACGGATCGAACGTCTGCTGGAACGTACCAAGTTCTTTCAGACCCAACTTGACGCTCGGATCGGACAGGACTTCTCCCAGAAGCTTATGCCGAAAGAACTTCCTTCCGTCCCGGGCTACCGTCTCTACTTCCACAACAGCCCCAAAGAATATGGTGGAGGGGATTTCTTCGACTGGACACAACATCCGAGTGGTGCTTTCTTCCTTACTATCGGCGACGTAATGGGCAAAGGCCTACATGCCAAATTCTATGCGTTCAGTTTTCTCAGCTACATCCGGGGCACGCTCTACGCCATGCTTCAGACCTCGCAGTCGCCGGCCGAACTGCTTCAGCGCGTCAATCACGTGCTGATGCAAGATACCGTCATGGAGGAAACGTTCGCCTCGCTCCTGATCGTGCGATGGAATCCCGACGCGCATGAAATCACCTATGCCAACGCCGGCCACTGTCGTCCCATTCTGGTCAAAGACCATCAGACGGCCGAAGTGGTCGAACACAGCGATCTGATTCTGGGCCTGGATGCCAATGCCACCTTCCAGGATACTACCCTAACCATTCCGGCCGGTGGTGGCCTATTGCTCTACACGGACGGGCTGATGGAGCAACGCACGGCCAGCGGTGAGATGGTCGGCGAACAGGGACTTGTCGAACTGGCCCCCCACATGGTCGGGGCTGAAGACCCCGTGCAGACGTTGCTGGACGGGATCCTGAGCCGCTGCAACACCGACACGTTCGACGACGACATTCTCTTTTTCTGGATGGAGCGCCTGAGCTGATCGTTCCAGACCAGAGCACGGTCAGGCTTTTCCAAAGGACGGGGCCCGGCCATCATGGGATCTGCTCGAAGGCGGGCTCAATCCATGCGATTCGGATGGGATGCCCGCCACCGGCGCCGTGCTTCTTCCTGCAGCCAGCGACGCGACGGTTTGATCCCTTCGGCCCTCTCCTCGGGCCAGGGCCAGAACGCAACCGGCACCATGAAGCCCGGCAACTCCCGGCGCAATTGCGTTCGCCAGCGTTCAGGTGCCCATAGTGCCGCGTCGCTTAACCGCACAAAAGCAGCCGGTCGCTGGCCAAACTCCGGATCCGGAACCGGCACCACAACGGCCTCAGCAATGCCGGTCAGACGCTGCAGCGCCTGCTCGATCGCCTCAGGTTGAATATTTTCCCCACCCGAAATAAACCGGTTGTCACGGCGCCCCGCGACGTGCAACAGGCCCTGCTCATCCAACCAGCCCAGGTCACCGGTGTCAAACCAGCCAGCCTCGTCAAAAGGCTGCTGTAGCTGCCCTCGCTCCAGATACCCGACAAACCGCACCGGGCCACGCACCAGAATGGCGCCGTCCGCTCCGATCTTTACAGCCCGATAGGGCAACACCTGCCCGGCCGTCCGCAGCAATGCCAGCGAAGCCCCGGCCGGCGTCACCGTAACCGTTGACGCCATTTCCGTCAGGCCGTAACTGGTGCGCAACGGCCATCCGCGGGCTACGCCTTCCTGAAGCACCGCTTCCGGAATGGCACTGCCTCCCAGCAAAACCGCTCGCAACGCGCGCGGCGGCGCCTCCCGAAAATCGCGAAGCAGACGCCAGAGCTGCGTATGCACCAGCGAAACATGCGTGGGCGCATAACGCGTGAGCGCCTGCCCCAGCGGCTCCTGACGCTCCGGAATCACGATTTCTGCGCCGGCCAGCAGACAACGCAGAACCACCCCCATTCCTCCCACATGATAAAGCGGTAGTACCAGCAACCAGCGATCGCCAGCCTGTACCCGTAGGTGCTGTATCACGCCTCGCGCACTGTAGATATGGTTGCCAATTGTATGCAATACGCCTTTAGGCACGCCTGTGCTGCCCGAGGTAAAAAAGACCGTGGCCTCCTGCTCCAGCGCCAGTCGCGGAACCGCTTCTACCGCCTCTGGCCTACCCTCCGCCAGATTTTCAGGATGCCAGCAGGGCAACGTTGTCGATGAGGGACGATCGGTAATCAGTGCCTGCAGTCCAATTTGCAGAACCAGTTCGTCAAGTCCGCCGGATGGCATACGCGTGCTTACCAGACAGGCCACGGCCCGAAGCCGCCAGAGCGCCAGCAGGCAGACAATCGTAGCCACCGGATCCTCCAGCCAGAGCCCGATCCGATCCCCTGCCCCGACTCCTTCGCGCTGCAGTCGCGCGACAACCCTGCGCACCTGCTGCTCCAGGTCCGCTGCCGTAAGAGGCCCTGATGGCAACCAGAGCACCGGCCGATCCGGCATCTGGCTGCTCCACCGAAAGAGTGGACAAGTGATCTCATGCGCCGACATCGATCTCCTCCAGTACGTCCGGGTTGGGTTGCCAGGGTCCAGTCAGCGCTTCGGTCACGGGGGTCGCTGGCTGCAGCGCCAGCCGGGGATGTACCACGTCGTCGGCCAGCCAGTGGTACGGATCCAGTCCAGCCGCGGTTGTGCTGCGAGAAGCGGCCGCCAGCGCCAGCAGGCCGCGGGTGCCAATCCCGGTCTCGAAGGCCGCACTCCAGACCACCTGCATCCCCAGCACCTCTGCTTCCCGCGCCCGCTGCCAGGCGTGCCACAGCCCACCGATCAGGGCCGGCTTCAGGATCACAGCCGCCACCCCTTCCCAGTGATGCAGCGGTGTTTCCGGTTGCTCAGCCAGCGTCTCATCCAGGGCAACCGGCACCGAACTCTGTCGCACAAACGCCTGCAGTTGCGCCGGATCGCGCAGGGGTTCCTCAATGTAGGCAATCCCCTGATCGGCCACCGCCTCAGCAAACGCCAGCGCTTCACGCAGTGACCAGGCCCGATTCGCATCCACCCGCAACGCCACCGTCGGTCCCAGCACTTCGCGCAGTAGCCGCACGCACTGCACGGCTTCCTCCGGCGTGTATTGTCCCACCTTCAGCTTCACCGTCCGATATCCGGCCCTCCGGATCGCATGCAGTCGCTCCGGATTTTCCCGCCAGTCCGGTGGAACCAGCGCATTGATCGAAACCACCGGCAGCGGATCAGGCGCCAGCCAGGTGTCCAGGCGCTTTCCCTGACGTGCGGCCTGCCACTGCGCCAGGGCCAGCTCCAGGCCCCACCGCACCGAAGCAGGCACGGTTCTGGGGAGGGACGCGATCGCTTCCGCCCATTCTGTAAAGGTGGTTGTCTGTGGAAAAGACCCCAGACGGGGCAATTGATCCCGCAGAATCCGGCCGGCTTCCTCGAGCGTCTCGCGGCTGAAGCCTGGAAGCGGCGCCACTTCTCCCCATCCGACCGCCTCCGCCTGCCGAACCTGTACCAACCAGCCCTGCCGCACCCTGGCCCCTGACGGAAGCGGCACCCGCAGCGGCAATGCAAAACGAAACAGGCGCCAGGAAACCCCGGGCATCGCAGCATCAGGTCAGGATCCACCCAAGCGAAAACAGCAGACTGTAGAGCAGCAGCAGACGTCCGGTAGCGGCCAGCAGCGCGTTCAGCACCGTGCCCTCCCGCTCCCGCGCCAGCGTCCAGATGGCGCGTACACTGACCGGTAGCAACGCCAGAACGGCCATCGCACCGCCATGCCGATAGGTCAGCAGGTACCAGACGACCGGCAGCAAGAGCGCTCCCAGCAAGCAGCAAGCATACAGCACCACCCCGAAGGTGCGTCCGAAGCGCACCACAGGCGTTCGCTTCCCGGCTTGCCGATCTTCCTCTATGTCCCGCACATTGTTCACCAGCAAGATGCCCGTCGAAATCAGCCCCGGCGCCAACCCCATCAGCAGCACCTCCCCCGTAATGGCGAGCGTCTGCACGTAATAGGTACCGCCCACAGCCACCGGTCCGAAGAAGATGAGCACGAAAAGCTCGCCCAGTCCCAGATAGGCCAGCGCATAGCGCCCGCTCGTGTACAGGATGCCAAAGAGGATCGAAAGCACTCCAATAGCCAGCACCGGCCATCCGCCCCGCCAGATCAGGTAAAGTCCGGCCACAACGGCCAGCGCAAACGTCAGCGCCGTAGCCCGCCGCATGGCCTCTGGCGTTACCAGGCCGGCCGCCGTTACCCGAAGTGGCCCTTTGCGCGTGGCCGTATCGGCTCCCTTCAGGTAGTCGGCGTAATCGTTGGCAAAGTTTGTCCCGATCTGAATGAGCAGGGCTCCGATCAGGGCCAGCAACGCCGAAGGCCAATGGAAGCCTTCATCAGCCCAGGCCATGGCCGTGCCCATCAGCACCGGCGCTACGGCTGCCGCCAGCGTCTTGGGGCGCGCCGCCAGCACCCAGATGCGCCAGCGCGGCAGTGCCGGCACCGAAGCCGTCGAACCGAATCCGTCCGCCATGGTGTCGTTACGTTCCGGCTTTGCAGAGACGGCCTCCTTCACGCAGCAGTCGCCTGTCCGTTCCGCACCTTTCTGCTCCAGGCGCGCAACACGTCTTCAAAAGCCCGCGCGGCCAGGCAACGATATGCCCCCCTGCGATAAATGACGCCCACCGTACGGCACAGCGGCTTCGGAAGCCGCACGGCCCGCAAATTATGCGCGATCTCAAGATGCAGCGTCAGGGCGGGTAACACCGTCGCCATGCCCAGCGTCCGGACCGCATACAGCAGCCCTTCGATGGTATTCATCTCCAGGCTGATCTCGGGTTGCAGGCCCACGTCTTGCGCCCACCGATCCCACAACCGTCGGGTGCAATACGTGGCCGGCAACAGGGCCAGCGGCGTCCGCGCCAGAGCCTCCAGCGACGCTACGTGCTGGCCGGCCAGCGGATGGTCGGGCGGTACGATCACTACCAGCTCCTCTGTAAACAACGGATCTGCATCCAGTCCCTCCTGCACGGTCGGCACAAAGCTTAATCCCAGGTGAAAGCACCCTTCCAGCACCCCGGCTTCCACGTCGTCGGCCGGCAGCTCCAGCACCTGCAGCCGCACCTCGGGATAGGTGCGGGCAAAGGTGGTCACGGCATAGGGCATCAAGTACGTGCGCACCGTCTGGACGGCCCCAATGACCAGGTGCCCGCGCTGCAACCCCTGCAGCTCGTCCAGCGCTACACGCATGGCCGCCAGCTCGGCCAGCACGCGCCGCGCATGGGCCACCACTACCTCACCGGCTGCCGTCAGCCGGACCGGCGTCAGCGACCGATCCACAAGCACCTCGCCCAGCTCCTCCTCCAGCTTGCGAATCTGCTGCGAAAGGGCCGGCTGCGAAACAAAACAGCGCTCGGCTGCCCGCGTGAAGTTCCCTGCCTCGGCCACCGCCAACAGGTATCGCAATGCCCGTAGCTCCATAAGAAAATGTTATCATGATTAGAAATTCAAAATATTTCACTTATTGAAGATAAAGTGTTAAGCTTTCCGATAGCAAGTTGCACCAACCACGAAGCAGCCATGGCCACGCAGACGATTCCCGGCTATACCTACGGACAGCCTGACGTAGCTCGTTCGCCGCTCTCCATGGAAGACTTTGCCCGACTCAAACAGACCGTACTCTTTACTGACGAAGACGTGCGCTACCTGCGCATGGCCGGCGACGTGCTGGAAGATCAGATTGAGGCCGTACTGGATCTATGGTACGGCTTTGTGGGCAGCCATCCGCATCTGATCTATTACTTTCAGGGCCCTGACGGTCGTCCCATCCCGGAGTACCTGGAACGGGTGCGGGCGCGCTTTGGTCAGTGGATTCTGGATACCTGCCGGCGTCCGTACAATCAGGACTGGCTCAACTACCAGATGGAAATCGGTCTCCGGCATCACCGGACCAAGAAGAACCAGACCGACGGGGTTGCAGCGCCTCTGCACATTCCGCTGCGTTATCTGATCGCCTTCATTGTGCCCATCACCCTAACCATGCGTGACTTTCTGGCCCGTAAGGGGCATCCACCGGACGTAGTAGAAAAAATGCACCAGGCCTGGTTCAAGGCCGTTACGCTGCAGGTGGTGCTATGGAGCTATCCCTATGCCCGCGAAGGCGACTTCTGAGCTTCCTCATCCGCGCAGCATCTCGGCCCGGATAGGAAGTTGGCGAATGCGGCGGCCTGTTGCCGCGTAGACCGCATTGGCCAGCGCGGGAGCCACGGGTGGTACCGGAGGCTCACCCAGGCCGGTGGGCGCGGCATCGCTTTGCACAAAATGGACCGTGATCACTGGAGGGATCTCGTTCTGGCGAAGCAGCGGGTAGGTATCGAAGTTCGTCGCGGCAACGCGACCGTTTTCCAGCACAATCTCGGCCTTGAGTGCCGTCCAGAGGCCATCGAGTACGCCACCGATTACCTGGGCTTCGGCACCGCTCGGGTTGACGACGCGGCCGCAGTCGATCGCGGCGACCACGCGATGCACGCGCACCTGGCCGTTGTCGTCCACAGACGCCTCGACCACCTCAGCGGCATAGCTGGCAAACGACCAGTGGCAGGCAATGCCCAGCGCGTGGCCCTCGGGAAGCGTTCGTCCCCAACCGGCCTTTTCGGCTGCCAGCTCCAGCACCCGCCGCAATCGAACCGGATCGTAGCCGTATGGCCCGTCGGTGCGGGCATCCATATCGAACAGTTCCAGGCGATAGGCCAGCGGATCGCGTCCGGCCGCGGCTGCCAGCTCGTCGATGAAGCTTTCGACCGCAAAGGCCGTGTGCGTGTGATCGACCGAGCGCCACCAGCCGCGCGGCAGCGGACTCTGGAACGGCCGATACTCGAGCCGCCAGTTCGGCACGCGATACGGAAGCAGATCGGCGCCTCCGATTTCCGAGCGGTGCTGTTCGGGGGCATCGGGTCCCTGCAGCGTGGCCCGGATCGACGTGGAAACAAGACGGTGGTACCAGGCCAGCGGCCGTCCGTCGGCGTCCAGGGCGGCCTGGATGCGGTGCACGGCCATGGGACGATAGAAATCGAATTGCAGGTCGTCCTCACGTGTCCAGACCACCTGAACAGGAGCTCCCACGGCCTTTGAGATCAGCGCGGCTTCGACGGCATAGTCCGGGTTCAGGCGGCGTCCAAAGCCACCCCCCAGCAGCGTGATAAAGACGCGCACGTTCCGCTCGGGAATGCCCAGAGCACGGGCAGTCGCACGGGCTGCCCAGGCCGGAATCTGCACAGGCGCCCAGATCGTACACCGGTCGCCTTCAACGTGCGCCGTTGCATTCATGGGCTCCATGGGCGCATGCGCCAGGAAAGGCAGGGCATAGGTCGCTTCGACACGCCGGTTCCCCTGCGCCAGGGCCTCCTCCACCGCGCCCCGTTCACGCACCACCTGTCCCGGTTCGGCTATAAGCGCCTGCATTTGCTCCAGGTAGGCCGCCGAGTGGTGCCGATCGGTATCGCCGGGCTCCCATTCGACCTGCAGCGCCTGTCGTCCTTTCATCGCCGCCCACGTATGCTCGGCCACCACCGCCACGCCCGGCCGAACGTGCACATCGTCACCAATAGCCGGCACCTCGACGACCGCACGCACGCCGGGGATCTGACGAGCGGACGTATCGTCGTACCGGAGCAGCCGACCGGCCACGTACGGACACCGCTCTACGCTGGCCACCAGCATGCCCGGCACGCGCACGTCGATGCCGTAGGTAGCCTGTCCCGTGACGATGTCAGGGATGTCCACGCTACTTTGGGAATGGCCGATCAGCCGGAAGTCGGCCGGATCCTTCAGGCGGACTGAAGCCGGTGGCTCCAGCCGAGCTGCTTCAGTCGCCAGCTCGCCATAGCTCAGGGCGTCACGACCGTTCGGATGCAGCACGCGGCCTTTTTCGGTGCGGCAGTGGGAAGGCTTGACGTTCCAGCGCCGAGCGGCGGCCTCGACAAGCAGCGCCCGGGCCATGGCACCAGCCTCGCGCAGCTCCTGCCAGCGCGTGCGCACGCTGCTGCTACCCCCCGTTCCCTGGTTGCCATACTTCGGGTCCAGCGGGGCCTGCTCGACGCGCACCTGCTCCCAGTCGGCGTCTAATTCTTCGGCGATCAGCAGCGCCAGTGTGGTGCGCACGCCCTGTCCCATCTCGGACTTCGGGACATAGATGCGAACCGTACCGTCCGGGTCGATCTGCACATAAGGATTCAGTTCTACGAGGGCTGCTGCATGTACCTGCCCGCTATGCGGCACCAGACGCCCGATCAACAGCCCCCCCGTGGCGGCCATGCCTACTTTCAGGAAGTCCCGACGGCTGAGCCTCGCCGGATTACGGCGGGCCTCCAGACGCTCCCGTATCAATTCATAGCCGTTCATCGCGTCCCCTCCTGCCGCATGATCTCCGCGGCCCGATGAATCGCCTGCCGAATGCGGTGGTAGGTACCGCAACGGCACAGGTTACCGGCCATGGCGGCGATGATGTCTTCGTCGGTGGGATTCGGGTTCTGCCGCAGCAGGGCAGCGGCCGTCATAAGCTGACCGGCCTGGCAATAGCCACACTGGGGTACGTTGAGCTCACGCCAGGCCCGTTGCAATGGATGATTGCCCGCGGCATCCAGTCCTTCGATGGTGGTGATAGGCTGGCCGACCACCGCCGAAACGGGCAGTACGCACGAACGCACCGGCGTACCGCTCAGATGCACCGTGCAGGCCCCGCAAAGCGCTTTGCCACAGCCGAACTTGGTCCCGCGAAGCCCCAGCACGTCGCGCAGCACCCAGAGCAGCGGCATGTCGGGCGGCACCTCGACCACGTGTCGGGTGCCGTTGACCAGCAGTTCAAAGCGCGTCATGATCTCTCCGCTGGCAAGTGCGTATTTCTTGCATGTTACAACGAAATCCACCATCTTGCAAGTATCTATGAACCAATCGCGCAGGGCCATGAACCGTCGCACCTTTCTGCAGCAGACCCTTGCCGCCGCATTGCTGCCGCTGGTTGCCCCCCGCGGACTGCACCTGCAGGACGATCCATTTCGTCTGCTTCGCCGGAACGTCGGGATTTTTACCGGACGCGGCGGCACCATCGGCTGGCTGGCCACGACCGACGCGTTGATTGTGGTGGACGCGCAATTTCCCGAAACAGCCACGCAGTGCTGGGAGGGCCTGCGCAGGCGAACCGATCGCATGATCGATGCGCTCATCAACACGCACCATCACCGGGACCACACAGCGGGCAACCGTGCGCTGAAGCCACATGCTCGCCAGATCATTGCCCACCGTAACGTCCCGGAGCTCCAGCGTCGCGCGGCCCAGCGGCAAAACACCCTGGACCAACAGGTTTACGCCGACCGTACCTTCGACACACAGCTCACGCTCGACGCGGGCGACGAGCGCGTGCACGTTATCTACTACGGACCGGCCCATACCGGCGGTGATGCCATCATCTACTTTGAAAAAGCCAACATCGTGCACGTGGGCGATCTCGTCTTCAATCGGATGCCCTGCTTCATTGACCTGCCCGGGGGTGCCACAACTCGGGGATGGATTGCGGCGCTGGAGCGGCTGCATGCCACCTACGACGACGAGACCCAGTTCATCTTTGGGCACGGCAACCCGAAGTACGGCGTTGTCGGAAGCCGCGCCGATTTACTGGTGATGCGCGACTTTCTGGAAGGCCTGTGGCGCTATGTGGATGCCGGAATCAAGGCAGGCAAATCCATTGACGAGCTGGTGGTCGACCGACTGCCGGACTTTCCAGAACATTACCTTGAGAGCTGGCGCCAGGGCATTCCGAACGCCATCCGGGCAGTCTATCAGGAGCTGAGTGGTTCGTAGAAGGCTTCACAGATGTCGGCCAGCGTTGCCTCCAGTTCTAGCCAGCGGGTATAGGTGCGTGAACGATGGGTACGCACCTCAAGCAGCGTAGCTGTGGGTCGGCTGCAGGCTTCGCGATAGGCCTGTTCCAGCTCCTGAAGGGTTCGGGGAGCCTCGTAAGTCAGCCCGAACAGGTGGGCTGCATGTGCAAACTGCAACCCGTGTGGCGTGCCGAAAAACGGCTCGAACAGTTCGGTATGCGCGGCAATTGGCAGAAACGAAAAAATACCGCCACCGTCGTTGTTCAGCACGACCACGACAACAGGTTGGTCGCGCAGCAACGCCAGGCTGTTCAGGTCGTGCAGCAACGCCAGGTCGCCGATCAGTAGGGTTACCGGGCGTTCCAGTCCCATGGCAAAGCCAGCCACGGTGGCCACCGTGCCATCGATCCCGCTGGCGCCCCGGTTGGCAGCCACCGGGGGTTGCGTCCCGTCGGGAGCGGCCCAGGTGTGCATGAGCCGGACAGGCAGGCTACTGGCCAGCACGAGCCCGTGCGTGGACGGTAACCATCGGGCCAGATGCCAGGCAACGTCTGGCTCGGCCAGTTCTCTGTGCTGGAACTGCTGCTGCAGTCGGTTGCGGACAGCTTCATCGGCCCGCCGCCAGTGTCGGGTCCAGGCGGACGGCCTGCCTGTGGCCGGCAGGGTCTCGACCAGCGCCGTGCAGGTACGGGCAACGTCGGCCTCCAGCCGAAACGTTACCCGATGCACCGGGTCAAGCCGGATCGGGCTATCATGCACGTGGGCATAGCAGCGCAGCCGGGCAGCTTTTATGAACTGCAACAGGCGTTTGGAGACGAAGCGTCCGCCTATGTGCAGCACGGCTTCTGGTTGCAAGGCACGGGCGGCGCGTTCTGGGTCGCGCAACAGCAGTTCGGCAAACGGCACCAGGGGGAATCCATCGGCGCCCAGCCGCAGCCCAGAGGTCACGTCGGGTAGCAGGGGCCAGCCCAGATGGGCTGCCAGCTTTGCGACAGCCGTCGCCGCTTCGGCCGTGCGCAGGCGTCCGGCTATGATCAATCCCCGTTCCACGGACCGGACCGTGGCCGCCAGCTCGGAGAGGGCGACCGGATCAGGCGCCATAACGGGCGCTGCATAGCGCGTATGAGGTTCGTTGAAAGCCTTGATGGGGGCAAGCTTACCGGGCTCGGGCACCAGCGGCTCCCGGAACGGACAGTTCAGATGGACGGGACCGGCCGGGGACCGCATGCTTCGATAAACGGCCTGGTCTATCGTGGTACGCACCAGGGCCGGATCCAGGTCGGGATCGGGCACGGGCAGTTCGAACTGCCAGCGCACGTAGGAACCGAAGAGTTTGACCTGGTCGATGGTTTGATTGGCGCCGGTGTCGCGCAGCTCTGGTGGCCGGTCGGCCGTAAGGAGCAGGAGCGGCACCTCGTCCTGGCTGGCTTCGACAACGGCCGGCAATCCATTGGCGACGGCGGTGCCCGAGGTGGTGATCCAGGCGGCCGGACGTCCGGTAGCCCGTCCATAGCCCAGGGCCCAGAAAGCGGTTCCCCGTTCGTCATAATGGACAATGGCCCGGGCCTCCGGGTGACGGGCGACGGCTGCCACCAGCGGCGTGGATCGCGAGCCGGGCGCAATGCAGAAGTGCGTTACGCCGCAGCGCACCAGCTCGTCGATGAGTTGATCTGCCCAGTCCTGTTGGTTACGAACGTCAAAGCTCAAGGCCCAGCACGTTCACAAAGTCACTGATTTTGTGCTCGATCTCTTCCCATTCCAACTCGGGCACCGAGCCTTCCACCAGACCGGCGCCGGAGTAAAGATACAGGTAATGCTTCGCTACCAGCCCACATCGAATGGCTACGGCAAACTCGGCCGTCCGGCTGCTCATCCAACCGATGGGCCCCGTGTACCATCCGCGGTCGAACGGTTCCCAAGCACGAATGGCTTCCATGGCGACCGCACGCGGATAGCCTCCGACGGCCGGCGTGGGATGCAACGCTTCCAGCAACGCACCCGTGGACACGTCTGCCCGCAGTCGTCCCCGGATGCCCGTGTACAGATGCCGACCACGGGCCAGCGTCATTTCAGAGAGCTGGGCGTCGGCCTCCAGCGTTTCACATAGCGGATCCAGTTCCTCCATAATGCTCTGCTGCACATAATACTGCTCGCGTCGATCTTTTTCGCTCTGCAGCAGTTCCGCAGCCAAGCGCGCATCGTCCGCCTCTGTTCGACCTCGCGGTCTGGTACCGGCAACCGCCTCGCTCCATACGTAGCCATTGGCACGCCGGAACAGCCGTTCCGGCGAAGCGCCCAGAAAAGCCGTGTCCGGGTCGGGCTGGTAATAAAAATGGAAACAGCCGGGCGTTGCCTCCTGCAGCCGTTGTAGCAGAGCTAATCCGTCCAGGAGTTCTCCAAACGCATACCGTACCTGCCGGGCCAGCACCACCTTTTCCATCTGCCCCTTCCGGAAGGCATCCAGTGCCCGCTTAACATTGTGTATCCAGCCTGTTCTATCTGGAGCGTCGCAGCGGTCCACCGGCAGTGGCAATACCGACGCAAGCGGCACCTCGGGCCACTGCAACGCAGCCAGCGCTTCGATAATTGACGCCTCGCGATCTCGATCCAGTGCAGGGATCAGGTTACAGACCAGCCAGTAGCGCGATGCCTGCTGACGCACCTCAAAGCGTGGCAGCCAGAAGCGTCCGATGCCAAATGGCCTCCAGTAGGCCGCAGTGGCCGCCTGTCCGTCAAAACGGGCTCCTCCATAAAACCGGACCTCGGGATCGGCTCGCTGGAGTCGGTCCTCCAGCGGCTGCAGGGCCTGGCGCGTAAGAGGCGTCTCCAGCGCATACTGTACCACGATGCCCAGTGCAGCCACGGCCTCAGTACCTTCGCGATCAGCCCAGTAAAACTTAACCGGGACGTCCTGCGCGGCCAGCCAGACCGGCAACTCAATCGGTGAGATCGGGCAGCGCAGGCATACAATGTGATCATTGTCTGCTGCGCGAAGCACCTGCCGGATGCGGCTGCCCAGCACACGGGGCAGCTCCTCCGGTGCGCACACCGGCATAGTGCCTGCTGCCGCCGATGGCTCCAACCGCTTCATGCCGCCACCTCCGTCCTGACCGCGTCGTCTACTGTCGCTTCTTCCAGATGGGCCGTACAGTTCAGCCGGAGGGCTTTGAAGCGACCGTTTTCGTACACCAGATGGTTGACGGCCGTATTCGTATGCGGCAGGGCGTCCATACGGGCCAGTCCATACTCGGGCAGCACAGAAGCCAGCAGAACTCGGAGAAAGCGACCATGCGTTATCACCAGCACCGTTTCGCCTTCGTGCTGCGTCAGGATGGTTTCCAGTGCTCGCAATGCCCGACGTTGTACGTCCAGAATGGACTCGCCTCCGGGCACCGGGTAGTCGTACGCACCAGCCCGCCAGCGCTCATAGATGGCGCGAATCTGCGCATCATAGGGCGGTGCATACGGCTTGCCTTCCAGATGTCCCCAGTCCATTTCCGCCAGATCGGCCATCCGGTAGAGCGGCACCTCGGGATGATAGAGGCGCACGGCTTCGGCCGTAGCCACGGCTCGTTGCAGCGGACTCGTATAAATGGCCTCCAACGGCATCGACGCAAAGCGTCGCGCCAGCGCTTTAGCCTGGCGCCGGCCCTGTTCGTTCAGCGGGGCATCTACTCCCCGTCCCTGTACAATGTTGTGGCGGTTGTAGTCCGTCTCGCCATGCCGCACCAGATACAGCGTAGTTACAGCCATACATCCGGTCAATTTCGATTCCAGGGAAGCTGGCGCAGGTGCCGCAGCACTTCCTGCTCCATCGCCTGCAGCTCGGGGAGCGGGATGCGGTGCGCCAGGGCCGCCCGAAGTATCAGCGACCGCAACACCTGATCAGGCAGGGGCAGACGATACAGCGCCGCCCCCAGCCGATCCAGCAGTGGCCACAGCAAACGCTCGAGCACTCCCCACCGCACCAGTACAAACGCGCCCAGTCCCATCCAGACAGCCGCGAAGTTTTCCTGCCAAGCCAGGCCGGTCAACCCCACGACATAAGCCGCTCCCTGGAGCCAAGGGGTCGCCAGTTTTGTCAGTATCGGAGTTAGCGGCCGTAGAATCAACAGGGGTAGCAGCAGATTACTTAGCAGATACAATCCCAGCGCAGTACCGACAGCTTTTACCGGCTCCCACACCCACAGCAGCGGCAAAAGTGTCCAGAGCATCAACACGGCGGGGAGCTTCAGCCACGTATCAGCCTGGCGCAGCAATCGGTCCAGCGGTTCTTTTTCCAGGAGGGGCCCGGCGTAGGATCGCAGCAACGCTTCGGTGGTGCGGAACCAGTGACCGGCCGCTGTAAACAACCCACGCGGGGTGTCTACATAATACGCTGAACGTTGCCCGCTCCCGGCGTTCATAGGCCGCTCCCCGATATTAACGCCGTCGCTCCAACGAGAGGGCCCCCTCCTTGTTTCAGCTTCAGCAAAAAGAGACAGAAATCCAGGGAGCGCCACAACGGCTTCAGGAGCTCGGCAATCGACGGATCGATACGTTGCCCAGTCCTGCCTCCAGACGAAGCGTAGGCCCACCCCCGTTCACCACTCCACGCGCTTTGGCGCTGATCCAGTCGCGATCGGTGTGCAGGTCGAAATCGGTGCTGATCGATCCAATCCCTGTAGAGGCGTCCAGCTCAAAGCCGGCCTGCGCCGGTACCCAGACTGTTACATTGCCTGCCCCCGACTCCAGGCGGCTATCCTTTTCAGGAGGTGTCAAAAATTCGGCCGTAATGTTACCAGCCCCGGTCTTCACCTCAGCACTTCCGCGCAACCCCTTGATCGTTATATTGCCAGCTCCGGTTTTCACCTCCAACCGTCCTTCCAGTTCGGTCACTTCCACATTACCGGCTCCGGTGTTGATCTGGATCGTTCCCCGCAGATGGCGAAGCGTCACGTTTCCGGCACCGGTTTCCCCTTCAATCGTACCGTCCAGCTCACCGAGCTCCACATTGCCGGCACCGTTCGCGAACGTCACGTTGAAACGCCGAGGCACCCGAATGCGGATTGTCACTTTGATCCGGGTACGTTTGCGCTTCCAGAAACGCCAGCTTCCGTCCTCCGAAAGCTGCGACTTGATGTAAATCGCTTCGCCCTCCTGTCGAAAGACAAGCTGGTGTCCTTTCAGCAAACGCTCAGCCTCTTCATGCCGTTCGGTTTGCAGGGTGCGAATGACTTCGACGTAAACGGCCGCTTCCTCGGTGGCACGAATCTCCAGATTTGCCCGATCGGCTTCTAACTCCAGATAGCCCCCAGGTGCCGCCTTGAAAGCCCGCTTGACCACATCGGTGATTTCGACCACCCCCTCCGCCCGTGCTACGCCAACCAGCATGAGCAGTCCACTCAGAAGCCCGATCCTTATCCGTCGCTTTTGCATAGGAACTCCACCACCTGGTACCTCCATGTCCTTTCCTACGAGCAGGGCAGGACACCAGTTACAGCTATCTGCTTCTTTTTTACCCGTTGGTTTCGCTTTCACGCTGCTGTCTTTTTCAAAACCGGGCCATTTTTTCAATATATCAACCATAGAGGAGATGGCATCTCAATTGAACCCCTCGCTTCCCGCCTTCTTGAGCTTCCACCAACACGTTCAGGAATATGAAGGGGCTGTGGTACAGATGGGTATTGTCTGTGAGCCTGCTGATAGCATTTCCTGCAAAAAGCCAACAGTTTTTTACCGGATGTGCCAAAGAAACCGACAACAATGCAACCCTGACGATTCCTCTCGAGACACCTCCGCTGCTCGATGGTATTCCCATAGCCCCAGGCAGCGAGCTGGCCGCTTACACGCCGGAAGGTATCTGTGCCGGAGTGGCCGTATGGGATGGGGAGCAGCCAATGGTGCTGACGCTATGGGGTGACGACCCATTGATCACGCCCGACACCAAGGAAGGATTTGCGCCCGGCGACACCATTCTGTTTCATGTGTGGGATCGGGCTCGGGACCAACATATCGGTCCGGACAATGGACGAATTGAGGTGCAGTACGCTTCGGGCAACGTATTCCTGGACAGTGGCCGTTACCAGCCCAATGCGCTGTACAAAGTGGCTCGGATGGTGGTCTTTCCTGATCGGGCCACCCCGGTAGCTCCTTTCACCGAGCTACCGGCCGTGACCCAACTGCATCCGGCCTTTCCCAATCCCTTTCGCACGCGTGTTACCCTGCAGGTCGATCTGGCCGAAGTGGCCGACGTGCGGCTGGTGGTGTACAACCTGATGGGCCAGGAAGTAGCACGGTTGCTTACCGCGTTCTTACAGCCAGGCACTTACCGGTACACCTGGCATCCCGACAAGCTGCCGGCCGGTCTGTATGTCGTTCGGTTGAAAGCGGGCAACCGGCATTTTCAACAGGTCCTTGTTTACGTACCCTGATCCTCGTGGGTCTCGATCAGCCCCTGGGCGTGCAGGTCGCGCATGAGGGCCAGGACATCCTCGGCGCACTGCTCGAAGGTTACGTCGTATTCTTCCAGCAGCACCTCACACACCTGGCGTACGGAGCGCGGCTCCTGGATCAGCTCCCAGATGCGCGTGCCAATAGGGTCCAGTCCATAGTACACCCCGTTTCGCAGGTTCAGGATGACCACCTCATCGCCCAACTTCGAGGAGACCTGTTCGGGAGAAGCGACGACGACGGTTTCGAGGGTCAGCGCGGTACGCTCCATAGGTGTGGCTGTTCGGCTCAGTATACGCATAGCGGGATACAGAAAGCTAACGTTTTTTATCGACCGGCGGCAAGGAAACTTGAGCTGGAAAGTCGGATGGTTCACCCTCAAGGTGCTGGCGCATCTGACGACGCCAGGAAGCAGCGTAATGTCCGTTCAGGGCCAGGAGCTGGTGGTGCGTGCCCTGTTCAATGACGCGTCCCTCGTCCATTACGTAGATCAGGTCGGCGCGCATGGCGGTGGTAAACCGATGCGTGATGATCAGGGCTGTACGGCCGCGCACAAGTTCGCCGAAACGATCCATCCACTCGGCTTCCGTCCAGGAGTCCATGGCGCTGGTGGGTTCATCAAGCACGACGATCGGCGCCTGGCGGTAGAACGCTCGGGCCAGGGAAACCCGCTGCCACTCGCCACCGCTCAGCTCGGCACCTTCTTCTGAAAACCACTTGCCCAGCAACGTATCATACCCTTGGGGGAGCTTTCGGGCAATTTCATCGACCATCGCACTCCGGGCGGCCTGTTCGATAGCAGCACGGGTCGGCGGCTGTTTGAGATCGCCCAGCGCGATGTTGCGCGCCAGCGTATCCTGATACGGTACGGGAAACTGAAACAGGACGGTGATGGCATCAAGCAGTTCGCGCCGGCGAAAGCGCCGCAGGTCGATCCCGTCGATGGTGACACGGCCTTCATCTGGATCGTAAAATCGGCACAACAGCTTGAGGAGTGTGCTTTTGCCGGCGCCGTTGGCCCCGACGATGGCAACGGTCTTGCCAGCCGGAATGAACAGATTGAGTTGTTGTAGGACTGGTCGGCTACTCCCCGGATAGCAAAACGTGACGTTTTCGAAGCGGATACCCTCCCGAAGCTGGCGAGGAACGGGCACTGGATCGTCCGGATCGGGCAGCCCGGTCGGGATTTCCAGAAACGTAAACAGATGTTCCAGAAAGAGCGTGTTGGCGTACATCTGGCCGGCACTGCTGAGCAGCGCCCGCATGAGCCCCTGACCCTGGTTGAACGCCTGGTAGAAAAGCGCCAGATCGCCCAGCGAGGCCAACCCCCGAAGCGCCCGAGCGACCATCCAGACCATCACCAGCGCTGTGGCCAGCAGCCCCACCAGTCCGGCTCCCAGACTGGCCCAGGCCTGCCGACGCATCAATTCCAGCCGTCCTTCCCGCAATCGCCGCCGCACTTCCTGGTACTGCTGCCGGAAATGTCCGGCCAGATCAAATACGCGCACCTCCGGCGCAAAAAAGGCCATGGTTAGCAGGCGATCAAAGTACCCGGCTTTGCGCTGGTCAACGGTATGCTTTGTCCACCAGGCATGCTCACGCTGGTGGTGGTGCACCACGACAAACAGGGCGGGCAGTGTGGTCAGCAACAGGGCCAGCGGCAGCCAGACACTGTAGTGCACCAGAATGGCGGCAATGCTGACCAGCGTTACCCCGTTCTGGAGCAGGCTACCCAGGTTATCCAGCAACGAGAGTGATCGGCTGGACGCCTCGCTGTTGGCCCGCTCCAGGTGGTCGTAGTAGTCCGGGTTGTCATAGAAGGCCAGATCGACCTCAGCCGCTTTAGCGTGGATCAGATTTTTTACATGATCCAGTACATGTTCGGCCTGCGCCGTGCGGATCCAGCTCGTCAGTCCGCTCAGCCCCTGCGACAGCAGCAGCACCCCTCCCATGAGCAGGGCCGGCCACAGCACCGGTTGCACGGTCTCCCAGGAGAGGCCGCCTCCGATGGCTACCGCCACGGCATCCACCAGATGCTTGGTCAGGTACACCAGCGCGGCCGGCAGCACACCACTGACCAGGAGCAGCAGCAGCCAGAGCAGCGTCCAGCGACCCGTCGCTTCCCAGATGAGTCGCAGCGCCCGTACCAGATAAGTTATCTTCAGCCGTACTTCCTGTAGGCCCCGGCGCCACGACCCCATTAGCTGCATAAGATCGAGCAAGGCGATCTATTCAAGGTAAAGCTCCAGACGATATGGAAACGACAAGGTTCCACGAAACGTGGGAGGCCTCTCATTCAGAGCCCACTGAGATCCCCTGTGGGACAGGGGCCGTGGTGGGGATGGTGATGGCCCCAGTGATGGCCCCAGCCTCGTGGAATGTGAGGAGGTCTTCCCCATCCTGAACCCGTCAGCGTCTTTAACGCTCCAAGCTGCTTGAGCGTGGGACGCGCCCACGACTTTTTGGGCACTTCAGCGTCACTCATTATACTCAAACGGAAGATTAAGAGGGAATACTCAAACAGAATATTAAGAAGGGAAGGGGGAAAAGCTTCCCTTCCCTTCTTTGTTCACAGTATTCTTTGAGCTTTGGCAAATTAGTGGTCACCAAAACACAATAAGCTAGGATCCTGAGAGTCCCTGAGGACATCACCTACACCCGAGGGCTTTAGACAGTCGCCAGGGGGGATGTCTTTAATGATGTCTTTTACTATACCATACGCTTTTAAGACCGGCTTCTCCCATGGCCTCTTTGAGACGTTGTAGTGCAACATGGTGTCACCTTGTTTTGATTTTGAATTAATCAAGCTACTCATAATTTCTCTTCACTTCGCAGAAAAAAATACTACTTCTGGCTCATTTACGAGTGCTCCTTAGGCTCATCATTGGATTGTCTCCAGCCAGGTTTTTAGAATGATCAGCTTGTACAGGATAAAGGCGGATCTGCTTCTTACCCACACATCATTCATTAAGTTATTACAGAAATAATTGTAATTTTTATATATATAATCACTACTAACATATTCGCCTAGTTTATTATCATTCATAATCATTTTTAATCTTTTTTTTTCATACTTATATAAAGCTTTATGAAAAGCATAATCTATACTAGACTTATGTACTCTCCATCGATTTTTTTCAGGAAGAATTTCACCTAATGATAATCTTAAAATATATCTCGTCCATCCGTTTCTAAGTTTATAAAACAGAGGATAGCTAATACTTAGTTCTATTAGACGACGATCGAAAAAAGGATATCTAGATTCTATATTGTTACTTCTTTCTACAATATCTACAAATTCTACTGCCCACTGCCATCCCCCATCAATTATCTGCCTCCAGTGTCTTTGTATCAAGGATAAATCACTATTTATAGAATGCTTTCGACAATTTAACAGTTTAAGCAAAAAATTTCGAATTAATATTTTCTTAGAAATAGATTTATAATAAACTGATATCCATCGAAATGCCCTAATAACGTCAATCCATTTCAATTGACAAAGCCATTTAATTAATACAGAATTAATCAGTTGAATTGCTAATTGATTAAAACTAGTTTTATATCTAAGTTCACACATTTTTATTTCTTTTTCGAATCTTATCCATCTTTTTTGCTCAAATAAATATGTTAGCCAATCCCAACCATAGGAGATAACAGTATCACCATCAATTCCATTCAGCATAACTCTAATATTCTTCTCTCTAGCAATTTTTGAAAATTTAAATATTAAATGATAGTTAGATACTTCAAAAGGTTGACTGTATCTAGCAATTATTTCTTCTAATGATATAATAGGACTATATTTAGTTGCATCTAAAAATATTGGATATATATTTTCGTATTTACGTATTACTTCATCAACATAATCTCTCTCATCTATCCATTTTATATATGTATCAGGGATATCCCGGAATATAGCGCTAAAGCTATATAACATCTCATTCTTTCTTCTCAACAAGGTAGCAGCCATACTGGTCACTGATGATGAATCTAGTCCACCACTTAGGTGTGAACCAATCGAAAAAGCACTACGGAGTCGACAACGAACTGATTCTTCAAAGCAAGCGCGAAAAGCCTCCATATATTCGGCTTCTGTGCGAAAGCGAACTTCCTGCTCCAGGTCGGGCTGCCAGTAACGCCATAGACGCAACCCTTGAGCGTCTGCCAGCAACGCGTGACCGCCGGGCAATCGCCGGATTGCCCGGTAGAACGTCCGTTCTTTCTCCTGGTCTAGAGTGTCCGTCATAAAATGGTGGACCAGCTCTTCATCGATATCCTGCAGCACTTCAGGCAACCGACGTATGGCTGGCAGCAGCGTGGCAAAAGCGAAACGGCGACCGTCGTGCAGATAGTAAAAGGGCCGCACACCCATGCCATCACGCGCGGCAAAAAGCTGGCGCGTCCGCCGATCCCAGAGGGCAAACGCAAAGTCGCCAATAAGACGATCCGGACAGGCAGTGCCCCAGCGGCGATAGGCAGCCAGGATCAGCTCGGCATCCGTTATCGGCCGCTCCGCACTCGATCGAAGTCGCAGCGCTGTTAGCAATTCGTCGCGATTGTCAATGCGCGCATCGGCCACCAATACCAGATCTCCTTCGGGAGCTATAAGCGGCTGCTGTTCATGGAGCGATTCCGGCGTAGTGTGCAGCATCCAGTGCGCCAGGAGCACCGGCCCTTCCTGCCAGCGTCCCTGTCCGTCCGGCCCCCGATGCGCCAGCACGTCCAAGGCCGGCCACAGCGACTCGATCGCGATGGGTTGTCCATCAAAGTGAATCAGTCCTAAAATGGCACTCATGCGACCTCCAACTGATGCTGCACAAACATTTCCAGCGCAGCCACCACGTCAGGCATTCGTTCCAGTCCCGCTGGGCGTTCCAGCGCCATCACGGGAACGTAGCGCGCCAGATGGCCTACCTGCCGCAGATGCCGGGCCGACGTTTGCGTCTGCTCCAGCAGTACCCGTGTGTAGGTATGCATCAGCAATTCCAGAAAAGCTTCCCGGCCACGCAGCGTACGCATCTGAATCGTATTGCCCGGACGCAGCGCGAACAGCGCTGCCAACGGCAGAGGCCGGTCGACGCCGGCTGGCAGCCGCATCACTCGCTTTTCGATAGCCGGGTGCACACGCGGTAGTCCATCCGGTTCTGACTGCATCACCTGCCGCAGGGCTTCCGGCCAGAGCTTGAGCTGCGGATAGGAAGGCAGCACCAGCGGCGGACCGTCGGGTTGCTCGTCCAGTACGAGCA
>Ga0256839_1000193_pt1 | contig 79747 bp, 61 predicted proteins | sample 354166metaG_FD_185968 | JGI IMG/M metagenome (GOLD analysis project Ga0256839, IMG submission 185968) | Hydrothermal vent microbial communities from Mid Atlantic Ridge, Atlantic Ocean - 354-166 | ecosystem: Environmental > Aquatic > Marine > Hydrothermal vents | place: Atlantic Ocean: Mid... | reverse complement strand
ATGAGTTTTGGTCGTACTCATGTCTCCATTACGCTTTGCCCGGAAAATGATGTGGACGAAGTGACTGAGGATATGTTGCGTTATGCGCGCCAGATAGATGCGCTCATACCCGTTGCAAAAACAGACCCGTGATTTAAAAGTATTACCGTAAGGGTGAATTATGACTACGAGTAAAAAACAGGTTTCCAGTACAGGAAAACCTAGAAGCAAAAATGCAGTCATTGACGTGAAAAATGAACGTGTAACTGCCACAAGCGAAAAAAAGATAACAGCGAATGGCTCGAAGAAGGCTGAAGAGACATCGCGATTATTTGTGTCGCGCAGGGTTTGGCCTGATTAATTAATCGATACTTTATTTTCATCGTGTTTTTTGTTGGAAATTAGATCGATAACAAACGCTCATAACATCAATTGACATCTGTATCTTTAGAAGATTGTCATCGTGACTGACCGGCGAATGCTCGTTGTTGTCACGATGGAGAAATCTGCGAAGGAATAACATGCCTAGCCTAGAAAGTTTATTATTGCCCGCAGTATTGTTTTTTGCGTTAGGTTTTATTGCGCGCATCATTAAATCAGATTTGCGTTTTCCACCGGATTTGGCAAAAGTTTTGTCAATCTATCTACTTATGGCCATTGGTTTGCATGGTGGCTATGAGCTAGCTAAATCCGATATGGTGACAGCGCTCACTTCTATAGTCTGGGCGCTGGTGCTGGGTTTTGTGTTGCCGATTATCGGGTATTTATGTCTTGTTGCTACCCGTAAGGTTAATCCGATGGATGCGGCTGCAATTTCAGCCCACTATGGTTCAGTGAGTGCAGGCACCTTCCTGACGGCCATTGCATACCTGGACAATATCGGGGTTACGTATGAGACCTACCCTTTGATTATGTTGGCGGTTATGGAATCGCCAGCTATCGTTGTCGGTTTATTGTTGGCAGCCAAGGCAAGGCGTTCCCAGAACTTGAATAATGTCACTCCTGCAGGCGCTGCGCCCGGTACGTCTGACCCGGAAAATGGTTTCGGTTCCCTGTTGCGTGATGCGCTCACGAATGGCAGTGTTGTTATTCTGATTGGTTCGATGATTATAGGTGCAATATCGACACCGTCGGGAATGAGTAAACTATTCCCGTTTATAGACGATATTTTCATGGGAGTGCTGTGTCTGTTTTTGTTTGAGATGGGTATGGTGGCTGCCCGTCGTATAGGTGATTTTAAGAAAGTCGGCCTTGTTTTGGCCGTATTTGGTGTTGTAATGCCGTTGTTTGGCGGTGTTATCGGGGCATATATAGGCCATTCAATGCTTGGTTTTAGCGTTGGTGGAGCAACACTTGTCGCTGTTCTGGCTGCCAGTGCATCTTATATTGCTGTGCCGCCGGCTATGCGATTAGCTGTGCCAGAAGCTAATCCCTCGTATTATCTCACTTTGTCTCTTGGTATTACCTTTCCTTTCAATGTGCTTATTGGTATCCCTTTGTATCATAGTCTCGTTAAGATGATGGCTGCTGCATAGATTCGATATAAACCGCTCAGGAGCAAATAAGTATGATCACGTTATATCCGGAAAAGCTTTTAAGCATTATTACTATATCCTCTATGGAAGACAGACTTGTGTCCATGTTCAAAAAATATGGTGTGAGCGGCTTCACCATCCTGCGTGCGCGAGGCGAAGGATCGTCTGGCTATGAGGCTGATATCAGTGGTTTTGATTCCAATATACTGGTGAAGGTTATTGTGTCAAAGGAACGGATGGAACCTATATTGGAGAGCATTGAGCGTAAGCTCAAAAAGGGATATCACCTTACCGTTTATATCAGTGATGTTCAGGTGATTGCACCTGATAAATTTAGCTGAATCCTGCGCTTGAAAGCACGATTTTTCGTAGTATTCAAAATCGGAAACGCATGATGTCTACTCATAGTATGTCGAGATTCAAAGGTGGTTTGCCAGATTACCTGATTCGTCATACCACATTCAGGCAGATGCAAATATTTGAAGCTATTGTCCGGCTGGGCAATTTTACCCGTGCTGCGGAAGAGTTGCATATCACCCAGCCCACGGTCTCCATACAGTTAAAGAAACTGACTGATGTGATGGAGTTGCCGCTGATTGATCAGGCAGGCCGCCAGGTCAAAGCGACGGAGGCCGGTGAAAAATTATATCAGGCAGTACGCGATATTTTTGACAGCCTTTCTGACCTGGATAGCCGTATTGCAGAAATTAAAGGTTTGCGCAGTGGTCGGTTACGTCTGGCTGTGGTCAGTACCGCAAAATATTTTACACCTGAGATCCTTGGTGAATTTTGCAGGTTGTACCCCGGTGTTGATGTCTCTTTAAAAGTGACGAACAGAGAGAGGATATTTGAACGTATTTACAATAATGAAGATGACTTATATATTCTTGGTCGGCCGCCTGGCACGGGCTTGGATCTCGAAACCTTGCCATTTGCGCCTAATCCCCTGGTCGTTATGGCTTCCCATGAACATCCGTTATGCAGAGAATCAAATATCAGTATTGAAAGACTGGCGCAAGAGCCTTTTATTTCCAGGGAGGTGGGTTCGGGAATTCGTGATACTGCAATGAAACTGTTTGCAGAACATGGGCTTGTGCCTAATGTGCGCATGGAGCTGGGGAGTAACGAGGCAATAAAACACGCTGTTGTTGGTGGTCTGGGTGTTGCTATATTGTCTTTGCACACGCTCTCTTTAGAAGGTACCAATGGCCCCGTTGATTTATTGGATGTTGAAGGATTTCCCATAGAGCGAAATTGGTATCTTGTGCATTTGAAAGGGAAAGAGTTGTCATTGATTGCCCGGACATTTCTTGAGTTTGCAATAACAAGTGAACCATCAATCCGCCAGCGTATGCGCGATTTGTATGAAGAGTTTTCCACCCGGCATCGTAATCGCGTTGCCAACTTATGAAGTACCATAATGATTAAATTGCGAACCTATGTTTTCATTGACTCGTTGCAGCCACAGTTAGCAGCGTATATGGCGACGGTGTCACAGGGTTTTCTTCCTGTGCCGGGTGATGCCTGTTTGTGGATGGAAGTGGCCCCGGGTATGGCGATACATCGTTTGACCGATGTGGCACTGAAGGCGACTCGTGTTCATCTTGGGCAGCAGGTTGTCGAGAGAGCGTTTGGTTCCATGGTGTTTCACCACCGTGATCAGAGCGATGTTATTGAAGCGGGTCGGGCCATCTTGTATTCGCTGCGCACAACGGAAGATGAGCGACAAAAATGTCGTGTTGCCTGGAGTGAAACAGTGAGGGCGATTACCCCGGATCATGCTGTGCTGATTAATCGTCAGGACCGCCGGGGATCGATGATATTACCCGGACAGAGTATGTTCATTCTCGAAACAGAGCCTGCGGGTTATATTGTTTATGCAGCCAATGAGGCTGAGAAAGCGGCCAATATAACGCTGGTCGATGCCCGTGCGGTGGGCGCTTATGGGCGTTTGACGCTGGCAGGGAAAGAAGCCGATATCGATGTGGCTGCTCACGCTGCAATACATGCGGTGCAAAGCTTAAGTGGCGTGTAACGTTTGTTGCTTGATCCTCGTCGTTGATGCACTCGTCATTAACTGTGAATCAAGCATTAAAAACACGCTATACAGGTCGTAGCGACTCACTCAACCAGTGAATGCACCAAAACCACTCTGCGCTCTTTACGGTCTCTGTGTCTATAACACATCACTGAGCGCTGCCGTGATAATCTTATTTCCTAGTGTGGTGGGGCGCTTGTCCGGGAGGTTATTACATGCTCATTTCTGACAGGATGATTTGGCGCTTAATTCACATTTAAGATGCGGGAGGATACTGGCGTGTTTTCCGTATCATGCGATAGAAAGAGCGGTAATTGTTAAAGCGCGGTATATGCGTTAATGGTATCCAGGCTATCTGATGTGACTCATTGTTGCCCGGGACAGGTAAGCTGTCGTCAATCTCCAGCAAAAAACGGATATCATAATGTTCGTGTCGATGGTCGTGCTGACTCGCGTAAATGGTATGTATATCAATATCAAAAATGTCATGACTTAGCAGTTTGATATGTTTTGGTTCAATGCCTGATTCTTCAGCGGTCTCTTTTATGACCACGTTGTGTATGTCAGCATCGCCATCTGCGTGTCCGCCCGGCTGTAGCCATAAGTCGAGTTTGCGATGGTGTAACATGAGAGCATGATCCCGACGGGGATTGACAACCCATGATGAGCCGGTGACATGACCAGGCACAAGCGATCTGTCAAAACAGTCTTCATGCGCGGCGACAAACCACCGGGTGCGTTCCAGCATCGCAGACTCTTCGAGAAAAGGTGTTTTGTAGTTTTTAAGCAGTTGTAAAAGCTTTTCGCGGTGCATGGTAATTGTTTGAGTCGGCTGTATTTCGTTTTTGTCGCTCAGTTGTAGTTTGAGCAGTAATCGATGGAGTCCGACAGATTACCCTAATTTTTTATAAGTGTATATTCAGAATTCAAATGGAAATTATTGATTTTTTCCTATGTTTTTGCCTGTCTGGTATAGTTGCTTACGATTTTATCGTATGAATTCATGGTCTGGTGAGTGTCAACACTCTCAGGTTGCTATTCTTTGCTTCGGAAGTGGGGTTGGAGGGGGAGATATCGATGATTGACAATGCTTGCCATTGAATATCCGAATGCCCAATTTCTAGCCAAACCCGATAGGCTTGGTGCCACGGTTTTCAGCCGCAGGGTTCGGTTCGCAGTTTCTTTGTGTATTGCGCGGTTTTCGTCAAAGGAGCATTAACACCCCTTAAATTAATAAGTGTTTGTGTTGAAGGGGCAAGCCTTGGATATTGGCAATTATAAATTGTGTCGCTGGCAAATGAATGGAGCACAACAGTGGGAGTGCGCACGAAATAACCTCCTTGTTTGACATCTGGATTTAGTGTGCCTTCGTTCCGATTGAAGAGCGAAGAAGCCGGGATGCAAAACAGGAAAGTTATTTCACGCGCATTCCGAAAGCACTGTTTCGGGTTACATAAATGTTGAGGTATACGTGTTATGACTGAAGCTCCACAGAATGGTATTAAAGGTTTAAAACACTGGCGTTACGATTTGCTGGCAGGCATGCAAGTAGCGCTTGTTTCATTGCCTCTATCGCTGGGGATTGCTATCGCGTCTGGCGCGCCACCTGTAACAGGATTGATTTCTGCCATTATTGCCGGCCTTATTTTCCCTTTTCTGGGAGGGGCTTATGTCACCATTAGTGGACCTGCCGCAGGCTTGGCCCCTGCACTTTTAGCTGGAATGTTGATGTTAGGTGGTGGCGATCTTGCCGCAGGTTACCCCCTGCTTCTGGTGGCCATCTGTATCACCGGACTATTGCAGATAGTGTTGGCTTTTTTCAAGACAGGTCGTTACGCCATTTTTTTACCGGTGACGGTAGTGGAAGCGATGCTTGCCGCCATCGGTCTGATTATTATCATCAAACAGATCCCTCCCTTGATGGGGGCGATATTACCCGCTTCCGAAACGATGCTGGCATCTGTTGCAAAGCTGCCGCAGGCCTTATTACAGATAGAATGGGGCGTTCTGGTTATTGGCGGGTTAAGTCTGTTTCTTGTTTTTTACCTGAGTAAATCGAAGCATGACTGGATGCGCAAAGTGCCACCACCATTACTTGTGACGGTGCTCGGTATTTTGTTGGGCTCGGTGTTCGGCCTTGACGCAAAATATTTGATCACTATGCCGGATAACATAATGGCAGACGGGATTACCTTTCCGGCCTTTGGTGAAGTGTTTTCACGACCTGACCTGTGGTGGGGTGTGTTGGTTGTCGTGATTACCCTGACACTGATTGATGGTGTTGAGTCATTGGCGACGATTAAGGCGGTCGATAAAATTGATCCGTTCCAACGAAAATCAGATCCGAACATTACGTTGCGTGCAATGGGAATATCCAATTCGCTGTCGAGTGTTTTTGGAGGACTGACCATCATCCCTGGCGGAATAAAAAGCCGCACAAATATTGATGCCGGCGGACGGACGCTGTGGGCAAATTTTTATAATGCGATGTTTTTGCTGATATTCCTGTTTTTTATCACGGATATTATTGCAATGGTCCCGTTGGCGGTTATTGCAGCAATCCTGATATATGTTGGTTGGAAACTGTGTGAATATAAAGTTTTCACTAAAACCTATGCTGTTGGTCGTGACCAGATTGTTGTCTTTATTATCACTGTTGTCGCCATTCTTGGCACGGATCTTCTTTCTGGTATTTTGATTGGTGTGGCCGCAGAAGTCGTGATACTGCTGTATTTGTTGATGCCATCGTTTCGTTTTGTGTTGATGGGACGCCTGAGTTTTAAACAAGGGTGTTATCTGTTATGGGACAATCTGAAAAGTTTGTTTAAAACGCCGGTAATTAAACTCAAGGAGCAGGAGAGAGAAGGCATTGTTCATTATGAAATGACGTTATCTTCACTTGTTTGTTTCAATCTTTTACCGTTGGATAAGTTGCTCGCCAATCTGCCACCCAAGGTAGGTGTGACGTTGATCATTACTGAATCAGGACGAATCATTGATCATACCGCCATGGAATATTTGCACCAATTTGAAGAGGAATGCGTGCGTGATGGTCGTGTTTTTGAGTTAGTTGGCGTGGAAAACTTTATTCCGTTTACACGACACGCACTGGCTGCCCGTATGCAAGATACTATTCTGATTAAAGAGCAGGTTCAACGTAGCGACAGGGAAGTGCAAATGGAGCGTCTGGCTGAGCAATACAGCCTGAATTTCCGGCCGGAATCAAAGAGCATATTAAATGCTGAAGATTTCGTATATCTGCGTCGTGGTGCGGACAAGGAAGAGTGTAATATTCTGTCAGGTGAACATTGGGGTAGTCGTGTCCGTCTGTACGATTACAGTCATACATCCGCGCCGAATTATTATTCCAGGCACTGGCATACAATTATTACCATACGTTGTCCTGCTGGTTTGGAGGGCGATGTGCCAGATATGGTGATCGCCCCGGGGCATTATTTGGAGCGCTATCTGGTAGACTACGAAGAAATTGTGTTGCCTGCCGACAATGTGCTTACTGGAAAATATCGTCTTTATGCAAAAGAAGGTGCTGATCCATTATCGTACCTTTCGCCAAAACTGGCCGCCTTTATTGCAAAACATGACGACTGCTATCTGGAAGTACGCAAGGGTGTTATGCTGGCGTTCAGGAAGGACCACGCACTTGCAGATGCAGATGATGTTGCATTGTTGTTTTCTTTGGCGGAAACGTTCAATCATTCTTGTGTCGAGCGGGGTAAAGGGTAAAAGAGAGTGCAGGGTCGCAGCTATCTTCTTAAGCTAGGATAAGGAATGGGCATTAAATAATTTTTTATGCATAGGGTGCCCGGATGCAAGATGTATAAGTTATTTAATGTCCATTCCTGAGGGTGTTCACTATGTTGGCACAGGTTTTTTCGGTTGCTAATCAAAAAGGTGGTACGGGTAAAACGACGCTCAGTATGAATCTTGCTGCCGGGCTTTCCAGGCGTGGCCGAACCCTCATCATTGATGCCGATCCGCAAGGGTCGGCGGGGCAATGGGCGGGACTATCGACGGATGAGCGTCCTTTTCCTGTTTCGGTCATTTCGGTGGCGAGTAATTTGGCGAGAGAAGTCAGCCGCATGCGTCAGGATTATCAATACCTGGTCATTGACTGTCCGCCGACGCTTGAAACCGGGGTTGCGCAGTCGGCGATGACCATCTCCGATAAAGTGTTTATTCCAATATTGCCTTCTCCCGTTGATTTGTGGGCGAGTGTGCGACTGGCGGACGCCATTGATCAGGTTAAAATCAGCAATTCCCGGTTGCAGGCATATATACTGATCAATCAGCTGGAGTTGCGGAGTGCGATGTCCAGAAGCATGAGTCAGGCATTGGCGGAATTTGATATGCCTGCCCTGCAAAGTTGTTTGCGAAGGCGAGCGGTGTATCGAAATTCAGCCTTAGAAGGCTTAAGCGTATACTGCATGGGGAAACGTGGGGAATCTGCGGTTCAAGAAGTGGAATTTCTCATCGAGGAGATATTGACATCATGACAAAAGAACTTGGTTCCAAGTTAGCCAATAGTGTTCGTCAGGCGAAAGCAAAACAGCCTCAGAAAAATACAACGGATGCGCAACAGGTTGCAGAGGCGCCTTTATCCAAGGCTGAGCCTGAATTACCTTTACCCCCACTTCCGGTGCGGCGTGTCTGGCCGGATTAAAAGGGGTATGCCAGCAAGGTGGTTTTCGGGTAAGTTTTGTAGATCCCGCAACAAGTAGAGCGGCGGTTGTTTTGGTCGTCTGTTTGTACTGCGCGGTCTTTTTGTTGGCTGATTATGCTGAGTACGATTGTTGGATTACACCATTTGAATCAGCAGCATAATAAATAAGCCCACAACGACCATAATCATCAGGTAATTTAACCAGTCTTTGTTACTGCCCTTGGGGGCATTTTTTACCGCGTGACGCATGCGCGGAAAAATGAAAATCAACATGGCTCCCAGGAATATCGCGGTACCAATTTGTATCCAGTCCATAGTTGCCTCTCAGCGTAAAATATCCAGCAAAAAAAAGCCCCGATCAACCGGGGCTTTTTCAGTTTTGGGAAACGGCGTTTAATCGTTGTTATTGAACGCGCCCAGAATGTGCAGCAGTGCCTGGAACATGTTGATGATCGACAGGAACAGGCTGGCTGTTGCCATGATGTAGTTGGTTTCACCACCATTGACCATGGATGAGGTCTGAAACAGGATGAAGCCACTCATGATCATGATGACCGCAGCGCTCACTGCCAGAGACAGAACTGGAATGCTGAGGAAAATATTCAACAGGGACGCACCGATCACCACAATCATGCCCACCATCAGAAAGCCAGCCATGAAGCTGAAATCTTTCCGCGTAGTTAGCGCATAAGCGGACAGCCCCAGGAAGATGGCACCCGTGCCGCCTAATGCAGTCATTACGATGCTGGGATTCACTGCCAGATAATAATTCAGTACAGGTCCCAGGCCCAGGCCCAGCAAGCCGGTGACGCCGAAGATGACCGGGATGCCCATGGCGGAATTGGCGGTACGAGGCAAAACAAACCACAGTACAGCAATGGCGGCAATGGTCGCGCCTAATGCCATGCCCTGTGAAAGATTCATCATCACGCCAACAGCGGCAGTACCTGCACTGAACAAAAGCGTCATTGACAGCAGAGTGTAAGTATTGCGAATGAGTTTGTTGGTGGCCAGCGTCGATGAAGACGAGTGGGTAGCAACAGAATAATTTGGGTTCATCGGGGGTAAACCTCCACGGTTTGTCATTTATTTCAAAATTTATGTAAGGTATCGGACCCTTAGACTTATTCAGGATTATAAGTTCCGTCTATGTATGGGTCAAACCTGTTTTTTCTCTCGCTACGGTCGCTATTCTCGGGCAAGCTCCTAGCAATGCCTACAGCGATTCAGTATCATTGCCCGCCTCGCTTGAGATGGGGGTAAAAAGATCCATTTCAAGGCTATTCCCCTTTCAGTAGTAATGTTATTGCTGCTGTCAGGGGAGTTACGATGAGTGTACACAACGGAGAGCTGGCTGAGTGGTCGAAAGCGGCGGTCTTGAAAACCGTTGACGGGAAACCGTCCGGGGGTTCGAATCCCTCGCTCTCCGCCATACTTTAACGGGCTCCAAATGGAGCCCTTTTTTATTCGCCATCTGGCAACCTTTAAACCGTAGATTAAACCTAAATCCCGCAGTTGACCGCTTAGGGAATGTGCTCACACATTGCTAAACACGATGTTTTGAGTTTCTGGCGGGTGTACCGGTTAAGATGGGTCGCTACGACCTGTATAACACGTTGCCTTTTGCGTCTGGCCGCGTTACGCATCGTCGTAATAGCGGGCATTATTCCTCGTTCCTCATCACGCCTCGCTAGTCCAGTCACAAAATTCAGTGCACTCTACCAGCCATTCAACGGCGGATTTTAGGGTAAACACTCATCGCCGCAACTTGATTTTCCGCAGTTTGTTTTTGGTACAGGTCAGGGAGCGGTCATTTTCAAACTGGCAGGTCAGTTCATGGTCGGCATCCTGCCAGCCCAGGGTGACGGGCACCTTTCGACCCGATTCAGCAAATTCAGGGTCTGTGACGGTGATTTTGGAAACGTTGTTGCGATAGGAAATGTTAAATGACCCATTGTTTTCAAAGTCAAACAAGGTGGCTTTGGTTGTGTAGCTGATGTCCGCCATGCCAATGTTGCGGGAGATATCTACAGACTGGCATTCCACCCGTTCATTTTCATTTTTGCACTGGGTGAGCGAAGAGGGAAGGTATTCGACGGACTTGTTACCTTTTTTCCAGCCACCAGCCAGCACTTTGTCTTTGGTGGATGTGATTTTTGGTGTGGGTTTCGGTTTTGGTACGGTTTTAGGTTTGACTGTTTTTGCGACGGCTGCGCGGCGTTTCTGTTCTGCAGATTTTTGTGCTTTGGCAACTCGTTTGATGCCGTCGGAGGCTCTGCTATAACCTCCCGCCAGTGCCTGTTTATACCATTTAAGGGCCTCGTTGTAATTTTTTGACACGCCCTGACCGTATTCATACAGGGCACCAAGATAGTATTCGGCACGTACATATTTTTGATTGGCAGAGCTTTTAAACCAGTCATGCGCTTTTTGATAGTTTCTGCTAACGCCTTTTCCTTCCAGATAGGCGCGCCCGACCTTGTAAGCTGCTTTTTTGTCATTTTGTTTTGCCGCTTTGAGGTACCACTCGAAAGCCTTTTTGGCGTCTTTGACAGTACCTTTGCCTTTCTCAAACATCTCACCGATGGCATATTGTGACTTTTTATCACCTTGCTCTGCTTTGGGCAGTGCCTTTTTGAATTTCTCTTCCCAGATATAATCATCAACAGCGAAGGCTTGCGAAAAAAAGCCGGTAGTGACAATTAACAGTATGATTCCAAAAAAATTTTTCATAAAGTATTCTCTTGGCGATAGCTGGCGCTGAGGCTGAGTAAGGGGGTGCGCTTGCTCTTACGGTATCGGCAGCAGGAAGGAAGGACTTTAACAACGAAAAAATGTTTTTGCTTATATTGCGGGCTGTTAGCAAACTTGCTTCGATGATAACTCAAAAGATAGTCAACAAACACAAAGTTGTCCCGAATTAGAAAATAAATTTAGCTGTTAAGAGGTTCCGTGGCTATGTGGAAAATACAATGTGTACGCAGGCAATGATCCAGCCATTCGCCCAAAAACTGGTTGACTTGCCACTTTTCGTTACGCTGGAACATGCCGCAATTCGGGTAGTTATAACGTGCGTTGAGGCGATGCTTATGCTGAAAGGCCAGTACTTCACTGACGCCGGCATCATAATAGTTACGGATTTTCATGTGTAGGCCGGGTAGCCAGGGTTGTTCTACTGAGTGTTGTAGGTGTAGTGAGAAGGTTTTGGTGTATTTGCTGGTTTCCAGAATACGCAGGGATAACTGCATCCCGTTTGCATTTTTTACGATGGTGGCTATTTCCAGTTCGAGCAAGTCAGGTATCACGCGCGCGAGTTTTCTGAAGTTTGCTTCGTGCAAGGTGGTAGCGTTATGCCGTTTGCGTTTAGCGATGAGAAAAGGATGCGCCATGAAAATATATTTTAAACCTGGATGTTGGATCAATGACTATTGTTGCGCAATCCAGTCTCGCATGCGAGCTCGCAGACGTATATGGGCTTGGCTTAATAATTGGCTGATACGTGATTCGCTGACATTCATGACGGAGCCGATTTCCCGCAAATTGAGTTCAGATTCGTAGTACAGGGAAACGATCATTTTTTCACGTTCGGGCAATGAAGAAATAGAATCTGACAGCTTTGCCTGGAAATGCTGTTTTTCCAGTTGGTCATGTACGCTGGTTTTGCCGTCACTGGCGCTGTGCCCAAAGGCATCTTCATCGATGCCGATTTCGTCCCAGCTTAAGACCCGGTGGCTGGAAACATCCTGCAAGGTTTTGAAATATTCATCGCGGGAAATGCCTAACAACTCAATGACTTCTTCATCGCGAGCATCGCGCCCTTCGCGGTGTTCAATACTGCGAATAGCCTGGGTGATGTCGCGGACTTTACGGTGTACAGACTTGGGTGCCCAGTCATTACGGCGCAATTCGTCCAGCATGGAGCCACGAATACGAATACCTGCATAGGTTTCAAAGCTGGCACCCTGGTTTGCATCATATTTGCGTGAGGCTTCCAGCAGACCAATCATGCCCGCTTGCAGTAAGTCGTCCACTACCACGGTTGCTGGCAGGCGTGCTTTTAAATGGTACGCAATACGCTTTACCAATGGCGCGTATTTGGTGACGAGTTCGTCGTGACCTGCATTTTCCAGATTATCGTACATGCCGTCCTCAGCAGTTGCACAGAAGAATGGTCTTTAAACGTTGTAATAAACGCAGACCTGTGGGGGTCTCCTGAAATTACGGCAGAAGAGGAGGGAACCTTTAATGGAGTATGATGAAAAAAACAGTGATTTGAGGCAGGGTATTTGCCTGGAAAAGCGGGGGAGGGTGCAGAAAAGGCTATAACTGGCGTCTTCCAGAGAAGGCGTGTGACAGCGTTCCGCCATCAACATATTCCAGTTCGCCTCCTAATGGTACGCCATGAGCAATACGCGAACTGGTAACACCATGTATCTTAGCCATTTCGTTGATGTAGTGGGCGGTAGCCTCGCCTTCGACGGTGGGGTTAGTGGCGAGAATGAGTTCGTTGATAGTACCTTCGGCAAGCCGCCGGTCCAGTAAGTCCAGCCCGATTTCATTGGGGCCGATGCCATCCAGCGGCGACAGGTGGCCCATCAAGACAAAATAACGGCCTCGATACGGCGTGGCTTGCTCGATAGCGCGCACATCCGCTGGGGATTCCACCACGCACAACAGGTGCTGTTCTCGACTGGCGTTGGCGCACAGCGGGCAACAATCTGTTTCACTGAGCGTGCGGCATTGTGTGCAGTGACCAACTTGCTCCGAAGCTTCGGTCAGTGAGCGGGCCAGTGCCAGCGCTCCTTCGCGATCACGCTCCAGCAGATGAAAAGCCATGCGTTGCGCTGATTTTGGACCGATGCCGGGCAGGCAGCGCAGATCTTCAATCAGACGATTGATCAGCGGGCTGAATTCCATGGAATATTTAAGGTATGTGCAGGTTGTTGTCAGATTGCGATGCGAGCTAAAACGGCATTTTGAAACCGCCGGGCAGATTCATGCCGGCTGTCATATCCGCCATTTTTTCCGACGAGGTGCTTTCCACCTGACGCACGGCATCGTTTACTGCTGCGGCCAGCAGGTCTTCCAGCATTTCCTTGTCGTCGCCCATCAGGCTGTCATCAATACTTACACGTTTCACATCGTGCCGACCTGTCATCACCACCGAAACCATTCCGCCGCCCGCCTGACCAGTCACTTCCATATTGGCCAGCTCTTCTTGGGCCTTTTGCATATTGGCCTGCATTTCCTGGGCCTGTTTCATCATTTTACCGAGACCACCTTTTATCATGATATTACTCCTACTTGAATTGACAACAGAAAATTGGGAATGGGCTCAGATTATACATGAGAGATAAAACGGTGCATAAAGCCTGCATCACTTGTTACCTTAAATGTGGAGTAAGCGCTTAATCGCTCCGTTGGTGCTTAAGCACCTCACTAGCACATCAGAAAACTGTATTATAGTGATGCTGGCAAATGGCGTGTTAAATACTCATTGTTTTTTAGGATGAGGGTGTTTTGGCGCTTAATTCACATTTAAGCCGTATTGTGGAATACCCGAAATCTGGAAAGCGACGAGAATCCATGGTCAGGCAGTTTTCCCCTAACATCAAGTCACACTGTATGCTGACGCCTTGTTTTGCGTTATTGCTTGCCGCAGTGGGTCTGCTGGTCTACGCCGTGCCGGGTGGTTTTGATTTGGAAGAAAATGTGGCCCTGCATTTTTTGTTCAACCAGCGCCCGCAGGTTCCCCCGCCCGACAATGTCATGCTGGTCTCCATCGACAAAACGGCTGCACAGCAATTGGGGCTGGCGAATGATCCGGCAACCTGGCCGCGTGAACTGCACGCGCGTCTGATCGATCAGTTGGCGGCGGCGGGGGCGGAAGTGATTGTCTTCGACGTGTTTTTTCGCCAACCCAAAATACCTGAGCAAGACGCGCGTCTCGCGCAAGCAATGCGACAGGCAGGCAATGTTGTGATTTTCGCCAGACTGCAACGCAAAAAACAGATTCTGGAGGGAGGTGGCGAATATAATCTGGAGCGTTTGCTCCTGCCGTTGCCCATATTCCAGCAGGCTGCGGCTGCCAGCGCACCCTTTGCCCTGCCCAAGGTACCGATTAAGGTCAATCAATTCTGGACCTTTCACACCTCAGCTGGCGGTTACCCCTCTATGCCGACGGTCGCTCTGGAACACTATGCATCACAAGACCATGTATTATTATTTGAAGCCCTTGCCAGCATCGCGCCACAACAGGCGGAAGTATTGCAGGCATCTCTTGCTGGCCTTAGCCGGCGTGAGCGTATTGTGCAGATACGGACTTTTTTCAAGCGGCAAGCTGCGGTCACCCAGGCGCTGCTGGAAGCATTACGCGAACCTGCCGGTTTGATGATGACCCCGAAGAGCAGTCGTCGTCTTCAAGCGTTGCTCGAAGTATACCTCGGACCAGAACGCCGTTATCTGAATTTTTACGGACCGCCGCGCAGCATTCCTACGTGGTCCTATGGTGAAGTGCTGTCTGCAACAGCGAGACAGCTTGCCGTTTTCCATGACAAAGTTGTGTTTGTCGGTTTTTCCGAAGAACGTCAACCTGAGCAAAAAGATAATTTTTACACGGTATTTTCGCAAACCAACGGGCTGGATCTGAGCGGTGTGGAAATCGCCGCCACCGCCTTTGCTAATCTCGCAGCACCGCGGGCCACCTCTCTTTTGGCGCAACGCTCAGCGCAACAAAGCCTGCGTCTGCCCGAGCCGGTGGTCTACCTTGCTATCATTATCGGTTTTGGTTTGTTACTGGCCTGGTTGAGCAAATTACCCAGCGCCAGCGCATTTGTGCTTTTGAGTTTGCTCGCCGCAGGACTGTATATGCTGGTCAGTTTGCAGTTATTTACCCGTTCAGCAATCTGGTTGCCGCTCTTTGTTCCGGTTCTGCTGCAAATGCCTCTGGCATTGTTTATTGGGCTTTTATGGCGCTATCGGCAAATCAACCGTGAGCGTAGCCGGATTCGTCAGGCCTTTGGGTATTATCTGCCGAGTGATGTGGTTGAGAATCTGGTGCGCAGCTCCCAGCACCTGAAAGTGCTGAGTGAACGCATGTTTGGCGTATGCATGGCAACGGATGCCGCGCAATATACCCAGCTGGCCGAATCGCTGGAACCCGAGGAACTCAGCGCCTGCATGAATGATTACTACGAGCGTCTGTTTAAACCGGTGCGTGCGCACGGCGGTATTATTTCTGATGTGGTGGGGGATGCGATGTTGGCAATCTGGTCTGCGCATCAGGAAGAAAGCTGCTTGCGTCGGCAGGCCTGCGAAGCCGCTCTGGCAGCATTGCGAATCGGGCAGGAATCTGCCCCCGACGTTGTTTTACAGACACGCATTGGCCTGCATGCGGGAGAAATTATGTTAGGCAATATCGGCGCTCTGGATCACTACGAATATCGAGCCGTAGGCGATATCGTCAACACAGCCTCGCGTATCGAAGGGCTCAACAAACAGCTTGGTACTGCCTTGCTGGTTTCTGATGCGGTACTCACGGGGCTGGAGGGTTTTATCAGTCGCGAGCTGGGTGCATTCCGCATGGTCGGCAAACAAAAAGCCATTGTCATCCACGAACTGTTAGGCCGACAAGGAGACTGTGATCAACAACAGCTGCATTTATGTGAGTGCTTTGCTGAGGGATTACGTGCTTATCAACATCACGATTGGCAGATGGCGACAGAGTGTTTTCAGCAGACGTTTAAACTCTCGCCCGGTGATGGGCCCAGTCGTTACTACCTTGAACGTTGCAGACTGCATGTACAAAAAATGCTGCCCTTGCCACAGAATGGCGTGATTGTAATGCAGAAAAAATAGATTGTTTTCCCATGTCTGCTTGTCAGGTACTTCAGTGTGAATATTGCACATGCCACAACACAACTATTTACATAGTATTGTGGTGATATGTAGAGTAGCTTCTTTGTTTTTATCGTCCCGAAGAAAATTAACGCCATGTAGTTGGTCAATGTTGCAGTCTATAACCAAAAACAGAGGTTTTAGACAAAGTACAAGCTGTTGGCAAATAACAGGGTTGTCATCAAACGTTATAACGCAGTCAGTGTGTTTGCTGAGCACTCTAAGCATTGCTGCTTGGCGTGTGCCATTTTTTTACCATTGCACGGTACAGCTTGAATGAAAGCGAAATAAAGAGGATTATACGGCAGGCTTCACGACGGCCAGCAGTGTGTCGGCATCAAGCTCAGATTTACCTCTGCATAATAAAAATCGGATTGCAAATGAATAGGGTGTGTTTCTTGAATCGTTCTTGTTCTCTTCGTTATAGCTTGTTTTTACCACTGGCTTATTGGTTGTTTTCGCCTGCGGTGATAGCAGCAGAAGAGTGTGTTGAAACCATGGCTACGGTCACCTCCGTTCAAGGAATCGTGGAGAAGCGCCAAAAATCAGGCACGACGTGGGAAAAAGTGGCCGCGCAAGATACCTTTTGTGTCGATGACATGGTGCGCACCCAGCTTAACAGCCGCGCCGCACTTTATCTCAACAACAATTCCATCTTGCGCTTGAACGAGCTTTCCACAGTAACGTTTACCGGTCCCTCCTCGCAGGGCACAGATCAACTGGACCTGAAAAAAGGTATTGCGCACTTTATCAGCCGCATAAAACAACGTTTTGAAGTGCTGACCCCCTACGTTAATGCGGCTGTTGATGGCACAGAGTTTGTCGTCGCCGTGGACACAGGACACAGCAACGTCACCGTGCTGGAAGGCCAGGTGCGGGTCAGTAATGAACAAGGGGAGATCCGCCTGACTCAGGGTGAAACCGCCCAGGCCCGAGCTGGAGAAGCCCCCCTCCTGCAAACCCGGGTGCAGCCATGGGATGCCGTTAGCTGGGCTTTGTATTACCCTGCTGTGAGTGATTTTTCCGCATTGGTGACAGCCGCCGAAGCGCTTCCTGAACCCTGGCGAACCCGCTTGTTGCAATCTTTTGAACACTATAAACAGGGACAAATATCCGCAGCATTGACGGAAATTGAATCACTGCCGGACGATCTTCCTAATGGCAATGTCTACATCTATCGTGCGGCATTGCACTTGGCGGCAGGTCAGGCCGGGCATGCCAGTATCGACCTGGATCATGCCCTGAAACCGGATGTCTCCCAGAATACCCGGAACGGAGAAGCCCTCGCGCTCAAAGCGATTATCGCCGTGACACAAAATCGCACCGGGCTTGCCTTGAAACTGGCTCGGGATGCTACGGATGCCAGCCCAAAAATAGCCGCTACCTGGCTGGCTCAGTCTTATGCACAACAAGCCGTCTTTGATTTAGAGCAGGCCCGCCGCAGTGTCAAACAAGCCGTAAAACTGACACCGGAGAATGCCCTGGCCTGGGCCCGGCTGGCAGAATTGCATCTGATGTTTGGTGAGCTTGATAGGGCATTGCAAGCAGCACACCGCGCGACAGAAATCGCCCCCCGGCTTGCGCGAACACAAAGTGTACTGGGGTTTGCCTACCTGACGCGCAGTAAAATCACAGCAGCAAAACAGGCCTTCACCCGAGCCATCGAGCTTGACCAGACAGCTCCCCTGCCCCGGCTGGGTCTGGGCCTGGCAATGATCCGGCATGGCGAACTGGCATCCGGCCGTCACCAGATTGAACTTGCCGTCAGCCTGGCTCCGACGAACCCGCTGATCCGCAGCTATCTGGGTAAAGCCTATTATGAAGAAAAGCGTGGTCCATTGGATGCCACGCAATTTGCTATGGCCAAGGAATTGGACCCCAATGATCCGACGCCTTACTTCTACGATGCAATTTTGAAGCAAACAACAAATCGACCTGTAGAAGCGCTAGAGGATTTACAGCGATCCATAACATTAAACGACCAGCGGGCTGTTTATCGGTCACGTCTGTTGCTGGATCAGGATCTGGCCGTGCGGGGTGCCAGCCTGTCCCGTATTTACAGCGACTTGGGGATGGATCAGTTAGCGCTTGCTGAAGGCTGGAAATCAGTTGCGGTAGATCCGTCTAATCACTCTGCCCATCGTTTTTTGGCTGACACTTATAGCTCTCTCCCTCGGCATGAAATTGCGCGTGTGAGTGAATTGCTCCAGGCGCAGTTACTGCAACCAATTAATATTGTTCCGGTTAAACCACGTTTTAGTGCGACCTATCTTGATCCTGGTATGGGACTTGCCGGTGCTGCGCTTAATGAATATACGCCCTTGTTTGAACGTGATCAGGTCAGGCTTTTTGCTTCAGAAGGTTTTGGTAATAACAATGCTTTTGATGCTGAATTGACTGTAGCAGGTATTTACAGGCAGCTATCCTTCAGTCTGGGGCGACTGTACTCGAAGACTAACGGTTTTCGGGAAAATAATGATGAAATAAATGATTTGTATAATGTATTTGCGCAATTTGCTGTGACACCCAAACTGAATATCCAGATTGAACACCGAAGTCGGGATAGTCGGTATGGTGGCCTAGCGCTTCGCTTTGATCCTGAGTTTTTTGATCCGTTTGTGCGAACCAATATTAAACAGAAGAATCTTCGTGTTGGGGGTTATTTTGCGATATCACCGAAGTCACACATTATTGCAAATGTGATGGATGTTGATCGGGAGAACAAAAAAAATGAAGAAAATCTGGCATTGGGGGGGCGGAGTGAAGTCAACGAGCAACAAGAAGGTTACCAAGTCGAATTACAATACCTCTTTCGGTCCCAGCGATACAATATCACAGCAGGGGGTGGTCGTTATGACGTGGCTGTCGAGAGACGCGAGGAGATTGATAACCCTCCTTGTTCATCTTCTATCCCTATCCCGGGAATCATATGTACAACCAATGACGAACTCACGCAAAAACATGATAACGCCTACACTTATGTCAATATAACGTATTCTGACAAGCTCATTTGGACGTTCGGTGTGAGTTATGATGATTACAATATTGTCGGTCGGGATCGTCAGAACAGATTCAATCCCAAGCTGGGCGTGCAATGGCAGCTCAACGACAAAGTGCGCCTTCGTGCCGCCAGATTTAAAACGTTAAAGCGTGCTTTTGTGGCAAACCAAACCATAGAGCCGACACAAATTGCAGGATTCAATCAATTTTTCGATGACTTCAGTGCGACCACTGCTACTCGATATGGTCTTGGGCTTGATGTTTCTTTGACGCGTAGCGCCAATGCCGGGTTGGAGTTTACATGGCGTAAACTGGATGTTCCAGTACTGGACAGTAACTCCGTCATTACTGAACAGAGGGAGCGCAACGAAGATGTTCACCGTGCTTACCTATATTTGACGCCAACAAAGAATATCGTGATTGGTGGTGAATATCAGTATGAAAATTTTTCTGCACCTGACGACGATCCTTTAACGCGGAGTAAAACTCATATACTGCCATTATCGTTGCGTTATTTTTCGACCCAAGGTTTTTTTGGCAAACTGGCGACTAATTATGTAAAGCAGAATATCTCTAGGGCAGGTTCATCTGCGGCGACCGCTGACGATAGTGATGCTTTTGTGCTTGTGGATACGACGCTTGGTTATCGTTTGCCAAAGAGAAGGGGCAGCATCAACCTCTCTGTGCGAAATCTGTTTGATAAAAACTTTAATTACTACGATGTTACTCCATGGGTTTCCGAACTCGTGCGGCCGCGTTTTACACCTGACCGCAGCTTTTTTGCCCAACTGATATTACATCTGTAGCACGGTATACGGGTTGTTTTGCAATGCTGTGTAATATTTACGCTAATTGAGTGAATTACTGCAATGACATAGCATTATTTTTGATCTAGATTAGCGGAGCAGGTTGAAGGGAAGGGTATATGTAATAGTGGCAGGAGCCAGAAGTAGCGAGTGTGTTCAGTTATATCTGTAAAGGCTCCCTCCTAGGAGGCCTTCTTGTGGTAGTTGTACACACAAGAAAATTTATAACCAAAAAAAGGGGATAGTAACAATGTTCGATTATAATGATGGTTGGGAACCATATCGTATTGGCAGTTACAACGGTGAATCCTATTACAAGAGATATATGTTCTGCTGGGTTAGACGATCATCAGGCCCTGTTTTGAGGGATCGCTTGTTCTACGCGGGTGTAACTCCCCCGCTTGGTCTGGTGACCTAGATAAGTAGCAGATAGTATTCAATTATGTAGGCACACCCTATGCAACAATTGTTGCATAGGGTGTGTCTTGTGTTTATATCCGGGATGACATTGAGCTAAGTTAGGATGCATTTCATGTACTAAACAATTTGCACTCTTGCTGTGTACGCTGTACGACACAGTAGTGCTCAGTGATATGGCTTGGGTCGTGTGGTGGAGATGGAATGACACAGAATTTTTAATGCCCCTGTGCCGAGTCAGCCGTCATTTTCAATAGATGCAAGCTCTCTTTCCCTTTTTCCTTTTACCCCTTATTCTAGGGGTATGTCTTATTACCAACACCACATCTTCTTCTGCACCAATCAGCGCGACGACGGTAGCACCTGTTGTCAACAGCACGGCGCACAGGCGTTACGTGATTACGCTAAACAGCGCACCAAAGAACTGGGTATCGCAGGCAAGGAAGGCTGTGTACGGGTGAATTCAGCGGGCTGCCTTAATCGCTGTGAGCTGGGACCAGTGGCAGTGGTGTATCCTGATGATGTCTGGTACACCTTTGTGGACAAGGAAGACATCGATGAGATTGTTGAAGAGCATTTGTTGCTCGGACGGGTGGTTGAACGATTGCGAATAAAGTGACACAGGTTTCTGTTGGTCTTGCTGTGGCTGGCTGTTCTCGCTTTGTTGGTGCTTTTAATTGCGCTGAGCGCTCAAGCGCAGACTAATGTGCAGGAGGAGTATCGTCGCCAGGGAAACTACGTGTTCGATGAGATTCAGGGCCGCATTTTTTATGTTTGAGGGAAAAACTGACCTATGTGCCATGTTCTTGTGCTGTCTTGGTAGTAACAGCAGCTTGACAGTTGGACGCCCACGTTTTACCATTCCGCGCCTTTTCAAGACAGATCTTTTTTTGGAGTAGTGGCTGAGATGAAAACGTTTAGTGCGAAACCCGCTGAGGTCAAGCGTGACTGGTTCGTGATTGATGCGACCGACAAAACCTTGGGCCGTATGGCAACCGAGATTGCCCGTCGCCTGCGCGGTAAGCACAAGCCGGAATATACCCCGCATGTTGATACGGGTGACTACATCGTGGTGATTAATGCTGAAAAAGTTGCGGTCACTGGCAACAAGGCTGCGGCCAAACAATATCACCGCTATACCGGTTATGTTGGCGGTCTGAAAACCACCACTTTTGAAAAGCTGGTGAAAGAAAAGCCTGAATACATTATCCAGACAGCAGTAAAAGGCATGCTGCCTAAAAACCCGTTGGGTCGAGCAATGTTCCGCAAGTTAAAAGTGTATGCGGGTGCCGAGCATCAGCACACTGCCCAGCAGCCCAAGTCGCTGGACATTTAACCTTTTTTACCCAGCCTTTAAACGAGACGACAAAATAACCATGGCAGACAAACAGTACTACAGCACAGGCCGTCGCAAGAGTTCCACTGCGCGGGTATTCATGAAAACCGGTTCCGGTAACATCACCGTTAACTCGCGTGCGCTGGACGAATACTTTGGCCGTGAGACTTCGCGTATGGTGGTGCGCCAGCCACTGGGCGTGGTTGATATGCTGGAAAATTTTGATTTTAACATTACCGTCAAGGGCGGTGGTAACAATGGCCAGGCCGGTGCTATCCGTCACGGCATCACCCGCGCACTGATGGAGTACGACGAGACTTTACGCCCTTCGTTGCGTAGCGCAGGACTGGTTACCCGTGATGCCCGTGAAGTTGAGCGTAAAAAAGTGGGTCTTCATAAAGCGCGTAAACGTCCTCAGTTCTCCAAACGCTAGACGTTGTTTTGTATTTCGGTAAAGCCCGCAGTTGCGGGCTTTGCTGTTTGTGCGGAGTGTTTCTCGCAGGTTGCTTACAGGGTTGCGAAGTAGAAAATTCTTGGGAGATCGTCTAACGGCAGGACAGAGGACTCTGACTCCTCTAATCTAGGTTCGAATCCTAGTCTCCCAGCCATATCAAAAAAGGCCCGCTCATTAGAGTGGGCCTTTTTGGTTTATCGATTTGCCGGGATGTCAGGTTGAATGCTCATTGCTTATCCAGCATACATTGCACAAAAAACATACGACATTGCTTGTTTTGTTGTTGGTTAGCAACAAAATAGTGTCTAATTCACAGTTTGTGGTAGAAAAATGTTGCGATTTTGCCTAAAGCTGCTATAAATACTGGCGTCAGTAAAGACAGTTTTAAATAAAATTAAATTACTATTATGGAGAGCGCTCTCTCATGAATAAAAAATTGTTAGTCATTGCAGTAAGTGCCGCTATGGTTGCTCCTGCGGCCACCATGGCAGCAGATGCATTTGTGTACGGCCATGCGCAGGTTGAAGTAGCAAGTTACTCTGATGGAACGCCTTCAGGTACGCCGCCTGCGTCGCAGGGCAAAGATGGTGTATCGGTTGAAGATAATGCCCGTGGTCGTTTGGGTGTGAAGGCCTCAGAAGATCTGGGTAATGGTCTCAAGGCGATTGCTCAATTTGAATGGAGAGTAAATACTGATCTGGGCGGTAATCCTGCTGGCAATCGTGTATCCCAGGTAGGCCTGACGGGTGGTTTTGGTACCTTCGTGATGGGCAATCTGAAATCGCCTTACAAATACACCGGTGGTGTAAAATACGATCCTTTCGTCGCGACTTCGTTGCAGGCTCGTAGCAATGGGGGTATGTCGGGCAAAAATCTCGACCCGACAGGTACAGGTGCTTTGGGCCACCATAGCTTTGTGAGTGACCTGGTTGCTTATGCTTCACCAAAAGGTCCTTTCACAGCTTCCATTGGGTATGGTCCTTCCGAGGATGATGGCCTGGTGGTGCTGGATTTGAAATACAATCAGGGTGGTGTGGAAGCCTTTGTTGCTTATCTTGATGCGGGTGATCGTCTTAGTGCTAGTACTGTAGTTGGGCTTGGTGGTGATTCGGCCTATACTGCCGCCAAGGTTGGTGGTCAATGGAAGTCAGGTGCGCACAAAATTTCGGCTCAGTACGAAATGATTGAGGTTACAGATGCTGGTGGCGCTTCCACTGATCCTACGGTTCTCTTTTTGGGTTACCAGATGAAGATGGGTAAAAATACCTTTGCGCTTCAGTATGGTGATACCGATTATGATACCTCCGCAGATAACACTACTTACATGGCCTTGGGTGTCATTCATAAAATGTCCAAAACCACTCGCGTGTTTGGAGGTTATCGTGACACCAGTGATGTGGAAAGCGTTGTAACTGTTGGTCTGCGTAAAGACTTCAAGTCTTAAAAGCATCAAATAACAACAACATTTTTAGCCGTTTATTGAGCGGGGTCTTCGGGCCCCGTTTTTTTATGAGTACAAAAAAGCAGCTTTTTCCCCTGTTTAATTCGCATTGCTTGCGCCGGGGCAGATTTTCGCCCACCATTCACCGTTGTGTTAATACGAAAGGGTATCGCATTTACAAATGAATTTACGAAAAGCAGGATGTTGGTTATGTGTACTGTTAGTGGCGTTGCTGGGAGGCTGTGTATCAGTCCCTCAGGAGTCAGACAGTCAAGCGATCTACTGGCCCAAGCCACCAGCTGCGCCGCGCTTCGTGTATGTGACCACGTTGGTATCGGGTGAGAGTATCCGCAGAGAAAGCGCGGAGGATCGTCTCTTCAAAACATTGACTGGAATTGAAAACAATGACCGTGTTTTTGCCAAGCCGTTTGGTGTGGCGGCAAAAAATGGCTTGGTGGTGGTGACAGACACGGTGCTACGGCAGGGATTCATTTTCAATCTGCGGCGTCAGAAGCTATACCCCTTGGGGCGAGTGGGTAAAAAAGGTGTGCTGAGCAAGCCGCTGGGAGTGGCGATCGGTGCGAACCGCCAGATTTACATTGCTGACGCGAGTGCAAAAAAAGTCATTGTCTACGACGATTTCGGGATGCATCTTAGCGATATTGGTGATTTCAGAGACCTGGATCGCCCTGTTGATGTGGCGGTGTCACCGGATGGGAAGCAAGTTTATGTTGTAGACGCAGGTGGTATTGACAGTAAGCGCCACCGAGTGGTGGTGTATTCCGCAGAGGGTGTGAAGCTGTTTGAATTTGGCAAGCGGGGTAATGGAGCCGGGGAATTTAATCTGCCGACGCAAGTGGAGGTCGCGCCAGACGGCACAGTTTACGTGTTGGACGCGGGTAACTTTCGAGTGCAGGTGTTTTCAGGGGATGGCCAGTTTCAGCGCGCTTGGGGTAGGGTAGGTCGAGGTTTTGGTGAGTTTGCCCGGCCACGAGGTTTGGCAGTGGGGGGGGATGGTAACGTTTATGTTTCGGATGCAGCCTTTCGTAATGTGCAGGTGTTTAATACCAACGGCGAATTGCTGTTAGCCATCGGCGGCAAACGACTTCTGGACCGGCCGGGGGAATTGGCGATGCCGGCGGATATCGCTGTGGATGAATTGCAGCACATCTACATTGTGGATCAGGTTTTTAAGAAGGTTGAAGTGTTGCGCCGACTGAGTGAACAGGAAATGAATGCCATTGTTGCCAGGCGACGGGATGTTCAGTAATGCCGGATTAAAAATATACGCCTATAAAATATTTTTTTAGTATGTAAAAGTGAGTATAATTGCGCGCGTTGTACATTAATAAGATGAAGTAATGTGCAATAGTCAATCTGAATTTATGTGAACCGCGTCACACTTATGCGAAGAGTCTTCGTGCGGAGGATGGTGAAAAAAGAATGAATCTCAGAGTTGCTTTTTGTGCGCGGCGTTGATTTCATAGTATTTTTTCATTGTAACGAGATTTTTGGGGTGGTGTGGCGTGTTGGTTCAGAATATCGTCGGGATTGACAGTTTGTTGTTAGGCATGCTAAAAAGTGTCTCCAGTGAGGGAGAACTTTGTTTGCCTGCGGGCGCTGTAACAGGCTCCGGGTTTGCGTGGTAGTAGGCCCGTCTTGGGTTAAGCAGTAAGGAAATATATTTATTAATTCTCGTGCACGAGACCATATGGGGGTTTCATGATGAAACATTTTGTAAAAACGTCGGTAGCGACGGCGGTGGTACTGGGGGCGACTCTGGCGGCTAGTGGAGCATTTGCTAGTGTAGCAGGGTCAATTGTTAATACGCGTCACAATATGGGTGCGCAGGGGCAAGGTCCTAATACTGCTGCTGCTGCGGATACCGCTGAAATCTGTATTTTTTGTCATACGCCTCATGGCGGCAGTACAGAGGACGCTGCCGGTAATCGAGTAGCGGTTCCTTTATGGAATAAGCAGCTGACCGACGCGACAGTGTTTACGACTTACGATCAATTGGGCACCTCCACTTTGGATGCTGCCGTGGGTCAGGTGGGTTCTGTGTCACTGGCATGTTTGACCTGTCATGATGGTACGCAGGCCATTGATAATATCATTAATGCACCGGGTTCGGGTGGTTATACTCCTGATGGTGGTGGTGTAGACGGCTTGCCGAACTGGACCTGGAACAGTGCAGATAACACCCTGGATGGCCAAGGTCGGTTTGTAGGTTCTGTGGATACCGGAGGCACCAATATCTGGTCGATTGGTACTGACCTGACTAATGATCATCCGATCAGCGTGCAGTATGGGGGTGGTGGTTATTCAGCAACGAACCCGACGGGTAACCACTTTGCCGACACTTTAGCCGTCACTCGTGACCAGGATTTTGCGCCCGCGCTTCAGATCGGTGGTGGAGCGCGCTGGTACGTGGATAACCTTCTCGTGAATGCGCCTGGTGAGTCAGCGGCCAATACCTTCGATAAATGGGATTTCAAACTGTACACACGTGATACTACCGGAATGCCACCTTCAGCGAATGGCGCGGTGTTTGCGGGTCAGGATGAGCCGTTTGTCGAATGTGGTTCCTGTCACGATCCTCACTTTCAAACGACGACCTTTTTGCGTATGGATGGTGCGACTGATTTAGGGGGAACCAATCCGACTCCTGCGGGCATTGATCAGTCTAATGCTGGCAGCCGTGTTTGTTTGGTGTGTCATACCAAGTAAGCTGACCTGCTTTTTGGTCTGGGTTAGTGGGCTGGCAGCCTGGCGGTGACGCCCGGGCTGTCAGCTTTTTTTATGGGGGTTTGAAAAAGCGCCGTTACGTACTTGTCGGGTTATTTTGCAATTTTAGGGTGAAAAAAGAATGTTTATGATGCGTATGCTGATTTTGTGGTGTGTGGGTTTTTTCTGGGTGGGTGACATTTCCGCTGCGCCGCAACAAGCCGTAAGCTCAGTTGCGGCAGAAGAAGAGGGGGAGAAGTCAGAGGCGTTGGATTATATCGCTATCGTGAATGGGCAGAAAGTATCGATGGGGCAATATGTTTCTGCGTTACGCAAAGGGGTCAGAGAACGTTTTTATCACGGTAGAGTTGAAGAAGAGGAAGCAAAAAAATTCCGTAAGGAAGTTGCCGATGAGCTTATTGAAAGAGCTTTGCTGGTTCAGGAGGCCAAGCGTCGCAAATTAAAGCCAGATGCTGATGAGGTTGAGGCCAATGTGAAGGCTTTTGATGAAAAATTTCAGGGTGACCCCGAGTGGGCTGAAGCGCGCGATAAGGTGCTGTCAGAATTACGGGAAAAGCTAAACGATGATAGCCTGGCCGAGGTCATTAAGCGTTCTGTAACGTCGGTGAGTGTGCCGTCTGACAGTGAGTTGAGAAAATATTATGAAGAAAACAAAAATTTGTTTACTACGCCGGTACGCAACCGGGTTTCGTTGATTTTATTGCGGGTGGACCCTTCTTCATCTTCTGAAGTATGGAAGCAGGCCAGCGATGAGGCGACGTCGATTGTTGAGCGTATCAATGCCGGTGCTGACTTCGCGGAGCTGGCCAGGATTCATTCCAGCGACCAGTCTGCCGAGAATGGTGGTGATATGGGGTTTGTGCATCTAGGTATGTTGGGCGAAAATGCGGAAAAAGTGTTGAAAATTATGGAGCCGGGTGAGGTTTCTGCCCCGGTGGTGTTGCTGGAGGGTGTGTCCATATTTCGGCTGGAAGAGCGTACGCCGCCTGCGTTGAATGCTTTTGATGCGGTGAAAGAGCGAGCACAAAAACTCTATCAGCGGGAGAAGGGAGAGGAGGCTTGGAAAGCGCTTTTGCAGCGCCTGCATGCGGAAGCAAAAATTACCGTTAATGATGCCCCCTGGCAATGAGTTTGCGCCAGTCTAGTGGCTAACATATACTGCCGGAATAATAAAAATGAGCACAAGTGTGAGGTGCTGATGTGCCGCTTGTGGGTGGAACTTGCACGCACGCCAAAGTGTTTTGGCATGTTATCTGAATCATAGAGCGGGGGGCTTCGTGTATTGAATGCGGGTAATGGTGAAAGCCTGTTTGTCCGCGTTTAGTGCGAATCAGATTGATATGGTGTCGAGCGGCATTACTTTGCGGCGACAGGGGTGGTTGGCTGTCGTTTTAGGACTTTCTGTGCTGTCAGAAGCGCATGCGGCCTTTAGTGGTTTGGTGCCGTTATCGTATTCTGGACAGGTTGCCTACAATTACACTTACGTTGAGAATGCAGGCAGTCAGTCGGAGGCAACCAGTTTGTTGTTTGGTCTGGGCGCATCCGGGTATATTTGGAGACCCTGGTTCGCGACGACATCGCTGGCGCTGAATGCCGGTTTGTCGAGCACTAGCTCGACATCCAGTCGTTCAGAAGGAACGGTTGGTACTGGCAGTTTTTCAATCGGTGTTTTTCCGGGGAGCCGTTTCCCGTTTTCTATGAGCTATTCCAGGACGGATAGCCGCTCTGAACAATTCCAGGACATCTCTCAAATGTCGGGTAGTACCAGTTTTCGTGTGACTCGACTTACCCTGCGTCAGAGTTACCGCCCGCGAGCATATAATCAATTGTACAATGGCTGGTATAGCTCTACTGTATATGACGCAGAGGCTTTCGGTTCAAGCAACGAGGTTTACGGTCTGAATTATCAGCTGCGTGTTCCGCAGCAAACCTTAACCATAGATATAGCCCGCACGAGTACGCGAACGAATACTGTGGCGGATGAGTCAAGTGTGAATATGTTGTCGCTTGGCCATGTCTATACACCGAGTATCGAGCTGGGTGTGAACAGCCTGGTTTCATACGTGGAAGTTAATCCTATTGGAAATAGTGGAACGTCCACCGATTCCCAGGCATTCAGTTCGTTTTTCTGGCGACCGGAGTATCGTGCAGTCAGGGTGTCGGGTGGTGTGCGACTGAGTGAAACCAAGAGCGGGAGGGCGGTGGAAGCTTCCCGAAGTCTTAGCACAAATTTGAGTTTGGGGTACCAGATTTCTCGTTCGTTAAGCATGAATGCGGGAGCGTCCTTAGGTACATCTGAGAGCGGTGGCAGTCAAACGTTGTCTACGACGCAGACGGTGGGTCTGTCGTACGCAGGTGGGCGAACACAGTGGAGAGGGATTTCTCATTCCTGGCAATGGAATGCAAACACATCGAATGCAACGACACAGGTGGAAACGAATGGTGTTGCTCTGGATGAAGGCAGTCCGAGCACCCAGAGCACCACCTTAGGAATTGGTCATAATTTGAGCAAGTCGTGGGCGGCGGGTTCAGCAAGCTCTTTGGCGGCGACTTTCTCACAGTCTATGTCCGGCAGTAAAAGCAGCGAAATTGACAACATCACAACAAGTGTGAGTCAGGGGGCAGGCTTAAGCTGGAGTTCGCGGGGGAGACGAGGGACAACGTATGTTAATGGCCGCTTCAATGATTCTCGGAGCTTTAGCGATGAAGATGCAGCGACTATGTTTCGGGATTTTAGTGACCCGAATGCGGTGTTTCAGAGTTTTAGTCTGAGTTACAGTACTGATATTACTTTTGGTCGCCTTAGCAGCATGTCGGGTAGCACTAATTATCAGGCAAGTCGAAGTGCGACAGGCGAGGAGCAGGAAAGTTCGTCAAGGAGCATTTCTGGAGGGCTGTCGTATCGACATAATCGCCCATTTGGGGTTTATAACCTCCGTTTTACTACTAACTTGCAGGGTGGTAAGCAGATTGCCAGCACTAGTCCAACATCAACTTTGAAGTGGCGGGGGGTACTTCGGTATAGCTTGGGTTTATTGTCAACCGCGTTGAGTCTTAACGCCTCGCAGAGTGCGGGTGGAAGTATTATAAAATCAATGAATTTTCAGGCTACCCGTACTTTTTAATGTAGGGTAGTATGTGCGCTGCACGTAAGATAATAAAATTACATTCGGCGCGTGTTTTGGTTTTTTTTTTGGTGAATTTATGGAGGGAGGCTCTATGTTCAAGTCAGCGATGATCGGCTTGTTGAGTATGTTTGCAGTCCTGCTGTTGCCACAGGCGGCACAGGCGGAATATGCTGATGTAGTTATCAACAATTATGCTGATGCGGCGGGTATGCGCCCAGCGGTTTTTCCGCACTGGTATCACCGTATTCGTTTCCGCTGCAAGGTTTGCCATGCAGATCTTGGTTTTAAATTCAAAGCTGGTGGCAATAAAATCACCATGGCGAAGATCATTGATGGCAAGTTTTGCGGAGCTTGTCACAACGGCGAAATTTCATGGTCAGTTGAAAATTGTGGTATGTGTCACTCGGGGATACCGGGTATGCCAACGCAAATTCACGGTAGTACCGTGCAGCGATTGGTTGCGCCAACGTACAAGTCTTTGGGCAAGCCAGCTAAATAATGACGTAAGGGGAGGGATAAAATGAAAACAAAACACTTCTTCTTGAGCGTACTGGCGATGACGGCTTTGTTGGTCGTTGGTTTTAACGTTCAGGCAGCTCAAGCGCCTTTAAAGGCAGTTAAATCGGCCAAAGGTAACGTAAGTGGGGCGAATGTTTTTAATCGCCTGCTGAAGAAAGATGCACAGCGTAACGCAGCACCAGCTGAAGATGGTATCCATGATGCCGCAAACGATGGTACGCATGTATTGCAGCCACCATTAATCGCCTACGATGGTTTGCCGACTAGCGAATTTGGTAATTATGTAGACTGGGTGAAGTCACTGGATGATGGTTTGTTGAAACCGCGCTATGATCTTTCTGATCCTACCGTGGAGCCATTGGTGATGGACTTGGATATTGTGCGTGAAGTGAAAGCATCGATGCCGGATGTGGTGTTTCCACATAAGCCTCACACCCAATGGTTGCATTGCTCTAATTGTCATCCAAAGATATTCATTCCACAGCGTAAGGCTAATGTGATGAGTATGTCAGCGATTTTGCTGGGGCAGAAGTGTGGTGTATGTCATGGCAAGGTGTCGTTCCCGATTACCACAAAATCATGTACGAAGTGTCACTCGAAGCCGAAACCTGCTGACTGGAAACCACCGAAGAGTGAAGCCAGCCTGAAGAACCCGTGGCGATAACTGTTGTGGCAGTGCTCAATTGTTGATGGGGTAATGTTGTAAAATCGGGATGCGGCGCAGATAAATGTCTGTGCCGCATTTTGGTGTTGTGTGTTTTGTATTGTTTTTTTATGTGTCGATGATTTTATCAAATTTTAGTTGTATTTTTGAGGGTGGGTCGAAATGTCAAAGTTCTGTGCTAGAACTGTGTTGTTTTTATGTATGGCAACAGCGTTGAGTTTGGTGGCTTGCGGTGGACAAGAGGTCAAACCGGATAGAGATGCCAATATTGATACAGCAAAGTTAGCAGCAGCAGAAAAAAGTGAGACAGCTCAAGGGCTTGTTGTTGAAGATAAGCCAGAATCGCTGGTGGAGGTTATGCCACAAAAGCAAGAGGGCGAACCAGTGATTGAAATGGAGGCTATCCCAGCGGCAAAAAACCAGAGCGAAGCGAAAGAGGATTCGCTAATTGTGGAAAGCGAAACGAGGCTGGCAGCTGATGTTTCCACTAACGAAAAACAGGTTGTTACCCCCGAGGCAATGACACCCCAGGTGGTAGACAAGACCGTACCTGTTTCCTCAGGGCCGAGTCATTTTGTAGTGACCGTTGGTCCCAAGAAGCCCAGTCATCCTGCGTATGGCAAGGGGCATGCTATGGGGTTTATTGTGGATGGTGTTTCGGGTAAAGAGCTGGTGGTTGAGCGTGGGAAAACCTACACGTTTGAAATTGCCACCGATCAAAAACACGACGTGTATTTATCGACAAAAGCGGTTGGCTGGGGTGGGGCACCTTTTGCGGCAGGTGTGGAAGGGGCGTACACCTACAAAGGAAAAATGACACTTAAAGCAAATAAAGAAACACCCGATCAATTGTTTTATGCTTGTCGCAATCATCCCTACATGGGAGGAGTGGTGCATGTTGTCGATAAAGGGCAGAAAATTGATATCAAACAGCAAACTGCGGCGGCCAAAGCGGCGGGTGGCGTTGTATCTACAAGGGCAGAGACGGTTACTCTGTCTAAAGTTAAGCAAAAATTGATGTTTGCGGAAATGATGCTGGGCGCGCAAGGCACGAAGCGTGTATTAGCCAGCGAAAACGATAAGGCTAAGCAGCTGGTTGCCGCTGCAAAGAAAAAGCTGGATGAGGGGCGTGAGCAGTCTTCAGCAGGCGCATTGCCTGAAGCTCTGGTTCTGGCTGATCAATCACTGAAAATGTTAAGCGAAGCGTCGCGTTTGGTACCGGGTGATGAAGAGATCGCACAGCAGGCAGAAAGCTACAAAACGACATTGGCAGAGATACAAGATTACCAGAAATCATATCAGGACAATATTAAACGCATGGAGAAAAGCGGCGGTGTGGCTGATGATGCCAGGCTGGACGAGAAAAAGCTGGCAGCTACATTAGCGCAAGCGAAGAGCTCGGCGGAAAAGAAAGATTATGTGCGCGCTAATAAATTGTTACAGCAGGCTCGGACTACAGTTACTGGTGCGTTGCACAAAATTCTGGACTCGAAAACGATTGTGTATGATCTGAACTTTGATACGCCAGCGGATGAATACGATTATGAATTAATGCGTTTTGCAGGGTATGAGGAGCTGATACCTGTGGCTATTGAGGCTAAGAAACCTGCTCCAGGAGCGATTAAGTTAATGGAAAGCTTCTTGAGTAAGGCGCGTAGTCGCCGTGATGAGGCTGTTGCAAAGGCAGAGGTTGGTGATTATCCAATGGCGATTGCGATGCTTTTACAGGCGACCAAAACTGTGCGACGGGCGTTGCGTATGGTGGGCGTGTCACAATAAGCGGGTTGAGCTTTAATCTGCAATCTGCTCTTGTGTGAGCATTTGCAAGCTGTTGATCTGCATGGCGTTAGTGTTTTGTGCTCTGCATGCACGATCACTTGCGGGATCTAAGTTATAATTCATTCACCATTATTGAAAAGTAATAAGGCAATGCGTAATTCAGAATTAATAAAATGGGTTCGATGTGTGGCGTTGCTCGCTAGCGCCACATTTATTTCGGTTAGTGTGTACGCAGAAGAGGGCGGCGGTCACTATCAGCTGCATGGTGATGTGGTACCAATAGCTGAAGATGGGATTCATGATCCGGACAATGCGGCAACCAACACGCTACAGGCACCTGTGGAGGCGATGAAAGATTTCCCCCGGGATGCGCGTGGCGTTATTAATTGGGTGGAAACCCTGAATGATGGACTGATTGCACCACGCACGGGTTTGATTGGCACGGAAAAAATGCATTCTGTGGATTTTGATGTTATTTTTAAAAATACTGCATCCATGCCTTATGTGCGTTTTCCGCATTTGCCGCACACCCAGTGGCTCACCTGTAAAAACTGTCACCCAGGTATTTTCTTGCCGCAACGGGGGGGAAATTTTGTCACTATGGCGGCGATTATTGAGGGTGAGTTTTGTGGTGTCTGTCACGGTAAAGTGGCTTTTCCTCCGTTGCAATGCAATCGCTGTCACAATGTACCCCGCGAAAATGTCGGGTTACGTTAGTTTTTTTGCGTCACGCATATTTTTCTTTTTGGTGTTGGCGGGCACGCTGGCAGCCTGTAGTGTTGCGGAAATGGAGAAATTTGCGCTTGAAGGCAATGAGCTGACGAAGACCTCCAAGCCCAAGCGTGATACCGGGCTTTCACAAAAAGTGGGGGCAAAATTGCTTTCTGCTGAATCCATTATTCATGGTGGGCGTCGTTCCTATAAAGGTTTTTCCGGGCAGTTTGGTCGGTTGCTGATTGGTGAGGCCGATGAAATTAGGTTGCAAAATCCCGTTGCCGTTGGTGGTGTGGACGGTATGTTATATATTGTCGATGCTGGGCCGAAAATTGTTTATAAATATGATCTGATCACCAACGAGATTGAACCTCTTGGGGAAGTCGCTACTCACTTTCGAGGTGATCCCGGTAACATTTATGTCGCCAGAGATCGCTCGTTTTATATTGTGGATACAGTGGGTCGACAGGTATTGCATTTTAGTGAATACGGAGAGCTGCGTACTACATTTCAGGATCTCGCTAATCTTTCGCGTCCCATCGACGTAATCGTAAACGAAAAAACGGGTGATGTGTTGGTGGCGGATGGTTCATTCAGTCATATCGTTGTGTTTAATAGTATGGGTAAAGCGACTAATGCTATTGGCCAGCGTGGTACGGGGCCGGGTCGTTTTCGTGCGATCACTTTTATGACCAGTGGTGCAGATGGTTTGTACGTACTGGATCGGTTGGAATTACCGGTGCAGGTGATCGATTGGCAGGGAAACTACCATTATTCGTTTGGTGGATCTGAGTTATTGTATCCCAGTGCTATTGCGGTTGACAAAGATCAACGTGCATTTATTGCTGATCGTTCCAGCAATACCATTCTGGTTTATCAAGATGGCCAGTTAAGCTTGACCTTTGGCGCCAGCGGTTCGGCGCCGGGACGTTTTCGCCTGATTACCGGTTTGTGGGTAAACGATAACCTGCTATACGTTGCCGACAGTCTTAATCAGCGCGTACAAGTGCTTCGCATCAATCCGTCCGCAGCGTTGCCGGTTATTCCGGGGGGCTGATAATAGTATGCGGATAAATTTTTCTGCCTTTCTTTTGCTGTTATTCGTGGCGCTGTTACTTGCAGGTTGTGGTGAAACGCGCCATCTGCTGCGTTACGATAAACCCGCCGAGGAAAAAGTTTGGCCTCCGTTGCCGGATAAACCACGTTTTCGCTATGTTGGTCAATTGGTGGGGGAAAGCAATCTCTTGGCTGTGGATGATGGCGGCGCTGGTGCAGCTGTCGGGCGGTTTTTCAAAGCTTTGGTCGGTTTGGGGGATGAACCCGATGATGTGCGTAATTTGCTGCGCCCACAAAGTGGTACCGTTGATGCGACAGGACGAGTTATTGTTACCGATGCTGGCAGGCAGGCCGTGTTCGTGTTTGATCTGAAGCTTGGCAAAATGGATGTTTGGCGGGGAGCGACCGCAGAATTCAATTTTGTGTCGCCAGTGGGTGTTGCAACGGCGAAAAATGGTGATGTTTTGGTGGCCGATTCTGAGCTGCGCCGAGTGATTCGTCTGGATAGTACGGGTAACCCGAAGGGGACGTTTGGTTTTGAAGACCTGGAGCGCCCAACAGGACTGGCGATTGATGTCAAAAGTGGCCGTATTTTTGTCGCCGACACGGGGGAGCACAATATTAAGGTATATTCCGATGCGGGTCAGTTAGTGCAGGTGATTGGCCAGGTTGGCACTAAACGGGGCGAATTTAATGCGCCGACGCATCTCAGTTTTGTAGGTGACCGATTATATGTTACTGATACTTTTAATGCCCGAGTACAGCTTTTTGATTCAAATGGAGAGTTTATTCGTGCTGTGGGTTCGCGGGGGCTGTATTTAGGCAATTTGGTGCGGCCAAAGGGGGTAACAGCAGATAATTTGGGAAATATTTATATTGTTGAATCATTCCATGATTATTTGCTAATATACGATAGGAACGCTCGGTTTTTACTGCCTATTGGCGGTTCCGGTTCAGGTGTCGGGAAGTTCTATTTACCCGCAGGGGTTTGGTCTGATCAGCAAAATCGTATTTATGTTGCGGATATGTATAACGGACGGGTGGTTGTGTTTCAGTATCTCTACGAGCAAGGGCAGGATGGGGCTTTATTAGATACGCAAGAATCGAATTAAAGAATTTAAAGGTAAAGAAAGGGATAACAGGAGTCGAAAAAGGATAACAGACATTGAAAAGCTAAAAATTTAAAGCGGTAGGAGTGGGTATGCGGAACAAAGAGGTTGTGGTTGCGAGTATATTACTGCTGCTATTCACGATGGTGTGGGTGTCGCCTGTGTCAGCTGCCCGCATTTCCGATATTCGCAATACCAAACACAATTTTTCAGATCTTGTAACACCAAATATCCTTGGGGGTGGTGATACCCGCACGGTGAAAGCAACGGAAGAGGCAGAGATCTGTATTTTTTGCCATACCCCACATGGCGCTAATCAGTCCGAAGGCCCGCTTTGGAATCGTGCGATCCCCCCCAGCTCTTCGTATACCGTTTATAGCTCAGGCTCCATTGATTCCTCAATTGAGCAACCCAACGGAGCATCAAAATTATGCCTTTCCTGTCATGATGGCAGCATTGCTATTGGCAGTGTGCGGAATAGCAGTGGCAGTGGTGGATTTCAATCAGGAACCATCAACATGACGGGTACAGGTGCTGGTGGAGTGATGGCTCCGGGTGAGGGTAATAATACGGGTTATACTCGTTTTCTGGGTAACGATTTGAGCAATGACCACCCTATTTCGTTGACCTATAATCAGGCGTTGTTCAGTGCTGATGGTGAAATGCGTGATCCAACAGAGAGTCCGATTCGTGTGCGTGGTTTGACTCCGCGACCACAACTTCAGGATATTCATTTACAACCCGCTGTGCGCAATGCGCCAACTCCCGATAATGGTCAGGTGCAGTGCATCAGCTGCCATGATCCACATATTCGTGATACCACGGACGAAAATATCAAATTTTTGCGATTGAACCGTTTGCAAAAACTCACGCCGGATGGTTCCGATAATTTTCTGCCGGCAACCGACATTATTTGTCTGGCGTGCCATACCAAGGCAGGTTGGGAAGGTTCTGCACATGCCCAGCCAGCTGTGGCCAATGAGATCTATACGGATGCTGCCGCTGCTGTACGTGAATTTGCACAGGGCACTGCGGTGTGGCAGACGGCCTGCCTCGCTTGTCATGATACGCACACAGTGCAGGGCTCTCGTCGTCTGTTACGTGGAGGCACAGATGGCACTACGCTGACTTCATCTAGTGGTTACACAATCAAGGCGGGTGATGGCAATTACTCCATAGAGGAAACCTGTTTTGCCTGTCATTCCACTGATGGAGGCACGCTTATGTCCCAAGGTATGAATACCGAAGTGCCGGATATCAAGGCGGATTTCAATATGGCCATTCACATGCCGATTCGCAGCTCGGAACAGGCGGCAGATAGGGAGGTGCATAATATCGGTAGCACCGGTTTAGATACTCAAGAGTTGAATCAACGTGGTAAGGACTTTATCGAGTCTCGCGCCAATCTGGGCAAGATCAGCATGGGCGGTTCCCTCAGCAATCGCCATGTGGAGTGTACGGACTGTCATAATCCGCACCGCGTGACCAGGCGACGGCAGTTTAATCAGGACAACCTTGGTGGTGTGTTGGATGCGGCAGGTACTCATAACCATGATAACGCCAATCCGCACACCAATATTGCTTCCGGTGTGTTGCGCGGCATGTGGGGCGTGGAGCCGGTGTATACCTCCAACAGTTTCCATGATAGGCCCGTTAACTTTACGGTCAAACGGGGCGACCCAGGTGCTAATGGCTCCACTGCGGTCACCCAGCCCTACGTAACCCGCGAATACCAGATTTGCCTGAAGTGTCATTCGTATTACGGTTATGATGATCCACCGGAGCTGGGTGCGCAGGGAGTTGACTTGGTTACCACGCCACGAGGTGTTAATGGTATGACTCAGTACACCGATCAGGCACGGGAGTTTAATTCGCCATTCTCTCATGCTGGGGAGCCACTTAGCGTGGGTACTGATGGTGGTGCGGGCAATAACAATGGCTTTACCTGGAACACCAATAACCACCGCGGCTGGCACCCGGTTATGCAGCCCACCGGGCGGACCCCCTCTGCGCGTGTTATGAACAACGGGGAGAACTGGATCAGTCCCTTTAACAATGCGGTAGGCACCCAGACCATGTATTGTTCCGACTGCCATGGTTCAAATACCGATGCAGGTACTGTTGATCCCGACCCAGGTCAGGAAAATGGCCGGGTGTGGGGGCCACACGGTTCTGAAAATTATTTCCTGCTCAAGGGTGACTGGAGTGGTAATGCACCCGGCTCACCACAGAATGACTTCACTGGCAGACCGGGTACTGGAGATAATGATAGCGGTAACGATGCTACCACCCATCTGTGTTTCAAATGTCACCGGTACGAGCAGTATGCGAGCCCCTCGGGTGCATCACAGGCCAGTGGTTTTTCTGGTATGGGGTGCATGTGTCTTGGTATGGGAGGCATGGGTGGAGGAGGTAATTTCCATCGTCTGCATGCTACTCGCGTGACTAATTTCCGCTGCACTATGTGTCATGTGGCCGTGCCGCATGGCTGGAAAAACAAAAATTTCCTGGTCAACCTCAACGATGTGGGTGAGGAGGCAGGTTTTCCGGCTGGCTCCAGCAATGAAGTGCGCAACAGTACTACTAATGGCTATGTGCAGGGGCCTTATTACAATCGCGCGGTGCTGAAAGTTCGCAGCTTTGCACGAAGCGGTAGCTGGAGTGCGAACAATTGCGGCTCCATTGGTGTCAGTGGTAATGGTGCTGTTGGTGTGGGCTGGATGGTTGGTATGGGGGGAATGGGTGGTATGGGCGGCGGCGGGGGAGGTGGCGGCTCGGAGGCTTGCGGGAATATACCTTGACGATGTACCAGAAGACTGTCTAAGAACCGGCTTTTGAGTTTAACTTGATTTCCTTAGGCAAAAAACGACCTGATTGCGTTAGCTGAGGATCGTGAGTAATTAGGAAGAGCTATCGACCATGAAAATACCGTCAGGTTTACTCTTATTGTTATTGTATGGTTTAACGGTTCCGGTGCTCGCTGCTGAGCGTGTGCGTTTTGCGTATAGCACTAATGACATAGATGCCAGCCTGGCTCGTTATTCAATAAACCCTGATTCAGGCCAGTTGCGGTTCATCGATTATTTGCCATTGGGGAAAAATACACCAGAGGCGCTCATTGATCCTTCCGGGAATTACCTGTTAGCTCTTTCCCAGTCTATTAATCGTTTGTTTGTGTATCGTATTGATCATCGGAATGGTGCATTGATTCCGGTGTCGGGTTCTCCTTTCGACGTAAATGGCGCAGCTCCCTTTAATATTGCCTTCCATCCGAGCGGCCGGTTTTTTTATATTGCGCTACGTTTCAGCGGTGTGGGCGCCTATGCTTTTGACCCCGTGAGCGGCGCGGTAAGCGTTTTGCCGGACTCACCTTATCCGGCTCAGGAACGTACCCGCGCAGTTGCGCTGACACCCTCCGGGCATTTTCTTTATGCGCTGAATGCCTACGTTAGTACAATCTCTGCTTTTAAGGTGAATGCGCAAACGGGGGCATTGAGTTCTTTGTCTGGCTTCCCGATGCCTGTCGGGAAGCCAGGTGAACATGATTATCAGTATTTGAGTGAGGATGTCCCGGCAACGGCTGGGGCTGTGCCCTATCACATGTTGATTGAAGCACAAGGACGGTTTGTACTGGTCGCAAATCTGGCTGGCGGAACCATCAGTGTCTTTCGTATTCATTTGGATTCGGGTCAGTTAACAGAGGTAAAAGGCAGCCCATTTTTTGCTGGATTTAATCCCCACAGCATTGCGCTGCATCCAAATGGCCGATTTGTTTATGCAATACGCGGTCGGGATAGCGTTATTGAAGTGCTGGAGTTGGATGCCAGGACGGGAGGGTTGACTCAAACACCAGGTTCGCCCTATGAAATCGGCGGGCAGGGACCGGCAGAGATTGTGTTTACCGACCAGGGACAGCGTGCCTACGTCATTAACTGGGATTCTAATGACGTTGTACAGTTGGATGTGAGCACTGATACGGGGGCTCTGACCGTCCGTGAAGTAGTGAAAACACGCTCAGGCCCCTGGTCGTTTGTGCTTGCAAAGAGTGATACAGCCCTGCCCGTGCGTACGTCGCTTTTTACTGCGCTGGGAGAGAAGGGCTTGGCCTGGGTGAATGGCAGCGATTTGTCCGCTGTGCGACCGCAAATGGCGGCGGGGGCTGTGAGTGCGCTGGCTGCTGGCCCCAAACAAGGCTTGGTTTATGCCATAGATTCACTGACAGATTCACTCACCGCTTTGACCCTGAGCGAAACAGGCGATATGAAACTCATTACTAATGGGCGAGTGGCGACGGGGAAGGAACCCAGTGATGTTGCTATTGATCGCAATGGCTGGTATGCCTATGTGACCAACGCGGGTGATAACACGATGTCGGTGTATTACATTGATGAAAAAAGTGGTCATCCCAAGCCGGTAAAAGGTTCACCGTTTAATACGGGTAAGCAGCCGACATCTATCAGTCTCGATCCGGCGGCACGTTATGCCTACGTCGTCAATACAGGCGATAACACGGTTTCAGTGTATCGTTATCGTTCCAATGTCACACCGCTGGTTTTTGAGACAGTTTATTATGGCTCGCCTTTTGCCACCGGTAAGGAGCCAGCAGATATCGAAATTGACCCCACCGGGCGTTACGCCTATGTGGCCAATGCTAACTCCAATAATATTTCCGCGTATCGAATTCATCATCAAACCGGTGCCCTGTCAGGCTTGCCCGGTTCGCCGTTCAAGGCGGGTCAGAAACCGCAGTCATTACTGGCTCATCCCAGCGGTCAATGGTTATTTGTGGCTAATCATGATTCTGCTGATATCAGTGTATTTCGTATCGAAACGACATTGGGGGCGCTGGCAAGTATTGGCGAAACCGTGCAGCTGCCGCTTAAGCCCGGGCGATTACAGTGGGATTCCGCTGGCGAGAAGCTCGTGGTGCTGGCTGATGATGGTAAAAAATGGCTGACATTTTCACTGGATGAGCACACAGGGAAACTCACCCATATGACCGAAAAACCCCTGAAAACTCCGGTTTTTGACTTGCTCATCAGGGCTCAGCCCTGATGGTGGAGCTGGACCACTAAATACTTTTGGGTATTGACTCTCTGCTCTGTTCTGCGTATTTTCTGCGTAGCTCTCGCGTAGGATAATTCTGACGCGAGATCAGTGTCGCTCACGGACGACCCCTCTCCGCAAGGATGTGCTGAACGGAATGGTGCTACCGCACCAATTTTTTGCCTCCCCCGGTAAATTACCGCGTCTATACTGCACGGCCTGCCTTTGCTGATGGTGTTGCCCGTATTGGGTTACAAATAGTCGCATAATAATATATTGCAGTTATAACCATAATGACTTTCCAGTCCACAGGGGTTGAACTCCAATCTTTTTGTCGTTTGATAATGACGATGAGTGATCGATGGTTGTAACAGCAAAAGTACACCGTACTATTTTTGGTGATGTAGCAGAAAAGTTGAGGGAACAATATGCAGCGCTACCGGCTAACAGTCTTTACCATTCCCTGGGTTCTTGTTTTTGTCATCGGGATAGGTAACACTTGGGCTGGCGCCATGCCCAACAGCCGTGTTTCTGACATTCGCAACACCAAACATAATTTTTCGAGTTTTGCGCCCCCGGATATTCAGGGGAATGGTGATACCCGCAGCGTAAAAGCCTCCGAAGAAGCCGAAATCTGTGTCTTCTGCCACACCCCCCACGGCGCGAATGTGGCCGCCGCCCCCGGACCGCTGTGGAACCGCAACCTTTCCACCGCCACCTATGACACCTACAACAGCGGGTCACTGGACGCCACCGGCGACGGCATCGCCCTCGATCAACCCAGCGGCATCTCCAAACTGTGCCTATCCTGCCACGACGGCACCATCGCCATCGGCAGTGTGCGCAATCGCAGCGGCAGCGGTGGTTTTCAGGCATCCGCCATTGGTATGACCGGAACCGAAGCCGACGGCACCATGCCGGGTGGCCCTTATGGAGAAAACAGCGGATTCACCCGGCGCATCGGCACCGACCTCACCAACGACCACCCCATCTCCTTCACCTACGACACCGCCCTGGCCAACCTGGACGGCGAAATGCGAGACCCCGCCCTCGAACCCGGCATTGGCAACCGCAGTTCCGGCGTCTCCCCCCACATCCCGTTAGAAGATGGCCAGGTACAATGCAGCAGCTGCCACGACCCGCACATTCGCGATGCCGCCGACCCGACCCGAAACATCAAATTTCTGCGCCTGAACCGTTTTCAGCGCATTTCGCCCATTAACACCACATTCAACGAAGCCAACGACATCATCTGCATGGCCTGCCACGACAAAGACGGCTGGGTTGGCTCCGCCCACGCCACCGACTTTGTGGCCAACGAAATCTATACCGATGCCGCCGCCGACCGACATGAATTTCCCCGAGGCAGCGCCGTATGGGAAACCGCCTGCCTGAGCTGCCACGACACCCACACCGTGCAAGGCTCCCGCCGCCTATTGCGCGAAGGTGTTGACGGCCCCATCGGAGCCTCCGGCGAAAAACAGGGCGGCAACGCCGCCATCGAAGAAACCTGCTACGCCTGTCACTCCAAAGACGGCGGCACCCTCGTGGGACAAGGCGGCGTGAACTTCGAAGTCCCTGACATCAAAACCGACTTTAATCGGCGCATACGCATGCCCATCAGCAACGACGACCAAGTAGCGAACAGAGAAATGCATGACATTGGCACTGGCAGCAACAGCGTAGAAGGAGAGCAGCGCGGCAAAGACTTTATTGAATCCCAGGCATCGCTCGGCAAAGTCAGCATGGGAGGATCGCTGGCCAACCGTCATGTGGAATGCACCGACTGCCACAATCCGCATCGGGTGGTACGCCGCCGTTTGTTTAATGAAGACCATCTCTCAGGCAGACAGGACGCTGCGGGTACACACGCCCACAACATTGCTGATATTACAGCCGAAACTCCGTACACCACCCACAACAACCTTGCCTCGGGTGTTCTGCGCGGAGCCTGGGGTGTGGAGCCGGTCTACGCTGATAATGACTTTATGAGCGAGCCTTCTGATTTTACGATTAAACGCGGTGACCCTGGTAACAGCATGGACACCAGCGTCACGGCACCGTATGTGACCCGGGAATACCAGATCTGTCTCAAGTGCCACTCCAACTATGCCTACGACACGCCGCCCAATCTCCGGGGTGGTCCGGGATTCACATCCAACAGCACCACCCTCACGGGCACCAATGGCATGACCCAATACACCAATCAGGCACGGGAATTTAACTCACCTGTCAATCATCGAGGCCAGCAATCTTTGGGCGCAGACGGTGGTGCAGATCTGGCCTACAACACCAACAATCACCGGAGCTGGCATCCGGTGATGCGTGAGACGGGGCGTACCCCGGATATCCGTCGGGCCAATGCTAATAACTGGACGACGCCCTTTAGCGCTGCGGTGGGCACGCAGACCATGTATTGCAGTGATTGTCATGGCTCCAATACCCTGCAAGGCACGGTTGACCCGGATCCGTTTCCGGGCGATGAAAACGGTGCAGCCTGGGGACCGCATGGGTCTAATAACGACTTTCTGCTTAAGGGACCCTGGTCAGCTGAGACAGGGGGAGGGCTCGAAACATTGTTTTCGCCCGGTACTGAGAATCACCTGTGCTTCAAGTGCCATGACTTTGATCAGTACGCCAACTATAACCCAGGGCAAACGCAGAGCAGTGGTTTTGGTGCTGTTAGCTCTCAATGCAATCAATGCGGTGTTGGTATTGGAGCTGAAAACTACCATACTTTTCATGCCGGCACAGTGCCGCAGTTCCGTTGCAGCTTCTGCCACGTTGCAGTGCCGCATGGCTGGAAGAATAAGGCCTTTTTGGTGAATCTCAATGATGTGGGACCAGAGGCTGGCTTGGCGCCAGGAACCCAGGTACGTTATGACACATCCGGACTGGGTGTTTTCCCGGCGGGGACTTATACCAAAGGCCCTTATTACAACCGGGCCGTGCTTAAAATTCGCAATTTTGCTCGCAGCGGCGAATGGACGGAGAGCAACTGTGGCTCGTCCGGCGCCCCGGGCAATGGACTATGGGGTGTTGACTGGATGGTCAGTCCTGATGAGGGTTGTCAAACACCACCATGAGCTGCTGTTCTTGCTCCCCAGGTCAGGAATAAAGCTTGTGCAGACCGTTTTAAGCATTCTGTTGTTGTTTGCGGGTGTTGCATCAGCTGCGGATACGGCACGTTATGCTTTCACCGTCAATTCCTTCGACAAAAGCCTGAGCAGTTACCGGCTTGATGCCAGCGGCATGTTGCACGTCGATGGTCACCGAGGGATTCCAGCCCAGGCTTCTCCGACCGCAGTGGAAATACATCCTTCGGGACGTTTTGTGCTTACCGCTTCCAAAACGGTGGACCATATTGGTGTTTATCGTCTTGACTCCGGGACTGGCGTGCTGGCTCAGGTGCCGGGTTCGCCGTTCCGTGCGGTGGGACGCTCTCCCTTTTTTATTGCTTTTCACCCCTCGGGACAATATGTGTATATCGCCTCCCGTTTCGACGGCATACTGGCCTTTGTTTTTGATCAGGACTCAGGTGCCTTGACCCCCGTTGATGGCATGCCCTATTCCTCAGGCAAACGTACCCGTTCTCTGGTTATGCACCCGTCGGGGCAGTTTCTCTATGCGCCCAATGCCTATTCCAATACCATCAGCGCTTACACTATCGATTCGGCCACAGGCAAATTGACAGACCTCAAAGGTTCGCCTTTTCCGGCAGGTGACACCTTTCCCGTTGCTGCCCAGCTAGCGGCGTTGACGAAATTCCCCGTTTCTGCTGGCGGAGTGCCTTATTATGTGGCCATGCATCCGTCGGGCCGGTTTTTGTATGTGACCAACTGGCTCAGTGGCAGCCTGTCTGCTTTTCGTATTGATCCGGATAGTGGGGCACTTGGCTTGATGGATGGCTTTCCACGCATTACCGGTATTAGTCCTTACGCCGTTGCTGTGCATCCCTCTGGACAATTTTTATACGTGACCAGTTGGGCCGACAATGCGTTGTGGGGCTACCGTATAGACTCCGCCAGCGGCGATCTGACCCTGGTGCCTGGTTCACCTTTTGCTGTCGAAGGCATCGCGCCTGTGGCGATTACTTTTGATTTCGCAGGTCAGCATGCCTATGTGCCCAACTATCATTCTAATAATATCAGCGTGTTCAATGTTGACGTGGCCAGCGGTGTGTTGAGCTTGAGGGATACTGTACAAACTCGTTCCGGGCCCGGATCTTTGGCCTTGGCATTCGGTGAGACGCCAACGTCACCGACAGCACGTTATGTCTTCGGCCTGTCCGGAAAGGAACTTGTGATGTTGAGACAGTCCGCTGCCAGCGGCGAGCTGAAACAGTTGGCCACTACCTCAATTGGTGACAAACCGGTCGCGGTAGTGGCGGATCGCAATGGTCGCTTTGTCTACGTGGCCGATGCTGCCAGTGATCGTATTCATGCTTTTCGAATCGAAGCCGAGCAATTGTTTTCTGTTCCTGGCTCACCCTTTGTGACGGGTAAGGAGCCTCATGATCTGGCAATGGATATTAATGGCCGCTATCTTTATGCGATTAATAAGGGGTCCGACAATCTCTCGGTGTACGCCGCTGATGCGACCAATGGAGCCTTGGCAGAAGTCTTCGGTTCGCCGTTTCGCACGGGAGGTGGTCCGGTCGCGATAACCCTGGACGCCTCGGCGCGCTACGCTCTGATCGCCAATGCTGATACTGGAAATGTTTCGGTGTTTCGTTATAGGTTCAATCAGAGTCCACTGATTTTCGAGACCAGCAAATACGGCTCGCCGTTTGCTGTCGGCAAACGCCCAGTGGCTTTGGCGGAAGATCCCACCGGCAAACATCTTTATGTGGCCGATGCTGATGCGGACAGCCTGTCCTTGTTCCGGGTGCATTTCCAGAGCGGGGTATTGGAAGCGTTGCCTGGCTCGCCGCTGGCTACCGGCAGGTTACCCCGTTCTGTACAGGTACATCCCCGTGGAGGTTGGGTTTATGTGCTTAACAGTGGTAGCGGTGATATTAGCCGTTATCGCCGTGACCGACTACAGGGAACATTGAGTGAAACAATGCCTCGGGTTACTGTCGGCTCCCAGGCCCGGACCTTACGACTGGACCCTGCCGGGCGTTATCTTTATGTGCTTGCGGAAGAAGGTAAACCACTGCAACGTTATGCGGTGGATGTAGCCAGTGGCGCACTGGAAGCGCAAAAAACACAGCAGCACGAAAAATTTCGGGAGTTGGTATTCCCGATATTTTCGGATTAGAAAAAGACCGATAGGTAGCAGGCCGAGCGGTGTCCGGGGTCAGCGTAAAGCGAAACTAACAGGTACAGTTTTTGCCTGAACCCTGCAAGTGGTCGAGCTTGCGGAATGCAGGATATTGACTCGTAGAGCGAATGATAACGCTGAGTGGAACCCTTATCGTGATTGCCGGAAAGTGTCATCTCATTATACGGATCAAGAGCTTGCTCTGAGTGAGTACGAGGGCTTTTCAGTATTTAGGTTTTATTTATTTTCCACCATCAATACGTTAGTATCCTTTCCATGTTGTAGTGCCTCAGGTGGTGGCGTTATCGTTAGCCGGATCCTTAATCATTCCCATCTATGTAATACAAAAATCAAATAAACGGTCATTTTCACTGGATGGCCGTTACCGGACGTAAAAAAAGTTGCTGTTATGTTGTTGAATCATCGTTTTGCCTCATTTTTTGTTTTTCTATTTCCCAAGTGTCGTTTTCCCCTGATATGGGTGGGAGCCCTGATTCTCAGCGCCTGCGGTGGTGATGGGGGCGGCGGCTCACCTGTGACTGCCCGCACGATCCCGCAAAACGTCACACTGACCTCCGGCACCCGGGTCAACGAACTGAACTGGAGCAGCGTCAACGGTGCCACGGGTTATACCGTGTACTGGTCCACCGAAGCCGAAGTGAATCCGGCCACTGGCACTGCCATCGACACCCGGCAGCCTCACTTTACACACCGCGGCCTGGCTAATGGCACCACCTACTACTATGTCGTCACCTCCAACACTGATTTTGGTCGAAGTGCCGCCTCCGTGGTGGTCGAAGGGACTCCCGAGACCGCGCGCCCAGCCGTGCCTGACAATCTTGAACTTCAGCCTGGCAATGCCCGCATCACCTTGCGCTGGGACGCCGTCCCTGGTGCTACCCACTACACCCTGTACTGGAAAAACAGCACCGGCGTAACAGCACGCGATACCCGCATCGACCGGGTCGTCTCACCCTTCGTCCACTCCGGGCTCGAAAACGGCCAAAACTACTTTTACCGCCTGGTCGCCAACAATGCGCAAGGCCCGAGCGAAGGCTCCCCGGAACAAAGCGCCACGCCCCAGACACCTCCACTCATCGCCCCACAGATCACTCAGGCCGATGTCACTTCCGGTCAGGTTACCCTGTACTGGCAGCATAGCGGCGTAGCCAACCAATATGAGCTGCTCTGGAACGAGACCAACCCCCTGGACAATACCGGTGGCAACGCAGCCTCACTACCTCAGGTCACCAGCCCTTACACACACGCTCCCCTGCTGGACGGAGAAACCTATTATTATCGTGTACGGGCACGCAACCGCACTGGCGTCAGCGTCCTCTCCAACCCCGTGCAAATCACCCCACCCGGAGAAGCCAGCGTGGATGAGCCCGGTCCGGTACCCGCTACTCCCGCCGACCTCACCGTCAGCCTGGAAAACGGCCAGCTCAGCCTGAACTGGCCCCTGGTAGACGGCGCACTGGGTTACAACCTGTACTGGACAACCGACGAAACCGGTGAGATCAGCACCACAGATGCGCGTTTCACTCAAATCCAACCGCCCTACACCCATATACAGCTCAACAACAACACGCGCTACCGCTATCGCCTCAGCGCCCTCAACGATCACGGCGAAAGCGCCCTGTCCACCGAAGTTAACGGTACCCCTCAGGTGATCATCCCCGGCGTTCCTGCGGACATACAAGCCCTGGCCGGTGACGAAACCATCCTGGTACGCTGGAACCCCGTACAAAACGCCACCGGTTATACCCTGACCATCAACGAGCAAATCATCGCTGACATCAGCTCCCCTTATCGGGTCACCGGACTGACCAACGCCCGGCAATACCAAATCCAGCTCCAGGCACAAAGCCCCCAGGGATTGAGCGAACCCTCAGCGCCGATCAACGCCACCCCCCGGGAACCTGCCCCCAACACTCCTCGTCAGCTCGTCGCCCAGCCCGGCAATGCTGCCATCTTGCTGCAATGGAGCGCTGCCGCCCCGCAAAATGCCAATGATCCCGACGAAGCCATCACCGGCTACCGCATCTACTACGCCACCCGTCCCGGTGTACGCTCGGGCAACGGCACTCTGATCGACGACGCCACCCCCACACGCAATGACAATGGCCGTTGGCAACTGCATCACACCTCACTACAAAATGGCCAACGCTACTATTACATCGTCAGCGCCCAAAATGCCGGTGGGGAAGGGCGTTTTTCCGAAGAAGTCTGGGCCCGCCCCCGGGCATCTGTCCCCGGTGTACCCGGCGGCCTGAGTGCCGAAGCTGGAAATGGCCAGGTACTGATTGATTTCATTCCGCCCGACCCGGCACCTGACACCGAGTCCGATGTTTCGCCATCGTTTGCCTACAATCTGTACTGGACTCAGGTTCTCAATGACCGTCGCAGCTCTACCGAAGTCATCAGCAACATACAACCCGGCTATTTCTTCACAGGTATCAATGGTGCAACCTATTTTTTCCAGGTTTCAGCTGTCAACAACGGCAACGAAAGCCCTCTGTCAAATGAAATCAGTGCCACTCCTCAGGTGCCTGCCCCCGAACAGGCACCACAAGATGCCCGGACACTCACCGACAATGGTCAGGTGACCCTGAGCTGGACTCCCGTCGCACAAGCCAGCCACTATGTGATTTATTGGTCCACCGAGCCGGATATTGATCCCCAGACCAGCAACCGCCTCCGTGGTGAAACGATACAGCCCGGTTTTGTCCATGACGGACTTGAAAATGGCCAAAGCTATTTTTACCGCATCGCGGCCGTTAATGCCGGAGGTGAAAGTGCCTTGTCTGCACTGCTGGTCGCCCAGCCCCAAATACCTCCCCCAGCCACGCCCACTGAGCTGACCGTAAAACCCGGAGATGGCCAAGTGACGATCAATTTCGAACTCACTGCCACCGCTACCCACTATCGCGTCTTCTGGTATCCGGACAGCGAAGCCCCCCTCGCACAATGGACCCGCAGCACGGTCCAGCCCGGCGACACCCTCAGCAATCTCAACAACGGTCAAACCATTTTTTTTCGCCTGCAAGCCTTCAATGCCGGTGGCTTTAGCGCACTTACCGCACCGGTCAACGTGACCCCCCAGCCCGATCCTCCGGGCACGCCCACCGGTTTGAGTATTACCAGCGGAGGTGGCGAACTCAGTATCAACTGGCACACCCGTCCCGAACTGACTTACACCCTGTACTGGAGTGACGATCCCGCAATAGCCCCCCGCGATAGCGGCAACGTCCTTACCAACGCCCGGCCAACTTACCGCCACACCGGACTTATCAACAACACAACCTATCGCTACCAGGTCAGTGCCCGCAACGGCGGCGGAGAAAGCGCTCTCAGCGATTCCATTTCTGCCACTCCTGATGGCATCATTCCCGATACACCACCCGCTCAACCCCAAAACGTACGAGGCACCACCACCACCGGACAAAACACCCTGCAATGGCAAAGCGTCGTCAACGCCGAGCGATACACTGTGCAATGGTCTACTCAAGCCGACATGAGCGAACCGCAAAGTGCCATCGTTAACGAATCCTCTTTTACGCACACAGCTCTCCCGACCACCCTTTACTACCGGGTGATTGCCCAAAACAGCAACGGCGACAGTCCTCCCTCGGCCACTGTGGTCATCATCCAGGACAGCCCCAACCAAGCCCCGCAAATTATTCAAGGTGCCCTGATCACCGTCAGCATGGACGAAGACAGCAGTCCTACGGCTTTTGTCCTGACCCTCACTGCCACCGACAACGAGGGTGATCCCCTAAACTGGTCCATCGCCACCCCGGCCAGTCGTGGTACCGCCGGGATAGCGGGTAACAACACCTCCGCCATCGTGTCTTACACTCCCGAAACTGATGTTAACGGCAGCGATGTTTTTAGCGTACAAGTCAGCGACGGGCAGGGCGGCATGGACACCATCCGGGTTGAGGTCAGCATCACCCCGCAGAATGACGCACCCACAATCACCAACACCAATCTCAACCTTAGCGTGGTGGAAAACACCACGGCGGTGACGGCCATCATGGTTACGGATATTGACAGCAGCACCTTTACCTACACCCTGAGTGGCACCGACAGTGGTTTGTTTAGCATGACGGAGAATAACCTGCACTTTATTGCTGCGCCTGACTTTGACGCCCCGCAGGACAGCGATGCTGATAATGTCTACAACGTCACCGTCATTGCTAATGATGGCATTAACGACAGCGAACCCGTAGAGATCATCCTCACCCTCACCGATGTGAACGATGAGGTGCCTGTCATCAGCAATGCCACCACCCTTTCTGTGGTGGAGCAAACCACCGACGTTACCACCATTGTGGTCACAGATGCCGACAGCAGCGCCTTCACTTACCGCATTGTCGGTGGCGCAGACAGTGCCTTTTTCAACCTGAGTGGTGCCGATCTGGTTTTTGCTGCTCCCCCGGATTTCCGTAACCCTCTGGATGCCACTGGCGACAACGTCTATCTCGTGACGGTGATCGCCAATGACGGAGTCAATGACAGTGCTGCGCTGACATTTTCCATTGGTGTGATGGACGCTGGCGGGCCTCGCTGGCGGGAGGCAATGCGTATTGTGGCAGACCTGGGTGTGACTAGTGAGCCTCAAATTGCCCTGGATGCTAATGGCAATGCCCTGGTCGTGTGGTCTCAGTCTGATGGCACACGCGATAATATTTGGGCCATACGCTATGAAACGGGCAATGGCTGGGGCTTGGCGGAACTTATCGAAATCGATAATGCAGGGAATGCTACTCGACCCCAAATTGCGATGGATGCCAATGGCAATGCGCTGGTGGTGTGGGATCAGTCTGATGGTACGCGTCGCAATATTTGGGCCAATCGTTATGACATCGATAACGGGTGGGGTGTAGCAGAACTTATCGAAACCGATAATGCGGGGAATGCCTTTGATGCTCAAATTGCCATGAATGCCGATGGCAATGCCATGGTGGTGTGGGCTCAGAGCGACGGTACCGTCGGTAATACAGATTTTAATATTTGGGCTAAACGCTACGAAGTGGGTAGCGGTTGGGGCGTAGCGGAACGTAAACGCATCGGAACCGATAATGCAGTGGGAGCTAATCGCCCTCAAGTCGTTCTGGATGCTGACGGCAATGCCTTGGCAGTGTGGTTTGAGGTAGGTGGTATTTGGGCCAGTCGCTATGTGATCGACAGTGGCTGGGGGGGTGCGGAACTCATCACAAATCCTCTGGATGGTGCTGCCTGGCCTGGAATTGCGATGGATGCCAAGGGCAATGCTTTGGCAGTATGGCGTGACTTTAAAGACGGACGCCACAATATCTGGGCTAACCGCTATGTGGTTGGTGGCGGTTGGAGTGGAGCGGAACTTATTGGGACAGATGCGGTGGGCGCTTTTGCTTTTGATCCCCAAATTGCTGTGGATGCCGATGGCAATGCTGTGGCGTTATGGACTCAGAATGACCGTGGACGTTTTAGCATTTGGGGCAGTCGTTATGTGGTTGATAACGGCTGGAATAAAGCGGAACTTATTGAAGTCGATAATGCAGGAGGTGCTTTTGATCCAAAAATTGCTATGGATGCCAGTGGTAATGCTCTGGCAGTGTGGAGACAGGATGATGGCACAGACATTTGGGATACTCGGGCCAACCATTATGTAGCTGGTAGTGGTTGGAGCGGCACGGAAATTATCGCACCAGGGGAGAATACGTTGGGACTCCAAGTCGTTATGGGTGTCAATGGTAATGCGTTAGCGGTGTCGGTGAAACATGATGGCACACGCTTTGACATATGGGTCAATCGTTTTGAATAATGGGTGTTAATGTAACGAAAACGGGAAGGAATCTACTGTGTTGTTATACAGTGGGTGCGATCAGTGGTGTGCTGGATGTGCAAAAGACGCAGTAACAAAAACGTTGAGAGTGAGAGTTGGTATTTTCAACCTAAAAAAGGCCGGGAATAAAACGGTATTTAACCTTCCTGCGGTAGGCCCGGTACTCAGCAAACTTCGATAGATGGCGTTCCTCGGTGAGAGCACGCAGCACATAAATGACTCCCCACATGAAATAACCGAAAAGAAATTTCATTGTCCAGAATTTCCGATAGGCGGCACTTTGCACCAGCCATAATAGCAGCTTGGTGGTAGTGCCTGGGTGGCGGATCAATGCGTAGGGGCCACGGGTCTGTAATTTCTTCAGAGTAATGTTGGCTACTGAAGGGCCAAGTGATGTGTCGCTGTAGATATGTATTACCAGAATGCTGAATTCCAGTGCTTTAACGATGTAAAAAAACATGACGCTGCCAATGAGCAGGTCGTCGATGCGCCCACTGGCGACATAGGGAGCAAAGGCGAAGAGTGAGCCGGTGACCTCGTTTAATGGAGAATAAACACTCAGGCACACCAGCCAGCCGCCAAGAGTGAGGTCGATGGAACGACTGCGATTTTCCAGCCAGCGGGATTCCAGGGTGTAAGCCACAGTGGCATTGATGATATCCAGCAGCCACAACATGGCGCTGAGCATGAAAAACAAGGTGAACCATTGGTGGTCTGCCAGTTGCTGATAAAGCAAGTTGAGGGTGCTCATGGCGGTGGGGGTGATTTGTTCCACCATTACTGGAATGAAATAAGCGCGCATCAGCAAATTCAAAAAAACTTTACGGTTATAGGGCTTACGTAATACATAAAAAATGGAACGGGCGGAATCACCACGCAAGGTGCGTAACAGGACTTGTCTGCCCACATGAATGAAGCGTACTGCCGGGTCGTAAAAGTCTTCTGTACGTGAAGCCTTAAAAGTGAGGGTGAGGGCAAAATAGGGTAGCCCCAGCCACAAATACCAATACAAAAGGGTCTCAAAAAACTGATGGGTAGGATGGTGTTCGGAGCCAGCATAAAGTGGCACCAACAGGTATAACTGGTAACCACCATAAAGTACCAGCAGCCATACTAAATAACGTGCCAGAGTGCGTCGTAACAGGTTTTCTACGGACAGGTTTTGATCAATGTGAAAATGACTATGACTATTCCGGCATTGGCGCACAAAATAAAGCAGGGCGTAGGCTGCTGCCAGTATCAATACCGGTAGAAAAAAATAATCTTCGTGCAGGCCGAACAGGGTGACGGTATAAAGAGAGCCAGCAGTGACGAGCAAATTAGCTGACACATAAAAGTGTGGAGACAAGGCTGTTGTTGCGCGAGGATTGTTCACGTTGCTCAGTACCGGGTTCGCAGATGCATAGTGTGAGTGCCGCTCAAGGTGTGATCGAGTTTTATTGTAGTTGAATCAGGGTTTAGTCGATTGACTGTCTTTTTCTAACTTCTCCCGATGGTGAAATGCTTTCGGGTATTGACTCTCTGACGTGTTCTGCGTATTTTCTGCACAACTCTTGTGTTGGATAGTTTTGCTGCGAGAGCAGTGTCGCCCACGGATGATCGTCCCCCCTCAAGGAAGTGCTGGCCAGCAGGGTGCCCATGGCACCGGTTTTTTTACTGCGTCGGCAAATTACCGCGTCTACTGTTTGCTGTACGGCCTTGGCTTTTTTGCTGATGCCATTAACTCATTGATTCATCGAATCTTATCGTTGAGTTTTCGAGTTTCATACTCAATTTTTGCACTATTTGGCCGATACAATGGGCAATATGTGATGGCAAAAATACACACACACAACAATTTGGTGATTGAGCAAAAGGTTTGAGGGTAAAGGTATGCAGCGCTACCGGCTAACAGTCTTTACCATTCCCTGGGTTCTTGTTTTTGTCATCGGGATAGGTAACACCTGGGCCGGCGCCATGCCCAACAGCCGTGTTTCTGACATTCGCAACACCAAACATAATTTTTCGAGTTTTGCGCCCCCGGATATTCAGGGGAATGGTGATACCCGCAGCGTAAAAGCCTCCGAAGAAGCCGAAATCTGTGTCTTCTGCCACACCCCCCACGGCGCGAATGTGGCCGCCGCCCCCGGACCGCTGTGGAACCGCAACCTTTCCACCGCCACCTATGACACCTACAACAGCGGGTCACTGGACGCCACCGGCGACGGCATCGCCCTCGATCAACCCAGCGGCATCTCCAAACTGTGCCTATCCTGCCACGACGGCACCATCGCCATCGGCAGTGTGCGCAATCGCAGCGGCAGCGGTGGTTTTCAGGCATCCGCCATTGGTATGACCGGAACCGAAGCCGACGGCACCATGCCGGGTGGCCCTTATGGAGAAAACAGCGGATTCACCCGGCGCATCGGCACCGACCTCACCAACGACCACCCCATCTCCTTCACCTACGACACCGCCCTGGCCAACCTGGACGGCGAAATGCGAGACCCCGCCCTCGAACCCGGCATTGGCAACCGCAGTTCCGGCGTCTCCCCCCACATCCCGTTAGAAGATGGCCAGGTACAATGCAGCAGCTGCCACGACCCGCACATTCGCGATGCCGCCGACCCGACCCGAAACATCAAATTTCTGCGCCTGAACCGTTTTCAGCGCATTTCGCCCATTAACACCACATTCAACGAAGCCAACGACATCATCTGCATGGCCTGCCACGACAAAGACGGCTGGGTTGGCTCCGCCCACGCCACCGACTTTGTGGCCAACGAAATCTATACCGATGCCGCCGCCGACCGACATGAATTTCCCCGAGGCAGCGCCGTATGGGAAACCGCCTGCCTGAGCTGCCACGACACCCACACCGTGCAAGGCTCCCGCCGCCTATTGCGCGAAGGTGTTGACGGCCCCATCGGAGCCTCCGGCGAAAAACAGGGCGGCAACGCCGCCATCGAAGAAACCTGCTACGCCTGTCACTCCAAAGACGGCGGCACCCTCGTGGGACAAGGCGGCGTGAACTTCGAAGTCCCTGACATCAAAACCGACTTTAATCGGCGCATACGCATGCCCATCAGCAACGACGACCAAGTAGCGAACAGAGAAATGCATGACATTGGCACTGGCAGCAACAGCGTAGAAGGAGAGCAGCGCGGCAAAGACTTTATTGAATCCCAGGCATCGCTCGGCAAAGTCAGCATGGGAGGATCGCTGGCCAACCGTCATGTGGAATGCACCGACTGCCACAATCCGCATCGGGTGGTACGCCGCCGTTTGTTTAATGAAGACCATCTCTCAGGCAGACAGGACGCTGCGGGTACACACGCCCACAACATTGCTGATATTACAGCCGAAACTCCGTACACCACCCACAACAACCTTGCCTCGGGTGTTCTGCGCGGAGCCTGGGGTGTGGAGCCGGTCTACGCTGATAATGACTTTATGAGCGAGCCTTCTGATTTTACGATTAAACGCGGTGACCCTGGTAACAGCATGGACACCAGCGTCACGGCACCGTATGTGACCCGGGAATACCAGATCTGTCTCAAGTGCCACTCCAACTATGCCTACGACACGCCGCCCAATCTCCGGGGTGGTCCGGGATTCACATCCAACAGCACCACCCTCACGGGCACCAATGGCATGACCCAATACACCAATCAGGCACGGGAATTTAACTCACCTGTCAATCATCGAGGCCAGCAATCTTTGGGCGCAGACGGTGGTGCAGATCTGGCCTACAACACCAACAATCACCGGAGCTGGCATCCGGTGATGCGTGAGACGGGGCGTACCCCGGATATCCGTCGGGCCAATGCTAATAACTGGACGACGCCCTTTAGCGCTGCGGTGGGCACGCAGACCATGTATTGCAGTGATTGTCATGGCTCCAATACCCTGCAAGGCACGGTTGACCCGGATCCGTTTCCGGGCGATGAAAACGGTGCAGCCTGGGGACCGCATGGGTCCGATAATGACTTTTTGCTTAAGGGACCTTGGAGTAACGGACCCTGGGGTGGTACCGCTAGCGCACCTGTGCCTTGGGCTAACGCCACGGGCTTTGTTCAGCAGGGGGTGTTTGGCACCACCAAAGATCATTTGTGCTTTAAATGCCACAACTGGGATGATTATGCCAATCCTGCTAATACCACCCCGGGATTGAGTGGTTTCAGAGATTCCCAGGGAATAAGTTTTGTGGGATGTGGCTACACGCCTTTTGATACCTCCAGGGTCAATCTCCATATCCTGCATGCTGATATTGCCAACGATGCAGCAAATAAGGGAAGCGGAGGCTTCGGCAGTACGTTTGCTTGCAGTAATTGCCATATCGCGGTGCCCCATGGTTGGAAAAATAAGGCTTTCCTGGTGAATTTGAACGATGTGGGGCCTGAAGTGGGCTTGCCGACGGGTACAGTTATTGATCGATATACCGATCCTAACTGGGGGGGCAATGGGTATACCAATGGCCCTTATTATCTTAATGCCAAACTTTACATTATCAACTTCAAAAGAAGTGGTGAGTGGACAGAAGATGACTGTGGCTATCGGCAGTTTTCCGGGCCTTTTGGCATGATAAATGCCTGTGATGTTACGCCGTAGGGCGTAGGTAAATCTGAATCGGAGGATCGATTGTGATGAATGTGCAAACAATGTGTCGGGTTGCTGCCAAAGGTAGTGTGATTGCCGTGCTGTTTTTTAGTATGAACGCATTGGCCATACCAGTTGCTGCTCCTGTGCTGGCTCACCCACCAGTAAGTGGAGACTGTGCCAGTTGTCACCCCGATGTAAAGACGATGCCGCGCATCAATTGATATTTTGTTGCAGGCCCGCCTTTCCTTAAAGGTAATCATTAATTAGGGTTAATGGTTTTCAAAATAGATTTTATCCACATTTTGTTGTGATCAGGCCAAAGTTTGTCATATTTATGAACCTCTCCGTTTAATGTGGTCAACGTATACTGCGCACGGTGTTGCCGGATACGGCATATTGTGAAATCTATTGGTGGGGAATAGGACTGTTGCTTATGTTGCGTCGTTTGGCATCGTTAAAATTTACCTTGGTGGGGATGGTTTTGCTGGCCATCGGTGCCACGCTGAGTTATGGCAATCCCGCAGAAGTCTCAATTTGGGTGTTGATCGTGCCGCTGGCTTTGCTGGCTTTGAATCTGGCTGCAGCTATCGTTACCAATCCACGTATCAACCGTCAGCCAGGGTTATTGGTATTTCATGTTTGTTTGCTGGCTACGGTGTTGTTGGCCGGGCTGGGGCGTTTGACGCATCTGGATGCGCATATTGAAATTGCTCAAAATGAAGCGTTTAGCAAAGATATCCTGCAAGAGGTGAAGAAAGGCCCCTGGCATTCCGGCAACCTGGATAAAGTGCAATTTATCCAGGGAGCTTATACGGTGAATTATGCACCAGGTTTGAAGCGCGGGTTGACGCACAGTCAGGTTTTTTTACCCGGGCTGGGGGGCGCGACGGTGGTGCAGGATGTGGGCGATGACCGTCCACTGATTCTGGAGCGCTATCGCTTTTACACTACGCACAACAAGGGGTTTTCCCCTGTTCTTACCTGGTTGCCAGATCAGGGTGTGCCTGTCACTGGCCGCATCAATATGCCTTCATATCCACTTTATGATTACAAACAGGACAATAGCTGGGCTCCACCGGGTACCGAGGAAGAGATCAAGTTTTGGCTGCAATTGCAGACGGGCATGACGCTGGAAGAGTCCTGGGTGCTGGATGGTCGGAACGCGACGGGCATTTTAGTGGTCACCAGTGATGACAAGCGTGTGGAATTAGCGCCGGGTGACGAAGTGTCACTGGAGCGTGGTCGTCTGCGTTTTGAAAACCTGACTACCTGGATGGGGTATCGCGTATTTTACGATCCCACCATACAATGGTTGTTCTGGGTCACTGTTGTAGGCGTATTTGGGTTGACACATTTTTTCTGGGTTAAGTTGAACCTTGCTGCCTGGACAGATGACGGTAATGACAATGAGCGGAGAGGCAAAGCATGAACATGGTAGCAGAGCAACCTTGGTTATGGGCCGGTTTGGGGGCTTATCTGGTGGCCACACTGGTTGCCATGTGGAGCGTGTCGCCACGTTCTGAAAATAGCACGCTGATGGCTAACAAAACACATGAAAAGCTGGTGCTGGGTTTCATTGTGCTCGGTGTTTTGCTGTTGACTGTAGCGATTGCCGCCCGCTGGATACGCATTGGCCACGGCCCGTGGATCAGTTTGTTCGAGCTGTTAATGAGTCAGGTATGGAGCCTGGGGCTGATTTTTGCTGTGCTCTACTGGAAGTTGCCGGGTTTACGCCCCAGCACGGTGATTGTTATGCCGGTAATGTGGATACTGGGAAGCTGGGTGTTGCTGCTGGAACCCGGCATCAGCCACTTTCCTGCGACTTATTACAATGTTTGGAAATGGTCCCATGTCGGTTTAGGCAAAATATTTCTGGCCCTGTTGCTGGCGGGTGTTGGTCTTGGCGGGGTAATGATTTTGCGTACGACGGCGCGCGGTAAAATCTGGTTTCGCGCCATGCCTGCGGATGCGGTTATCGATAAGCTGGCCTGGCGGATGATGATGCTGGCGCTGGTATTCGACAGTCTGATGCTTATCGCCGGTGCGGTGTGGGCACAGGATGCCTGGGGACGTTACTGGGCGTGGGATTCTCTGGAAACCTCGGCCTTTCTGACCTGGATTTTTCTCGCTATCGGTCTGCACATACGGTTGACTTACAAGATCAAGCCCTGGGTCAGTGGTGTTATTATCATCGGTGTTTTCATTATGGCTTTCAGCACTTATTTTGGCATACCTTATATCAGTCCTTCAGCACACAAGGGGATGGTGTAAATGGTACATAAACATGATTTTGAAGCGCTAACTGTCATTCTTTCGCTGGCTATTATCATCGCTATTGGCAGCTTGATTACAACGTTGCCAGCCTGGGAAATGGGGGCATCCTCAGCACCTCTGGTAAAGGGCTATACCATGCCCGCTCACATGCGTAATGCCCCCATGGCCAGGCCGATCCCCCTCATGGGCAAGCCGCCCTCCCCCTCGCAGGGCGGCGCCCAACAGGCTTTTCGTGAAGCGTTTGCAGAGCCCCAAACCGAGCAGGAAGCGAAAGTTATGGAGCGTTTTCAGCAGGGGATAGCATTATTGCACGCCAAACGTTATGACTATGCAATTACGGCGATGGATTCAGTGTTGAATATGGTGCCGAACATGCCTGAAGCCTACGTTAACATGGGCTATGCATTCCTTGGGCTGGAAGAGTATGGCCCGGCACGGGGTGCTTTTGAAAAAGCGCTGAGCATAAAACTGGATCAGGTGAACGCTTATTATGGTCTGGCGATTGCCTTTGAGGGTACGAATGAGCTTGAGGCTGCGCTGGGGGCCATGCGCAGTTATATTCACCTGTCAAACCCTGATGATCCTTTTTTAGCCAAGGCCCGTGCTGCGTTGTGGGAGTGGGAGGCACAGCTGGGTCGTATCGAGGGTGTAGAGGTTGCACCGGAAGGTGTACAGGGACCGTCCATCATGCCACCTTCCTGGGATAACAAGCATTAATTCTATTCCGTGTTCTATACGCAATATATGTTATCGATTGCTGTTAATGCTCGGTTAACCTTACCGCTATGTCGTTGCAGATTGTGATGGGAGAGGTTATTTGATTTCATGATTCAAGCATCTTCAATGACGGGTTTTTTGCTGACCCGCTGGATATTGTTGTTGACCTTGGGGCTGATAGTGCAGGCCTGTGGCGAATCACAAACACCACTTAAAGTTCGTCTCGGGCAAGTGGTGCCGCCGTTGGCAGTGGAGGACCTGTTTAACCAGCCTGCTGTTCTCAAGCCCACACCTGGTAAGTTGTTGATGCTCAACATCTGGGCTACCTGGTGCGGGCCTTGTCGTCACGAAATGCCCAGCATGCAGCGGTTTGCTGCTCGCCTGGGTCATGACCGGCTTGAATTGGTGGGGCTTTCGGTAGACATGGATGAACATGTGGTACGTGAGTACCTTATTGAAAACAAAATCACGTTTCCCAGTTATCTGGATCGTGACCTCAGTGAAGTTACCGGTGTATTGGGTGTTCGCATGTTTCCGTCCACTTTTTTTGTGACGCCAGAGGGCGTTCTGGTAAAAGTGATTGAAGGCTGGCGGGAATGGGATTCGCCCGAGCTGGTAGAAGAGGTTCGCACACTGTTGCCTCCGAAATAATCGGAATAGTGGCCGTTGTAAATTTCAGGCGTGGGTGCAGGCAATAACACTGGCAAAACTCCAGGTAAAACCACTGGTTTTCCAGCTTGCCGATGCAGAAACGCACACTCTCACCTTTATTCGCGCAAATCACAAGGCAATATTACCCGTCATTACAGGCTTCTTTGGATTTATTTTTCAGCCTTAACCGGTTAACATTCCCGCCGTGTTAACCGCCCCACTGTGGTTTTCATGCAAACCGCCATGTGATGAAATGCAGTGAGCACTGCTTGCTGACCATCACCGACTGTTGTTTCCCGTTCCTGCATTTATTGCCTGACGTACGAAAAAGGCTGCTGTTATGTTGTTGAATTACTTTCCCGCCTTACTTCCGGCTTCTTTCGTTTCCCGCTGTCACTTTTTCCTGGTGTTACTCAGCATGGTACTGCTCAGCGCCTGTGGGAGTGACAACAATCCGGGCACTAACCCAGATGCCCGCACAGTCCCGCAAAACGTCACCCTGACCCCCGGCACACGCATCAATGAAATCAACTGGAGCGGCATCAGCGGTGCCCGGGGGTACCGCGTATACTGGTCTACTGATCCCGGCGTAAGCCCAACAACCGGCACCCCCATTGACACCCAACAGCCTTACCTTGAGCATCGCGGTCTGGCCAATGGCACCACCTACTACTACGTCATCACCTCCGACACCGACTTTGGCCAAAGCGCACCCTCCGCGGTTGTCGAAGGCACACCCCAGGCCGCCCCTCCGGCCCGGCCCGGTGATCTTGCTCCGAAAGCCGGAAATGGCCGCATCACCCTGCGCTGGGAACCCGTCCCCGGTGCTACTCATTACACGTTGTACTGGAGCAATGTCGGCGTAAACACCGACAGCGACGCGGCTGACACCCCTATCACACAAGTCGTCTCACCCTTCGTCCACCCTGGCCTTGAAAACGGCCAAACCTACTTTTACCGCCTGGTGGCCGAAAACGCCCACGGCGCGAGCGACGCCTCTGAAGAGCGCAGCGCCACCCCCATATCCCCCACACCCAGTGCCCCGGTCATCACTCAAGCCGACGTGGATACCGGACAGGTCATCCTGCACTGGCAACACGCTGGCATCGCCAGTCAATACGAACTGTACTGGAGCACCGAGCTGCTCAGCGACAATGCCACCGAAAACAATGCGCCCCTGACTCAAGTCACCAGCCCCTATACCCATACACCACTACAAGACGGACAAACCTATTATTACCGCGTACGCACACGCAACGACGCTGGCGTCAGCGCCTTATCCAACCTTGTGCAAATCACCCCACCCGGTGACACCCGCGTAAACGAACCCGGCCCGGTACCTGCGACCCCCACCGGGGTGACCGTCAGTCTGGAAAACGGCCAGCTCAGTCTCGACTGGCCTCCGGTGGACGACGCACTGGGTTATAACCTGTACTGGAGCAACGATGAAACGGGTGAAATCACCCCCGCCAATGCACGCATCACCCAGATCCAGCCGCCCTACACCCACATACAACTCAACAACGGCACCCGCTACCGCTACCGCCTCAGCGCCCTCAACCACCACGGCGAAAGCGCCCTGTCCACCGAAGTCAATGGCACACCACAAATCATTATTCCTGGCGTCCCCGCAGGCGTCCAGGCGCTGGCAGGTGATCAATCCATTTTGGTGCGCTGGAACCCGGTGCAGAACGCCACGGATTACACTCTGACCATCGATGACGGTACCCTCATCACGACATTCACTGATGTCAGCTCCCCCTACCGAATCAGCGACCTGAGCAACGGCATCACCCATCAGATCCAGCTCCAGGCACAAAATGCCGGAGGCCTAAGCGACTTTTCAGCAGCCATCACCGCCACCCCGCAAGAACCCGTACCCAACACCCCCGGCAGTCTCGTCGCCCACCCGGGCGATGCCGAAGTACTCCTGCAATGGGCCGCCGCCATTCCGCAAGATATCAATGACCCCAATGAAGTCATCACCGCCTACCGGGTTTACACCGCCACCCGTCCCGGCGTACGCCCCGGCAACAGCACCCTGATCGACGCCACTCCCACACGCAACAACGATGGCCGCTGGCAGCTGCACCATACCGCACTGCAAAACGGCCAACGCTATTATTACGTCGTCAGCGCCCAAAACGCAGGCGGCGAAAGCGGTATTTCACGAGAAGTCTGGGCCCGCCCCCAAATACCTGCTCCCGGTATCCCCGCCAACCTGTCCGCCGAAGCGAGTGATGGTCAGGTGTTGATTCACTTCACCCCGCCTGACAACAGTGAGCCTTCCACCACCTACAATCTGTACTGGACCCAAGCCCTCGATGATGACGCGCATGGGGAGCGCAGTCCCACCGAAGTTATCAGCAACGTGCAAGCGGGCTACCTTTTTAGCGCTGGCCCGAACACCAACGGCACGACCTATTTCTTTCAGGTCTCCGCCATCAGTAACGGAAACGAAAGCCCACTTTCAGGCGAAGTGAGTGCCACCCCCCAAATACCCGCCCCCCGGCAAGCGCCGCAAGACGTCCAGGCACTCACAGGCAATGGCCAGGTGACTCTGAACTGGGCACCTGTGGCCCAAGCCAGCGGTTATGTTATTTATTGGGCCACCGAGCCTGACATCAGCCCCCAGGCCAGTAACCGCCTCAGCGGTGAAGCCATACAACCCGGCTTCGTACACGACGGACTGGACAACGGTCAAAGCTATTTTTACCGGGTGGTCGCCATTAACGCGGGGGGTGAAAGCACCTTTTCCGCATTATTGGCCGCTCAACCACAAATGCCTCCACCGGCCACTCCCACCGGCTTTGTGGTACAGCCTGGCGACCGCCAGGTAGTGATCAACTTCGCGCTCACTCCCAGTGCCACAGGTTATCGTGTGTTTTGGCACCCGGATGTCGAAGCACCGCTGGCGCAATGGTCCAGCCGCACCGTCCAGCCCGGAGATATCCTCACTGACCTGAGCAATAACCAGACCGGTTACTACCGTCTGCAAGCCCACAATGCCGGTGGCAACAGCCCACTCACCACCCCCATCAGCGCGACCCCGCAACCCGATGCACCCGCCACCCCCACGGGCCTGACCGTCGTCAGCAACAACGACAACGAACTCAGCATCCGCTGGCACACCCGGCCCGGCCTGCGTTACACCCTTTACTGGAGCGATGATCCCGAGATCGCCCCGCGCGACAGCGACAACGTCCTCAACGATGTCCGGCCCACCTACCGTCACACCGGACTCAGCAGCGATGTCCTCTACCGATACCAGATCAGCGCCAGCAACAGCGGTGGTGAAAGCCCCGCCAGTGAGACCGTCCAGGGCAGCACCGGCAACAACGGTACACCTGCTATCCCTGGCACCCCCCAAAACGTCCAGGGCAGCACCGGCGATGGACAAAACACCCTGCAATGGCAAGCCGTCACCGGTGCTGAGCAATACACCGTGCTATGGTCCACTCAAAGCGACATGAGTGAGCCACAAAGCACCACTGTCAGCACCCCGTCCTTTGTACACAACGCACCTCCGGCCAGCATTCTCTACTACCAGGTCATTGCCCAAAACAGCGCTGGCGACAGCCCCCCTTCGACCACGGTGGAAATCGCCCAGGATATCGCCAATGAGGCACCGCAAATCACCCAGGGAGCCACCACCACCGTTACCCTGGACGAAGACAGCACCCCCACTGCCTTTGCCCTGACCCTTAACGCCACCGACAACGACAGCAACAGCCTAATCTGGAGCATCGCCACTCCGGCCAATCGCGGCACGGCACAAATAGACAGCAACAACACCTCCGCCAGTGTGTCTTACACCCCGCAAGCCAACGTCAACGGCAGCGACACCTTCACCGTGCAAGTGGACGACGGTCAGGGCGGTACCGACAACATCCAGATCAATGTCAGTATCACCCCGCAGAATGATGCGCCCATAATCACCAACACCCCTCTCAGTCTGAGTATTGAGGAAAACACCACCGCCGTGACCGCCATTACAGTCACGGATATCGACAGCACCGAATTCACCTACACGCTCAGTGGCATCGACAGTCCGCTATTCAGCATGGTGGGGAATACCTTGACCTTCAACACCGCACCGGATTTCGAAAACCCGCAGGACAGCGGCCGTGACAATATTTACAACGTCACCATCACCGCCAGCGATGGCGGCAATGACAACAACGAAAGCGCCGCCAAAGCCTTTGCGATTACGGTTACGGATGTCGATGACTCGGCACCCGTTATTACACTCAATGGTGTTAACCCCGTCACCCTCATGCAAGGCGTGACTTATGAAGACGCCGGGGCAAGTGCAACAGACGATCAGGATGGCAGTGTCGGAGTGACCACCAGCGGTTCCGTCGATACCAGCACCCTGGGCACTTACACCATCACCTATACCGCAACCGATACCGCAGGCAACATCAGTACCGCCACCCGGACCGTGAATGTGGTTGCCGATACGGCTTCTTCCCCTTTTATCACCACCTGGAAAACCGATAATCCGGGTATTTCCGCCGACAACCAAATACAAATAAGAACATCCGGAGGAGGGTACAACTACGCCGTGGACTGGGGAGACGGGCAAACCGATAACAACGTGACAGGTGATATCACACACACCTATGCAATGGCTGGTACCTATACCGTCTCCATCAGCGGGGATTTTCCACGCATTGTTTCTGACGACAATACCGCGACAGATGCTCCAAAACTACTCTCCATTGAACAATGGGGAGACATACAATGGCAATCAATGAACAGCGCTTTTTCTGGATGTAGCAATCTTGTTGGAAATGCCAGTGATGTACCTGATTTATCGCAGGTAACAGATATGTCAAGGATGTTTAATCGTGCTGGTGCCTTTAATCAAAATATCAGCAATTGGGACGTTTCTTCCGTGACAAATATGAGCAATATGTTTAACTGGGCCATTGTCTTCAATCAGGATATAAGCAGTTGGAATGTCTCTTCTGTGACAGATATGTCTGATATGTTTCGGAGTGCCTTCGCCTTCAATCAGAACCTAAGCGTTTGGGATGTCGCTTCGGTAACAAATATGAGCGCTATGTTTAGCAATGCTATTGCCTTCAATCAGGATTTGAGCGCTTGGGATGTTTCTTCTGTGGCAAGTATGCGCGCTATGTTTAGCGGTGCCAATGTTTTCAATCAGGATTTGAGCGCTTGGGATGTCTCCACTGTGACAGATATGGTTGCTATGTTTAGCAATGCTATTGCCTTCAATCAGGATTTGAGCGCTTGGGATGTCTCTTCCGTGATAGATATGTCTAGTATGTTTCGCTATGCTCGCGCCTTCAATCAGGACATAAGCACTTGGGATGTATCTTCCGTAACTGATATGTCTGATATGTTTAGCAATGCCCTTACTTTTAACCAGGATCTGGATAATTGGGATGTATCTTCTGTAATTGATATGTCCAATATGTTTAACAGTGCCATCGCCTTCAATCAGGACCTGAGTGCCTGGGATGTCTCTTCTGTGACAGATATGTCTTATATGTTTGCTGCCAGCACCCTCAACCAGAGTCTGAGCTTTTGGGATGTTTCTTCCGTAACCAATATGGCTAATATGTTTAGAGATGCCCTCGCCTTCAATCAGGATATAAGTACCTGGGATGTTTCTTCTGTGATGAATATGTCTTATATGTTTAATACTGCTTGGGCTTTTAACCAGGATTTGAGTGCCTGGGATGTCTCTTCTGTGACAGATATGTCCGACATGTTTGGTAATGCTGGTGCTTTCAATCAGAGCTTAAACGGCTGGGACGTCTCTTCTGTAATAAATATGACCCGTATGTTTAACGGCGCTCGTGTTTTCAACCAAAACCTGAACGCCTGGGATGTTTCTTCTGTAACTGATATGTCTGGTATGTTTAACGCTGCCAGCGCCTTCAATGGAAATTTGCGTGATTGGAATGTTTCTTCTGTAACAAATATGCGCGGTATGTTTCTCAGTGCCCTCGCCTTCAATCAGGATCTTAGCAATTGGAATGTCTCTTCTGTAACAAGTATGGTCGATATGTTTAACGGCACCATCGTTTTCAATCAGGATTTGAGCAATTGGGATGTCTCTTCTGTGACAAATATGAGAGGTATGTTTGACGATGCTCGCGTTTTCAACCAGGATTTGAGCGCCTGGGATGTCTCTTCTGTAACAAATATGCGTGCTATGTTTCTTATAGCCAGTGCCTTTGATCAGAACTTGAATGGTTGGGATGTTTCTTCTGTGACAGATATGGGCTTTATGTTTAGCAATGCCCGCATTTTTAACCAGGACTTGAGTAATTGGGATGTTTCTTCTGTGACAAATATGTCTAATATGTTTAATGGTGTGACCCTCTCCCAAGCCAACTACGATGCTTTGCTTTCAGGTTGGAGTGCGCAAAGCTTACAAAGTAATGTCAGGTTTCACGGAGGCAACAGTCAATATTCCCCTTCCTCACAAGCCGCCAGAGACACCCTCACGGAAGCCTTTGGCTGGACAGTAACTGATGGTGGAGTTGCGCCGCAGTAAGGTTTTTCATTGACTGTTTAGGACAAACCAGAGCAGGAAGGCGGGGTTAGGCTCGCAACATTGTGTTTCCCGAAACTCATAATACGAGCCGCAAATCTGCTTTCGTTTCCGTATATCAGCACCCGGTTATTCAGGGCGTCTGATTCAAAGATACCCATATCAGGGCTAAGGGCGTTGGGCGGGTTTCCAATTTCGGTGGAGCTATGACCAGCGTCAGTGTTACACTGATGGGCTTTCGGCGGTTGCAGCCATAGTAGATGAGAGGGGTAAGTGGGTTCGATGTTGGAAGTCCGTGGTCTCGAATGTGTGCGCGGCGATCACCGTCTGTTCACCGGATTAAATTTTCAGTTACAAAGTGGGGAACTCTTGCGCCTGCGCGGGTCAAACGGCAGTGGCAAAACCAGCTTGTTGCGGACTTTGTGCGGCTTGCTGGAACCAGTTGAAGGCGAGGTGCTGTGGAAAGGCAAGAATATCCGTGCGCAACGTGATGAATTTAATGCTGAGCTGCTGTATCTGGGGCACAGCAACGGAGTGAAGGCTGAATTAACCGGTTTCGAAAACCTGCGTATCAACAATGCCTTGTGTGGTCGCCCGCTGATGGGTGAGCCGCTTTATGATGCGCTGACAGAAATTGGTCTGGGTGGTCGCGAGGATTTACACACCCAGGCATTGTCGCAGGGACAGAAACGCCGTGTGGCATTGGCGCGATTGTTATTAAGTGATGCGGCGCTGTGGATACTGGATGAGCCGTTCACTGCGCTGGATGTGAAGGCCGTGGCGCAGCTGGCCAGGCTTATTGAGTCGCATCTGCAAAAGGGTGGCATGGTGGTCTATACCACCCACCAAGAGGTAGAAATGCGCGCGGGTGCCTGTCGTGAAGTGAACCTTGATCAATGAGAGGGATCAATGAGAAAGGTGCAATGACTCAGCCCAGCTTGTTTGCTGCCTGGCGGGCAATGATTGTGCGTGATCTGACGCTTGCCATGCGTCGCCGGGCTGATGTGCTGACTACGTTGTTTTTTTTTATCATCGTAGTCAGCCTGTTTCCGCTGGGGGTGAGTCCGGAAATGGCGGTGTTGCGTGAAATTGCCCCAGGAGTGATCTGGGTGGCGGCATTGTTGGCCTCGATGTTGTCGCTGGGACGTTTGTTCTCAGATGATTATCAGGATGGCACGCTGGAACAAATGTTGTTGTTGCCCCAGCCGCTGTCGGTGCTGGTGTTGGCTAAAGTGTTGGCCCACTGGCTGGTGTCGGGTGTGCCGCTGGTGTTGCTGTCGCCATTACTGGGTATGCAGTTGGGACTGGATGGTGACGCTATTATGTTGATGATGCTGACCCTGTTGTTAGGTACGCCGGTGTTGAGCCTGATTGGTTCCGTGGGGGCGGCGCTGACTTTGGGAGTACGGGGTGGCGGGGTGCTGGTTTCCCTGCTGGTGCTGCCGTTATATATTCCTGTGCTGATTTTTGGCACGGGTGCGGTGGATGCTGCAACATCAGGCATGGAGTTTGAGGGGCATTTGTCGTTGCTGGGTGCTTTTTTTGTGTTAGCGGCATTACTGACACCGCTGGCGACAGCAGCGGCGCTGCGTATCAGTGTTGAATAAAACGGTGGACCGTTTGTGTTAAATAAATGCACCAGGCAATTCATCCAGCAATTTATCGAATATAAAAGCTGAACAAAAATGGAAATGAATGAATGAGTTTTAATCATGGCTTTTAAAAACTCCATCGCGTGGTATTACTTCTCCTCGCCCAAAAATTTCTACCCGATGGCCGGGCGGTTGATTCCGTGGTTTTGGGCCATATCGATCATTCTGTTGGTGGTTGGGTTGTACATGGGTTTTTTTGTTGCGCCCACGGATTACAAGCAGGGTGAAAGTTATCGTATTATTTTTATCCATGTTCCCGCAGCGTGGATGTCCATGCTGATTTATCTGGTGATGGCCGGTTATGCCATTATCGGCATGGCCTGGAAACTGCGTATGGCAGATATGATGGCCAGTGCCCTGGCTCCCACCGGGGCGATGTTTACCTTTCTTGCGTTGTGGACCGGTGCCTTTTGGGGCAAGCCTACATGGGGTACCTACTGGGTATGGGATGCGCGGCTCACGTCTGAATTGATTTTGTTGTTTTTATACATTGGTTACATTTCCTTGCAATCGGCAATCGATGATCCACGCCGTGCCGCACGCGCCAGCGCCTTGCTGGCCATTGTCGGTGTGATTAACCTGCCAGTGATTTATTGGTCGGTAACGTGGTGGAATACGCTGCATCAGGGTGCGTCGGTGAGTCCTGGCATGGAGCCGAAAATGGCGTCGGACATGCTGACAGCGATGCTGGTGATGACGTTTGCTTTTTGGGCGTACACCATTGCGGTGGTGTTGATGCGTGTGCGGCGTACGGTGCTGGAACGCGAAAGCCAAACCTCATGGGTGAAAGCATTGGTGGGTGGTGCGACGGAAAAGAGTGCAGCGGGAGAAAAACAGTGAGCGAATTTTTTGCCATGGGTGGGCGCGGTTTTTATGTGTGGATGTCCTACGGTGTTACAGCTCTGTGTATGATTGTTGAAGTTATCGCGTTGATGCGTAGCAGAAAAACAGTGTTGAAACGGTTGGCGCGGATGGTGCGGGCTGAGGCGAGAAGCCATTCTCAATAGTGTTTGAGGCCGAACGGTGTATCCGGTTTTTGACGTAAACCCAGATTAAAGTAAAGACAAAATAGCGGAGTCAGTATGAAAACACGGCATAAACGAATGGCATTTATTTTAGTAGGGCTGGCGGGGCTGGCTGTGGCAGCAGGGCTGGTGCTCAATGCCCTGAACAGTAATCTGGCACTGTACATCAGTCCTACTGATGTGAAGGCAGGTAATATGCCCAAGGACAAGGCTTTCCGGCTTGGCGGCATGGTGGTGGAAGGCAGCCTGAAACGACAGGATGACGGTCTGACTGTACATTTTGATGTAAGCGATAATGTTGAAACGGTCACAGTTGCTTATACCGGCATCCTGCCGGATCTGTTCAAGGAAGGTACTGGCGTAGTCACGCAGGGCAAAATGACTGGCGGTCTGTTTAAGGCCTCGGAGGTATTAGCCAAACACGATGAAAATTATATGTCGCCGGAAGTGGCAGAAATGCTGGAAAAAGGTGAAAAGGCCAATCAGGCCGCAGCAGGGGCAAAGGCGCCGTATTAACGGTTTACGTTAATGGCGGGGCGTTTAATATTGCTATTTAAGTTTTTACATGGGGGGTTGAATAAATGATTCCAGAAATCGGACATTTTGCGCTTATCCTGGCGCTGTGTGTTGCTGTCGTGCAGGGTGTGGTTGCTATCGCTGGAGCGCAATTGGGTATTCGTTCATGGATGGCGATGGCACGTCCTGCGGCACAGGTACATTTTATTCTTGTCGCGGTGTCTTTTCTTTGCCTGATGTATGCTTTTATCTACAACGATTTTTCCGTGAAATATGTCGCTTCCGTATCTAACTCCATGTTACCGATACAATATCGTATTGCTGCGATATGGGGTGGGCATGAGGGTTCGCTGTTGTTATGGGCTTTGTTGCTGGCGGTCTGGACGATGGCGGTGGCGCGTTACAGCCGCAATTTACCGTTAGATATGGTGTCACGGGTCATCGGCGTGATGGGGCTCATTTCGGTGGGATTCCTGATGTTCATGCTGTTTACCTCGAACCCTTTTGATCGTCTGCTACCGGCGGCGCTTGACGGGCGGGATCTCAATCCGCTGCTGCAAGACCCTGGACTGATTATTCATCCACCTTTGTTGTATATCGGTTATGTGGGGTTTTCTGTGGCATTTGCTTTTGCTATCGCCGCATTACTGGGTGGCCGCATGGATGCCACATGGGCACGCTGGTCGCGTCCGTGGACGACCATCGCGTGGAGTTTTTTGACGGCGGGTATCGCATTAGGCAGCTGGTGGGCTTATTACGAATTAGGCTGGGGCGGCTGGTGGTTTTGGGATCCAGTGGAAAATGCTTCGTTTATGCCCTGGCTGGTGGGTACGGCGCTGGTGCATTCATTGGCGGTGACTGAAAAGCGGGGCAGCTTCAAAAACTGGACGGTGTTGCTGGCCATCTTCACATTTTCGCTAAGTCTGTTGGGTACCTTCCTGGTACGTTCCGGTGTGTTGACTTCGGTACACGCCTTTGCCACAGACCCTGAACGCGGTGTGTTTATTCTTGGTTTCCTGATCGTGGTGATTGGTGGTTCGTTGGCGCTGTTTGCCTGGCGTGCGCCAAAGGTCGGTTTGGGCGGGCGATTTAACCTGGTCTCGCGCGAAACATTTTTGTTGATGAATAATGTAATGCTGGTGGTTGCTGCTGGTGCAGTGTTACTGGGTACCCTGTATCCGTTGTTACTGGATTCCCTGAACATGGGTAAGATTTCGGTGGGGCCGCCGTATTTTGATGCGGTATTCCTGCCGTTGATGGTGCCGATGATCTTCCTCATGGGGCTGGGACCTATCGCGCGCTGGAAACAGGCGGATCTACCGGATATGGCCAGTCGCATGAAGTGGGCGGCAGCGGTAAGTCTGGTAATGGCGCTGATTTTACCGTTTGTGATAGGTGACTGGTTTGCGTTGACCAGTCTGGGTTTTGCGCTGGCTTTCTGGATTGTCAGCAGTATTGTGGTCAGTATGAGTGAGCGTTTGCGCAAAACGGCCAGTAATAATGCGGGAGCAGGTTTGCTGGCACGTATCGCTGGATTACCTAATGCTTATCTTGGTATGAATGTCGCGCATATCGGTGTGGCGGTTTTCATTATAGGCGTTACCATGGTGAACACCTACGAAGTGGAAAAAGATATGCGTATGGAGGTGGGCGACACGGTAACCATGAGTGGTTATACGTTCCGCTTTGATGGTGTTACTGAAGTTAAGGGGCCGAACTATAATGCCAGTCGTGGTCAGATATTGGTCACAGTGGATGGCAAAACGGAAGCGGTATTGTTTCCCGAGAAACGGGTTTATTTTGTGCAGACCATGCCAATGACTGAGGCCGGGATTGATTCAGGCCTGTTCCGTGATTTGTATGTGTCGCTGGGCGAACCAGTGGGCGGCGGTGCCTGGAGTGTACGTGTTTATTACAAGCCCTTTGTGGGTTGGATTTGGGGTGGAACCTTCCTGATGGCGATTGGTGGCATTTTTGCCGTCAGTGATCGTCGTTATCGTTTGGCATCACGTAAGCGCAAGGCACAGAAAAAAACAGCCGGACAGACGGTAACCGGCCAATCTGTTGCTGATAAAACAACAGCCCCTGTTCAGTCAATGGAAAGAGAATAGTCATATGTTGCGTTATCTTGTGCCTCTGATTGTGTTTTTGGGTGTGGCGGGCTTTTTGTTTAAAGGCCTGGCGCTTAATCCGCATGAAGTGCCGTCCCCGTTTATTGATAAACCGGCACCGAATTTCAGTTTGCCAAAATTGCATGAGCCAGAGGCGCAGTTTGCCAGCAAAGATATGTTGGGCAAGGTGTGGTTGCTGAATGTGTGGGCATCGTGGTGTGTGGCCTGTCGTTCTGAGCATCCATTGCTGGTACAATTGTCGCGCGCCAACATAGTGCCTATTTATGGTTTGAATTATAAGGACGAGCCTGATGATGCCAGAAACTGGTTGCAGCAACTGGGTGATGCCTACGTCAGCAGCTTGATGGACTACGATGGCAAGGTCGGTATTGATTATGGTGTATATGGTGTGCCGGAAACGTTCGTTATCGACAAACAGGGGATTATTCGTCACAAGGTGATTGGTCCTGTCACCCCTTCTGCTCTGGATAATTGTGTGTTGCCCCTGGTAAGAAAGTTGCAGCAGGCGACGGCGCAGACCGTGGTGAAACGCACTGAAGTGGAGGGCTGCGTATGAGTTCATTGAAAATAGGTATCGTGCTGCTGTGCTTGCTTGTATTTGCGCCACTGGCATTCGCCAAAGAGGCGGAATACATGGTTGCCGATCCTGAAATGGAAAAAACAGTTAACGAAATTTCGGCTGAGCTGCGTTGTCTGGTGTGTCAAAATCAAACTATTGCGGATTCCAATGCGCCATTGGCGGTTGATTTGAAAAATCAGGTACGCGACATGGTGGAGTCTGGCCAGTCACAGAGTGACATTATTGATTATATGGTGGAGCGTTACGGTGATTTTGTGCGTTATCGTCCACCGATGAACGCAAGCACCATGTTGTTATGGGTTGGCCCGTTTTTGTTGTTGTTGACTGGTGTGGTGGTGCTGATGGTTAATTTGCGCAAGCGTACAGCAGTAATAAAAAATGACGGAGATTTGTCTGTGGAAGAAAATGAGCGGCTTCAACGTTTATTGGCGGCTGAAGCTTCAGCGCAACAAGCAGTTAAACATGGGAATCTGTCGTCACAGAAGGCCGGAGAAGAAAAATCATGATGGTGTTTTGGTTGGTTGCTGTGCTGTTGATTGCTGTTACTTTGCTGTTTTTATTGCCTCCGCTGATTCAAAAGTTGCGTGGGGATTCTGATGAGGATGTTTTTGACCGCAATGAGTTGAATGCTGCCATATTCAAGGATCAGGTGACAGAGCTGGAACGGGATGTGTCTGTGGGAATCGTTTCAGAAGAGCAGTTTGAAACAGCTAAGCATGATCTGGAGCGCGGTTTTTTGCAGGATGCCAATACTGATGAAACCAGTACGCCGGTTTCGCAGACAGATAGTGTTGTCGGTCGTTCTGCAGCGGTGGTGATTACGGTATTGGTTCCGATTTTGGCCGTGGGTATTTACAATATGCTGGGCTCGGGAAAAGCGGGCCTGCATCCGGAAGACGCTCGCCCGCAGGTGCAGGCCGAAGGTCATGAGGGTACACTGGAAGAACAAGTGCGAAAGCTGCAAGACCATCTACAGCAAAACCCGGATGATATAGAAGGCTGGGGTATGCTGGCGCGTTCTTATTATTTCCTCAAACAATATGGTGCAGCGGCAGAAACTTTTGCGCGTGTATCCGCTTTGCAGCAGGATTCTAACGCGGAATTGCTGGCCGACTATGCTGATGCACTGGCCATGGCCAATGGTCGCAATATGGCAGGGCGGCCTTATGAGCTGGTGAAAAAGGCTTTGGAAATTGAGCCGCGACTCCAGAAAGCTTTATGGCTGGCGGGTACGGCAACCTATCAGGCGGGAAATTTTGAAGACACCCTGGGTTACTGGAAACGCTTGTTGGATGTTTTCCCCAAAGGGTCGGAAAATTATCTGCAAATGCAAAAGAACATTGCCGAAATGCAGCAAAGGCTGGGTTTGCCGGTGGACACTGGAACACAAACAGTTGCGGTGAGTGGCGCAAGTGTTTCCGGTGTGGTGCGCCTGGACGAATCACTGATGCTGGATGCATCAATTGATGACATCTTGTTTGTGTATGCGCGTGCAGCGGATGGGCCGCGCATGCCCTTGGCTATTGTGCGTAAAACAGTGAAAGATTTGCCACTTGAGTTTACCCTGGATGACTCTATGGCGATGAACCCGGCGATGAAATTGTCAAACTTCCAGCAGGTGGTGGTGGGTGCGCGTATTTCCAAAAGCGGCAATGCCATTCCGCAGCCGGGTGATTTACAAGTCGTCTCTCAACCTATGGGTATTGACGGGGCGCAAGGCCTGGAATTGGTGATTAACGAAGTCGTTCAATAGTTATAATCTTCGATAACTGGAGGAAAAAATGACGAAGAACTTACCGGTTATATCCATGTTTTTGAGTCTTTTGTTGTTGCTGGCACCCATCGGTGCAGTGTTCGCAGGTGACCCTATGAAGGGGCGTCCGTTGTATATGGACCGTTGCTCGGGCTGTCATGGCTTGAACGGCACATCTCATGTGGCGCACATTCCCAATTTCAAATTGGGTGAGGGCTTGATGAAACCAGACCAGGAAATAATCGCTTTTGTGAAAAAAGGCAGGGGTGTTATGCCGGGCTTTAACGGTATTCTCACGGATGCTGAAATTCGCGATATCCTTGCTTATGTGAGAACTTTTTTCTAATGACATTTCAGATTGATACTACCGCGTTGCCATCACGATGGCTGGGCAGCATAGCTACCGCCGCTTCTTTGGCAGCAATATTGTTGCTGACAGCTTGTTCTGATGATGACGATACTAAAACAGCGACGCCGGTTGATGCTGCCGGCACGCAAACACCGGCGGCGCAAACCGCACCATCAGCTGTTGTACAACCCGGGAATATGGCCAGGAGTGGTTATCGTGTTGCTGACACATTTAATGTAGGAGAGCGGGTATATGTGCGTTCCATGGCACTGGATGAAAAACAAAGCCGCTTGTGGGTGGGCACCAGTGTTGGTGTGTTAGAAGTTGATACTGCCAGCCGCAATCTGGTGAATACCTTTACCCGTGAACAGGGTTTGGCTAATGAATACGTGTTTGGTATACATATCGACAGCCAGGGTGATCGTTGGTTTGGTACCAATGGTGGTGGTATTTCGCGTTATTCTGTCAGTCAGGAGTGGAAGACATTTTTTCCCATGCATGGTTTGGCCGACTACTGGGTGTATGCATTTACCGAACAGGCTGATGGTACCTTATGGATTGGCACCTGGGCGGGATTGAATAAATATGACCCAAAGACAGAAACTTTTCATACCTACTTAAAAGAACTGGTTAATGAATGGGTCTATGGCCTGGATGTGGATTCACAGCAGCGTATCTGGATAGGTACCGAAGGCGGCGTTAACATGTTTGATGGCGAAACCTGGGCAACCTGGACGCACGCAGATGGCCTGGGTGCCAAGAATGAACAGGGGTTGTCAGCAAGCACCAACACCGGCCTGGGGACACGTTCGCGTCATGATCTGAGTATCCTCTCCATGGATCAGGAGACCTACAACCCTAACTATATTTTTTCACTGCTGGTGGCAAAAGATGATGGTGTGTGGGCGGGCACCTGGGGCGGAGGGGTGAGTCGTTTTAATGGCAAAACCTGGGAAAATTACAGCACCAAAAATGGTTTGGCCGGTAATATTGTTTACAGTGTGGCGCAGGATGAAAAGGGTGGCATGTGGTTTGGTACCAATGCCGGGCTGTCATATTTCGATGGTAAGGACTGGTATACTTTTACCCGGTCTGACGGCCTGTTGGACAATAATATTTACGCAGTCACGCCTGCGGGCCAGAACCAGGTCTGGGTGGGCAGCCGGTCGGGTGTTGTATTATTGGTTGCTGAAAATTAAATACCCAGGTTAACCCATATTACCTGGAAAACAAAATGCATTGGAGGACGTTGTGAATATTAGTTCTAAAGGTTTGGCCGTAGCGGTACTGGTCGCGGGAGGGCTGATTGTTGCAGCCTACAATTTTGGCAGTAAACAAGAGCAGGCCGCACCGTCCAATGCCGCATCCAGTGCGCCGCCACTTGCTGGGGCCACTGAAATGCCACCAGGTCATCCCACAACAATGCCAGGTCATCCCACAACAACAGGAACATCTGGAGTCCCGGCGGTCGATTTGTTGCCTGCTCAACCTGCGAACAATGTGAAGTTTGCACATTTCCGCGTTGGGCAGCGAAACGTCAAAGGCATGTTGGCTGACGGCGATGAAGTATGGGTAGGCACATCCGGCGGTGTTATTCGTTATGACCTGAAAACCAATGATTACAAATTGTATGACGTTAAAAACAACAGTCTGATTTCCAATGGCGTGTTTCATGTCAGTAAGTTGGGCGGTAAAATCATGGTAGGCACTTATGGTGGTGGCCTGTCAGTTTACACGCCGGAAACGGACCAGTGGCAAAACTATAATATTCCAGACGGTCTTGCAGACCAGTTCGTGTACGATATTGTCGAGGCAGACAATGGTGATTATTGGATAGCCACCTGGTCTGGCGTGAATCGTGTGCCTAATGGTGATTTTTCGGATACCTCCAAATGGGAAACCTTTACGGTGGAAAACACCCAGGGCGGTTTGCCCAATGATTGGGTTTACAGTGTTGCGGCGGGTAAGGATGGTGATATCTGGTTTGCCACGGAAGGTGGTTTGGCACTTTACAGAAACAAGCAGTGGACTAACTGGCAACACGATGCCGGCCTGGGTGCTCCTTATGAAAAAGTGAAGGATGATATTGCGTTCAGCAACGATCCCGCCGAATCGTCCAAGCATCACGCTCAGCAAAAGGCTGAACAAGGTCTGAGCGATATCAAAGTTGGTTATAACCCGAACTACATTGTTTCCATGATCGTGGATGAAGATGGTGTTGTCTGGGCAGGTACCTGGGGTGCCGGATTGTCTCGTTTTGATGGTAAAATATGGAAAACCTACACAGTGAAGGAAGGTTTGCCGGGAAATCATATTTTCATGTTGCACAAAAGCCCGGGTGGTGAGATGTGGATTGGCACCAACAAAGGCTTGGCGCGACAGAATGCAAATGAAAATGGATTCCGAGTGATGACCAAAGCGGATGGTCTGTTTGCCAACAACGTTTTTTCGCTGGCAGAAGCCTCTGATGGTAGTTTGTGGGTAGGTAGCTTCGGTGGTGTGGCGAGAATTACTGATTATAATTAAACTTTAGTGTGAGACGCTAATTAGCATAACGGTATATATGTGGCACAAAGGCTCTGTCTGGAAATCCAGGCAGAGCCTTTGTGTATCTGAGGGCTTTCAAATGAAACAAACCGCTTTTTTGACCATACTTTTGATGTTGGGCGCATGTTCGCCGACAGAAGACGAACATGCGCCAGAACAAAATACTGCCACACCGAAAAATCAGGTATCGCAAAATGAAATATGGATTTCGGGCTGGAAAGAAACCAGTTCATTAAACATAGCGCGTGCAGGTGCAGCTATGGTGACACACAATAATTTCGTTTACATGATTGCGGGCGTTGATGGCCGGGATTTTCTACGCAGTACGGAATATGCACCCATTTTGCCGGATGGCAGCATTGGTGACTGGAAAATGGGCCCACAATTAATTGAAGATCGTGGCTTTACCGAAGCGGTTGTCAAAAATGGTTATATCTATGTTGTTGGCGGCGGCAATGGTCCGAATGGTCAGCGTCTGTTGACCACAGTGGAGCGGGCTAAAATCAACCCGGATGGCAGTCTAGGGGCGTGGCGCCAAGAGGATAACCGTACTGTGCTTCCCCGGCGTTGCACCAAATTAAGCCTGATTGGTGATTATCTGTATTCCTTTGGAGGCTATGGCGGAACGTTGCTGGACAGCGTGGAATACGCAAAAATTGAAGCTGATGGCAGTGTTGGTCAATGGCGTATCGCCAGCGAAGCGATGACATTGCCGCGCTACGTGAACAGTGTAAAAACAGTGGGTGGCTTTGCTTTTGTGCTTGGTGGTCATGATCAGGATAAAGGGGTAGGTATTGTCGATGTGGAATGGGCCAAGCCCCAGGCTGACGGTGATATACATTCCTGGCAAAAAACCAGCCCGCTGAAAACCGGTCGTTATGGCGTGGCCTCCGCCAAACATAACAAAACAATCTATATGCTGGGTGGTTTAACGGGACTTGAATATCTTGGCAGTATAGAAAAAAGCCAGGTATTGCCTGAAGGTGGTTTGGCCGAATGGCAGGAAACCACAGCAATGAGTGTGCCGAGGGCGACATTCAGTGCTTTTACGAACAATGGTTACATTTATGTCCTGGGTGGTGCCAATAGGGATGGCTACCTGCGCAGCGTGGAATATGCTGAAATCAATGAACAGGGTGATTTGGGTTTCATGGGCAGTTTGCAAGAACGTGAGCAATATTTACAGCATGTTAAGGACAAGCAGGAAAATGCGCCGGTGCTGCCCAATGAGGGTGTCGTTAAACAGATTTTGCATGCCGAAATGTACAGTTATGTGCAAGTGTTAAATCAAGGGAAGCTGGTCTGGATTGCCGGGCCAAAGACAGCAGCGTTGTCGATTAACGCCACTGTCCAATATAGCAAAGGTGTGTACATGAGCAATTTTTTCAGCAAGGAACTGCAAAAGGCCTTTCCTGAAGTGACTTTTGTGAGTCGTATCGAAGTTGTGAAATAAGCCGGATAATACCAGCAGGAGTTATTTGGCATACAGACAGAAATAATTTGGGGTTGTGGATAACGAAAGCCCTCGGAGTAATCTCCGAGGGCTTTCGTGCCCGGTTTCACTTTAGACGTGACACGCGAGAAAACAGACTTTTCTTTGATTACCGTGTTCCCTGCTGAGCCTGTAACGGCATTTTCTTCAGGCTATAAATCATTGGCAGATTTGGCCGCTAATGCGGTCGTGCAGGAAGACATCCCAGTAATTATTTGTATCAGTATCTCCAGCTACAAGGTTGGAAGCCACTGAGTGAAACAAAACGTAACGCCCATCCCCGCTCACTGGGCTAGGCAAAAAACTGAAGCTGTTAGCAACCGATCCATCGTGAGGTGTGTCTACCATCTCAGTCGTTTGGGCAATGCGGTCATGAACAAAAACGCTAAAACCATAAGAAGACCCGCCAGCGGCCAGGTTACTTGCTGCGGAAATAAAACTCACATAACGACCGTTGCCACTGATAGCTGGATAGCTGCTTGACGCATTCGTTTGTGAGCCATCATCAGCAATGCTGACCCGCTCGGTTGTATTTGCGACCAAGTCGCGTACAAAGATGTCAACCTGCCCATTACTGTCATTGGCAACGAGGCTGCTGTCAGAAGAAGCGAATACCACATAACGACCATTTGAACTTAGGTCAAACATTTCGTCATGGCCAGCGCTCATTTGCGAGCCATTATTGGAGAGGTTAACTCGTGTGGTGGTGTTGTTTATCCGGTCGTGTACAAAGAGATCGGGCTCGCCGTTGCTGTCATTTGGTACCAAATTGCTTGCCGAAGAATTAAAGACAACATACCGCCCATCTGCACTAATATCTGTTCCCGGGTATTTAGCGCCAGTGCTTCCATTGGCTTGTGTGCCATCGCTGGCAACACTGATGCGCTGTGTGGTGCCGTTGATTCTGTCTCTCACGAAGACATCTGGCACCCCGTTATTATCATCGCTGACCAAGTCTTCGGACTCGGATATAAAGGCGACGTATCGTCCATCGCCACTGATAGATGCACCGCGGGCACTTTTGTTAACAGCACCCGGGCTGCCATCGTCGTTAATGGTGATAAGTTCTGTGGTGCCAGTGGCACGATCACGCACATAGACATTAACAGCATTAGTGCTGCCATCAAGACCCTGCCCCAAAAAAACAACATAACGACCATCAGCGCTGACATCGATTGCGCCAGAGGTTTTTCCGCTGGGACTGCCATCGTTGGCGATACTGACCAGTTCTGTAGTGCCTGTGGCACGGTCGCGTAGATAGGTATTAATGGGACTAAAAGGTTCATCATCAACAAGACCAGCATTAAATACTACATATCGTCCGTCATCACTTACTGCGCCCGGAGGGGCGCTTTTGAATTGCAAGTTCCCGCTGTCCACGCTGATGCGTTCAATAGAACCGGCGAAAGCAGGGCTGGAAGTAAGAGCCAAACAAAGTGATGCAGCAAGCACGCTGCCATTTACTTTGGGGATTATTTGGGTTTTCATTGGAAACTCTCCTT
>Ga0256839_1000192_pt1 | contig 79786 bp, 75 predicted proteins | sample 354166metaG_FD_185968 | JGI IMG/M metagenome (GOLD analysis project Ga0256839, IMG submission 185968) | Hydrothermal vent microbial communities from Mid Atlantic Ridge, Atlantic Ocean - 354-166 | ecosystem: Environmental > Aquatic > Marine > Hydrothermal vents | place: Atlantic Ocean: Mid... | reverse complement strand
TGTTTGTTAAATCGAGGTTCATGGCTTCATAGGCAGTTAATACTCCATTATTGCCTCCATCAGCTGCATTCAGATTTCCAACATTTGCCAGTAATAAACCTGAACGAAGCAAAACGTTTTCATTTATATTATTAAGAGGCACACTAAACACCGAGCTATTATTTGCGTTTACATCTTGTACAAAAAAACCATGGGTTGCGATATGCAATAATTTAGGACTCTTAGCTTCCTTTATTTTTTCCTCCGTAGCCTCTGCATTTTGATACACTTTGTTTTTAAATCCATTGGATTTTAGAATAGATGATACGGCCAAAATCTCCTTGCCTGTACCTGGCAGTGGGTCAATTTTAGAAGACCCATACGCTGGATTGCCCACCAGTAATGCCGTTTTACCAGTATTTGATGAAGCAGGTTTTTTATCCGTTAATGAGCGTAAACTACTCACATTTAGTATGGCTAGTCCATCAAGCACAAAACTGCCATTCGGATTTTTCAATGAACTTATACTTATTTGATTGTACACGCCATCTGACGATAAATAGATAGAGTTTACACCCATCAGTTTGCTGGCAATAGGTTGCCAAAACTGGTTATAACTATAGGTATCGGTTCGTTTTAATTTGATGGTATTTTTATAATACTTAAAGTATCGTTCTTCTAATTGGTCTCCATTAGCCAATACTACCATTTTAATTTGCGAAGGGGTAATAACAAATGCCATGTACTTTGGTACATTACTATTTAACGAATACCCTACTCGTATAATTTCAACAGCTGCTTCGGTGCTTTTTAATTTGTTTTGCACCTCTGCCAGCACAGGTGCTTTGGTGCTGTAAGCTTCGCTAAAAATTCCCGATTTTTGAGAAAGGTTCTTTTCAAGTTGGTTGGTTACACTCGCAATGGAGTCGGTGTTTACTTTTTGCACAGCCAAATCCTCTTTGCTCATAGAGTAGTAAAGTGCCAATTGACGTTTATTATCCAACCAAGCATTATACGTTTTTATCAAATTCTCATCTCCACTATTCAAAATAGAATACTTTACTTTGGTAGTACTCGAAAGTAGCATTGCTTTGGTTGCCAATCGGTAATTCATGGCAGATTCTACCACTTTAGGGTTGGTCTTTCCCACTTCCGTTGTAAACGCAAAATACTTTTCAAACCTTGGCCTGAGGGTTTTCCAATAAGCGGCCTTTTCAACATCGCTCATGGGGGCAAAATATTCTCCTACAAATTTTAAAGATTGATTTATCGATTTTTTAAAAAACTCATCTGCCTTCTCAACATTGCCTTGTTGCCAATTAACCAAAGCCAATTCGGTAATTACTTCTACATAATGCGGGTGATTTTTGCCATAGGTATCTCCTAAAATTTGTTCAGCTTTATTTAAATTGCTTGCTGCCTCTGCAAATTTTTCTTGGTTTCGGTATAATACCCCAAGCCTTGCTTTGGTTAGCCCATAGCCTGAAAAGCGAGTGCCAAACTTTTTTTCATATACCGCCAAAGCCTCTTTCAACAAAGGTTCAGCCTCTGCATATTTATTCATTTCCATATAAAGCGATGCCTTTATTTCCAACAGATGGGCGTAATCAGGGTTCGACTTTTTACTTTTAAGTGGATTACGCGATACTGCATTTATGGCTGATTGAAATATCTCTTCGGCTTGATTATATTTTTTTTGCTGTTGGTAAAGCAGTCCCAAGTTTGTTTGAAATCGTGCATATTTTACCGATTTGGTACTCATGTTTTCAGCCGCCACATCAAGGCATTCTATAATATCCTTTTCAGCTTCTTTATATCTTCCTAAATTTTGAAAAAGAACGCCTCTATTATTTAAAGTAATGGCATAAGGCATAGACTCCTTTCCAGAAATTTTTGCGTTAAGTTTCAGGGTTTCATTTAGCTGTGCTTCGGCTTTATTAAAATCACCCATATTTTTATAAAGCACTGCCAAATTATTTAACGAAGCCGCATAATCAACGCTGTTTTCGCCTCGTAGTTCTTTGCGTGTTTCAAGGCCTTTTAAGGTAAATTCCATAGCTAAATCGTAGCGCCCCATACCGTTATAGAGCATACCCATATCGGCAATCACACGTGGATACATCAAATTGGTTTGGCTTCCTTCAAGCTCTAAAATGCCCAAGGCGATTAAAAAAGAAGCTTGTGCAAGCTCAAATGCATTAGTTGCATAGTACATTTCGCCCATATCAATTTGCTCTCTCGCTTCCTCTAACGAGGATTTGCTTTTTTTACTATCCATATAAATACTGGCTAGGTTTGTTACATCATCGAGCTTTTCTTTGTCTTCGTATTGTGCTGATTGGTCGCTAAATGACACGGAGTAATTAAAGCTGGTTGTATCAAATTTTTCTCGTGTTTTTCGCAAATGATCCGACATCATTTCAGTACCTTTTTTAAGACCAACAGAAGTGGCTTTATCTAATAATTTACCAAACTGAGCATACGAGAAAAAAGGAGTAATAAGTAATAAGGTTAATAAGGTGCGCATGATGGTTTAGTTTATAACCAAAAATACCAAATTATTGGTAAAATAAGAAGTATGAGTTGGATTATTGAATGCAAAAAAAACAAACAGGAAGTAAAAATCGGTTATTGCTTTTGACTAGCCAATAAATAAAGTACGGCCATTCGGGTGGCTACTCCATTCTCTACTTGGTCAAGAATAATGGCATGGTTAGAATCCGCCACATCGCTGCTTAGCTCTACCCCTCTATTGATGGGGCCAGGGTGCATAATGGTAATCTCTTTATCAAGCTTTTGCAGCATTGCCAAGTTAATGCCATAATAAAGAGAATACTCTCTTAACGAAGGAAAATATTTAATTTGCTGGCGTTCTAACTGAATGCGTAACACATTAGCTACATCGCACCATTGCAGCGCTTTAAATACATCGAGTTCTACTTTTACCCCTAACGACTGTATATAACGAGGCAATAAGGTATTGGGGCCACAAACCATTACTTCTGCCCCTAGCTTTTTTAGCGCAAAAATATTAGAAATGGCAACCCTAGAATGTAAAATATCACCAATGATAGCTACTTTAAGGCCGGCAACATTGCCATATTTTTGGTAAATGGAATAGGTATCTAATAAAGCTTGTGTAGGGTGCTCGTGTGTGCCATCGCCTGCATTAATAATATTGGCATTGATGTGGCGAGAGAGAAAGTGTGGAGCTCCAGGGCTTGCGTGCCGCATTACCACCATATCTACTTTCATTGCTAAAATATTATTAACAGTATCAAGTAAAGTTTCCCCTTTTTTAACCGAACTAGAAGAAGCTGAAAAGTTTATTACATCTGCCGAAAGGCGTTTTTCAGCTAGTTCAAATGAAAGTCTGGTACGTGTAGAGTTCTCGAAAAATACATTGGCAATGGTAATATCGCGTAAAGAGGGCACCTTTTTGATGGGGCGGTTAATAACTTCTTTAAATGTATCAGCGGTGTCAAAAATAAGCTGGATATCCTTTTCGGTTATATCTTTAATGCCCAATAGGTGCTTTTGACTAAGCTGCGTCATTTTCTTCGTTTATTAACCAAACTTTATTTTGTTTGTCAGGTTCAAGCTGAACCAATACTTTTTGATGCGCCAGTGTATTAACCTCTTTGCCTACATAATTGGGTGCCAACGGCACATCACGCGAATACTTTCGATCAATTAGCACTAATAACTCTACCTTTTGAGGTCTGCCGAAAGCCAAAAGGGCATCCATAGCCGAGCGTACAGAACGTCCTGTAAAAAGCACATCGTCTATTAAAATTACTTGTTTATCTTCCACCACAAAATCCATTTTGGTTTCATGAGCTTTGGGCGGCACATCAAGTCGTCTAAAGTCATCTCTATGAAAAGTTGAATCTAAATAACCATATGTGATATTCACACCTGTTAAGTTTTTTAATTGTGCTAAAATAAGGTGGAGTAAAAAAGCCCCTCGTGGCTGCAAGCCCACTAACACTGTGTTTTCAAAAGAGCTATGATTTTCTATTAATTGATGACAAAGGCGATTGATTGTGATTGAAAGCAGGTCGGGGTTGAGTATTAATCGCTTTTGCATAGTGTATTAATTGCAAAGATAGAAAAGAATTTTGGTAGTGAAAAAAGTGTGAAATAAAAAAGAAGCATTTCTTCATGAAAATGGTTCTAAAATTGTGCAGATTAGCTGCGCTGATCCGTTTGGGTGAACCAACAAAAAAGCCTCCGCTAGCTAGCGGAGGCTTTTACTGAGGCGTTGAGCGGATTCGAACCGCTGTAGAAGGTTTTGCAGACCTCTGCCTAGCCACTCGGCCACAACGCCATTACTTTTATCCCGATAGCTATCGGGACAAAAGTAAAATATAATTCAGTTTAATAAGCAATGCTGCCTCGATAAAATCGAAGCAGCATTAAATTATTCTTTGCTTTCACCTTCAGCATCGTCTGCTTTAGGTGCTTCTTTCTTCGCTTTGGCCTTAGGAGCTTTCTTTGCTTTCGCTTTAGGAGTTGCCTCTTCTTTAGGCGCTTCTTCCACTTTCGCAGCTTCTTCAGCTTTGGGTGCTTCTTCTACTTTCGCAGCTTCTGCTTTAGGTGCTTCTTCTACTTTCGCAGCTTCAGCTTTAGGCGCTTCTTCTACTTTCTTTTTCTGTGTATCGTCCGAAGCTTTGGCAGGGGCACTCGCAGGTGCTTTTTTAGCTACTGGTTTTGCAGCAGGCTTATCCATTTGCTCTTTTAAAGCAGAAAGTGCTGATAAATCGCCTAAACTAGAGGTTGCTTCCTGATTGCTAGAACTTGCAGCTTTTTTCTTGCCAGCTGCTTTTTTCTTAGGTGCAACAGGTTTTTCATCTTCTTTGTAAGTAGCAGTATGCGATAATAAAATTCGTTTTTCGCCTTTAGAAAACTCGATTACTTTAAAGTCTAATGTTTCACCAACACTTGGTTTAGAACCATCCTCTTTGGTTAAGTTTCTAGCATTTACAAATCCTTCGATACCGTAAGGTAATTCAAGTACCGCCCCTTTATCCGTTTTGTTATTGATAGTACATTTATGGGTAGTACCAATTTCAAATACAGTTTCAAACGTATCCCAAGGATTTTCTTCTAATTGCTTATGGCCAAGCGCTAGTTTTCTGTTTTCGACATCTAACTCAAGTACTTGCACCTCTAGCTCACCACCAACAGCGATAAATTCTGAAGGATGCTTAATTTTCTTAGTCCAAGAAAGATCAGAAACGTGCACCAATCCGTCAATACCTTCTTCAAGCTCGATAAATAAACCGAAGTTGGTTAGGTTACGAACAATTCCTGTGTGGTTAGTGCCAACACCATATTTAGAAACCACATCAGTTTTTAACCAAGGATCTTCCGTTAATTGTTTGATACCCAGTGACATTTTGCGATCATCTCGATCTAATGTAAGCACAACTGCCTCCATTTCGTCTCCTACTTTCATAAAGTCGGTAGGGTTGCGTAAATGCTGCGACCAGCTCATTTCTGAAACGTGAATTAATCCTTCAACACCAGGCTGAATTTCTAAGAATGCACCGTAATCAGCTACATTTACTATATTGCCTTTTACTTTAGTTCCTACTTCTAATCCTTCTGCTAGTGCATCCCAAGGATGAGCTGTAAGCTGCTTCATACCTAATGAGATACGTTTTTTGTCCTCATCAAATTCAAGAACAACCACTTTAACAGTTTCGTCTAATTTAAGTACTTCTTCTGGATGGCTAATTCTACCCCAGGAAATATCAGTAATATGAAGTAAACCATCCACACCACCTAAATCGATAAACACGCCAAAATTGGTCATGTTTTTAATAACTCCTTCTAATACTTGTCCTTTTTCAAGGTTATTCAATATTTCAGCACGCTGTTTTTCAAGGTCTTTCTCGATTAAAATTTTGTGTGAAACAACTACATTATCATTGGTATAATTAATTTTTACAACCTTAACTTCCATTGACTTACCTACAAAAATATCGAAGTCACGGATAGGTTTAACATCTATTTGAGATCCTGGTAAAAACGCTTCAACGCCAAATATATCTACAATAAGACCACCTTTGGTTCTACGCTTAACAAAACCTTCTATTACAGTATCGTCATCATGCGAAGATTGAATGTTTTCCCAAGCTTTAACAATTTTTGCTTTTCTACGAGAAAGAACCAGTTGTCCTTTAACATCTTCTTGCTCATCTACATAAACTTCCACAATATCTCCGATTTTTAAATCAGGCGTATCTCTAAATTCAGAAGCGGATACTAAACCGTCTGATTTAAAGCCAATGTTAAGGATAACATCTCTGTTGCTCACACTTACCACTGTAGCTTGAACAACCTCACGTTCAGTTACGGTGCCTAGTGTTTCCTCGTACATTTTAGCTAGGTCTTCTTTTTCCTTGGCACTGTATCCATCACCAAAACCTTTGGTAGAAACCGAATCCCAGTCGAATTCTTCCACTATAATTTCTTCTTTCTTAGGTGCGGATTTTGGAGATTCTTTAGCCTTAGGAGCCTGCCCGACCTCGTCATTCTGGCGGACCTCTTCTTTAGGCTCTTCCGCAGCTACTTCTTCTTTGGCCTCTTCCGCAACTACTTCTTTTTTAAGCTCTTCCTTTTCAGCTTTAGCAGTTGTTTTTTTAGCAACCGTTTTTTTAGGAGCAGATTCTTCTGCTTCTTTTACTGGCTTTGCTTCTTTGGTAGCCTCAGCTTTTGCTGCTACCTCTTCTTTTTTTGCAGGCTCAGGTTTCGCTTCTTCTGCTTTTTTTTGAGTTTCACTCATAATGTAAACTGCTTGTATTCAATCGATTAACCCAACAAGCAACTGGGTCGTTTTTAATTTAACATCTCCCCTTAGGAGCCATCCTTTTTGAATGGAGTGCAAAGATAGGAAAAGAAGTTGAAAATTGGGAGTTTAGAGTTTAGAGTTGTACCACACTTTAAAACTTCAATTTTGGATTGGCCTTGTGCCGGTCTTTATCTCGGCTCGTCTTTTTTTTCATGTTTTTTTTGAAGGCCTCTGTAAGGTTAACCCCCGTTTGATTAGCCAAGCAAATAAGTACCCAAAGAATATCAGCCATTTCATCTGGCAAGCTATGCCCTTTATCAGATTCTTTAAAAGATTGCTCGCCATAGGTTCGCGACATTATTCGTGCAAGCTCGCCCACTTCTTCAGTAAGAATCGCCATGTTGGTGAGCTCATTAAAATAACGAACTCCTGTGGTTTTAATCCACTCATCCACTTGATCTTGTGCTTCTTCTATGGTCATATTCTATTTTTTGAATCAATAATTATGGTTACTGGCCCATCGTTTATAAGTGATACTTTCATATCTGCTCCAAACTTACCTGTTGCAATGGGCGTATTTATTACCCCTGCTAAAGTGGCAATAAATTGCTCGTATAACGGGATGGCCACATCTGGCTTAGCCGCTTTAATATACGAAGGTCGATTTCCTTTTTTTGTACTTGCCTGCAATGTAAACTGGCTAATGGCTAAAATTTCTCCTTCCACTTGGTTTACATTCAAATTCATTACCCCAGCCTCATCATCAAAAATTCGAAGGTTGGCTAATTTATTGGTGAGCCATTCAATGTCTTCTGTAGTATCTTCTTGTTCAATACCCACCAAAATCATCATCCCACCATTAATGCGTCCTTCTACCTTATCCTCAATACTTACGCTGGCGTTTAGTACTCTCTGAATTACTATTTTCATTTTTTAGAAGCGTCCCAAATTTCAAATTGCTCAATATCTTGATGAAACGCATTTGAAACAAGCATAATTACGGTAAAATCATCTATAAAACCTGTAAAAGGAATAAAATCAGGAATGAGGTCAATCGGCATTAAAAAATAAATGATACCTGCTACAATCGCCACCATCGATTTCCAAGGGGTATCCTTATATTCTCCTTTAATAAATGCCTGAATCATGCGTAAAAACACCCGAAGGGTATGGCCAAGTTTGCTGAGTTTCGAGTTTTCTAAATTAACCTCGCTCAACCTTGTTTTTGATGCATTTAATACTTCTTCGAGTTTTTGCTTGTCTCCAAGAATACTAGATGCTCTGGACTTAGCCCGTTCAAAAAATTTATTTTCTTGTATTTTTAATTGTGCCATAGAGTAAATATAATAGATATTGGCTACGCCACGCTAAATTGCATAGGACTTAAAAGTACAAATTTTTTGTGGGCTACGTAGGCAAATGTTTAATTGGGGTGCAAATCACAGTAACACGTAGTCAAATTAATCTCGCTAATTATTGGGATGACGGAATTAACTATAAGAATTGAAATAAGTACTTATGAGATGAAACCCTATTGAGTTTAGGAAGCCTCTATAGGATTTTTATCGCCTTTTTTCTTTCAGCTCTCTGTTCATTTTTACTTTTAGTCCAATATAAAAATTAATTCCTTGGTTTGGTATTCCCAGCGTTTTAAACCGTGAAAGGTGGTCAATATATTTGGTGTTTAACAGGTTTCTAATTCCTGTAGTAATTTCTATTGGATTGTTTTTTGTTGCAATTTCGATATTTAGTCCAATATTTATTATGCTATAATCATTTGTTGCCGTTTCAAAAAGTCCTGTTCTTTCTTGTCTGAATTTGTAAACATGTTGTAAAAACACATTTTTTAACTGTACTTTTTCTTTGTGGGCAAATTCGGCTTTTATTGTAGAATTAATTCTTGTTTGAGGAATTAAAGGAAGCGCATTTCCACTTTTATCTTCTGCAATAACAGTTGATAGATTGCTCTCTAAATGCAACCAATGAATTTTATGTGGATGATAATGAAACCCCAACTCTCCACCATATAAAAAGGCATTCGTTTGTAAATATTCAAAAACAGGACTATTGTCAATAAATATATCTGTTGGCGACAGTAAAATATAATTTCGAATAGCATTATAAAAAGGGTTAATCGAAAAACTGAAATGTTCATTGTGATAATCAAATGAAAAATCTATTTGCGTAGCATTTTCGTTTGTAAGGCCAGCATCTCCTTTTATATAGCGGTTAGTTCCGTGATGCACACCATCTGAGAGCAATTCGGTTGTATTAGGTGCTCGAAAACCGCTTGAAATATTGGCTCTTAATTTTGTCCTTTTTATTTTATAAACCGCACCACTCGAAAACGTAAGCCCGTTGTATGAATTTTTAAGTACTGGAAATACACCTTCATCTGTTATCATTTCTTTAGTGTCAATATTTCGATAGTCTGCTCTTACTCCACCTTGTAATTGAAGTTTATTAAACTTTACATTACCGATAACAAATGCGCCAAAATCTATTGTTGTTGCCTCTGGAATTAAAACTTCTTCCCCATTATTTTTATTGTTTTGCACCATTCCTTGCGAACCTACTATAAAATCAAATTGGTTATTATAAGTTGGAGAATACCATTTTAGGTTATAGGTAAATGTGTTCAATTTTAAGCCTAATGCTTGATTATTCTTGTCATCTTCAAATTCTTTTCGGTAGTTATTGGTATATCCTAAAGTCAAATTTAGTTTTGAATTACCTGTAAATATTATGTTTTCAAAACTTAAATTATGATTGTCTATTTTCTGAAATGGCAGCACAAATTTTCTTTGGGTTGAATTGGTAAAAGTGGCATCTTCTACTATTCCGTAATTATTCTGAAGAAAACTGTATCGAATATTTGAAATCCAACTTTTTGTATTGAAACCAAACGAACTTTTAATGTTTTTTTCGTCAAAACGAGTATTAAATATTCGGTCAAAATTTGGCACTTGGTAGTCTGCTTGTGAAGAATACGCACCAAAAAGATTAAATTTCAATTTCCCTTTATGAATTTTAAAGCCCATATTATTTATAGACCCTAAAGTATTTGAAAGAAATTTTGTCTGTGCAAATCCTTCAACTGTATTCTGACTTGCATAGCGTTCGTCAATAAAATAAAGCACACCCCCTAAAGCATCAGAACCATACAGTAAAGATGCAGGCCCCTTTATTACTTCTACACTTTCAATTCCTACCTCTCCAACTCCCAACCCATGTTCATCTCCCCATTGCTGATTTTCAATTCTAATTCCTTGGGCATAAGTTACAATTCTGTTTCCTGACAAACCTCTAATTACAGGTTTTCCAATTCCTGCCCCTGTTGTTGTTTGTTCTACTCCCGGAATAGCACTAATGGCTTCCGCCAATGTTAAAGGTGACGTCTGTTGTAATTCTGTGATTTTTTTATGTTCAACATTTACAATATTTTCTCCTTGCAACCTGCCTGCTGGTGCAGAAACTACAACTTCTTCTAAATCAAAATGTCCTTGTTCAAGGTAAAATGTTTTTTCTTTTATAGTGTCAATATTCACAATTTCATCAATTATGTTGTAACCAACAAAAGCTATTTGAATATGAATTGTTTTTTGATTGAAATTCTCAATTTTAAAAGTTCCATTTTCGTCTGTTGAAGTTCCTGTTTTTAAATCCGAAAAATATACTTGTGCATAAGAGATTGGTTCTTTTGTTTCTTTGTCTAAAACAGTTCCTGTAAAGTTTTGTGCAAACACTGTTGTTGATGCAAACAAAATCAGCGCGATTACTATAATGCGTTTCATAATTAGTTGTTATATTTGTAATAATGTTGCAAATATAGTAGAGGTTTTAATTAATGCAACGGTGTTGCAAATAATTATTTATGCGTAATTTATTAAAGGATAAAAAATTAAGTGAAACCCCTTTTAGAAAAGAGGTTTTAGCAATTTTTACTAAATACAATAATGCCATTCCTTTGTCTATAGTTGAGAAAGACTTAAAAGAATACAATCGTATTACGTTATATAGAACAATAAAAGTTTTTGTAGAAAAAGGCATTATTCACGAAATTTCTTTAAGTGGAGAAGAGTCAAATTATGCCATTTGCCAAGAAGAATGTGACATAGGCTCACATCAGCATCAGCATATTCATTTTAAGTGCAATATGTGTGGAACAATCTCTTGTGTTAAAATAAATAAGTTTCCCACAATACAACTACCCGAATATAAAATTGATCAATTAGAAATACAAGTAACAGGGTTGTGTAAAAAATGCAATGCTTGACTGCTTTGTACTCTTGAATTTACAAACTTGGCTTTTTGATTGGCGCTAACTTACACGTATATATTATCAAATTTAATAGTACTTACTTAACTCTTCTTTTAACGTAGAAAGTGCCAATTCAATGGAGTCAACATCGTTTTCTATGGTGCGTTCTAGTAATTTTTTAGCATAATCGAGCGAGCTTGCTTCTGGGTCAGTTTCTTGAAAAGTAGCATTTACACGTGTTACTAAATCTTCTTTGGCTGTAACAATCATATCCCATAACTCATTACTTAAATACACCTGTTGTGCCACATTATGGTTAAACTCATTCCTAATTTCATCTACTATGGAGGAATGCAAAACAGCGGCCGTCATACCAGGTTGATTAACCCTTACTAGTAAATTATCAATTGAAATTCGTTCTAAAAACAAAGCCATTCGTTCAAATGCTTGCATTACTACAGGCAAGGTGATTTCGAGCGACCGGTGTTTAAGGTCTAGCTCCTTTGCCAAAAGTGATTTACTCACCATTACCTTAATGGCTAAATACATACCATATAGCACTAAAGCTGCTGGTAAAATAAACTTTAACATTTCAAAAAAAGAATCCATTTTTAATAATTATTTTAGTGGTTAGTGTGTAGCACTTGCGCAAGGCTATATATATTGTTAGATAGAATTATTGTTTTATAATCTTTACTATTTGAACTTTATTATTGCAAATAATTTTTAAAAGATAAATTCCAGCAGGTAAATATGTAATATCAAAAGTACTGTTAACAATTTCAATATTTTCATTTTTTTTACCTAAAACATCTGCTATAAAAAATGTTGCTCCCTTGTTAGGTTCAAAACCTAGTAAATTAATAAGCCCTGTAGTTGGGTTAGGGAAAACAGATATATTACTCAGGGTTTTCGCCCCTTCGATACTAGAAACTAAATAGGTGCCTATTCTATATGTTTATAAAGTCTTATCCTAAAAAAAAATAACCCTCAGTAGTCATTCCAATGTCGTGGTTTTGTCTGCCAAAACTTTGCTCAAATAATGCCAGATATTGTTCTACCCTGAACTAAAAACCAATCTCAAGCCTTGAAAGCCCACTATTTATTATGCCATTTCTAGTATTTTCTTAAACCCGCAAGAAAAATCTATTGCAAAATTCCTTGCGGAATTAAGGCATTTATTTATCAAAATGTGTATTTTGATAACAATTTATTAACTAATTTTTCGTCAAAATGTTCTGCGTCATAGTCTCCATCGAGCCACTCTAACATCTCTTTATGTTCGGGGTGTTCTTTATTTTTAATTATTTCAAGTAAGTCGTAAAAGCCCCAAACTCCACCACAGTCCTCTGGTGGGCAATTTAATTTTCCGCCAATGCAGGTCGGATATTTTTCATTTTCGTCTTTTTGTAAGAACTTTTCCACTTTTATCAAGTGTTCCCAGCTATCGCCAAAGTCGTAAGTGTATGCAAATTTTTCTTTCGTGTCAGAGATTACGGAGTCCAAAGTTTTTTTTGATGCGTCAATAAGTTCACCGCCCCAACCTTCATCGTCTTTGTACGGTTCTCCGATTCTGTAACCATTAATATTAAATTCATATAGGTGTCCACCACCCCATCCCATTGTAGTTAAAATGATATGGTGAAGTTGGAGAAAATTTATTGATTTGTCCACCAGTATTCGCCTCCAAATTGGTGGCTTTGTCCCTCGTAAAGTGATTTTTAGTTGAATGATGTCGTTCATTATCTAGCGTTTTTTTTAAGTGGTATATAAAGCCCTACAATAAACTTTAGTAGAAAGCTTAAAAGTACAAAATTTTGTAATTAAAGAGACTAATTCTTGATTTGGACAGCAAATCAAGAATTAGAGTCCGTTTATAAAGCCTGTGCCAGAAGTATTTTATCGGTATTGTAAAGTGTTGCTAATTATAATTTTCATATAAATTTAATAAATAGTGAAGAACTTATAAGGCAAATGCTTTACTACTTACGGTTTTTAGGCAGAAGTTTAAAAAATCGAAAGGTAGATTTAAGAAAATATAACAATCGACAAACAGACCAAGGCGGCAAACTGTATTTTTAGAAGACCATGCCTTCTTGGGGACTGAACTATCTATAATGAATAATTCAGGATAGAATCAGCAATTTATATCCATATTATTTTTTGCAAAACGCATATTTGGTGTACTTTTACACCAAAATAAACCTTATGGCAAGACAAAGTATTTCATTTACACAACCAAATGATGAATGGCTAAAAGCCCAAGTTGATAAGAGGGAGTATTCTAGCAAAAGTGAGCTCGTAAACGATTTAATAAGACAAGCTAGAAAGCAACAGCGACAAATTGATTGGATAAATTCTAAATTGGAAAGAGCCGAAAATAGTGGATTTACCAATGATAGCAAAGAACAGATTTTAATAAAATCTAAGTCTATGCTTAATGGCTAAATACAAATTAAGTAATGCTGCTAAAGAAGATTTAATTAGAATTCATCATTATGGGGTCAAACAATTTGGAGTAGTTCAAGCTGACAAATATTTTGATTCGTTTTTTGAGTGTTTTAATATTATAGCTCAACAACCGTTTTCATTTGAATCAGTTGATTTTATAAAAAAAGGGTACAGACGCTGTGTATGTGGTTCTGATAGTATTTACTACAAGGTAAATAATAACAATATAGAAATTATGGCTATAATTGGAAGACAAGATTTGAACAGTATTCTTTAGGGCACCTCTAGTAATTGCTTGTATAAAAATAATGCCCCAAGCAGTAGTAAATTTAAGAGTTGCAGCTCACTTCAACTTTATTGTAAATTACAATCAGCTACTATCCTTATTACTAATCCATAATGAACATACCTGTACAAATTACTGCCAAAGCCCTCGCCCATATAAAAGCAATTATGGTCAAAAAATCTATCCCTGAAAATTACGGGTTAAGGCTAGGCACCAATAATGCAGCCTCGTGTGGTTCTACCTCCTATATTATTGGGTTTGATACCCAAAAATCGGGTGATGATGTTTTTATTTACGGAGGAATTAAGGTGCTTATTAGCAAAAAAGAAGTGCTTCCTTTGATTAATGTAACACTAGATTATGAAGAAGGGGAAGATGTTGCTGGATTTAAATTTGAAAAGCGGTAAGCGTTTGTCTTTAGGACACCTCTATTTATTTGCTCCTAGTAACAGTTACCGCACTCATTTTGCAAACCGCTCCAATGGGAGGGTTCATTTTACCAATACGCACTTTTATATGTTTAATTTGTTGCCAGTGTGCTAGTATAGCCTCACAAATTCGGGCAGAAACATGCTCTAATAAGTTAGACCGAATTTCCATTTCGGCTGCTACAAGGTTAAATAATACCTCGTAGTCGATAGTGCCAGACAGCTCATCGGTTTGTTCGGCTTCTGACACATCCAATTTTACCTCCACATCTACAATAAAGCTATTGCCCTGCTCTTTTTCGAAATCATGCACCCCATGATAAGCAAAAAATTCTAATCCTTCTAACGAAATTATTGCCATTAGTCCAGCTCATCAAAAAACGAAGTTGATTTGGACTTATCCACTGATTCCTCCACTATATTCTCCTCAAAATCTTCTTCTATCAAATCTTCTTCTTTTTGCTGCGGTTTGGTTGGTTTAGTAATTTCTTCAGCCCTTGGGCTTCGTGTTTTAGGGGAGGGGTCTTTTTTAGGCTTTCCGAAAGCATTCTTGTGCATTTCTTGTAACTTTTTATCCAAATCAAAATGGGTTAAATTATCGCTTACCTTTTGCACACGCTGCAACGTAATAGTTGATAAATTAGTTAACTCATTTAAAATCTCGTCTCGGTGATCTTCGAGCATAGTATAAACTCGAGCCAATTCTTTGAGTTCGTTATCCATCCCATCTAGTATTTGCCTCGATTTTAGTTCGGCATCATCTATAATGTTTCTAGCCCTCGATTTAGATTCGTTCAATAGGCCATCGGCATTCATTTGTGTTTCTTTTAAATGTAGCTCTGCCGTTTTTTTAGCCTGATTAATCATATTGACTCCCGTATCTTCTGCGGTTTTAAGCGTTTTGTATAAAGAGGCTTCCACCTCTCGCAGTTTAATCACATCTGCTTCAGTTTTTTTAAGCTGCAACTCAAGCGTTTTTATTCGGTCGAGTGCATTTTCCCATTCATGCGAGAGCGAAAGCAAAAATGCATTTACCTCTTCTTTATCATACCCTCGAATTTGTTTCTCAAAGGTCCTTTTTCGAATCTCTAAAGGAGTAATTTTCATTATGAAGATGAGTTCTGGTGAAGCTGCCAAACCCCAATTTTACTATTAGAGCCCGCAGTTACCACAAATTTATAATTTTCAATCCAAAGTATATCGTTTATTCGGTCTTTGTGTTTATTTTCTGACTGGTTGAGTAAATTCAACCCATTTTTGAGTACTTCAAAATGGATTAATAGATTGGTTTCCGTTAGCCCCAAAAAGGCAGATTGGTTTAAATGGAAGCAAACTTGATTAAAAACAATATTTGTAATGCCCAATGCTTGAGGAAAGGTTGGTAGCGAAATGATTTTCATTTTTTTATAACCTACACTAAAAACACTGTGGCTGGAGAAAAGAATAGCCTCTGATTGCCCTAAAACTATGGACTCTACTGGGCTGTTACATTTATATTGGATGTTTTTTTTGTTTCCATTTGCCAAGTTCAGTCTGTTTACCGCATCAACGCTGGCAAACCAAACCTCTGTTTGATTACAAGCAAAAGGCGGATAGCTTGTTAATCCTGTAGTTATCCGATGTTGAACTTTGCCTCCTTTTTTCTCCAAAATTAATATTTCTCCTATGTTGGTTGAGAGAATAATACTGTTTAGCACTAATTTCATCTTGCCAAAGGAAGTAGCAGGAATATCAATAAATTCTAAAATTTTTCGGTTAGAGCTTATTATGTAAACCCCCTTATGGTTAACAGAGGCATAAAGCAGTTCTTCTTCAGCATCATACGTAATGCAAGCAATGTACCCTTGCAATTTTAAAATAACCTCTCCTTCGTTGGGCATTTTCAAACTCCACCTTACAACAAGGCCATCTGCACCTCCAGAAAAAAACGAGTGGTCATTTTCTGATAGAGCTAAAGTTGTTACTGCTCCTTGGTGGCCGTTAAAATTAGCAGCTAATATTATCATAATTTACGACAGAATTTTGCCTGTCAGTTAAAAATAATTCAACTTTGGATTGCATGCCATTGTTTAAGAAAATAATTGATAAAAACTTTGTTCTTGTGGTTTGGCATCTTACTGAACCTGAACCTTTTTTTAGTAGAGATAAAGCTCATTTTTCGGCTAGTCCTAAAAAATTAGACGAAATACATGTAGCGCAACGAAGAAGGGAATGGCTTTGTAGCAGGTTTCTTGGCTGGAGCATTGCTAAAGATATGGAAGGTGTATGCGAAGGTGTTTGGAGCGATTCGCATAATAAACCTCATATTAAAAACTCTAACCTGCAAATTTCCATTTCGCATGCCAAACCTTATGTGGCCGTATTGGTGCATAAAAGCAAGCCATGCGGAGTTGATATTGAAGAAAAAAAAGAAAAATTAATACGGCTTGCCCCCAAATTTTTAACACAAGATGAGCTCGACCAAACCAACCAAAACATTGATGCTCTGGCATTAGCTTGGGGAGCAAAAGAGGCTGTTTATAAATTTTACGGAAGAAAACGGTTAATCTTTAAAGAAAACATATTCCTTAAAAGGCTGGACTCCATTAAAAGCGAGGGAAGCATAAGCAGTGAACTTAAACTGGAAAATAATGTTACTAGCATAACGCTTAACTATGAACAGTTTAAAAATCATATATTGGTTTACACACTTTAAAATTTTATAACATCTTATTTGTACCTTTCGTCACATTTGCAAATGCAAACAAATTATATTTTTGAAACCCATTAACAGTTAATTATTATGTCAAAAGAGTCCATTTTAACCAAATACACCGGAGGCATGTCCTTCGAAACAAAGTTTGGTAACCATAAGCTAATTATCGATGCTGATTCAGCCTTTGGTGGTAAGGATTTGGGTCCAAAACCCAAACCGCTTGTGTTAAATGCGCTTACTGGTTGCACGGGCATGGATGTGGTTTCGTTATTAAATAAAATGCGTGTTGAGTTTAAAGATTTTGAAATTAAAGTGGATGCTGAAATGACAGAAGAACATCCTAAATATTATAATAAAATTCATTTAACCTATGCAATTAAAGCAAACGAAGCCGACCGAGCTAAAGTTGAAAAGGCTGTTAATTATTCACAAGAGCGATATTGTGGCGTAAGTTTTATGCTTTCAAAATCATCGGAGCTTACCTATGAAATTGACATGCAGCCGTTGGGGTAATGCGTTTTAGAAAGGAGCATAGGTTATTGTATGTACTCTATTCCTTTGTCTCTAATTTTACTACTCCATTACTCCCATTTGTCCCATATATTACTATTGCCGGATTACCTGGTTTTAAAACATTAAAACTCACTATATCTTTCTCCGAATATTGATTTAGAGAAGCTATACTTGCTGGTTTGCCATTAATTATTACTAATGGATACTCTAAATGGCTTGTGCCATAGGCAATATTCAATTCTTTTTTAATTCGGTTTTCGGCAATTAAATAAAAATCGGTTTTCGCTATTTCCTCATTCAATAATCTGTCAACTCGAATATTTGACATTCCCCAACGATATTCGCCTGGCTCCAATGAATTTAGAAATTCATCACGTATTTTTTTTGTGTTTAATGCCCTGTCTAAAGTGTTCAATATTTGAACAACACTTTTACAATCTTCACTTCGGCTTAACAACTGTGGCGACCAATAGCTAAAAATTCTATATTTATCCGTTGTTGATATTTCAAAAAAAACAAAACTGCCATCAATCCCTCGGTATGGTTCGTCTTGCAGTTCCATAATTCTATATGATATTAAAGAGTCCAAAATATTCCAAGATGTATTTTCTGAAAAATCAGAACTTGTAACTAATGGCTTGTCATTTTCAATATGTATTTTATAATTACAAGAAAGCGAATCGCCTGAACTTAATGTAAATATATCAGACGTTCTCCAAATCCTAATGTCTAAGGAGCCTGACGAATTTCGTAAATCATCCAAGCCATATTTAGTCAAGTTTTCAGGCAATTGGTTTACAAAATTTTCAACTATATCATTCTTTGGGATTTCAATAATTTTTTGTCCATAAGAAATATTGATTAGTGAAAATAAAAATGCCAATAATAAGTTACATTTCATATTTGTACTGTTTTTTACATTATTTAAAGTTACTATTCGCCCGAAAAAGCATAACCATAAAGGTTACAGAACCACAACATAGCAACTTATAACTTCTTTTGCTGTTGGATTCTCAAACTTTTTGCCAGCAATTACAGTTTTGCACAATTCATCATCAGTTGTGTGCTAATCACCAAAAATTGCCAGTAATTGCTTTACCTCATCGGCTTTATGGTGCTCATCAAGCTTTTCAAAACTTATAATTAGGTTGCGCAGTACCCGTGCTATTATATCAGTATGGGTACAGGGTTGGTAAAACCGAGGGTGTGGATTAATATTTATTTGCCCTAAATAATGGTCTATATCTTGTTTGGTAAAAATTAGCCCTCGATTAAAAGCATTAATGTAAAATTGCAACTCTTTGGCTTCATCAATATACGTAATAATAAAGAAATTAGGCAAATTAACGCCAAAAACAGGCATTTTAAGTTTTTGTGCAACAAGCATATAAATTACACTTAGTGCAATGGGATTCCCTCTTTTAGATTCAAACACCGAATTAATCATGGAGTTGGCTGGCGAATGAAAATGTGCTGTATTTGCTTTAAACCGTAGCTTGCTAAATAAGGTGTGGCTAATGGTTTTTACTTGATCGTAGGGGTGCGCTTTGGGCTCAAAATTGGCCCATATTTCGTAGTATAATTGTTCAAAATCCCGAGTGATTTTTTCTAAACTTAAATCGGGGTACTGATAGGTGGCTATTAACCACATGCCTTTGAGCAAATCATCCGACTCGCTTGTTTTCCATGCGTGCAAACGCTCTTTGAGTAAGTTAAACTGAAGCGTATGTACAATTTCTTCAATTCGCTCTTGCACCGAAGCATCAAAACTTGCGCCCCACTCTTCTTCTAAAAAAGGAATAACTTCATTGCCCATCGAAAATATCCGCTCCTCTATCTGAGGGCGAAGTTCATCATCCTCCAGCAACGAAACCAACGCTTTTAGCTCTTTTGCATCCATTGTTTAGGTTTGAATAACACCCACATTAAATGGCTTTTCAATGGGGGCATGATTAGCCGCTTCAATGCCCATCGAAATCACTTTTCGTGTTTCAAGTGGGTCGATAACCCCATCGACCCATAGCCTAGCTGCTGCATAATAAGGACTTAATTGCCTATTATACCGATCAGTAATATTCTTTAATTCGTTATTCTTCGCCTTTTCGGTTAGTTCTTCGCCTTTACTTTTGGCAGAGGCTATTTTAATTTGCAATAAAGTATTTGCTGCCGCTGCCCCACTCATAACCGCCATTTGTGCTGTAGGCCAAGCATAAATTAATCGTGGGTCATAGGCTTTGCCACACATGGCATAATTGCCTGCTCCATACGAGTTGCCTAATATAAAAGTAAATTTTGGCACTACTGAATTAGCCATGGCATTTACCATTTTTGCTCCATCTTTAATAATGCCCCCATGCTCTGCGTGGCTACCTACCATAAAGCCACTCACATCTTGTAAAAAAACCAACGGTATTTTGCGTTGGTTGCAATTCATTATAAAACGAGCAGCTTTATCGGCAGAATCTGAATAGATTACACCCCCCATTTGCATTGCACCATTTTTTGTTTTTACAACATTGCGTTGGTTGGCTATAATGCCAACCGCCCAACCATCGACTCGGGCTGTACCGCAAATAATGGTTTTACCATAGGCTGCTTTGTATTCGGTAAAATCAGAATCATCAATCAATCGATTGATAATATCTTTCATTTCGTACGGTTTGGTTCTATCCGAAGGAAATAGCCCATATATCTCCTCCTCCTTTAATGCAGGTGTTTTTGGCTTAGCTCTGTTAAATCCTGCTGAGTTAGCCTCTCCAATTTTCGAAAAAATGTCTTTAATATAATCTAAAGCAGCCTCATCATTGGGAAATTTATTATCTGTAACACCCGATATTTCGCATTGTGTGGTGGCACCTCCCAATGTTTCATTATCAATCATTTCGCCAATGGCTGATTTTACGAGGTACGAGCCTGCTAAAAAAATGGAGCCTGTTTTGTCCACAATAAGCGCCTCATCACTCATAATGGGTAAATACGCACCTCCGGCCACACAACTACCCATAATGGCGGCTACCTGCACGATACCCATAGATGACATAACCGCATTATTTCTAAACTGCCTCCCAAAATGTTCTTTATCAGGGAAAATCTCGTCTTGCATAGGTAAAAAAACACCCGCAGAATCCACTAAATAAATAATTGGCAATTTATTTTCAATAGACACCTCTTGAGCCCTAAGGTTTTTTTTAGCCGTAATAGGAAACCAGGCTCCTGCTTTAACGGTGGCATCATTTGCTACAATTACACATTGCCGCCCACTTACATAACCAATTCCTGTTACAACTCCTCCTGAAGGGCATCCTCCTACTTCGGAATACATCTCATCTCCTGCAAATGCGGCTATTTCTAAAAAGTTAGATTTTTTATCAACTAAAAAATCAATTCTCTCCCGAGCGGTAAGTTTGCCTTTTTTATGTTGACTTTCAATTCGCTTATCACCCCCTCCTTTTTTTACTTTTATTAATCGAGTTGTTAACTCCGAACTCAGTAGCTTGTTCGCATCCTCGTTTTTATTAAACGCTAGGTTCATATAAATCTCTTAAAAATTAGTATTGTTTTTTTGCCTCTTTTTCAATCTTCTTCTTACTCTTACCCAAAGGGCTAAAAAAGTGTTTCGGGTTTTCATTAATATGCACCAGCAAGGAATCTAAATTAGCCATGGCTCTACTCATCGATTCATATAATTGGTCATCTGTCATTAATTTGCCAATAGTGCTGCTATCGTTTTGTAATATTTGGGCAGTTTTAGTAAACTCTGCCAGCAAAGCATCGACCTTTTGCAAGGTAGTGTTTAGCTCCAGATGGGTTAACGAATCGGATAAAACCTTGAAATTATCAAGGGTTGGTTTTAAATCAAGTACCGTTTGATTTAGGTTTTTTGAAAGCTTTGCGAACTCAGTTAACGTTGTTTTTAAAGACGTTCTATTTTCATAAATACGTGCATTTAAATTATCGGATAGTTTGGTAAAGCTAGCCAACGATTTTTTTAGTTCGGCTCCACTGCCCGAAAGGTCGTCTAACAAAATATTAAGCTTACGCATGGTAACCTGCAAGTTATCCGATATTGGTTGGGCACTTTCTTTAAAAAGTTCTGTAAGGTCGGGGTCTATTCTGGAATTTAAGGTATCACCCGGTGTTAGCATTTTTTCTAAACTACCAGGAAAAAGTATAATGGATACACCGCCTAATAAATCAGAATTGAGCTTGGCCAAGGCTGTATCGCCCAATACAATTTCAGAATCGATGTCAAGTTCAACTAACACTTGATTTCGTTGATTTTGCAATAATTTTATGTTAGAAACTCGCCCCACGCTGTAGCCACTTATTTTAACGGGGTTAGACTTTGTTAATCCTGCCACATCCTCGTAAATAACATAATATTTACTGGTATTTGATAAAAAATCTATGCCTTTTAAATAATTAAAGCCCAGGTATAAAATAGTAATTGCAAATACTGCAAATGCACCAACTTTTACTTCTTTAGATATTGCCATTTAATTAATTATTCGATGTATCAATTGCATGTTTATAGTCTCTAAAGGCCCTAAAAATTCCAGAAGCGATATATTCTTGCTTTAAAGGGTCGTTTAAGTCTAATTCTTCTTTCGAATTTGTTAAAAAGCCTGTTTCCACTAATACGCTTGGCATAGAGGTGCGCCATAACACCCAAAATGGCCCCATTTTAACCCCTCTGCTTTTTCGTCCTGCTCTTTCCTTAAACTGTTGCTCAATTCTTGCTGCCAGTTCTATGCTTTTTTCATGATAGGCATGTTGGCTCAAAGTGAGTAATATCATACTTTCTGGAGAATTAGGATCGAAGCCTTCGTAGGTATCTTCGTAATTTTCTTCTAATAAAATAACCGAATTTTCCTTTTTGGCCACCCTCATATTGCCTCCCACTTTATCCAACCCCATTACATAGGTTTCGGTTCCGTATATGGCATTATTAGAAACCGCATTGCAATGAATGGAAATAAATAAATCAGCTCCATTTTTATTAGCAATGTATGCTCTACCTTCTAACTCTACAAAGTTGTCATCATCTCTTGTATAAATCACCTCAACATCAGGTAAATTTTCTTCAATGATTTTACCAAGTTTTAAAGCAATATTTAGGGCAATATCTTTTTCTTTTGATACATCTCCGTGAGTACCAGGGTCTTTGCCTCCGTGCCCAGCATCAATAACTACTTTATCTACCTTATTAACCCTTTTATTTAGCGTACCAAAGGAGCTTAGCACGGTTATTGCCGAGAGGGCTATGATGCTAAAATATTTTGACATACTACAAATGTTCAACGTTAATGAAATATCTTTACACAAATTTCTTAAAAAAACCGAGAATCAGAAGGATACGCACAAAAAATTGAACAATTTCGCATTATTTCGACCCTTTTTTTTATCGGCTCTACTACTTACCATACTCAATATTCAAGCCAACTCTCAAGTACTATCAGATAGTACTGCAATAAACATAGTTAGTAAAATTGATTCTGTTAGCACTAATTACTTAAATTCTACTATTTTAAATAATCTGGACTCTACTCAATTACTTAAATTAGACTCCGCATTGCTTTCCAACTTAGACTCCATTCCTTTACTAAATTCAGACTCTACACTTTTAGACAAAGTAGATTCGGTTGCTAAATTACCACCTGGCGATATAAAAACTACTGTAAAATATAACGCAGAAGATTCTATTACCATAGATATGCTTACTAAAAATGTAAAAATTTATGGCAGTGGCGTTATTGATTACAACCCCATACAATTAGATGCGCAAGAAATTACCGTTAATTGGGAGAAAAATTTTATGCAAGCCAGTGGAGTGGCAGACTCTACCGGAAAAGTGCACGGCAAGCCTCTGTTTAAGAACGGCAATGAAGTATATGAAACCAATGAAATAGAATATAATTTTAAAACAGAAAAAGCAGCTATTACAGGATTAGTAACAACCCAGGGTGATGGCTTTATTCATTCTGATAAAGTATTTAAAAATGCCCAAGGCGAACTTTTTAACCAAACAACTTTATACACTACTTGTAATTTAGCACACCCGCATTACAGCATTAAAGCCAGAAAAGTAAAGGTAATCCCTAATAAAGCAATGATTGCAGGGCCTTTTAATATGATTATTAATGATGTGCCTACCCCACTTGGTTTTGCGTTTGGAATGTTTCCGGATCAGCAAAGCAGAACCTCCGGGGTTATATTTCCTGATTTTGGAGAAGAAACAGTAAGAGGGTATTACCTAAAAAATGGCGGTTATTATTTTGCACTTAGCGATTATATTAATCTTGATTTAACAGGCGACTTATACACTAAAGGTGGCTGGGCTGTTAGAGCAAAATCAACTTATATTGTGCGTTACAAATTCCGAGGGAATTTTGCTGCTACCTTCTCTAAGTTTAAGCGAGAGAATGAAACTACGCTTGAAGATGACATTTCTAATGATTTTAGATTACAATGGTCGCACACCCCGGAAGCAAAAGGAACAGGCAGGTTTAGTGCCAATATTAATTATGCGACCAACTCTTATAATACAAACAATCTATTAAATAATCAAAACGATCAAATGAGAGCAACGCTAAGCTCTTCTGTTAATTATTCTAAAACATTTGCCGGCACACCTTTTAGCATGGGCATAAGTGGTCGATTTAACCAAAACTTAAGCACGAAACAGGCCGATTTATTATTGCCTGACTTAACTTTTAACGTACAAAATATTTATCCTTTTAAGAAAAAAGGAAGTTCAGGCAATAAATGGTACGAAAAGATAAACGTTAGGTATGCCATGCAAGCTACCAACAAAGCTACCAATCGCTTAAAGATGCCTGTAACCACCGAAGCTGTTTTTGATGACGAAGGAACCCGCCTTAAAAAAGAAGAAACAATTATAAAAGACTCTGTTTTCGATATTAATTCCGAAACCATCCCATTTTTGTTAAGCCAAGGTTCAAACGGAGTAAAACATAGTATTCCAATATCGGCTTCTTTTAAATTATTAAAACAGTTTACCATAAGCCCATCCATTAACTACGATGAATTATGGTATTTTAAAAAATTAGATTACAGCTATAACGAAGCACTTAAAGAAATTGAAACTGATACCATCAAAGGTTTTAATGCCATTCGATCGTATAGCACAAGTGCCTCTTTAAATACAAGGGTTTATGGAACTGTAATGTTTGATAGAGAGTATGGGGTGCAAGCCATTCGGCATATGATGACTCCTTCTCTTTCGTATTCGTATCGCCCAGATTTTGGAGATGAAAAATACGATTATTACCAAACCGTACAAAGTGATAGCCTTGGCAACACAAAAACACTTTCGCGATATGCTGGCTTTGTGTATGGGCAAGGGCCCGGTATGGGCGAAAGTTCGAGTATTTCGTTAAGCATTACCAATACGCTAGAAATGAAATACAAAAGTAGAAGCGATACAACTGGTAAAGCTCAAAAAATTGCTATACTTAGAAATTTTGGAGTGGGTACAAGTTATAATTTGGCCGCAGAGCAATTTAAGCTTTCTAATATTTCGCTAAGAGCCACTACCGATTTACTTAAAAACAAAGAGCTAAGCAAATCTATTAAAACAACGGGCCTTAGTATAAACTTTAACAGCTCCATCGATCCCTATGTATATCAACTGGATAGCATTACAGATGAAGGCGGTGAAAATCAAAAAGTATATCAGGTTAAACTAGACCAGTTTGCTTGGAATAACGGCCAAGGCCTAGGACGGTTTTCGCAATTTAATATTGCGATGAATACCGGCTTTCAAGGCAATAAAAAAGGTGGAGGTGCAACGGGTTCTACAGGCAGAAATATGGGTATGGGTACAGATAATATTAATACTAACACTGCCAAAGAAGAAGCTGAATTAAGTGAGTTTATTGCCAATCCAGATTTGTATGTTGATTTTAATATACCCTGGAGCATTCGGCTTACCTATAATGTAAACTTTACACGAAAAGGATTTGATGAAGGTAAGGTTACGCAATCGCTCCGATTTAACGGTGATATAAGTATTACCGAAAAATGGAAACTCACTTACCAATCAGGCTATGATTTTGAAAGAAAGAAATTTACCGAAGCCAGGTTTAATGTTGTGCGAGATTTGCATTGTTGGGATATGACCTTAAGCTGGGTGCCCTTTGGTCGATACCAATCGTATAATTTTACTATTAAAGCCAAGTCTTCTTTGCTTCAAGATTTAAAACTATCAAGGAAAAGAAATGCCTCTGATAGCTTTAATTTTTAAGGCTAACTCCTAGTTATAACAGCGTTGGCATTCATTTGGGAATGATTTGCACAAAATAGTTAGTTGATTAGTTTTATTCGTAAATTTGTTATTAACAAAACTAATAAAAACATGGAATTCGAAACAATTGACATAAAGGAACAAAAAGGCTTTCAGGCAATTAGAATTCCTGAAAAACTAAAAATAAATGATAGTAAGGCGTATCTAAAAAAGATTGGTAATTCTATTTATATCATTCCTTTTCATAATCCTTGGCAGAACCTAATTGAAAGCCTTGACACATTCACAACAGATTTTATGAATGAAAGGAATCAACCAGAAAATCAAATACGCGAAACCTTCGACTGATGGAATATTTGCTCGATACTAATATTTGCATTTACATAATTAAAAAGAAACCTAAAATTGTCCTTAATAAATTTAAGAAGTTTCCTCTTGGTAGTATCGGAATTTCTACTATAACATTAGCCGAATTGCAATTTGGAGTTCGTAAAAGTTCAAATCCAGAAAAAAATCTTAGTGCATTAAACCAATTTATTATTCCACTTGAGATAATTGAGTTTGACTACAATGCATCGATTGAATACGGATTTATAAGAGCAGAGCTAGAAAAGAGAGGGACACCAATTGGGCCATTAGATACTTTGATTGGTGCTCATGCCAAGAGTACTGGGCTGACTTTAGTTACAAATAATGAAAAGGAGTTTAACAGAATACAGCATCTAAGAATTGAAAACTGGACGAAGGGATAAACAACGAAATGCCAACATTCGCTGCTAAAACAGCATAGAGGGGTACTGCCTAGCAGGCAAGAATGGCGTCAAGCTGTTTTCTGTCATTATCAAAAGCATACTGACTTTATTTTAAATTATTGAACCCGGATGGTTATCGGATGCTGTATTATGCAGCCCAGATGCTTTATTAACCTATTTCCACCTCTAAGGCTTCGTCTGTTTTTGTTACCTTGGCCAGTTTATTGGCTGTTAACCCTTTTATGGCTTTATCCCATTTTTTATTACTCAGGCCAGCAGCTTCTTTGAGTTTATTCAACTCCATTTTAGAGTTCTTCTCAAGTAGTTCAAACACCAAGTTTTCATCCTCCGTTAATACCACCGTTTGCTTTTTCTCAGGTTTCATTTGAGGAAAAAACAGTACATCCTGAATGGAGTTTGAATTGGTCATAATCATTGATAGCCGATCGATGCCAATACCTAAACCAGCGGTTGGTGGCATGCCGTACTCAATCGCACGCAAAAAATCTTCATCAAGCACCATCGCTTCATCATCACCACGCTTGCCTAATTCTAATTGCTCTTCAAAACGAGCACGCTGGTCAATAGGGTCGTTTAGTTCGGAGAAGGCATTGCAAATTTCTTTGCCATTGGCAATGGCTTCAAATCGCTCTACTAACCCATCCTTATCTCTATGTTTTTTTGCTAGTGGCGACATCTCTACGGGGTAATCGGTAATAAAAGTGGGTTGTATTAACTGTGCCTCACAATTTTCGCCAAAAATCTCATCAATCAATTTTCCTTTACCCATCGACTCATCAATGGGCACATTAAGTTTGGTAGCGGTAGCTCTTAGTTCTGCTTCCTCCATTTTAGAAATATCGATGCCTGTAAAATGTTCAATAGCTTCGAACATGGTGTATCGTTTCCAAGGTCGTTTAAAGTCGATTACATTATCGCCCACTTGTACTTTAGTAGTACCATGTAACTCCATAGCCACACGCTCAATCATCTCCTCCACCAAATTCATCATCCAGTTATAATCTTTATAAGCTACATAAAGCTCCACCTGGGTAAACTCTGGATTGTGGAAACGTGACATTCCTTCGTTTCTAAAATCTTTAGAAAACTCAAAAACCCCATCGTAACCTCCAACAATCAACCTTTTTAGGTAAAGCTCATTGGCAATGCGTAGATACAAAGTCATATCTAAGGTATTATGGTGTGTTTTAAACGGGCGTGCGGCCGCGCCACCATATAAAGGTTGAAGGATTGGGGTTTCCACCTCCAGGTAGTCCTTTTCAGCCAAAAAGTTTCGCATGGTGTTAACCACTTTGGTGCGTTGCTTAAATGTTTCGCGCACTTCGGGGTTCACAATCATATCTACATAACGCTGGCGGTACCGCATTTCAGGGTCAGTAAAAGCATCGTGCAATTGCTTATTACCTTCTTTATCTATGGTTTCTTTTACAATTGGTAATGGCTTTAACGATTTGGTAAGCACCTTTAATTCAGTAACGTGTACCGAAGTTTCGCCAACCTGTGTTTTAAACACAAACCCTTTAATGCCAATAATATCACCAATATCTAAAAGCTTCTTAAAAACGGTATTGTATAAAGTTTTGTCTTCGTTCGGGCAGATATCATCTCTTCGTACATAAAACTGAATACGGCCTGATGAATCTTGCAATTCGGCAAACGAAGCAGATCCCATAATTCTTCGGCTCATCATACGGCCCGCTAGGGTTACTTCCTTAAACTCTTCAGGTTTATTTTCATCAAACTCCTCTTTGATGCCCTTTGCATAATGCGTTACCGAGTATAGCTCCGATGGATACGGATTGATGCCTAGTTGTTCAAGTTGTTGTTTAGCGTTTCTTCGTCCTACTTCTTGCTCGCTTAATTGCATAATCTAAAAATTTTAAAACCCTATGGTTATCGGGGTGCAAAAATAAGCAAGAAAACGGATTGCTTATTGGTTATTGGGTTAATAGTTCTTAAGTTACTGGTTAGATGGTTAATAATTTTTGTCCCTCTTTCTTCTTTCTATTTCAGTTTTTAATAACTTTAGCTCTCGGCTACTTTGCCCAGCTACCGAAGTATTTTCTTCGGCTCGTCTTATTAAATAAGGCATCACAAATTTAACAGGACCGTAAGGCACATATTTGGCTACATTATAGCCGGCATCAGCCAATACAAACGAAATATTATCGCTCATGCCATAGAGTTGGGCAAAAAAGATGCGTTTGTCCTCTTTTGCAATAGTGTGTTTCTTCATCAGCTCAGTTAAGTACAAATTAGAGTGTTCGTTGTGCGAACCATTGAATAACTCTATTTCATCAATGTTCTCAACACAGTACTTAAGGCCTTCATCATAGCTTCTGTCGGTAGCCATTTTATCAGTACAAATAGGATTCTGATAACCTTTAATCTGTGCTCTCTCTCGTTCGTTTTCCATATAAGCGCCACGCACCAACTTGGCTCCTAGTATATAACCAGCCTCTTTGGCTTTTTTATGAGCCTCTTTCATATTTTGCAAACTAACCCAGCGGTACATTTGGTAGGTGTTAAAAACAATGGCTCGTTTTTTATTAAATTGCTCCATCATTTCATATACCAAAGCATCAATCGTTTCTTGGTACCAAGAATCTTCGGCATCAATTAATAAGCGTACATCATTATCATAAGCCGCTTGTGAAATAGCTTTATATCGATTTTTTATTTTCTCAAATGCTTTTTTTTCTTCCTCTGTCAGTGGTTGTTTTAGCTGAACCTTTTCCATTAGCTCAGCAGAACCTACCCCTGTTGGCTTAAAAACACAATAAGGTATTTCGTCATTTCCTTTCGCATTTTCAATAGTCCGTAAAGTTTCCAATAACGTTGCATCAAAAGCTTCTTCGTTATGCTTGCCCTCTACCGAATAATCCAATATTGCGCGCACTTTATATTTTGATAAAAGATGCACTACCTCCTTACTTTCTTCTATACTTTCGCCTCCACAAAAATGCTCAAATACTGTTTTTTTAATGATTGCTTTTACAGGCAAGTGCATTTTTAAGGATAAGTTGGCTGCTTTTGTACCAATGCTGGCCATTAAGCTATTATTAACCACTCTAAAAAGCCAATAAGCCTTTTTTAGTTGCCAATCAGATTTAGCCACAAAAGCCAACGCTGTATTTTCAAAAGAATTATTCACGATACTAGTCATAACTGTGCTGTTTAATGCGGCAAATATAATGTAGGTTTTGTGGTTTATTCTAAAGGTCTATTACGAAATAATCCCTAAGAGAAAAACCTATAATCATTAGAAGATTACTACCTTTGAAAATCCATTACAAAAACAGATAGAATGCACGGAAAGCTTCCTGGTTATATTGAAATTACTCGAAATTCGAAAGAATGTATTGATGGATTTTTAAAGGAGAGTTCGTATTCAAAAGTTTTTGTATTGGTAGATGAAAATACCAAGAAAAATTGCCTGCCTCTAGTCGAACCCTGTTTTAAAAATGCAGATATTATTGAAATTAAAAGCGGTGAACAACATAAAACATTAACCACTTGCACTCATATTTGGCAACGCCTTACCGAGGCTAATGCAGATAGAAATGCTTTACTTATTAATTTAGGCGGTGGTGTTATTGGCGATATGGGAGGTTTTTGTGCCAGTACCTATAAACGTGGGATTGATTTTGTAAATATTCCAACCACCTTATTATCACAAGTAGATGCAAGTATAGGAGGTAAATTAGGAATCGATTTTAATGGGTTTAAAAATCATATTGGCCTATTTAACCTACCCACCAAAGTAATTATTGACCCTTCTTTTTTAGATACACTCCCGTTAGAGCAATTAAAATCAGGATTTTCCGAAATGTTAAAACACGGTTTTATTCAGGATGTAAACCATTTGAAGGAACTGGCTACACTAAAAATTGAGCAGACTGATTGGGGTATGTATATTGGCAAGTCTGTAACTATAAAAAACAATATTGTAACAGCCGACCCATTGGAAAAAAATGAACGAAAATTTTTAAATTTTGGCCACACTATTGGGCATGCTGTTGAAACTTATTTTTTAACTAATAACATGCCAATTTTGCACGGTGAGGCGGTAGCTATTGGCATGGTTGCGGAAGCGCATTTATCAGAACAAAAATCAGGATTGAGTACAACTGATAAAAACGAATTAATCCGCATTATTGACACCTATTTTGAAAGAAAGGATATTCCGAAAAGCGGAATGGAAGAAATACTAACAAATTTGGCACAGGATAAAAAAAATGAATACACACAAATACAGGCAGTACTGCTACACAAACTTGGAGCAGCCGTACATTCTATTAAAATTACTAAAGATGAAGTAGCAGAAGCATTAGCATTTTACGGCACTAAATAAATCGCTTATCGGTTCTTTTAAAATTTCGCAATTGATTTAATTGCTGGTTGAGTGCTTCACGCAAATCGGCTGTTCGTTCTCCTAACTCTTTAATCGAATTTTGCCCTAGCTTGCTAACCGCAAAAGCTGCTACTGCAACACCTGCTAGTAACCCTAAGGTTAATTTTGTTTTTGTTGTTGTCATTTTTTATATAGTTTAATCTTATAACACAATTTAAACCTAAAAAGGTTCAATACAATATACGCAAAAAAACCAATAAAGATTCAAGTAATCTTTTAAATTGAGTTTGATTTGCACAAATTTTAGAACGTTTGAAAAGAGAAGTACATATATCGTACCAAAATAAATCGAGTGATTTAGGAATAATTCAAATTCCGGGCTCTAAAAGTGAAAGCAATAGAGCCCTGCTTATTAATGGACTATGTGCAGCACAGGGTAAAATTAATAACCTATCCTCTGCAAGAGATACGCAGTTAATGGAGGCTTTAATCAACTCAACCGAGCCAATAATTGATGTGATGGATGCGGGTACTGTGATGCGATTTTTAACTACTTTTTTTGCACTAACAAACCAGCAAAAACTAATGACTGGCACTAAACGAATGCAGGAACGCCCTATTAAACTTTTAGTAGATGCCTTGCAAAAAATTGGTGTAGTAATTAAATATCAGCATAAAAAAGGCTATCCACCCCACAAAATAGAAGGGTTTAATAAACAACTTACCAATACCATTAGTATAGATGGCTCTATAAGTAGCCAGTATTTATCTGCATTGCTTATGTTGGCTCCTACCTTAGAAAAAGGGCTTACACTTAACGTTGAAAACGGAGCAACAAGCAAACCGTACTTGCTTATGACGATTGAGTTAATGAAACATTTTGGTGTGGAAGTACTAATTGATAAAAACAAGTATGTTGTGAGCCCTGCCAACTATATTTTTAAAGAATTTACCGTTGAACCCGACTGGAGCAGTGCTAGTTATTGGTATAGCATTTTTGTGCTTTCAGGGGCAGAGAAGTTAACTTTGGCAGGCTACCGAGCAAATTCGTTGCAGGGAGATAGTGCCTTGGTGCAACTTATGGAGCCCTTTGGTGTAAAAACTACTTTTGATAAAATGGGAGCAATACTAACCAAGCAACCCAAAAAAATGCCTGCTTCCATCAATTTTATAAACAACCCCGATTTAGCACAAACCTTTGCGGTAATTTGCGCAGCATTAGAGCACAGTTGTGTTTTTACAGGATTACACACCTTAAAAATTAAAGAAACAGACCGGGTGTTAGCCATTCAACAAGAACTGCAAAAACTGGGAGCTGATTTTATCGAAAAAAATGAACAGTGGACGGTAATACCACCCAAAGGAGATTGGAAAACAAAGAATGTTTACATTAACACCTACCATGACCACAGAATGGCTATGGCTTTTGCTCCATTGGCCTGTGTATTACCTTTTGTAAGTATCGAATCTCCAGAAGTAGTTAACAAATCGTACCCTAGCTATTGGGCTGATTTAAAAAAGGTTGGATTTGCTACAAAATAGCCTATAGTATTCGCTGGTGCTATGCTGATTGTGGTTAGCTGTTCAATTTAAATATTAGTTCATTTAAAGCTAATTTTGCTTCTTTCATAACAGGCAAAAATGGCCAAATATGTGGCATCCCTTTTCCTATAATTACTTCAATATTTACTTTATCCTTAATCATTTTTTGTATTGTTAATTGTTGGTCAGGGTAAGTAATGTCATTGTCAGCTATAAATAAAACTATCTTTGGAAAACCAATAAAGCTTCCATTTATTGGTGAGATCATCACATCTTTCAAATTATCGTTTTCAGCACACATTTTTTTCGCACTAAGTACTCCAACTTTCGCTAACATAGGGTCTGTTTTATCTATCGCATCTATTTGAGGATTAGACATAGTGGCGTCCATAACTGGAGAAACGAGTATTATTTTGAGAGGCAACTCAATTTGTTTTTTAATTAATCGCTGTGTAAGAGCTATAATCAACGTTCCACCAACAGAGTCGCCAATAAGTGAAATTTGTTTAGGTTGGTAAGTTTTTAAAGCAGTCTTATATACCAAATCAATATTTTTCGATAATTCTGAAATATTATTTTCAGGTGCTTTTGGATAATCACACATCCAAATTGTATATTTTGTTCGTTTAGAAATTTCTTGTAATGTATCCCAATGATGTTTTGCTGGACCTGAAATAAAAGCTCCTCCGTGAATAAATATTAATAAGTTAGAAGATGTTTTGTTTCGATTTACCTCAGTAATTGAGGTGTTCGAAATTTTAAAATTACGCACTAAATACTTCCTAAAAAACTTGGATTTCGGTTGGTGAATATCTTCTTTTCTTATTTTTTTATAGTCTATGGGGGCTTTACTAAACTCTTTTTTTATACCTTTTAATTTAATAATAAATAAAGTAATATAATAAGTTAGGCTTTTTCTCATAGTTGTTTTTTTGTTGCTAGCAAATTATTGGTCTCTTATAGGTCTAATAAATCAAGTCCTTCTTGAGCAGATTTATCATTAGGTCTATTCATAAGTGCTTTGTTAAATAAAACCTTTGCAGTACTATATTTTCCTAGATAGTAGTTAGTCCAAGCAAGCATCAGTAAACTGTCATAATCAAAAGGGTATAAGTTTACTACTTTCCCAAAGTACTCTTTAGCATTTAAATACTTTTTTTGTCCGAAATAAATAAGCCCAAGACGGTAGTTTGCTACTGTATTTAATGAATTTATAGACAATATGTTATTATATATTTTTATAGCCTCATTCCATTTTCCTTGAGCTACTTTTGGATTGATTAATCCAAATTTTGCTTCTTCTGAATAGGGTTTTAAATTTAGTGCACTTTGGTAATAGGCAGCAGATTCTTGAAACATACCAGCATTATACTCTAACCAGCCTAAACGTAGGTTTATCTCATAAGAATCATCAGCATATACTTTTTTTAATTCATTCGATGCTTCTTTATACGAACCCGTTGCTTCCAGCTCATAACTTTTTTTAAAAGCATTGATTATTTCTTTATTTGTTTGCCCAAAAGCAAAATTTATGTTTAAGAACAAAGCAATTATTGTGATATTTAGCAGCTTCATATTTATTTATTTGTTTATTTTTTTAGAAGTACCATTTTATGCCTAATAAAATATTTTGTGAGTTATAATCTATGGCCTTATTAGCATTGTTTATCTTATAGGTATTCTCTTTAATATTGTATCTATAATTAAAAAACACATTAAAATAGCCTTCGTTAAATCCTATGTTAATATAGTTCTCAATCCTCAGTTTTGTTTTATCTATATCGTTATTAACTATAAATGCATTAAAATCCGTAAAATTAAGTAATTCGCCATAAGTAATGGATGGGCTGATAAAAGAGTATTTCTTAATTTTAAAGCCAAAACTCTGCTTTATAGTCGAATAGTTTGTGCTTATTACCCCATCGGTTTCAGCTATATAAATTCCCTTTGTTTCTAAAAAGAACGTATTGTTTCCAAAAGGATAAATTCTCAAGCTTAGAGAAGGCTGTATTTGGGTTTTATTATTTAAGTTGGCAATAGAGGTCTCTAAAGTGGCATTAAATATGGAGAATGATTTGCTAATATTGGCTGATACTACAAATGACTTTTCTTTATAAGAATATAAGTTAAAATTTCTAGACTTGCCATTGCCTTGAGTTCTAGTTGTTGGCGCGTACAATTCTGTACTTAAATAGTGCAAGCCTAAAGCGGTATTAAATCCATTTCCTAAATGGTATTTTAAAGATACATAATACTGATTTTGATTGACTTTACCTGTGTATTTTTCTGGCAAATCAGGATTAGTATTATTAACTGCATTTTCGATATTTGTTTTGCTAAAAACGCCCATTAGAGTAATGTTATTCCCTATTAAATGCTCAGCGCCAAAACTATACCAAGATTGCTTTTGAACTACCTGTTGGTCTATTTTTTCATTTGATTGAGATGTGTAAGTATAATCTTCAACAATATCAAATTTAGCCGAAAGATGTATGGCACTAAAAAACGGGTTTGCTATTCTTATGCCCAAGCGCTTTTTCATTTTATCAGAAAAGTTGTTTCCTAGTAGTCTAGCATCATCATAACGACTAGATAACAAATACGAATAATACAAATATTCTTTTATGGTATCATCATTTGGATTGGATAGGTTTACTTTTTTAAAGTATTTTATTGCCTGTGCATAATTTTGCTTTTCATAATAAGCAATACCTAATCTGTAGTTTAGGTAATAAAAGTCAATGCCATTTCTTAATGCATTTTTCCCTATTTTTATTAACTTATCCCAATCTTTTGCTAGGTATAATTCGTAGGTTTTTTTATCAACAGAAGGAACATTTTGCACTATTTGGGCAGCACTATTATTTACGAAAAATAATAGTAAAACTATATACATTATTTTTTTCATAATTATACGTTTTTCAATGTTTCAACTCTTATTTTTTTTGATGTGTTTTTAGATTGTATATCGATAGTCCCTTTTCTAAAAATAGTAATCTCAAAAACTTCCTCATTAATAGATTTTTTTAAGAAATATTTGGTGTTTTTTGTTTTAATATTTATAGCATTAGGCATAAATTCATCATCCTTTTCTATGTAGTTTAAAGAGAATTTAACCTCCAAAAAAAGATAAAAGGGTGCTATAATATCTTGCATCCACATTACAGGTTTGCTAAAAAACAAATCTGGTCTTATGTTATTTTTAATTTCTATGTTTTTATAAAATGACTTATTTATGTTGTACAGTGATTTGAAAAATATAAATAAATTACTCCCTTTATCTCCTTTAAAATTTGCAAAAAACACTCCTGCTTCTGTGGTATAAAAGAAAATAGACGAGTCGCTTTTTTCGTCTGAAATATAGGTCTGATTGTACGCATTTTTTTGAATTTTCCACATCTCTGTTTTATAGATATTACCTTCTTCCGAAACTTGCAATATTTTTCCTGGAATAAAATTTAATGCATTTTTAAGTATCTCATCTAACTCAGCAGGGGCAACTAAATGATTTTCTTGGGGTTTACCAAAAGTAATTAATTCAATTTCAGATTGATTTTTAACAATATAATTATATAAAGGATAGTCTAAGGTTTCTGAACCTACATAAGGCGTTGCTTGTATTTGAAAATGCAAATGAGGGTATGGTGAATGACCTGAATTACCTACATTTCCTAGGAGTTTCCCTTTTTTTACATAATCGCCAATTTTAACTTTAATACTTTCAGCTTTTAAATGGCTAACTTGTGTATATAAAAATTCGGTATGTTTAATAACAATAGAGTTTCCCCAGTTTTGGGCAGTATTTACTTCCCCAATAATGTTATCTTCAATACCATCTGTTATACCAACAATGTATCCGTGAGATGGTGAAAAAACAGGCTTATTATAACAATAATAATCTTCACAATAGTCGCCCGAACCACTAAACTGATTTCCTTCTTCATTTAAAATAATAAAATCCCATGCGTGTCGCCATTTATCTTTATGGGTATATTTTCCGTTATGAGCTTGCATAACATTCCAATCGCCTTTTATGGGTAAGTGAATAGGATAATAATTTTTACTTTTAAATTCTTCGGTAACTGTTTTATAGAGGTATAAGGTTTGTTCTGGGGTTTCTAGCTTAACAAATAAATCATTAAGGCTCTCACTTTTAGTAATTCTTAATTTGAGAATATAAATAAATAGTAATACGGTAATATTAAAGGGTAAAGAGTATATAGGAATTTGCCATACCGAAAAAACATGTTCTAAACTAGAGGCAATAAGTATAGTAACTGGAAGTAAAACAATCACCCAAGTATATGATGTTTTTGAAGGAACAATAAAATACCCACCAATGGCAATTGCTGTTAGAATATAGTTAAACCCTATAAATGTATATTCCAGTTCGGAAAAATTAGCTCCAATAAAAAGATAAAATAAATAAGCCGAATAAAAACCTAATAAGGAAAGAGAAAAGGCTATTCTAGAAAAATTAAGCAAGCCTATAGCAATAATTATTCCTGCCAATACATTACTTTGAAAAAAGATGGCTCCGAGTGACAAAAAGTATATTTTAATACTTTCAAACCCTTGTAAATTACCAAACCAGTCATAAATATTTACTAAATTTTTACCTCCTAAGGCGTATAATTCATTATAAGTATAAATGCCTCTTTCTGCCAACCCTAATGCCGAAAAATCTTTGGTTGCTAATAATATTGTCCACATACCAATAATAAACGGAATGCTCAGGAAAGGCAGTGCATATTTAGCTAATACACCTTGCAGTGCTATGGTTATAAACAAAGTTAACAAGGCTATACATAAAACTATGATAGTGAGCGATACACTAGGTTGATATATCATTCCTGTTCCTAAGCCTGTTAACAACGCATTAAAACCATAAAGCCCTTTTTGTATTGTAAATTTATCGTAGCCTAATTTTATTGCTGTAAAATTTACAAATAGCACAGAAATTAAGCCATAAAACCCCACCCAAGGATCTAAAAAACTAACCGCAATAAGTAATGATGCCAAGAAGTTGTTCTCAGAGAAAAAAATCTGAGAATAGCTATTTAGCGTAGTTTTTAAAGCAGGTTTTACTTTTATCGACATTAATTTTCTACTTTAAATAGGCAGGAACTCTTTCGTGAGAGGTTAAACTTTCATTGGTTTCTTTTTCTCTAATAATATGTGTATTACCATTAATGTCAATTAAAACAATATTGGGTCTTAATGTAATAAACTGCATCCACTGTGTCATATTATAGGCTCCAATTCTTTTTATTACATAGTTATCATCCTTTTGTAGCAATGGAAATTTGATAACGTCTCTTATTACATCAATATTCATACAAAGAGGTCCGTAAATAGTAGTGTCTTCTGCATTTGCACTTACTTCTTTTACAGGGTAAATTTCGTGTTCGTACCAAAAAGAAGTAAATAACATATTAACTCCAACATCAACAATCATAGAGCGCCTTCCATTAGATAATCTTTTGTTAGCCAAAACAGTACCTACCAAATAACCAGCATCATCAATTAAGGCACGGCCTGTTTCTAAGAAAAGGGTTGGCATTTTGTTAGGATCTAACTCTGAATTTATTAAAGCATTGGTAATTGCTTCAGCATATTGGTCAAAGCTTGGACAGGTATCTTTTCCGGGCAAGTAAGCTCCTTTTAAGGTGTTTTTTGAAGCAAAACCTCCACCCATATCTATATATTTAATTTTGTGATTGTATTTTTTATCAACCCTTACAGCTAACTCGGCCAATTTAGAAGCTGCAACTGCATAAGGGTCTGGTGTCATCATATAGGTTCCAATATGCGTGTGCAAACCGACTAAATCCATTTTTTCACTTAGCATTATACGATTTAAAGCATTCCAAGCTTCCCCATTTTCATAGTTAAACCCAAACCTATCCCATAACGGATAAACACCTGTATCCATATTAACACGTATTGCTACTTTGGGTCGTTTTTTTGAAGTATCTGCAATACTTAATAACTCATATAGTTCATCAAAATGATCTAAGTGAATAAAAGCCCCATTTTCAACAGCTTTAATTAAATCATCCTTAGATTTATCTGGCCCGTTAAAGAGTATTTTATTACCTGGAATTCCATTTGCTATTGCTTTATCGTATTCAAAACCTGATACAACTTCTGCCCAAGCACCTTCTGAATGAAATATTTGACAAACAGCATCTAGGTAGTTTGTTTTATAAGACCAAGCAAATTGAACATTAGGATAGCGAGTGCTAAAAGCTCTTTTGGCTTCATTATATGTTTTTCGGATAGTTTTTTCAGAAATAACAAAAGCTGGAGAACCATATTTGGCAATAATATCTGTAATGGCAACACCCTCAATTTTAGAAATTATAGGCATTTTGGGTCGCATACCAAATTTATCGGTTACACCTGCATTTATTTTTGTAATAATTGGTCGTTCGTATCTTTTTTTCGTGGTCATCTCTTTATTACTTAATTTTTTATATTATAATTCTCCAATCATTGATAATTTTTCAAACACAGATATATCAGCAATAATATCTTGTGAATATCGCACAAACATTTTCCCTACATCATACGATTTAAAAGGCTCTACATTTTCGCCAAGTGCCAATTTAACAAGTGCTTCTGGTAAATTTTGCCCAGCACCTACGGCAAGATAAACCCAAGCAGGAATTCTTGGATTTATCTCAATGATATAATACTTATTTTCTTGGGTTTTGATAAATTCCAATTCCATACCACCTTTCCACTTTGTTTTTTTGATTAGGTCTTTTGTAATCTTCATTAGATTTTTATCCCCTAAGGTAATTCCTCCCCAAGCTTTTCCTTTGTCTGTTATATACTGTTTACGCATAGGTACTGATCCTATGGTGTTTCCTTTACCGTCTCCTAAGGCTATAACATTTACCTCAGTACCTTTAATAAATTCTTGAATAATTACTGGAACACCCCATTTTGAACTTATTTTATTAAAAAATTCGATTACTTGTTCAGGTGTATAAGCCAAATAAGCATCATAAAATTTTCCTTTAACTAATACAGGGTAATTAAACTCGTACTGTAAGTTTTTAATATCTGACAGGTTGGTTATTGTTTTACTAAAAGGAATGTCAAAGCCGTATTTTTTGCCAAACTCTGGAAGTTCTGATTTATGCCTTTCTTCAAATTGTTTAATAGTTGGTAAAAATGTTTTAATACCCATATCCTTTAAGACGTGTTCGGACTTCATAAAGGTGAATAATTCAGCATCAAAATTTGGAATAATAACATCTATGTTTTCTTTTGAATGGATGTACTCAATACGTTCCATAAAAACATCAGAACCAGCTGAAGGATAGGGTATTTGATAAATTTTATCAGCTACATTTTCCATATATATACCAGGTTCTAAGTTCTCATACACCAATCCTATAATGCGTACATCAAAACTTTTTGCTTCACGTAATCCTCTAATTACAGGAACTCCTGCCCCAGGGTTATCTGTATTGTTAAGGCTTGTAACTGCTATGGTATATTTTGGTTTCATAAGATTTATTCTTCAACTAAATTTAAACCTTGTAACATCATTAAAAATTCGCTAAAGTTATTTTCAAAAGTGGTTACCTCTACCTCAAAATTTTCAATAAAAAAATGTTTAATTTCAGATCCTGTTTTTCCTTCAGAAAGCATATTTAATATTTGTTTTCCTGTTTCGTTTAAAGTGAATGAATCACCGCTATTAGGGTCAAATACAAACCCTGTTTCACTTACAGCTATGTTATTTCGTATTTTCATAATTATTATTTTTAAGAATTAATATTATGTACAATTTGTAGCACTAATTAGTATAACACAAAGATAAAAACGACACATAAAAGAAGTATTACACTTTTTTGCAAAAGAGTTATACTATTTGCAAAAATGAAAAATACTAAAAAGTGAGGCCACTCCGAAAACAGACAATTTTTACAAAAAGAGTTGTTTTGGATAAAATTTTCATTTTTCGAGATTCGGCAATGCCTTGCTCTGCCATAGCGGCTACACGAAGGTGATGCCTGAGTATTAGCTAATTGAAAGATGGGAATATTGCCATCCCGAGCTTTCAGCGATTGGTTTTGAGTGTTTTTCGGAGTGGACTCAAAAAGTACTGTTTTTAAACTGGCTTACTGTTATGCCAGTTTCTTTTTTAAATTGAGTAGAAAGGTATTGCACACTGCTATAGTCCATCATATAGGCAATTTCACTTAATGAAAATTCACCTTCAATAATTAATTGTTTGATTTTTTTAATTTTTTGTTGAATAATGTATTTTTCTAATGTAATAGACTCATAATCTGAAAACAGTTTAGATATAAATCGATAATTGTAGCCTGTTTTTTCAACAATATATTCAGATTTTTTCACAATAGAATCTACATTATTCATTTCAAATATAAGCTCGTAAACAGCTTTTTTAGCTTCTTCTATTATTTTTTCTTCTCGTGAGTTTATTATGGATACGCCAGAAAGGGCTAAGATTTCAATTATTTTCTTTTTGCTTATTGTGTTCTTATCATACTGTATTTCCACAAAAAAGGTGTTTAAACTTAGTATTTTTACACCTATACTTTCAAGGTCTAATTTAATAGCCCTAACACAACATTTACTTTGCAAGTTTTTTAAGTGTATTTTTTGTGTGGTTAGATTACCCATTATTTTTATGCTTTGTTGAACCAAACACCTACGGTAAAGGATAGCCAACACCTATAAAATTAGTGAATTTAGTTTTTGAATTATAGCTATACAATCAAAAATTGGGCAATAAATAAGCCGTTTAAAAAATGGATATAGCAATGGCATAATACTAAAACCACCTAAGGAGACAAGAAGCTAAGTTTGATTAATACCTAATAACCAAAATACTCAGTAAAATCAATGCGAGTGTGGGTTATCAAAAAAACATTGCAAAAAATCCACTTTCATCTCCGTGTAATGTTTTAGTAAAAATGGGTTTCTGCCATTTTTCTCCTTAACTGCAGCAATTATATTTATTGCCTCCAAACTTCTGAGGTTATAAATTAGAATCTCGTTAACTCTCGTTTGATTCCTCTTTTGGATTATAAAGTATAACAACCTGTAAAACAAGGGCTAAAAAAATTAACACGTATATTTCTATTTTTGAGAAAAGTTTTGTGGTATCCAGCGCATCCTTAGCATAAAATTTTTGGTTCTTTCCTTCTTTAACCTGTATCGCAGATAATTCACTAATATTGGTATTGATAGCCGAAAAAATATCAGCACAATCTGAGCTATAAAGCGTATCTTTTAATTGGATGTTTGATTCTAAATGGATCAATTTCGCATGATTTCTATTGAGATCATCCAAGATAATTTTCTCTTTTCGTGTTGCTCCAGTTCTGTCAAACATTTGAAGTAATTCACTAATTTTAGCATTCACTGCATCATTTTTAGATTGTAAGTAGGTACTATCATTTAATGCATAGGCCAATTCTTTTTCATGAAACTGGATACTGACACCAAGAAGAAGTTCTTTGGCTAAGAGCCTTTCGTTGTAAATATTCTCAACTGCTTTTTCTACCCTTTGAAAGTTGTCTTTGTCTATTAGATTGGTCGCCAAAATAATTAGAAAAACACAGGATATGGCTAAAAACCATTTTAACTTTTTAAATACATTCATAGTTCATTTTTTTGAGTGAAACACAACGCCCTACAATTAATTTCAGTAGAGACATTTAAAAGTACGAAATTTTCGTAACCTCTGGAGGCAAACTCTTGATTTGACACAAATCAAAGATTTGATGAGATTAACTACAAGAAATAAACTTAGTTTTAAAGCGATGCAACCCTATTGAGTTTACCCTAATGGCTAAAAATAAGTATCTTATTGGAAACAAAAAAGGGTAAAACCAATGGCTTTACCCTCTAATACATCCTTTTAATAGCTATTTTTTATCCGATCCTTTTTTCTTTGGAGAACCTTTAGCGATGGAGTCTCTCATATCGGTATCAGCCTCTATGTTTTTCATTTTGTAATAATCCATAATTCCTAAATTACCAGATCTAAATGATTCGGCCATTGCCAAGGGCACTTCTGCCTCAGCTTTAATTACTTCAGCCTGTGCTTTTTGGGCTTCAGCCTTCATTTCTTGCTCGTAAGCAACCGCCATAGCTCTACGCTCTTCTGCTTTGGCTTCGGCTACTTTTAAATCGGCCATAGCTTGGTCGGTTTGTAGCTGTGCACCAATGTTTACGCCTACATCTACATCGGCAATATCAATAGATAAGATGGTAAAGGCCGTGCCAGCATCTAGCCCACGTGACAGCACCAGTTTAGAAATCTTATCAGGGTCTTGCAGTACTTCTTTATGCGATTGAGCAGAACCAATAGAAGTTACAATGCCTTCACCAACCCTAGCTAAAATGGTGTCTTCGCCTGCACCACCTACTAATTGCGCAATATTGGCTCTTACAGTAACTCTGGCTACTGCAATTAACTGAATACCATCTGCGGCAACAGCAGCCACTTTGGGTGTTGTAATTACCTTAGGGTTAACCGACATTTGAACTGCTTCAAATACTTCTCTACCGGCTAAATCAATGGCCGTAGCCTGCTTAAAATCAAGTGCTATATTTGCCTTATCGGCAGATATTAATGCTTTAATAACTAATGGCACATGACCACCTGCCAAATAATGCGTTTCCAATTCTGAAGTTGTAACATTTAACCCTGCCTTGGTAGCTGTAATCATTTGATTTACAATTACACTTGGTGGCACTTTACGAATACGCATAAATACGAGTTCGAAAAGCCCTACACGAACCCCTGAAAAGATGGCCGTAATCCATAAATTGATTGGAATGAAATATAGAAAGATTACCAAAAAGACAATCGCTCCAAATATCATTACTAATAACCCTACTCCTGATGTTCCCACGTTTAATTATTTAATTGTTCAACATATATTACTCTTCCTTCAATATGAGTTACTTTCACTTTAGAGCCACTTTCAACAAGCTCTCCTAAAGTAGTAACTTCCATTTTATCGTTACCAAATTCCGCATTGCCAATAGGGCGTAATGCCGAAAGTGCCACACCTTCTTCCCCTGGTTTAATGGCAATGGGTAAATGTTCATTCACCTTGCTATCCATCGTATCACTTAATGCAAATTTTTTCCACACGCCCGATTTTAAGCTAATAATAATGGCCGCTGTAGAAATAATAACTGTAGCCGCTGTAATACCCCAACCTATAGGTGTGCCAAAGGTTGAAAAACCATATAGAATACCAGCAATAATACAAATTAGCCCTAATATTCCTACAATAGTAGTGCCTGGTACAAATATTATTTCTACAATAATAAGCCCTATGCCTATTGCCAAAATTAATACTAAGATTGCCCATGCCATCATTCTACAATAATACTTAAAAACTTGGTGTTCAGTAGTAAAATATGGCTAAAATACAGTTCTTTTTTTAGGCGCAATTTACACACAAGGCTGGGCTGGGCAAAAGCAGCATTCCCTTTTCTGGTATTTAATGCGCTACACCTTCTGCAAGTGCCAAAATTATTTTTATATGTTCGGGCATAATGGCTTCGTGAGATTTTTTAACTATACGCATAGTTTGTTATGTTAGTGTTTTCTGCACTGCTCAATGGTTTCAGAAATAACAAATGACAATATTTAAATAGTGACGGGTGCATAACATTTTGTCGTTTTAGTTTAAACCATTTTGTGCAAGCCCCCTAACCTATTATTAAAAAGAAAAGCAAAATAGAAATCGTCATTCCTCCCGAGTACTCGGGAGGAATGACGTAAGTGGTTGTTTTTTTCTTACCTACTCCTAAAATAACAGTATAAATAATTAGCGACAAAATGTTATACACCCATAATGACGCTGGTCTTGAGATTTAGTTATACCTAGATTGAGGGGTTAAGGATTTTAGTGAGGAAACAAATTCCAAATATCATTACCAAACACAAACACCATTAAGGCGAGCAACATTGCCATTCCTACTTTTTGTGCGTTTTCTAAGAATCTGTCCGAAGGCTTTCTACCCGAAATAATTTCGTACATCAAAAATACTACATGACCGCCATCTAAGGCAGGTATTGGCAATAAATTCATAAAAGCTAGCACCATGGAAAGCATTCCTGTTAAGTTCCAGAAACGATGCCAATCCCAAGTACCGCCAAAAATACGGGCAATACCAATGGGGCCTGACAGGGCTTTCCGAGGATCAATATCGCCTGAAAATACCTTGCCCAAGCCTTTAACATTTAACCACACCGCTGCAAAAGCCTGCCCACTGCCAATTCTGGCGGCATCAACGATACCATATTGCTCTGTTTTAAGTTTTAATAAAGGAATGGCCTGAAAACCAACCGTAGCTGAACTGTCTAAATCAACAGTTAAGTTTAAATTTTCTTCTCCTCTAAGAATAGACAACTCCACACTTGATCCTGCGTGTTTATGCTTTTGTTCTTCAAACTGATCAAAATAATCCACAGCAACACCACCAACTGCAATAATTTTATCGCCAGGTTCTAAGCCAACTTTATCGGCAGCACTGCTAGGGCTAATGGCGCCTACTTCAAATGGAAAACGTGGCTCCATAAATTGGCCGGCCTTGGCTCTATCCGATAAATTTTCGATTAAATTAGCTGGAATATCTATCTTTAATTGCTCATCTCCTCGCTGTACGGTGTAATAAGAGTTATCACCCAACAAAGCATCAGAGCCCATTAAATCACTAAATCGGTCGTAATCTTTCCCATTAATATTCACAATCACATCACCTGATTTTAACCCCATTTCTTGGGCTATTTCGTGTGCTACAATGCCATATTTATTTACTTCTTCTTTCGGAAAATACTGCTCACCATAAGCAAATACCAAAGCAGTAAAAATAAGTACGCCTACAATTACATTTACAATAATACCTCCAAGCATTACAATTAAGCGTTGCCAAGCAGGTTTTGTCCTAAATTCATAGTCTTTTGGCTCCTCATTCATTGCCTCCATATCCATCGATTCATCAATCATACCAGATATTTTAACAAAACCCCCAAGCGGAATAGCCCCAAAGGTATATTCCGTTTCGCCATATTTAACGCCAAATATTTTGGGAGGAAACCCAATCGAGAATTGCTCTACGCGCATTCCAAAAAATTTAGCAGCAAACATATGTCCTGCCTCGTGCACTCCTACTAAAATTGATAAGCTCAAAATAATTTGAGCTGCCATTATTAAACCTTCCATTCACTAATTAATTCTGTTGCTATTCGTCTTGTTTCTGTATCTGTTTCTACCAGATTATTATAATTAGGAGATGCTATAAACGGTATTTTTGCTAAGCAAGTTTCCACCACATCCGACATCTCCAAAAATTTTACTTTATCGTGTAAAAAGGCATCTACTGCCACCTCATTTGCTGCATTTAGCACACAAGGCATATTGCCGCCCTTATCCATTGCCTCGTAGGCTAGTCCTAAATTGCGAAATGATTTTAAGTCAGGTTGCTCAAAGGTAAGCGATGGGTAATTCAAAAAATTAAATCGAGGAAATTTTGATGGCAACCGGTTTGGATAACCCAACGCATATTGAATGGGCAGTTTCATATCAGGCAAACCCATTTGCGCTTTCATAGAGCCATCTTCAAACTGCACAATCGAGTGAATAATCGATTGTGGATGCACAATCACCTCAATTTTATCTCTATTTAAGTTAAATAACCATTTGGCTTCAATCACTTCCAGCCCTTTATTCATTAAAGAAGCCGAATCAATGGTGATTTTAGCCCCCATATCCCAATTAGGATGTTTAAGCGCTTGTGCTTTGGTTACCGTTTTAAGATATTCAATATCTTTACCTCTAAAAGGCCCACCCGAAGCCGTTAAAATAATCTTCTCGATTGGGTTATGAAACTCACCCACCAAACATTGAAAAATGGCCGAATGCTCCGAATCTACCGGATATAAATTCACGCCTTTTTCCTTGGCAAGGTTTGTTACCAATTGGCCTGCCACCACCAAGGTTTCTTTATTTGCCAAGGCAATTGATTTGCCTGCTTCAATGGCTTTTAAAGTAGGCTGCAAGCCAGCATAGCCCACCAAAGCCGTTAACACCAAGTCGATAGAGTCCATTTCAACTACCGAAGCCAAGGCGTTTTCGCCTGCATACACTTTTATATCCAATGGGTTTAGTGCGGCTTGGACTTGCGCATATTTAGCCTCATTGCCAATAACCACCACATTGGGTCTAAAATGTTTAGCTTGGGTAATTAGTAAGTCCGCATTATTGCCTGCCGTTAGTACTTCTACCACAAAATGAGATTGATTTGCCTCAATCACTTCGAGTGCCTGTGTACCAATAGAGCCTGTGGCTCCTAATATCGCAATATGCTTGCGATCTTTATAATCTGCGGATTCCAATAAGTTATTTTCTGTAAGCGATTAACTCATCTGCTAATTTTCGATCGTTGGATAGGCGAGGTACTTTATTTTGCCCTCCTAATTTACCAATCGATTTCATATAGTTTCTAAACGAGTCGTTTTTAAGTGGTATAATTTCCAATTCTGATAACACATTACCCGATACGAGATCAAAATAATAGGTATTCAGTTTTTGCAGCTGCAAATCTAACTGATTTTGAAAGGATGCCAAATCATTGGGCGGATGTCTGAACTCAACAAACCATTCGTGCCGTGGGATTCCCTTTTCAGGAGCTACATTAGGTCCCACCGTAAACTCCACAATCTCTACTTCAGGAAACCTATTGATAGTTTCTTGCATCGCATTTTCTACTTCTTCTCCAATAACGTGCTCGCCAAAGGCCGAAATAAAATGGGTAATCCTGCCTGTAACTAATAAACGATGAGGGTGGGTTGATACAAATTTTACCGTATCGCCAATGCTATATCCCCAAAGACCAGCGTTACTATTAATGATAACCGCATAATTCACTCCCACTTTAACTTCCTCAATGCTAAGTCTGGTTGGACTCTCATTATAATACTCATCGGCAGGTATAAACTCATAAAAAACACCACTGTTGGTAAGCAAAAGTAGCCCTTCAGCCTCTTGACTATCTTGATACGCAATAAATCCTTCCGAAGCTGGGTAGGTTTCAATGGATGGAATTTCCTTGCCAATGGATTCGAAAAGTTTTTTACGGTACGGCTGAAAATTTACCCCACCATATACAAACATATTAAAGTTAGGAAACACATCCTTAATAGGGCGCCCTGTGCGCTCAATAATTCGATCGAAATACATTTGCACCCAAGGCGGAATGCCCGAAATCAGGCTCATATCCTTATCGATGGTTTCATCAATTATGTGTTCCAGCTTTTCCTCCCAATCATCAATGCAATTGGTTTGGTAGCTGGGCATTTGGTTGGTTTTTAAATAACCCGGCACGTGGTGGTTTACAATACCCGATAATCGCCCCGTATGAATGTCAGCCGTTTTACCCAATACCGGACTGCCCGATAAAAAAATCAATTTTCCATCCAAAAACTTACCGTCTCCCGACTCGTGCACATAATTTAGCAAGGCATCGCGTGCACTATTAATATGGTTTGGGATGGAATCTTTAGTAATAGGAATGTACTTTACACCCGATGTAGTGCCCGATGTTTTAGCAAAATAAGCGGGTTTACCGGGCCACAGCACATCGCTTTCCCCTTTCAATATTTTATCAACATACCCCTTTAAACCTTCGTAATCGTTGATGGGCACGGCTTGTTTAAATTCGGCATAAGAATTAACTCCAGCCAGTTTATGATCTTTACCAAAAATAGTTTGCTGCCCTTTTTGAATTAAATTATCTAAAATTTGTTGCTGAAATTTGCTGGGGTCTAACGCCCATTTTTGTTGCTGCCCAATAACGTATTTTGCAAAAGGTTTACTAAGCACTGATCTAAATCCCATGGCACAAAGTTAAGGGCATCTCTATTAATTGCTTGTGTCCTCTGGCTTTTTATGAGGTTTGTGATCAAGCCGTGGTTTCAAAGGCAGGCTAGGCTGGTGCCTGACTAGAAAGCACAACGAAAAGCACGATCCTCATAAAAAGCCCCTTTGGGTTAGATTAAAGCACTTACCCCCCTTGTTGGTGTTGTTTCACCAACAAGCACTCCAAATAACATTGATTGTTTTGAAAGAAATGACTAATTTACCACTATGGAATCTCAGCCAGTTTATTTTTTTACAGCTACAATTTTGAAATGGTTGCACCTATTGGAAAGTGATAAGTACAAAAATATCATCATAGACAGCATGAGTTACCTAGTTTCTAAAAATAAGTGTAGAGTTTTTGGTTTTGTTATTATGCCAAATCATTTGCATATGCTATGGCAAATGTGTGGTAGCCATAAAAAAGAAAACGTGCAACGAGATTTTTTGAAATTTACGGGTCAAATGATGCTAATGGATTTAAAAGCTAACGACCCCAAAGCCTGTGAGCCATTTTTTGTAAATTTAAGAGATAGAAAATATCAATTATGGAAAAGAAAATCATTGTCTGTTGAAATGTTTGGTAGAGAAGTGATGGAACAAAAATTAGACTATATCCATAACAATCCAGTACAAGGAAAATGGATGTTGGTAAATAATTTGATTGATTATAAATATTCTTCAGTTAGATTTTATGAACAGGATAATACAACTGACTTTCATTTCTTATCTCATTATATGGAATATTATGAAAGTTGAATTGAGGGTTGTTGGTGAAAACACCAACAACGGGTAGGCTTTTTATGAGGTTTGTGATCAAGCCGTGGTTTCAAAGGCAGGCTAGGCTGGTGCCTGACTAGAAAGCACAACGAAAAGCACGATCCTCATAAAAAGCCCCTTTGGGTTAGATTAAAGCACTTACCCCCCCTTGTTGGTGTTGTTTCACCAACAAGCACTCCAAAATAGAAAACAATAACGACAAAATGGCAATAATTCCATTGGTATAAATTTTGTTAGATTTAATGCACGATTACACATCAATTTTGGCAAACATCCGTTGTAGTGTAGGTTAACTCAAATTAAATACCAATGAAAAAATACATATCTATTATTTTGGTGAGTACTGCTGCTGGTTTTTTTGGCTCCTATTTATTTCAACAAGTAAACAAACCATTAAGCAAGCCGGAATTTACGGTTATATCTGATAGCAGCTCAACACCAAAAGCACAAATAATTAGCAATACCAACCCGTTATCAGAGCTTATTTCTAGTGATAATGATTTTGTTAATGCCTCCAAAACCAGTACGCAAAGTGTAGTTTACATTAAAAATATAAGTGAGCAAACCTACCGAATGTCGTTTATGGATATGTTTTTTTACGATGGAGACCGCACCACCCAACGGGTAAGCAGTGGGTCAGGTGTAATTTTTACAAGCGATGGTTATATCATTTCTAACAACCACGTGGTGGCCGAAGCAGACAGATTGGAAGTTATTATTGGCAAGGACACATACGAAGCTAAACTAGTTGGCACCGACCCTTCAACTGATTTATCAGTACTTAAGATTGAAGCTAAAAATTTAAGAGCCATTCCTATTGGCAGTTCGCACGATTTACAGGTAGGTGAGGGAGTTATTGCCGTAGGCAACCCTTTTAACCTTACTTCTACCGTTACCAGTGGTATTGTGAGTGCAAAAGCAAGGGCACTAAATATTGTACAAGATAAATTCCCCATTGAATCGTTTATCCAAACCGATGCCGCCATTAACCCTGGCAATAGTGGGGGTGCTTTGGTTAACCGAAAAGGTGAATTGGTAGGCATTAATACCGCTATCCTTTCACGAACTGGGTCGTATGCAGGCTATGGTTTTGCTGTGCCTGTGGATATTGTTAAAAAAGTAGTGGATGACCTTATTAAATATGGCGAAGTACAAAAAGCCATTATTGGAGCTGATGTGGCAGACTTAAGCCAAGACGTATCTAATCGGTTAGATTTAAAGTTAGAAAATTACGATGGCGTTCTTGTTACTTCTGTAATTAAAGGGTTTGCGGCTGAAGAAGTAGGCCTTAAAAATGAAGATATAATTATATCCTTAGATGGCACTACAGTAAATAGCAAGGCCGAATTTGATGAATTAATGAGTTATCGTTCACCTGGAGACCGAATTACCATTAAATGGAAAAGAGGAAATAAAAATTTTGAAAAAGGAGTAACACTCACCAATCGAGAAGGAACCACAAAAATTTTAAAACGTGAACTGTTCACTTCTGAGTATTTAGGAGCAGATTTGGAGATTATTTCCAAGGTAGAGCAAGATATGTTTAATATTAATAATGGTGTTAAAATAACCAAACTATATAATCAAGGTCTTTTGGCAAGGTTAGGTTTAGAAAACGGCTTAATCATTACCTATATAAACGATTATAAGATTGATACACCTCAAAAATTGGCAAATATTTTATCCAAATTAAGAGGTAAAATTAGAATTGAAGGAGTTAGTAAATCAGGCACAAAGGGGTATTATACTTTTTATCTGAGGTAGATTACCAGCTAAACCCAAGACCCAACGAAATGGAAGGAAACGGAGGCTCCACTCCTCCAAAAGCCCTTCTAAATTCAGCACTAAGCTCTGTAATCAGCACTAATCCTATTTGGTAATGAAATCCGAATGAGCTTTTACTGTTTCGAAAGGATTTTCGAGAACCATATTCAACAGCCCACCCAACAATCTTCCCAAAACCTCCATCTTTATAGCTAATATTTATAAACCCTCCATCTTTTGTCGGTCGCCAGTGAATTTTAACTCCTGCAGTGAATCCCCTATAACCAACCCCAGCATGAATACCAATATTATCGGAAGCCCTAAACTCATAATCGATACCAATAAGAGAAAAGCCTCCTATTTGATATCCAACAGCAACCACATTTCTGGAGCCTAACACCGTACTCTCATCGTCTTCTAATATTACCTTTTCTTTTTTATATATCGATGGTTCATCAGGCACCAAAGCAAAGTCATAGATAAACTCTTTAATTGTTGTAATTATTAATTGTCCATAATCATCGCTATAAAAATTGCCTGTAAATGTTTTCTCTAGTTTATTCGAGTACAATATTGTATCTTCCAAATTAATTTGTGCATGAAAGGTTACTGTAACACTACTGTTAGACGGTTTTGTTTTTTCTGTCACGACAACTTCCTCAATCAACAATTGCAACCCAATTTGTTCTTCTTCTTGAGGGAAAGATCTTGCAATTAGAGACTCTAATTCTCGTTTGGTTCCTAATTCAAACTTCAATGTTGAAACCTTTGTTTTGCTATCAAGTTTCGAAAACCCAATAATATCTGTATTGGTATTATCTTGAATTTGACTAAAGAAGAAGTTTCGGGTTTCAAAGTCATTTATCCCATAATCAGCTAAGCTAATTTTGATATGTTCTTGTGCTACCATCTGCAAACTGCAAAAGAGAACTATTAGTGTTGTAAAAATTTTCATTTGGTAAATAATTAGCATACTAATATCCATCAATTATATTCCATCTACTAAGATTATTAGCTATTTTAGAAGCATAATTATTTTTTATGGAACATTCAGGAAAACATTTTATCGCTATTATTGGGGGATCTGTGGCAGGTTCCGAAGCGGCTTTTATCTTAGCCGAAAAAGGGTTTAGGGTTGTGGTATTCGATCAAAAAAACTTGCCATACGGCAAAATTGAAGATGGTTTGCCCAAATGGCATATAGGTTTGCGCGATAAAGAAGAGCAGAAGATAGATGAGCGGCTAAGCCACCCCAACATACGATTTGTACCAGGCGTTCGATTAGGTCGAGATGTAACTTTAGACCAATTAGCCAAAGAATGGAGTTTTTCTGCCGTAATTATTGCCATTGGGGCTTGGCTCGACCGCAAACTGCCAATTGAAGGTATTGATGCGTTAAGAAACAAAGGCTTAATTTACCAAAACGACTTATTGTTTTGGTATAATCACCGCCACGAGCCTGATTATAAAGGTCTAAATTACAGCTTGCCCGATGGCACGTGTGTTATTGGAGGCGGCTTGGCTTCCATTGATGTGGTAAAAATGGTGATGATTGAAATTGCCCAAAAAGCCCTCAAAAAACAAAAAGGGGTTGAGATAGATTTGTTCACTTTTGAGAAAAAAGGAGTAGCTAAAATACTGGAAGAAAATAAAACTTCTTTAGATGAATTAGGGCTTAAAGGCTGCACACTATTTTATCGAAAAAGAGTGCAAGATATGCCTTTATACCCACGTAAAGGCGACTCGCCTGCCGATATTGAAAAAGCACAACGGGTAACTCAAAAACTGTTATTAAACTACCAAAGCAAGTATTTATTCCGTTTTGAAGGCTCTTGTGCACCCAAAGGGGTTAGCGAAAAAAATGGAAAATTAGTAGGAATAACTTTTGAAAGAGTTCCAGGAAAAGGCGACAACTCTCCTCCTGAAATCTGCAAATTTGATACAGAACTCGTTATTTCATCCATTGGCAGTTTACCCGAAGCCCTCCCGAGCATCCCTTACAAAGGAGATTATCTAAAAACCTATGGTGAATTTGGCCATAAAATAGAAGGGTTCGATAATGTGTTTGCCATTGGCAATGTAGTTACAGGCAAGGGTAATATCATAGATTCTAAAAAGCACGGAAGAGAAATTACGGGTAAAATTATTGAAGGTCATTTTGCTGATATTAAGCTTCACGATCCAATGGAAGAAAATTACCGCAACTATTTTCGTAAAATTGAAGCAGGTGTTGAAACAAGTTTAGGTGCTGTAGTTACCGAGCTAGACCAATGCAAAATACACCCTGACGAGGATATTCAGCGGATTTTAACAATAACCAAGGAACTGCAAGAAAAAGTTGGTTTTGATGGTGACTACCAAAAATGGGTTAATAGTTGGCGACCTGAAAGGTTGGAAAGGATGCTTGCCAAAACATAGAGTTGCAATCTCAATTAACAAGATAGGGATAATAAACTAAAGGACCCCTCTATTTTCTATACAAGCAAGTTCTAGTTATAGTGTAGCTATTTTCTTTATGCAGCAATATGCCTATAGCACTATTTGTAAAAGCTGTGCGAATGGTTTTATTGGTGTAAAGCTCTTTTTTAACTAATTGAGTGTCTTCCAAGTAATACATATAGTTTTCGTAAAAATTAACTTTAGAGGTTTGAGCTTCCACTTTTCTTAAAAAATTACCAAGGTTATCAAATACATAAATACCCGAATTTTTATCTACTAAAAACACCTGATTTTGAAACTCTTTTATATAAACAAAATCATTATCGGCATTTTCTATAATGGTGGTTAATAGTGTTTCGGATTCTATTCTTTTTAATATAGTATTATACTTAATAAGTCTAAACCCACTTGCTTCCATCACCCAAATGTTATTATCCTGGCTTTGTGTAGCTATGTCAATATAATCCAGCGGTATATCTGATAAGTTGGTGCGTGTAGGGCTCGAAAGAAAACGATTGGTAAGTACATACTCCTGAAAAAAATCATAGAAGGCAAAAATATAGAGGCCATTGCCTGCATCTAATAATTTGGTGTCGCCTACTTTAAGCGGAGAGTAGGTATAAAGAGAGTCTAACGTGGGCGATAGTTTTGTAATAGTCCCTCCTTTAAAGGAAAGGTAAATATTGCCGGACGTATCATTGGAATAGTCGATAATGGTGTTATTAAAGCAAATAGAATCCTTTGGGTTAGGATTTTGTGCAACCAAAATAGAGGGAAGCAAAGAACTTATAAGAAAGAATAATTTAGTTCTCAAAATCAATTAGTTCTAAATTTCCATCTTTAATAAGTGCATACCTTGAGTGATTAACCCATTCGCCTAAATTTATATACCTGCTATTTGTTGCTACTGCCATATCTAAATGCAAATGGCGATGCCCAAAAATGTAATAATCGAAATGTTTTTGCTCTTCAATTTGCTTACAATATTGAAATAGAAACTCTTTTTCTTGAAAGGATTCGCCTTCAAAATCAGCATTATTAATACGGCTGCTTTTAGACCAAAACTGGCCTAATGCCAACGAAAAGTTGGGGTGTAATCTGGAAAATAGCCAACGTGCCACTTTGCTTTTAAACAACTTTTTGAGCAACTTATATTTGCCATCCCCAGGCCCTAGTCCATCGCCATGCCCCACCAGTAATTTGGTAGTGCCAATATGCAGTTCTGCCGGTTCATGATAAACGATGGCTCCCAACTCTTCTGAAAGGTACTCATTCATCCACATATCATGATTGCCAGAAAATATAACTACCTGAATTCCACTGTCGGTTAGTTCGGCAATTTTTCCTTGAAAGCGAGCAAACCCTTTGGGCACTACTTTTTTGTATTCGAACCAAAAATCAAAAATATCGCCTAACAAAAATATGGCAGCAGCATCTGGTTTAATCGAATCGAGCCATCTAATAATTTTAAGCTCCCTTACTCTGCTTTTGCTTAAATTAGGAGTGCCCAAATGAAAATCGGAAGCAAAATAGACGTTTTTACCTTGCAAAGGTTCTATGTGGATTTCGATCATAGCTGAAAATTAGTACAAGAATTGGAAAGCTGTATAAATTGGGCAATGTAATTACAAAAAAACTGTTTGATTAGCGGTTTGAATATGGTGCGTTTGGCACTTCAAAGTTATAAACTTTCAGTTTTTAACTACATTTTTTGTTGGCAGCTGTAGTCTATCGATTATCATTCTATTTCTTCTGACCAGAAGGTCTTTTTATCTATCTTCACTATTTGTTAATAATTGTACCGTCTTGTACCAATAATAAAAACTCGATTTGTCAGGCTGTCGTTTTAAGCGGTTTAAGAAGTTCAAATCCTGATTTTTAATGCTTAATTCTTTTATACCTTGCCCGCTGTAGTATTCAATAGGAGATAAATTCTTGTGTAAAATTTTGGCTGATAAATAAGCTATTCTTGCCGAAGCAGGTATCGCATCATCAATTCTAAAATTACCCACCATTAAGAAACCTGTACCAAAAGCTCTTATCCCTTTTTGAAGTTCTGCAAATTTTGATTTTTCATCAGCCGTACCACTGCCTCTTTTGGCTAAAATTAAGCAGGTATCAATTGTATCTTGGAGTACTAATTGAGGTGTTAGTACTGATTTACCCTTGGATGGTTTTCTGTATTCAATTTCTTGTTTAGCAAAAGAGTCAAAGCTTTTAGCAACAGTTTCAATATTATCTATTTTTTCAAAGAGTTTCTTCAAGTCAAATAACTGTTTACAAATTTCCATTGAAAATGGTTGATTGTCTTTCCCTTTGAAATATGGAATTCCAATTGTGTTGGGAGCAAAAGCAGTAAGTTTGTCACCAGTAATTGCATCAATAGTTGGCATTGTAACCAATGTTTCATCATCAGTTTCAATCCATTTTGTTTGAATAGGTTTTTCAGCCAGTTCGGGATAGATGGAGTTTTCTATTAAAATATCTAGCCGTATCGCCCCAGCGTATTTTCCTTTTGTTGCTGAATTAAAAGTGAAAGAATAATGTGCTTTTGGCACTCCAGATTGATAACTGCGGTGTTCATCTAATTCAAATGAATTAAAATTTGATGATTCTACTACTTTTTGTAAGATGGCTTCTAAGGTTTTTCTGTCTGTATTACAAATGATATCAATATCAATTGAAAATCTATTACCTTCTTCGAGTAGGATTACTAAACTGGTACCACCCTTGAAGATAAAGTCAAGTCCATTGGTTTTTATACGCTCTAGCAAGTGAAGTGCATAAACCATTTTTTCAAGAATAGCTTTATCTATTCGTTTATGCTCTTTTTCTTTTTTGAAAGCATCCAACCATTCTTCAGTAAAGCAATGTTCTTTTATCATTCGATTATATCTTTTACAAGGTGATACATATGGTTGGTCATAAATTGCTTAATATCTTGCTCTTTTTCTCTTCGTTTAGCATAACTTAATAATTTGGTGTAGTTGAGTGTATATTTTTTTAGTGCGTTTTCATACACATACACCAATTCAGCTCCTTGGTAGAAATAGAAAAGCCTATTTTCGGTAAAAAGATCTACCAGTATTTTTTCAAGTAAAGGGGTGTAGAATTTGGTTTTCTTTTCCGTCCGTTTTAAAATAGGTGACCTTGTAATTAGTTTTTTTATGATAACAGGGGTTTGGCTTTCTGAAATATAAAAGTCAATGGTTTTTTTATCAGGATTTAAATAGAAGTCAAACCGAAAAGAGTCTTTGAGCTCAAAATAGAGAGATTCAACGAATTTTTTTTCAATTTCAATAATGATTAATTTTTTGCCTGATTGATGTTGTGAGAATTCATTTATCCAATCAGTGTCCCAAAGGCAATATTTAATTTCTTTAAATCGTTCAGAAATTACTTTGGTAAGTTTTAAAAGGTCTCCAGAAATTTCAGGTATGTACTTTGGTTTGTATGAAATGGTGTAGTAACCTCTTTGTATTGATTTAATAATATTCTTACTCTTAAGGTCATAAATTCTCCATCCAAAAGTTCCCTCTTTCAGGTCAGGTTCAAAATGCTTAAAAAAATCAAACAGCTCTTCTCTTGAAAAAGAATCTCTGTCTTTAAATTCCTCTACGAGTCCATTTTCTATAATTTTCGGCATTTTAAATCTAATTTATGCCAAAGATAGTAAATAATGGCAAATATTTGAAATCAAAAAAACGCCAGTAAATAAATTTACTGGCAAATATTTGAAATTATTATTGGCACTTGTCCCGTCCTGAAAAAGGTTGACTCTTTTTCCCGCTAAAGTATCGAATTGCACTAGCCTTCGCAAATAGCTCAGTAAGCTTATGGATGATAGTGTCTGTTACCTGCCGTTTATATAGTTCTATTATCAAACATTTATTTGTTTTATTTTAAAACATTTTTTAATTTTACACCGTATTAAAGCTAAAATCATACCATGAAAAACAGACTATCACAGGAAAAAATTGGTCAAAGACTGACGGGTCTTCGTAAAAGGCGAGGTTTTTCCCAAGAAGATTTGTCGAAAGCTGTTAAGATTTCAAGGTCTTCTATAACTCAAATTGAGTTAGGTAATAGAAACGTTAATATTATGGAATTACAACGGCTGTCAATCGTACTTAGGTTTTCATTGGATGATTTTGTTTCTGGAGATTTTGGTACGGATCAGGATGTTGAAGATACCGTTTTCAAAGAACCTGAGACAGATAGAATTTCAGTTCCATCAATTAAGGTTGACAAGTTTAAGAATGTTTTGCTATACATACTCGAAAAGTGTGCGGGTAAGCCGAATGTTGGGGAGACAGTACTTTATAAGCTACTATATTTTTCTGATTTTAATTATTACGAGTTATATGAAGATCATTTGACAGGAGCCAATTACAGAAAGCTTCCTTTTGGTCCTGTTCCGCAAAAATTAGATTCTATTCTTCAACAAATGATTACTAACAATCAATTACAAAGAGTAAAAACTGATTATCACGGATACCTACAAACACGTTATTTGCCGTTGGAAAAATCGAATCTAACAGAACTAAGAGCAAGTGAGAAAGAAGTGATTGACAGAGTCATTGAACAATTCAGTGACTGGTCGGCCACAGCAATTAGTAATTTTTCTCATAAGGATATGCCGTGGTTGGCTTCCAAGGAAGGAGAGGATATTGACTATGAACTTGTATTTTATAGAGAAGCTCCGTTTTCTGTCAGAAATTATGGGGAGGAAATAGAAGAGGGTGGAATTTGAGGAGCTAGATGAGTATAAGAAGGATCTAAAGAAACTTCTTAAGAAATACAGGACTCTTAAGGATGATATTGAGACGGCCAAAAGAGTTTTAAATATTAAACCAGAAGCACGTCCACCTTTCAGTTTTCAAATTGATGGACTTGGGCTAGAAACCTGTATAATCAAGGTGAAAAAAATTGCTTGTAAATCTCTAAAGGGCAAAGGAGTGAATACTGGATTAAGGCTTATTTATGCCCATTTTGAACAATCGGCAGAAATTGTTCTTATAGAGCTATATCACAAGAATGATAAGGAAAATGAAGATAGAGATAGAATAAAGAGAAACTTTAAATAATAGGATTATGTCAAAAAATAAAAATCAGTTTGTAGTTCCAACAGAAAATGGTTGGGGCGTCCGGGGACAAGGTAATAGTAAATTAACTGTTAAGACTAGCACAAAAGTAGAAGCCTTGAAGTTAGGAACGCAGATAGCTAAGAATCAAAAATCTGAATTAACGATTCTAAAGCGGGATGGAAAAATTCAGAACAAAAACAGTTTTGGGAACGATCCATTTCCACCAAGAGATAAAAAGCACTGAAATGATAGATATTAGTAAAGAAAGGGTTTCAATAAATTGTCCAGATTGTAAAAGATCGATCAAAGTGACGATTGGGCAAGTTTCAAAACAGGCATCTGTTCGTTGCAATTGTGGGCAAAGTATTCAATTGGTGGACGACAAGGGTTCCAATAAAAAGGCCATTAGGGATATTAATAAGTCGTTTGAGGATTTAGAAAGAACCTTCAAGAAATTCGGAAAGTAGATTTGAATCAGGGAATCCAATGGCAGGTAACAAGCAGGTAACTTACCTGTATTATAGCTACCCACTTTAGGCACCTAACTGATTATACAAATGGCCTCAAAACAAGTTATTTATGGTTAACTCTTTTCAGCATCTGCCACTGGAGTATCGGTAGTTGGTTTCGAATCTTTTTCAGTACTGCCATTTAAAGAAGCCTCTTCATTCGTGGCTTTCTCTTCGGCCTCTTTTTTTATTTTAGCTTCTTTTTCTTCCGCCACTTTTTCTCGTTTACCTTCGTCTTCAATAAATGCCTCATACGTTGTTTGCTGATTAAACGGACGTTTACCAATCAGCCTTTCAAGATCTACCTGATATAAAATTTCTTTTTCTAAAAGTTCCTTGGCTAAAATTTCTAATTCTTTCCCTTTATGCTTAAGCAATTCTAGCGTTCTGGCGTAGGCATTTGTAATAATTTTTTTAGCCTCCTCATCTATTATTTGAGCCGTAGCTTCTGAATAAGGCTTATTAAAGTTATATTCCTGTTGTTTAGAACTATAAAAAGACACATTGCCAATTTTATCGTTCATGCCATAAATACTTACGATGTTGTAGGCTACTTGGGTAACTCTTTCCAAATCACTTAGCGCACCGGTAGAAATTTTACCGAAAATTATTTCTTCTGCTGCCCTGCCTCCAAGTGCCATACACATTTCATCAATTAACTGATCGGTTTGGTATAAAAACTGCTCTTTGGGTAAATACTGGGCGTATCCTAAGGCGGCTAATCCTCTAGGTACAATACTCACTTTTACCAAGGGGTCAGCATGTTCTAAAAACCACCCTGCTACCGCATGGCCTGCTTCGTGGTAGGCCACAATTTTCTTTTCTTCGGGCGAAATAATCTTGTTTTTCTTTTCAAGCCCACCGATTACACGGTCAATGGCATCTTGAAAATCAATCATGTAAATCGCTTTCTTATCTTTACGAGCCGCAATAAGCGCAGCCTCGTTGCACACATTGGCAATTTCTGCCCCAGCAAAACCGGGTGTTTGAGCAGCTAGTTTTTTAGAGTCAATTTCATTACTCAATTTTAAAGGTTTTAAATGTACCTTAAAAATCTGATTTCTGCCCACAATATCAGGTTTATCAATGGCTATTTGCCTGTCAAATCGACCTGGTCGTAGCAATGCGTTATCTAACACATCGGGGCGGTTGGTAGCGGCTAAAATAATAACTCCTGAATCGGTTGCAAACCCATCCATTTCTACTAATAATGAGTTAAGTGTATTTTCACGTTCATCATTACCACCGGGCATTTGGCCTTTGCCTCTGGAGCGACCAATGGCATCAATCTCATCAATAAAAACAATACAAGGCGCCTTTTCTTTGGCTTGTTTAAACAAATCTCTTACTCTGGCGGCACCCACACCCACAAACATCTCAACAAAATCTGAGCCCGAAAGCGTAAAGAACGGAACAGCAGCTTCGCCTGCTACTGCCTTGGCTAGCAAGGTTTTACCTGTACCCGGAGGGCCTACAAGCAAAGCTCCTTTGGGTATTTTACCGCCAAGCGTTGTAAATTTTGCCGGGTTTTTTAAAAAATCTACAATCTCTTTTACCTCTTCTTTGGCTTCTTCAAGCCCTGCTACATCGTTAAAAGAAATCTTTACTTTATTATCGGCATCAAATAGAGCCGCTTTTGATTTGCCTATATTAAAAATTTGACCTCCAGGCCCTCCTTGCCCAGTCATTCTACGCATCATAAACCAAAACCCGAATAATATTAAGAGCAAAAATCCCCAATTAAAAATCATTGCCGTAGGGTCTCCACGCTCTTCAATGCCGTAATCAATCTTATTATCTTCTCCCAGCTTGGCATTAAGCTCTTTTACTTTATCATCCCATTTATCGGCCGATAGTACTTTAAATTTATACTGCGGTCCGGTTTCAGCATCACCAATGGTAACTCTGTTTTCAAGCTCCATTTTGTATTTTACATTCGAAAGGGCTTCTTTTTTCAGTTGCACTTCCACAATGTTTTGGTCACGAATAAAAGTAACTTTTTCAACATCGTGGCTCAAGGCCATTTCGGAGAACCTGCGTTCAGAAATTTCCACCAGAGAATTGCTGTTGTTCATCCAAAAAATAGATGAGATTACCAAAACCAAGGTGATAATAACCCATAACTGATAGTTTTGTTTGGGTTGGGGTAATTTAGGAGGGGTTATTCCTTTCTTTTTATTAGTCGCCATTTATGCGTTTATTTTCTTAATTTACAAAATATTGGTGGGTTATTCCACCTCTGTTATCTCGGCATCGGCCCATAAATCTTCGATGCCATAAAAAATTCGCGAGTCATTCGAAAATATATGTGATACAACATCTACGTAGTCGATCAATACCCACGATTTATTGTTATTGCCTTCTTTATGCCAAGGAGATTGTTTACTTATTTTAAATACTTCACTTATTACTGATTCTGAAATTCCTTCCATATGCGTATCAGAGTTGCCCGTACATACTACAAAAAAATCAGCTACGGCATTATTAACCTTTCTTAAATCTAATACTCGAATGTCAGCTGCTTTTTTCTCCTGCATTCCTTTCACAATCAACTGGCTTAATTTATCAGATGAGAATGACACTTCTTTTTTACTCATGTACTAACTTTGGCTTACTCGAATCACTTTTACAAAAATACTAAAAAAGAGTGTATAAAATCCCTGCCAAGCTAGGCTTTAAGTCTAAATTAGTTCATTACCTGCCAAGCTGTCATTCAACTAACGAGATTGCCGCCAATTTGTTGAGAAAAGGCTTTGAAGAGGGAAGTGTGATAATTACCGATAACCAAACTGCCGGATTGGGGCAAAGAGGTAATGTTTGGAAAACAGAGCCCTATAAAAATTTAACCTTTTCATTGATTTTGAAGCCTGATTTTTTGCCAATAACTAAGCAGTTTTTACTAACTCAAGTGATTAGCATTAGCCTTGTGCAAGTTATTCAATCCTATGTTTCTTCGCTTGTAAAAATTAAATGGCCCAACGATATATATGTTGGCAATAAAAAAATAGCAGGTATCCTCATTCAAAATATTGTAAAAGGTAAAGAAATTGAACATTCAATTATTGGTATTGGTTTAAATGTTAATCAAGTAGATTTTGGTTTGATTAATGCTACTTCTTTGTTTAAAATTATACATTCGCACGTTGAGTTGAACCTTATTTTGGGGGAGTTGTTGGAGGTCATATCAAAAAATTATGAGGAGTTAAAAAACAGGAATGAGCAAGTGCTTAATACCGAATACCTCGAGTATTTATTTGGGCTTGATGAAGTAAGAAAGTTTAGAGCCGAAAATGAATTTTCAGGAAAAATTATAGGTACAGACCCTTTGGGGAGGCTGCTGATAGAAACCAGTACTGGGATGCAATGTTTTCAAAATCAGGAAGTTGAATTTATTTTTTAGGGTGGCTACTTCTTGTCTTTTTTATAACTAAAACTCAAGTACGACAGAATACCACCAAAGGCGTTGAGCATTTCTTGTTGAATATCGGTAACAGCCTTACTGTTTATTTTGAGCAGCAAAAATCCATAAATGCCATTTAAGCACACAACAATAGGATTGGTAATGGTGTAGTCTGAGGTTTCTATTTGCTTTTCTATAAAGGGCATAGCCTCAAATGCCAGTTTTTTATACGTTTCATCCTTTTTAAGTAAATTTTCATGAAGTGCTGTCAGCTCCAGCACTAACTGGTTTAACTCATCCAAATGGCCTTTTGTATGAATTTTTTCCTTTTGCATATTTTCAATTAAGGAAGCATACCATAAAATTTGTTCTTTTTTCTCTGAAGCACTCACAGGTATATTGGCAATTAAATAATCAGTAATTTTAGTTAAATCAAACTCAAATGTTCGCACTAAATCTTCAGATTTATACATATGTATAATGTATTCCGAAATATTTTGAGCCTTAAGCTCCTCTGCCTTTATCATTTTTTTTAAGCAAAGGTATTGGTAGATTTTGATAGCTCAAATGATTTCTGGTAACATTCACCCATTAAAGCTACCTTTTTAGCCACTAGGGCACGAAGTCTCCAAGTTTCACAAAAAGTTATGTACTTTAAGTTATTATTTTGTGGTTCTTTGCCCGCTAGGCTAGCGGGTGGTGGCTATATTTTTTTTGGGTGAGTTACGATTTCTGCCCCTAGAATTAATTTTACTCGCATCAATTCGGATTTAAATCCATATTTTTGCACCTCGTTTCGCAAAACGCCTTATATGGATAGAATTAGAAATTTTTGCATCATTGCACATATTGATCACGGTAAAAGCACCTTGGCAGATAGATTATTAGAAACCACGCAAACCGTGGCAGATAGAGATATGAAATCGCAGTTGCTCGACAATATGGATTTGGAGAGAGAGCGGGGAATTACCATTAAGAGCCATGCAATTCAAATGGATTATTTGTACGATAACGAAAAGTACACACTTAATCTAATTGACACCCCTGGCCATGTTGATTTTTCGTATGAAGTATCTCGTTCCATTTCGGCATGCGAAGGCGCTTTATTAATTGTAGATGCTTCGCAAGGCATTGAAGCACAAACTATTTCTAATTTATACCTAGCGTTGGAGCACGACTTGGAAATAATTCCGGTGTTGAATAAAATTGACCTGCCAGGGGCTAACCCAGAAGAAGTTACCGATCAAATAGTTGATTTATTGGGCTGTAGCCGTGAGGATGTTATTCATGCCAGTGGTAAAGAAGGATTAGGAATAACCGATATTTTAGAAGCCATTGTTGAACGTGTTCCAGCACCTAAGGGAGATGTAAATGCACCATTGCAAGCCTTAATTTTCGATTCGGTCTATAATTCCTTTAGAGGGATTGAAGTCTATTTTAGAGTAATGCAGGGTAAAGTAAGGAAGGGCGACAAGGTTAAATTTGTTAATACAGGCAAAGAATATAATGCCGATGAAATTGGCATACTTAAATTAGAGCAAGAAGCTCAGGAAGAAATTTCAACTGGCAATGTAGGGTATTTAATCTCTGGTATTAAAGTGGCTAAAGAGGTTAAAGTGGGCGATACCATTACCCATGTAGATAACCCCTGCAGCGATTCCATTCAAGGGTTTGAAGAGGTAAAACCCATGGTTTTTGCAGGTATTTACCCTGTGGAAACCACCGACTACGAGGAGCTTCGTAACTCGATGGAAAAATTGCAGCTTAATGATGCCTCCTTAGTGTGGGAGCCTGAAACTTCTGTGGCTCTGGGCTTTGGCTTTCGATGTGGTTTCTTAGGTATGTTGCATATGGAAATTGTGCAAGAACGGTTGGAACGTGAATTTGATATGACGGTGATTACCACCGTGCCTTCGGTTCAGTTTCATGCGGTATATGCCGATGGGCGTAAAGTTGATATTAATTCACCAGCCGAAATGCCAGATCCTGGTTCAATCGACTATATGGAAGAGCCTTTTATCTCTGCCCAAATAATTACAAAAGCAGAGTTTGTAGGGCCTGTTATTTCATTGTGTATGAATAAACGTGGCGAAATTAAAAACCAAGTGTATCTTACTTCGGACCGGGTAGAACTCTCGTTTGAATTGCCACTAGGCGAAATAGTTTTCGACTTTTTTGATAAGCTGAAAACCATTTCAAAAGGATATGCCTCACTCGATTATGAACTTATTGGATTTAGGCGCTCAAACGTGATTAAGCTCGATATAATGCTTAATGGCGACCCTGTGGATGCGCTTTCGGCCGTGGTGCATAGAGATAAAGCGTATGAATGGGGCAAACGATTGTGCGAAAAACTGAAAGAGCTAGTGCCTCGACAAATGTTTGAAATAGCTATTCAGGCTTCGATAGGGCAAAAAATTATTGCCAGGGAAACAGTAAAAGCATTGCGTAAAAATGTGCTGGCTAAATGTTATGGGGGTGATATTTCTCGTAAAAGAAAGCTACTCGAAAAGCAGAAAAAAGGTAAAAAGAGAATGCGACAGGTTGGCAATGTTGAAATTCCGCAAGAAGCATTTATGGCGGTTTTACAAATTGACTGATAAAGACGAAGGATATTAGACAAAAGACACAAGATTAACGCCTGTATCTTGTGTCTCTTGTCTAACGTCTTATATCTATAAAAAATAAGGCATGGCAGTAATATTAGACGGAAGAAAAGTATCAAAGGAGATAGAAGAAGAAATAAAAGCTGAGGTATCGGCTTGTACTAAAAATGGGCATCGCCCTCCGCATTTAGTGGCCGTACTGGTGGGCGAAGATGGCGCCAGCGAAACCTATGTTACCGCCAAGATGAAGGCTTGCGATGAAGTGGGCTTTAAATCATCGATGATACGATATGATGCCACCGTTACCGAAGAAATTATTCTTGCAGAAGTTGATCGGTTAAACAAAGAGGAGGGCGTAGATGGCTATATTGTTCAGTTGCCTTTGCCTGCCCATATTTCTGTAGAAAAAATTATTGACCGCATAGATACCACCAAAGATGTGGATGGTTTTACCCCAGCCAATTTTGGCAAAATAGATCAGGAACACCATAGTTTATTGCCTGCAACACCTATGGGCATTATTGAGCTTTTAAAACGCTATGTCATTAAAACCAAAGGAAAACACTGCGTTGTGGTAGGTAAAAGTCATATTGTTGGTATGCCTATGAGCATTCTTTTAGCAGGCCCTGGCGATGCAACCGTAACACTTTGCCATATTCATACCAAAAACCTTGCAGCCCATACTCGCCAAGCTGATATTATTATTGTAGCCGTAGGCAAGCCCGGCCTCATTACAGGCAATATGGTAAAAGAAGGAGCTGTAATAGTGGATGTAGGCACCACCAGAGTGGCTGATAGTTCTAAAAAGAGTGGTTTTGCGCTTAAAGGAGATGTTGACTTTGCTTCGGTTGAGCCTAAGGCTTCACATATTACTCCTGTACCTGGTGGAGTAGGACCCATGACAATTGCCTCTCTTATTATGAATACCATGATTGCCTATAAAAAAAGGATGAATCTTTAAGTGAAGTGATGGAACGTTATAAAGTAATGGAAACCTTTTACTCTATACAAGGGGAAGGCTATCATACAGGCAAATCTGCTTTTTTTATCCGTTTGGCCGGTTGCGATATTGGCTGCTCGTGGTGCGATGTAAAGGAATCATGGGGCGTTGAAAATGCCACAAAAAAATCGGTTGATGAGCTGGTGGCAGAAGCGGTTTTGCACAAAGCAAAAAGGGTTATTATTACAGGAGGTGAGCCTGCCATGTATAATTTAGAAGCTTTAACAAAAGCACTTCAGCAGGTGGGCATTCAAACTCATTTAGAAACTTCGGGGGTTTATAAAATTACGGGTAAGTGGGACTGGGTTTGCATTTCGCCTAAAAAATTTAAGAAACCATTAGACACTGAAATGGTTAAAGCGGATGAGCTTAAAATAGTGGTGGTTAATAAATCTGATTTTAGCTGGGCCAAAGAACAGTCAGCTACTGTAAAGGCAAGTTGTAAACTATTTTTGCAGCCTGAGTGGGATAAATCCACCAAAGTGATGGAGAGTATTAATGAGTATGTGAAAGAATTTCCTATTTGGCGAATATCTTTACAAACTCATAAGTATATGAATATTAGATAATGCGCTATTTATTAATTTTGCTCTTGCCATTACTGTTCACTGGCTTTGCCAGCGCTCAATCCTATACTTCAAAAAACAAAAAAGCAATAAAACTTTATACCGAAGCTCGCACATTGATGGGGGCTCGGGCGTTTGATAAGGCGTTTGATAAACTGCAAGCTGCTCTTGCCAAGGATCCTAATTTTGCCGAAGCCTATTTAAAGTTATCTACCATTTATCGGATTAGATTTCAAGACAGCTTGCAAATGAATTGCTATAAAGAAGTGGTTACCAGATATCCTACTACGACCAGGTTTGCAAGTGCATGGTATTATTTAGGGTTACACGATTTTAATGAAGGGTTGTATGAATCCGCATTAACCAACCTTGGTGAATATCAGCGCCTGACCTCACACAAGGGAAAATATGCAAGCAAAGCCAAATTAATGCGTGAAAATTGCGAGTTTGCAATTACCTACAAAATCAATGATTTTCAGTTTAACCCACGGCCATTGCCGCCCAACGTAAACCAGTTTAAACAGCAGTATTTTCCGGTTTTAACCGCTAACCAGCAAGCGTTAATTTTTGTAAAGCGTGAAGAAAACGAGGAAATTATGTTGAGTACTAAGGATAAACAAGGAAACTGGAGCAATCCTGTTTCCATATCCAGCAATATAAATACAGAATTTAACGAGGGCACTTGCACCATCTCAGCCGATGGCAGAAAATTGGTCTTTACCTCCTGTATGGGGCGAAAAGGTTATGGAAGTTGCGATTTATATGAGAGTACTAAAGTAGGAGATGAATGGAAAGCACCCAAAAATATGGGAAGCAACATTAACTCAACTGCATGGGACTCACAACCAAGCTTAAGTGCAGATGGAAGAACCCTGTACTTTGTCTCCAACAGGCGTGGAGGCTTTGGACGAAGAGATATTTACGTATCTACGCTAACTGAGCAAAACGAGTGGTCGAAACCACAAAATGTTGGCATAGATATCAATACCGCTTTTGATGATATTTCGCCTTTTATACACCCCAACGGACAACGGCTCTATTTTGCCACAGATGGTAGGCTGGGCTTTGGTGGCTACGACATCTATTTTACAGAAAAAGAAGAATTGGGCTGGGCAAAACCCACTAATTTCGGGTATCCTATTAATACCCATAATGATGAGGTCTCTATGTATATTTCATCCGATGGTAACAAAGGTTATTATTCGCATGAAGAAAAAGAAGGAGATAGCTTTACCAGCATTTTATTCGAAATAGATATTCCTCCAACGCTACAAATCGAACATAAAACCACCTATGTATTTGGTTTAGTGGTAGATAAAAGCACTAACACACCATTGGTGGCTGCTATTTCACTCATTGATTTAGAGACAGATAGTGCCATTGAATTGGTTACTTCCGACTCCATTAACGGCAGCTATTTAATTGTGCTTACAGAGGGCAAAGAGTATGGTTTATTTGCGGAGGCTAAAGGGTATCTATACAAGAGTATGAATTTTAACCTTAAACAATCTTTACTTGAACCTGTGGAGGTAAATATAGCCTTAGCTCCTATCAAAATTGGGTCTAAAATGGTGCTTAGCAATGTGTTTTTTGCGTTTAATAGTTACGAGCTTACCGGTACTTCAGAAGCTGAATTATCTAAGATGATATTGCTCTTAAAAGATAGCTCCATCGCTAAAGTTAAAATTGCGGGCTACACCGATAATGTAGGGAGTAATGCTTACAACCTAGAGCTTTCTAAACAGCGCGCAAAATCCGTTTACAATTATTTAATTGCCAATGGTGTAAGCAAATCAAGGTTAAGTTATAAAGGCTATGGAGCTACTAATTTTATATCCGATAATTCTACAGAATCTAACCGTTCTCAAAACCGAAGAATTGAATTTGAGGTGGTGGAGTAGGCTTGTTTTTTGATAACCTCTTATATAAGTAAATCTCAAGACCAGTGTCGTGTCAACTCTCTATTAGCCACCCAAACCTCCTTCTTTAGCCTGCTATGTGTTAAAAAACAGTTTCATAGCGTTGCGACCCCTTGTTGGTGTTGTTTCACCAACAAGAGGACGAGCGTATCCTACCGTAAAAGTACTTGTGCTATCGGGTTATGATAAAGATGCGTATGTACGGCAAGCGATAGAAGCAGGTGACCATGGCTTATATGGTTAAAGATGACCACCCAGATGAAATAGCAAAAGCCATACATACCATTAATTGGCGGAGGCAATTACTACTCGCCTGTGGTGTTTAAAAAGCTGGCTCAAAAAAATAATAGTACCAACCAAAAAGGCATTATGAAACTAAGTCCCAGAGAAATAAAAATACTTGACCTCTTAAGTAAAGGGTGTACTTCTGATGATATTTCAGTAAAAGCTGAAATGAATATTCACACCATTAAAACCTACCGAAAAAATTTAATGATTAAATTTAATGCCCAAAATGTAACACATTTGGTGGCATTAGCCATAGAAAAAGGCTATCTCGATGATTTAACCAGCTCATAGCCTTGCCAAAAGTTTTTTTAACCAGAGAACACAAACCCACTCAAAATATGCCTAAACAAACTTTTATACCCAAAAGGGGTGACCTTTTACCCTTTTGGGTATGCCTACTACCCCCAAAAGAGTTGGTTTACCTACCCTTTTGAGGATGGTTTAGTGTAATTATGCCTTGTAAGTTTGCGACAAATTTTAATGTAACTAACTATTTCTACTTTACTAAGATAAATAAAAGGAATAATATCTGCATTATAATTGGTTAAGTTATTGTTATTCAGTAAATTACGTTCTTAAATAATTTATTGTTAACCACCGATTGAATATAGTGATGACGAAAATTCAATCGGATAAAAAAATAGTTGAAAATTTCTTAACTCCTTGCAAATCCAGAACAACTGACCCATACCTTCAGGAAAAATTTTATATAATTGATTTTCAATGATTTGCGGTAAAGTCGTATTTTTGTAGTAGGATTTTAAAATGACCCCAACATGCCACAAACCAGCCTTCCTTTTTTCCCTGTAGAGATAGAATTAATCAATAATCATATTGGATTTCAAAAAAAAGCAGGTATTGTTTATTATTTTAATGGGGCTATGGCGGTATTTCAGCATTGTGAAAATGACTATGCGAGTTTTAGGATGTTTACCACCCAACTTGTTGTAAACGGTAATGCCAAACAAATAGAAGTAGTGAAGGCTTTTGGAGTAAGTGCCTCTAGTGTAAAACGTTGGACAAGAAAGTATAGAGAAAATGGTTCAGAAGCTTTTTTTTATCAAAGAATTGCCTGAAAATGAAATGTTTGAAAATGTCATAAATCAAAGAAAACACTTTTTAGATACCATAAAACTAATCGCCTATAGAGCAGAAACAGCCTTAAGTAATAGCATAAAACAGCATATGGCACATAAAGATGAATCGAGAGCTTTGTTAAAACAAATTTATAAAACAGATACAGATTTAATGGTAGATGAGCAAAACCAAATTCTAATTGTGCAAATACATAAATTAGCACATCGCAAAGACGATCTAGTATTAGAAAAACTCTGCAAACAATTAAACGAAACTCAAACTGAATTTCCTGACTCAAATTTTACATTATTCTATAAAGTGGGGTCAGCTTAATTCCCTTGGGTCAGTTGTTCTGAGGTTACTCATTTTTAGGGAGTTGTGTTTTTTAAAAGAATTTGAAAAAGTTTTCAACATTATTGCAACCTGCTGATTACCAGTAATTTAATTTTCAATAAAACATGCCATACGAGCGTCAGATTGGTGTTATTTTTTGGTCTGACTATCGTCCGACCTTGATTACCTTGTTAAAAAAACAACTAAATCGCTCAATCTAGGTCTTATTTGCAGCTACGCTGCGTTAGGAATAGTTCAGGTTAAACCAATTGCAAAAAAAAACTACTCTAGCCTTACAATTTTAGCCCCTAACGCATTAAGTCTTTTATCTATATTTTGATAGCCCCTGTCGATTTGCTCCACGTTTAAAATGCGGCTTTTTCCTTTAGCAGATAATGCTGCAATAAGCAAAGAAACACCTGCTCTAATATCCGGGGAGGTCATGGTAATGCCACGTAGTGAAACTTGCCTGTCAAGTCCAATAACGGTAGCTCTATGAGGGTCGCACAAAATAATTTTGGCGCCCATTTCTATTAATTTATCTACAAAAAACAGCCGGCTCTCAAACATTTTTTGATGGATAAGCACCGTGCCTTTGGCTTGTGTGGCCATTACCAAAATAATGCTCAACAAATCTGGGGTAAGGCCCGGCCAAGGAGCATCGGCTATATTCATAATAGAGCCATCAATAAATGATTCTATTTCGTAATGCTCTTGTGACGGCACAAAAATATCATCTCCAATAATTTCTAGTTTAACCCCCATTCGCCTAAACATGGTGGGTATTAATCCCAGGTTCTCCACCGAAACATTTTTTATGGTCAACTCCGATTGAGTCATAACCGCCATACCAATAAAGCTGCCAATTTCAATCATATCGGGCAACATAGTATGTTCGGTGCCGCTTAGCTGAGTAACTCCATTAATGGTTAACAGGTTAGAACCTATGCCAGAAATATTGGCGCCCATCCTGATTAGCATTTTACATAATTGCTGGATGTAAGGCTCGCAAGCTGCATTATAAATAGTGGTTTTTCCTTTGGCTAAAACCGCTGCCATAATAATATTAGCAGTACCTGTAACCGAGGCTTCGTCTAACAACATATAAGCCCCTTTTAAGTTAGAGGCATCAATAGAGTAATACCCCAGCTCTTTTTCGAAAACAAATTTAGCCCCAAGGTTTTGAAACCCGATAAAATGAGTATCAAGTCTCCTTCTACCTATTTTATCACCACCAGGCTGTGGTATTTTTGCTTTGCCAAAGCGCGCCAGTAATGGCCCTAAAATCATAATTGAGCCTCTTAAAGCAGAAGCTTTTTTTGTATATCCTTCTGTTTCGAGGTAATTTACGTTAACATTTTCGGCTTTAAATTTGTAAGACTCTTCGCCTAATTGAGTTACCTCAACTCCCATTACTCTTAATAAATCTATGAGTTTGATTACATCAACAATGGCAGGAATTTTATGGACAACTACTTCCTCTGAAGTAAGTAGTACGGCACATAATATTTGAAGTGCTTCATTTTTAGCTCCTTGGGCTTCGATAGAGCCTGAGAGTTTTACACCACCCTCGATTTCGAATACAGACATTAGTTTCTTCTTCTATTTCTGTTTTGATTTTTGTGCCCACTACTACTTTTCTTATGCCTGCTGTTAGAAGAATTACTAGCATTAGAAGATGTTCTAATACGCTCTTTGTACAAAGGCTCAAAAAGATTCTCGTCTTTAACCTTGGCAATATCAATGCTAAGTGCTCCTTCTGATAAGATTCCTATGTTTTTTACAAGTACCTCATCATCAACTATTTCTTTATTCCATGTTACATGGTAGCTCTTCATCAATTTACCAATATGGATAATGGCATCGTGCTTTTGAGCTTCATCTTCCATTTTTGATGCCTCTTGCACCATTAATTTAAGATTATAACCATAATGCTTAAAATTAATTTTGTGCGTATTATACCCAACATGTTGAGGTTTATTAATCAAAAACTCATCTGGCTTATCAAAAGGGCTATCAACATCGAGCTGATGTTTAGTCATTATATGTAAATCGTCCCAAAGTCTTTGGGTATCTTCGGGGTTGTCTTTAATGGTGGGCACTATCTGCCGCATTAACTCCACAACGCCTGTTGCATACCTCGATCTTTTTTCTTTGTCTTCTATGGTAAGCAAATGATCTGCTATCTTTTGCACATTTCGTCCAAATTCGCGTAATCTTAAATGCTTTCGCCCCGTGTTGTAATCAAACATATAATAATATTATGTGTGTATTTTTAGTTTAGCAAAGCTAAGTAATAATGTTTTCTCTCCAAAGTTATCGAATACTACGGTAGCTTTTCTACTTGTACCCGAATTATCTATTTCAGTAACTTTACCAAACCCAAATTTAGGATGCTCCACTTTCATACTTTCTTGCAAGTTGGAGGTATCGCTTGGCGCAAAATCGGCCGAAGGTGTATGCTGTAGTGAGGCCTTATTAATAGAAGGTTTTGTAGCACTACCACGTACCAAGTTCTTAGCATACTGACTGGTAACTTGGGTAACAGGCTGCGTAGTTCTCCCTCCAAACTTGCTACTTTCTTTAATAAATTTAGGGTCAATTTCATCGATAAACCTGCTTGGCTCGCAACTTTTAAGCCTGCCAAACCTATACCTGCTTAGTGCATAACTCAAAAACACTTTTTGCTCGGCTCTTGTAATGGCCACATAAAAAAGCCTTCTTTCTTCCTCTAAATCAGCCCTTGAGTTTAACATCATTTGCGAAGGAAAAAGGTCTTCTTCCATACCCACAATGTACACATTTTTAAACTCAAGCCCTTTGGCCATATGTATGGTCATCAACGTAACTTTGTCGTTATCATCATCGTCATCCCGATCTTGGCCGGTAAGCAAGGTTATTTCTTGCAAAAATGTACCAAGTTGTTTATCCTTTGGTTCTTCGCCACCCGTTACTTCTTCCTCATTATCAACAAATTCTTTTACGGCATTTAGCAGTTCTTGTACGTTTTCGTACCGATTAAGCCCTTCCACCGTTCTGTCTGCATATAAATCTTGAAGCAAGCCTGAGCCTTTAGCAATGGTATTGGCGGCTTCGTAGGCATCGTTCTTTTCAATCTCTATAGCAAACCTTTTAATGAGGGCAACAAATTCGCCAATGGCATTAGCGGCTCTACCCGGCACAATTTGGTTGGCATGTTGCAGCACCTCCCAAATAGACTTATTATGCTCATTGGCCACCACTATAAGTTTATTTACAGTGGTAGTACCAATGCCTCTTTTAGGTAAATTAATAATTCGTTTTAACGATTCTTCATCATTATGATTGATGCTAAATCGCATATAAGCAAGCAGGTCTTTAATTTCCTTGCGCTGGTAAAATGACAGCCCACCAATTATTTTATACTTAATATTTAGCTTACGCAACGACTCCTCCATAGCCCTCGATTGGCTATTGGTGCGATACAAAACGGCAAAATCTTTATTGTGAAATTGGTGCTGTGCCTTTTCTTCAAAAATGGAAGTAGCTACTAGTTTTCCTTCTTCATTATCAGACGCACTCTTTATTAATTCAATCTGAGTGCCTTCATCATTGGAGGTCCATACATTTTTTTTAAGCTGTGCTTTATTATAACCAATAATGCTGTTGGCAGCGTTTACAATGTTTTTAGTGGATCTGTAGTTTTGTTCAAGTTTAATTACTTTAAGCGTTGGGTAGTCTTTTTCAAAATTAAGAATATTCTGAATGTCGGCTCCTCTAAAAGCATAAATGCTTTGGGCATCGTCACCCACCACGCAAATATTTTCGCTTACGGCACTTAAATTTTTGGTAATTAAGTATTGCGAAATATTGGTATCCTGAAACTCATCTACCATTACATATTTAAACCGATGCTGGTATTTATTGAGTACTTCTAAATGATCTCTAAAAAGAATGTTCGTGTTAAATAATAAATCATCAAAATCCATTGCCCCTGCTTTAAAGCATCGTTCGGCATAAATTTTATAAATCTTACCCAGTTCTGGTCTTCGATTTTGGGCATCATCTGTTTTAAAAGCAGGGTTTGCATTATATTCTTTATAGGAAACTAACCGATTTTTTGCGCCTGAAATGCGGTTAAAAACAATATTGGCTTTATAGAGTTTATCATCTAAGTTTAGCTCTTTTACAATGGTTCTAATCAACGATTTAGAATCATCAGCATCGTAAATGGTAAAATTGCTGGGGTAGCCAATATGAGCAGCTTCGCTTCTTAAAATGCGTGCAAACACAGAGTGAAAGGTGCCCATCCAAATATTGCGTGCTTCCGAACCTATTACACCCTCAATTCGGTTACGCATTTCAGCAGCGGCCTTATTGGTAAATGTAAGCGAAAGAATATTAAAAGGGTCGATCGATTTTGATTTTATAAGGTGGGCAATGCGATAAGTTAAAACACGTGTTTTACCAGAACCCGCACCCGCAATAATCATCATGGGGCCTTCGGTAGTTGTAACCGCTTTGTGCTGGGGTTCATTCAATCCTTCTAAATAATCCATTAAGTTTGCTGTGCTATTTTATCAATTGACAAAGCTAACAGAACGTATTAAATATTTAACTTAATCTGTATGTCAATTAATGTATTTTAGATAAAATAGTAGCTTTGTAAAAATTTATAAATATGATGGAAGTTGGCAATGTTATCTTATCAGATGACATTAAAGATGAATTTTTTGTTTGCGACTTAGAGCGCTGTAAAGGCGCTTGTTGTGTAGAAGGCGATTTAGGGGCTCCGCTTACTGAAGATGAATTGGACATAATCGATTCCATTCAACAGGTAGTACTTCCATACTTATCGCCCAAAGGAAAAAAAGAAGTTGAAAACCAAGGTGCTTATATACTTGACGAAGAAGGTGATTATTCTACACCTACCATCGACAATAAAGAGTGTGCCTATGCCATTAATGATGCTCGGGGCATTTTAAAATGTGGTATTGAGCAAGCTTATTTAGACGGGAAAACGAGCTTTAAAAAGCCAATTTCTTGCCATTTATATCCCATCAGAATTTCTAGTTATACTAAATTTGATGCGGTAAATTACGACCAGTGGCATATATGCAAAGCTGCTTGCAGTAATGGAAAATCCTTAGGCGTGCCTGTTTATAAATTTTTAAAAGAGCCTCTTATCCGTAAATATGGAGAAGATTGGTATGGAGAGCTAACCTGCATTATTCATGAATAATGCAGGCTAAAAACAATAATTGAAGAAGATGAATAAAGTTCGTGTTTTATTTATTGGCATGCACCGTTTTGATAGGTCTCCCTCTCAACGTTATCGCTTTGAGCAATATTTCTCATTTTTAGAGACCAATAATGTGTATTGCGAACTCTCCTATTTAATTTCAGAAAAAGAGGACAAAATCCTTTACTCACCAGGGAAATATGTTGGCAAACTGCGAATCTTTATTAAAAGCTGGCTGCATCGGCTCAAAGATGTAAAGAGAGCCAATTCGTTTGATTACATTTTTATACAACGCGAAGCTTTTATGACGGGCACTACTTATTTCGAAAAAAAGCTGGCAAAGTCATCGGCAAAGCTCATCTTCGATTTTGATGATTCTATTTGGCTCGAAGATAAAAATGAAGCGAATGGAAAGCTTGCTTTTTTAAAGAACCCTGCTAAAACAGCAACTATTATAGCACTTTGCAACACCATTGTGGCAGGCAATAATTACCTAGCAAACTATGCCAAACAATACAATAAAAATGTAGTTATTATTCCTACCACAATTGATACAGAATGGTACAAGCCTGGTAGTAAAAAACAACATGAGCAAGTTGTTATAGGCTGGAGTGGGAGCTTTACAACCATTAAACATTTTAAAAGCGCCATTGCTGCTTTAGCTGAAATTAAAAATAAGTACGGCAACAAGGTCTCTTTTAAAGTAATTGGTGATGAAAATTATCGAAATACTGAATTAGAAATTATTGGAAATAAATGGCAGAGTAATACTGAAGTGGAGGACTTGCAGGACATTGACATTGGCATTATGCCCCTCCCCGATATTGAATGGACACGAGGAAAATGTGGACTTAAAGGGCTGCAATATATGGGTTTGGCCATACCCACCGTAATGTCGCCTGTGGGGGTTAATACTGAAATTATTGAGCACGGGATTAATGGATTTATGGCCTCCACACAAGAAGAGTGGGTTAGTTGCCTCTCTCAACTGGTAGAATCGCAAGAGTTAAGAGAGAAATTAGGCAAAGCAGGAAGAAAAACGGTGGAAGACATATATAGTGTAAAAGCCAATAAAGAAGCGTATTTAAAACTTTTTAGCAACTAAAAAACGCTCTTTCAAAATCGTTATAAATACGCTTTTTTTTCATAGTACACGAAGAAAAATCAGTTCGATTTCACAATTAGAGTTATGGTGAACATATTAACCACGCCCATCGTGCTTGCAGAATGAAAGAAAGACGTGACTTTTCAAGTTGAAGTAAACTTATGCTCTATAAAAAGGAAGCGGAATCCTTATCTAAAAACAGATAAGTTGAGGCATGTTTTTGCAAAATAGAAGCTGGTATTTGGGGGGTAACCTCACCATTCACTACGCTTTCTACAGCCTTGGCTTTTCGCTTATCTGGCACGCTGCATATAATATGTGTTGATTTCATAATTCGGTTTACTGACATACTAATGGCTCTGGTTGGCACTTCATCTATACTTTTAAACCAGCCCTCTCCCATTTGTTGCTCTCTACAAGGCAAATCAAGCTCCACATTAAGGTACGAATCTTTACTCTCAAAATCTGCCGGAGGGTCGTTAAAGGCTAAATGTGCATTTTCGCCAATGCCCACAAAGGCAACATCAATGGGGTGCTTGCTAATTAAGTTATGTAGCCTTTGGCATTCAGCCTGCACATCGCCCTCCCCGTTTACATAATGAAATGCCTGTGGTTTCACTATTTCTGCAAAACGTTCTTTAAGGTATTTTCGAAAAGAAGCTGGATGCGTTTCTGGGATACCAATGTACTCATCTAAATGAAAACAAGTTACCACCGACCAGTCAATATCTTTTTTTACCAACACCTCAAGCATTTCAAACTGCGAAGCTCCGGTAGCTATAATTATAGTAGCCTTCCCATTTTTTAGAATCGCTTCTTTTATCAGTTCTGCGCCTTTATTTGCAGCCTCTTGGCCTAATTTAATTTTGTTGTCTGAAATAATTGTGTGCATTTTTTTAGTTCTTTGTAAAAAGGTTAACTACTTTAATAAATACGTATCCCCCCGTAAAAACTTGTTTTTCTAGCAAGTTTTGCCCGAAGACTGAAGTTTACGAAAAATGGTTAAAACCATTTGTGTAAATTATAAATTTAACATAGCCCACGGTTTAAACCGTGGGCTATGTGTTAGCAAACTAAACCACAGAAACCGTTTTAACGGTTTTAAATAAACATTATAATAGGCTATATTCATTTCAATACAATATATCATACAAGAGTCAGATTGTTGTTGTTTTTGGGTCTGACTATCGCCCGACCTTGATTACCTTGTTAAAAAAAGCAACTGACTTTTGCTTGCAGCTACGCTGCGTTAGGAATTATACAGGTTGGAAATACGAATGCGCAAGTTAGCAAAAAAGAGGTGGCATCAAAAAATCTATTCCAAAAACTTGTAATTACAAGTAATATTTATTTTACTTTAGGCACATGATTAAGAAAATAAAGGAAATAGCTAACAATCAATTAGGCACTTTTGTTAACGTTCGAAGACATTTGCATGCCAATCCTGAATTATCGTTTAAAGAGTATAATACTTGCGCATTTATTAAAGATTACTTAAAAAAAATAGGCATTGATGAAGTAAATCAAATTGGAGAAACGGGTGTTTTAGGAATAATAAAAGGGGAAAAACCGGGCAAAACAATTTTGCTTCGGGCAGATATAGATGCCCTGCCCATTAATACCGAGCTACAAACCGATTATAAATCTAAAAACGAACATGTGATGCATGCCTGTGGGCACGATGTACACACCACCTCCTTACTATTTGCTGCTTCTATACTAAACGAGCTTAAAAAGGAGTTTTCAGGAATCATACGATTGCTTTTTCAGCCGGGAGAAGAAAAAATGCCGGGCGGAGCTACAGAGATGATTAAGCAAGGCGTACTTAAACCTGTACCTTCTGCTGTTTTAGGCCAGCATGTTTTTCCTCAAATACCCGTGGGTAAGGTAGGGTTTAGGCTGGGTAAATTTATGGCCAGTATGGATGAAATTTATATAACTGTAAAAGGGAAAGGAGGCCACGGAGCCATGCCCGAAACTACCATCGACCCCGTTTTTATTGCTTGCCAAATTATAACCTTGGCACAACAACTGGTAAGCAGAGTATCTAACCCAAAAACACCTACCGTATTGTCGTTTGGCAAAATAATTGGCAATGGCTCGGTAAATGTAATTCCTAATGAAGTGTATTTAGAAGGCACTTTTAGAACAGTGGATGAGGTCTGGAGAAAGGAAGCTTTGGCTAAACTTAAAAAGATGGCAACCTCTATAGCCGAAGGGTTAGGAGGAAGTTGTGAGATAAAAATTATAAATGGGTATCCTTTTGTGTTTAATAGTGAGGAGCTTACTAGCCGTGCTAAATTGCTTGCCGAAGATTATTTAGGAAAAGAAAATGTGCTTGATCAGGAAATATGGATGGCTTCTGAAGATTTTGCCTATTACTCTCACCTCGCCCCATCTACCTTTTATTTACTGGGTGTACAAAATAAGGAGGCTGGCATTAATTCGGGGCTTCACACCCCCACTTTTGATGTTGATGAGCGTGCCTTAGAAACTGGTGCAGGACTCATGGCATGGTTGGCAATTAATGAATTGAAAGGTTAAACCAACTATAGCACACTCCCTAACTTATGACACGGGATGTTACTCTTCTCACTCATTTTTAAATAATGGTCGGGCAAGTATGCTAATAAAACGTTCTAAAAACATTTTATTTATTCGAGATTTATGGAAATAACTCGTCCGACTACTAAGCAAACTATTGTGCATTTCTGCTTAAAATTTAAATTGATTAGGCAACCATCTATCCAAGTTCCGGGCCTCCTATTAAAAACTGCTGCTGGCGATTGCCCCCAAAAGGGTTTCCTTTTAAATACATGCGTATAAACGACCGCTGTATAGTAAAATTCGAATCTTCCAACCAAGCTACCAATTCCTTGTGTTCCTCCATTACATCTACCACCACTGGTTGCCCCTTCATTTTACTTAACACATAAGATAATAATACTTTTGCATTGGCTAACGTATTGGCTACCACAGGGCCAACTTGCGTAAAATTACAGCCTTGCCTGCTTAATATATAACCTGCAACTCCATCCTCCCCTTCTAAATACCAGCCTTTTTCAGTTTGATTTTTAAGCAAAAAATTTAAAACTTTTTCTCGATTAACCCCAAATGCCTTTTTATCGTATAAAGTAACTTCTTTGAGCTTAGCTGGTGTTAACTCTTTAGGCTCAGCTGCACCAATAATAGTTAAGGGTGCTAAGCTTTGGGTGGTCATACGAGCAATGCCATACTCCTCAACAAACCCTAATTTATCATACACTTTTTTACCAGCTGGGGTAGCATCCAGTTTTATAGATTTGCAAGAGTCGAGCTTTTTAATGATGGTATTCAGAAGCAATTTACTAATGCCTTTCCCTCGATGGTTTCGGTCAACAAGCATCATTCCTATCCAGGCAACTTTATTA
>Ga0256839_1000191_pt1 | contig 80851 bp, 74 predicted proteins | sample 354166metaG_FD_185968 | JGI IMG/M metagenome (GOLD analysis project Ga0256839, IMG submission 185968) | Hydrothermal vent microbial communities from Mid Atlantic Ridge, Atlantic Ocean - 354-166 | ecosystem: Environmental > Aquatic > Marine > Hydrothermal vents | place: Atlantic Ocean: Mid... | reverse complement strand
TCGGGACACCGCCAGATTGTGGGTTGCGTTTTTCGTCGTTGATGTCGTTTAGCCATCCTGGCACCTCCTTCTGGTCATCCATGACCAGAGCGTTTATCGGCTATCGGGTGGGTTTTGAGATAGTTTCCAAGTATACACAATAAAAAAACCGCCCGTGAACTCCACAGGCGGCCAAGAATCACAACAATACCACCATTCACTCAAGGACAACCAGCCGAAAATGCCGAAAGGAACGCCGAAACATCAAAGAAGTTGAATCGCCCGTCGCCTGTAAAATCGGCAACCGGATCCTGCGCCGCGAAGGCATTAAGAAACGCGATGACATCGGAGAAATTCAGCGAACCGTCATCGTTGAGATCGGCAGGACAAAGAAAGAACACATACGCAGACCCCGTCTCAACGTTATCATAGAACGAACCACCAATCACGGTCGTTCCCGAAACCGCGATGGTATTGCCTGGACCCCCTCCCCCAAAAGAGCCCTCCGACGCCGCGAGCATTCCGACAAACTCCCCAGTGATGGTATCGAATATGGCCGCCGAGGCACCTTCAAACCCATGCATCGCAACCAAGGCGGTCGTGCCTGAGATCGCAACATCTTTATCGAACACTGCATCGGGATCGACATCGAAAGCGGTCAGCCTAAACAACTCCTGCCCGGTCGTCGTATCGAACAGATACACAACCCCAGAGTTGCCCCCGCCAAACCTTTTCGCCCCGACAATCGCGGTCGTGCCCGAAATAGCGACAGAGATGCCAAAGTTGTCTCCCACACTCGCGTCAGATGCAGCAAGCCTGAAAAGCTGCTCCCCAGTGGTTGTATCGAACAAATACGCAGCACCCGAGCGGGGCGTTGGAGCATTGTCGTCGTTGCGGTGGGCTCCGACGATGGCCGTTGTGCCTGAGATCGCGACGGAATAACCGAACCAGTTGTATGCTGTCGCATCAGATGCAGTAAGCCTGAAGAGTTGCTCACCAGTATTTGTATCGAACACATACGCAGCACCCGAGTCAGAACCCGCGCCATCGTTTTTGATAGCTCCGACGATAGCGGTTGAGCCCGACATCGAAACAGATATCCCAAAGAGATCACCTTCCGCCGCGTCAGATGCGGTGAGCTTAAAAAGCTCCTGCCCGGCGGTGGTATCGAATACATACACCGAACCCGAACTCGAGCCCCCGTCATCATCAGTGTGAGCCCCGACGATGGCAGTCGTGTCCGAAATTGCGACGGAAACACCAAATCTATCTTCCATAAACCCATCTGAAGCTGTGAGCCTAAAAAGTTGCTCCCCAGTGGTCGTATCAAACAGGTACGACAAACCAGTCCCGAAAAACTGCATTGCCTGGGGTGCACCGACAATCGCAGTCGTGCCGAAAACCGCAACAGAACTGCCAAACCAGTCACCCGTCCCGCCATCATCCGCGACTATCTTTATATCTTCATAAATCACCTGCCCCGCCGCTGGCAAGGCAGCAACGGCAGACAACACAAAGCAGTCAATAAGGTACGATAGCAGTTCACTCGCCACATCTTAAAAACTCCAATAGTTCAACAGCCCACATCGCCACGACCCGCCGACAGCGTCGCCTACATCACTATACGGATGGATCACATCCCTGTTCCAAATGAACACATTATAAAAACCGCCCACGATCCTCGCGGGCGGCTCTTGCTATTCAACATTCATCCACACTCAGAGCTTCAAATCACCAAGCCCGATGCCCAAGCCCCCCGCATCGCCAATCCCCCCGCCAGCCTTGGGCTTGTTCTTCTTGGCCTGCTCACGCATCCGACGAAGCTGAGGCGTCTCCTTCAAAATCTCCGCCGGATCACGATCGTCACGACCACCCTTGCCACCCTTGCCACCCTTACCACGACCACCACCGCCCCCCGACTGCTGCGGGCGTTCCTTGAGTTGCTTGATCGAAAGCGAAATCTTGCGATCCTCAGGATCAACCTTGAGCACTTGAACCTGCACCACCTCATTCTCGCTGAGCACCTCGTGCACATCGTTGACCCGACGCCATTCAAGCTCTGAAATATGCACCAAGCCTTCTACACCGGGCGCGACTTCAACAAATGCACCAAAGTTAAGAATCTTCGTCACCTTGCCCGACAACTGCGCTCCTTCAACAACCTCGCTCGCTGCTGCACTGAACGGATCGGCCTGCAACTGCTTAAGCCCGAGACCAATCCGATTGGCTTCCCAATCAAGCTTGAGAATCTGCACCCTGACCTTTTGCCCCTCAGTAACATGCTCCGCCACACCCTTGGCGTCATGGCTCACCCGGTTGTGCGAAAGATCATTGATATGCACAAGCCCATCGACCCCTCCAATATCAACAAACGCACCAAAGTCCATGATCTTGCGAACCACCCCTTCGACCGTATCGCCTTCCTTGAGTTTCTCCTTCAACCCCTCGGCAGCCTTGGCCCGTTCCTTCGCAAGAATGTCGCGTCGTGAGAGCAAAATATTACCCTGCCCACGCCGATCAATCTTCTGAACCTCACAGGCCATCTTCTCACCCACAAACACCGACAAATCCGCGATGTGGTTGATATCGACCTGCGATGCAGGCATAAACGCCCGATGATTGGCAACCTCAAGCTCCAATCCACCCTTGTTGACACCCGTCACCCGAGCTTCAACAACCTGCCCCATCTCGAGCATCTCCCAGTCCGCCTTCTGCACCGCACCAGGCAACGCACAAATATACAACGACTCGGCGCTGTCATACCGCTCCACTGCCACCTCAAGATCATCCCCCACCTTCGGCTTCTCTCCCTTGAACTGCGTCACATCCACAACCCCAAGCTCTTTGGGGCCAAACTCGACAAACACATCTGAAACACCCACCGACACCACCTTACCTGTGCGATGCTCCCGACCGCCCCGCACAACGCGAGGCCCACGAATCTTCCCCTTCACCCCATGCCCACCACAATGCCCACCACCAGCGGCAGCACCAGCATCAACCATCTCAGACATCGCTGCTTCGATCTCCGCCTTGGTCTGCGCATCGAGCTCCGCCGTCTTCATCGACACAGGCTCTTGGGCAGCCCGAACCTTCACAGGTTCCGGAACGGGAACTGAAGTAGAAACCGAAGAGGGAGCAGGGCCAGCTGCAGCTCGAGCAGTCCCCGGAACCCTTGGATTCCCCGAATTGGCCGAATTGGCTGGATTGGCTGGATTGGCCGAATTGGCTGGATTGGCCGGTCCGTTCACATCTTGAGGCTGGTCAGTCATGGGTAAGTGTTTCTGGTTGTCGGGTTCTGATGTCAGTCCAAAGGAAAAGAAAATGCTGCGTCGTTGCAGGTCAAAGTTAAGCCTTCAATCTTCAAAGGCCCACATACAAAATCAGTCAAAAAAACACCCAGGCAAGCGCTCGCTCGCCCGATGCTCCAGTTTATATCGTATATCAACATGAGTGATTTTCAAAGTAAAATCAACTTTTATGAAAGCCTGCGAAAACGACTATGAAAGTGCCGCTGCCGCCTTATTGCCCATCGAGAGTGAGATCGCTTCAACAATCCGCTCCGCCGTCCGCACATTGGCAAACCCCGCCTCAGCATTAATCGCAGGCGATTCCCCCGAACGCACCGCATCCAAGAAAGCTTCGATCTCTTTGACAATCGGCTCGCCCCCATCAATCTCCAAAGGCTCAATATTCACCAACTCCGTCCAATCCATATCCGTCAAATCCGCCCCATTGCGAAGCTGCTCACGCACCTCACGCATCTGAATCTCATTGGCATTCTTACGGATCAGCGTCCCCGTCTTGGCCGCATAATCAATCTTAATATACCCATTCTCACCCGTGATCCGCGTCACCCGTTCGGTCTTCATCGCCAAACGCGAAGCCGTCACATTGGCAACACACTGCCCCCCACCCTCGTCTTCGGGACGATTCCAGACCAATCGGGCATTGCACAAATCCTCAAACTCCGAAACCACCGCCACACCCGACGCCTGTACCTCATCGGGCTCACGCCCACCCATCAGCATCAGCACCACATCGAGATCATGAATCATCATGTCCATCACCACACCGATATCCATCGAACGGAAAGTCATCGGCGACACCCGATGCACCTCAATAAAACTTGGCGTGATCGGCTCCCCAGTCCCCTCAGTCGCCTTCTGCATCGCACGCATAATCGGATTGAACCGCTCAATATGCCCCACCATCAAACACGCATTATGCTCCTCAGCGATCTTCTTGATCTGCTGCGCCTCATCGGCGCTCTGGGCCAAGGGTTTTTCAATCAAACACGCCACACCCGCTTCTAAAAACGGCATCGCGCTCTTCAAATGAAAAGTCGTCGGCACCGCGATCGAAACCGCCTCGACACCTGCAGCCAAGAGCTCTTCCTCGGTTGCAAACGCTTGGCACCCAAACTTGTCAGCGATCTCCTTGGCCCGATCAAAATTGGCATCAACCACACCAACGAGCTCGACCCCCTCCATCTGCGCATACACCCGCGCATGATGCTGCCCCATTCGCCCAACCCCGACAGCTCCGCAACGCAATGGACAATGATTCGACGACTCAATACTCATGGTAACTCTCTAAATAAAAATAGGTTCTACCGCTCAGTGTGCTGATCAAATCAGCCAGCATAATCCCTCAACTCATCTCAGCAAGCGCTGCTTCAATATCTTCCTTCTTCGTCAACCCCACAAACTTCTTGGCGATCTCACCCTTGTTGAAAATAATCACCGTCGGAATCGCACTGATCCCATACTTCACCGAAATCTCACGATTCGCATCCGTATCCACCTTACCAACCTTTAGTGTACCCGTATGAGCATCGGCCACCTCATCAATCGTCGGCGCCAGAATCTTGCAAGGCATGCACCACTCGGCCCAAAAATCCACCAACACAGGCTTATCCGCCCCCAACACCTCAGCATCAAAATTGCTGTCCGTGAATTCCATCACATGCGCACTCGCCATTGATCTCAATCCTTTCGGGTCCTCAGGGATACCGCATCATGCGCCCGCCGGCACATCCAAACACAAAATCCCCATCTTCTTGCTCCTGATGGTAGGAGGCCCACCGTCCCCAAACCCGGTGCCAAACCCCAGAAATCTCAGGTTTGGAACCATGAACTTCCCCCCACTTCTCCATGAATCACCCCCCACGCTCCATCGAGTGCCTCCCGATGCACACCCACATCATGCACCCGGAAAAGCCGGGCCCCAAACATCAAATGCGCCACCGACAACCCCAAGGTCCCCGCCAACCGTTCGCCAGGCTCAGAATCTCGACCAAGGCTCACCCGTCCCACAAAACTCTTTCGGCTCACCCCACTCATCACCACATGCCCCAAACCCGCCAACGCCCCCGTCCTACGAATCAACGCCAAATTTTGCCCCACATCCTTCCCAAAACCCAACCCCGGATCGAGCACAATGCACCGCCGATCAACCCCCGCCGCCACCGCGGCATCACGCCGAGCCTCAAGCGACCGCACCACATGCCCGACCACATCCCCCTCAATCGGACGCTGGACATACTGATCCGAATACCGATCCAACGCAGGCGCCATCACCCGATGCATCAAAATCAACCCACACCCCCAATCCGCAGCCAACCCAAGCATCCCCACATCCTCGCTCGCACCCGACACATCATTGATCACATCCCCACCAGCATCGAGACCCGCCGCCCCAACCGCCGATCGGGTGGTATCAATCGAAATCGGTACCTCAATCCCCGCCTTGCGAATCCCCTCAATCACAGGCACCACCCGCCGAATCTGCGCCTCAACCGACACCCGCCCTGCCCCAGGTCTCGTCGATTCCCCACCCACATCCAATCCATCCGCACCCTCGTCCACCATCAACTTGGCCCGATCCACCGCAGCACCAACCGAATCCAACGCCCCCCCATCACTGAACGAATCAGGCGTCACATTCAATATCCCAATACAAAGCGGGCGATCCACACGAATCGCCCGCCCAAGGTTCACCTGCCAAATGTCCGTCTCCATATCGTGCTGCTCAGCCATCCCAAGATTGGAGGCCAACCAACCCCGTCAATCAAGATCAAAACACATCAGAAATCCATTTCCTCACCATCATCCCCATACCCATCTTCAGGCACCATCTCCATGATCGAACCAATCGTCTCGATCGGAACCACCGTACGGAACATCACCCCGCCACCGTCGGCTGTGCACGCCATCCCAACAGGAGGCAACGAACCCAAAGGCTCAAACTCAGGAATCATTCCAAACATCATCAACATCGGACCAGCCGTATTCACAAAATGATCCGCAGCCAAATAAGTCTCCATGATCCGATTCCCCGGAAGCATCGCGGCAGTCTGGGCAATAGACCCATCCCCTGCCATCGTATTCTGCCCTTTGGCCCCATCGGCAACCTGCGAAAAGAACTGTGCATCCTTTGAAAGCGTCGCCACGATCCCATCGCCCGCCTTGGCCATATACCCACGAGGCCCGCCGTCGGCACCAAAGATCATCCCCAAAACCATCGCCGGACTGGGTCCCCCCATCATATCGGCCCCGCCCATCTGCGACATATCCATCGCAAAACTGTATCCGTAGGCCTCCACACCATTAATCTCCGTCGGCTCAGCATCCATCGACGCATGAACCTCAACACCCATCTGTGCCAACTCGCCCATACCCTCATTCACCTTCGCATACACCTGCTGCGTCGCCGAAATATACTCATCCGCATCCTTCACCTCCATGTAATACATCGTCTTACTGAACAACCCGCCCATGATGTTGTCCGACGCGCCCATCACTTGGATTCCACCCTTCACATTGCTCATCAGCGTGTCAAATCCCACCTGCCCCACCATCCCCGTCGTATCAAACTCCTCAATCAGAGCGAAATACTCCCCCATCAGCTTCTGAATCCCCGAACCCGAAAGATCAAACGCCGAAGCAAAGAAGTAATCCATCGCCGGTGCATTGTTCAGATATTTCCCCGCATTGCCGGTGTTCTGCAGATACGACGCCGAAGTTGATCCATCCTTGAACTGTAATCCCGCATCAAACGACACCCCCAGCTCAGGATCAAAATTAACCCCCATCGCAAACGATGCCCCATCATTCACAATCGTCTGCACCACACGAAAGAACGCATCAAAACCGGCTGCCGCCTCGGCGCCACCCATCATTTCGACCATCTCCCCCTCAGCTTCGAGCTCCTCCATCCCTTGAGCAATCACCTCGGAAAACCCATCAAAGTTCACATACATAAAAAGATCATTCCCATCAGCGATCCGTCCACCCGCCTTGCCAAGCATCGCCGAATGTGCACCAAGGTTCCCTCCTGAAGCGTCATACTCTTTGACCAACCCGGCATCATCGCCAAAAACCGCAAACCCGCTTCCACCATCACGAAAATAAAACGGCTGTCCGTTCATCTCCATCAAGAACACATCGCCTTCGGGCTGCCCCACCTCCGAAAACGCGCCAAAATCCGAAACCGGAATCAGGAAAACAGCTTCGGGATCCTCAGCCATCTCATCATCAAACGCAAGCACCGCCGCCAACGAACCATCAAGATTCAGACCAGGCCAACCACGAATCATCGAAGTCACCATCATCATCATCGGCTCACCATGTTCGCCGAGCAAAGTATTGATCGTGTCGAAATCCGTCAGCAGCTCACCCAGATTCGGAGCCACAACCACCATCTGCGCATCGCCGGGCACACGATCAAGAGCCATCGGTGTACCAGCTAAAGCAGGAAGGGTCAATAGACCCGAAACAAGTGAAAAAATCATCATCTGACGCGTATTGCCAGTAGTACAAGCACGAACCTGCATGGTGTCTGTCCTTTCAAAGTGCATTTCAAACCCGCAGCAGCGCGAGTTCGCAAGTCATCGTAGGTTGTTCGGGTTCACCAGTCTCAAGTTTCACCCCGGCCTACCAATCAACCTAAAATTCAACCCAACCCCCCTGTTTTTCACCCAATCTCGGCCTCCACCACAGAAAAACGCCCCGATCCGCAGATCAAGGCGTCCATCGAACTCCTCCAAGAGCCTATCTCTTCCCAACCTCCACCTCATCCTCTTCGTATTCATCTTCCTCACACACCTCATCGCCCTCATCCTCAGAATCCTCAACCTCATATTCATCCTCATCCAAATCATCAGGATCAATCGGATTCCCGTCCTCATCCACATACTCGTACTCAACCTCCTCGTCCTCTTCTCCGTCTACCTCTTCATCTTCGTCTTCCTCTTCTCCCTCATCAACTTCTTCCTCTTCAAACTCTTCTTCCTCTTCGAGCCCTTCACAATCTTTGAGTTCAACCTCTTCCTCTTCCCCTTCTTCATCAAGACGACCAACAACCTCCACTGCCGCCTCAGGCTCATCATCAAATGGTGCCTCTTCAACCTCTGCCTCGACCTCTCCTTGAACCGCTTCTCTCCGCGTCTCAAACATCAACTCCTGGCTCGGATCCTCAGGATCGCTCAACCTTGCCTTTCTCGCGTCCTCCGCCACCAACTCCTTCATCGCCTCCCACTCCTCGATCGAAATCATCACATCACGCGCCACCGAACCCTTATGATCCGACAAAATCCCCGCGATCCCCATCAGATCAATCAGTCGGCTCGCCCGTGTATACCCAATCGCCAGCCTTCGCTGCAACAACGAAACGCTCCCCCGCTTCGTCTCAAGCACAATCTCCACCGCACGATCAAACATCGGATCCTCTTCCGCAGCCTGCAGCGACGCCGACGAGTTATTCTCCGACAAATACACACGCTCCTCATCACTGTCCATCCCACCCTTCATCTGCATCAACGACCGCTCAAAACTTGGCTTGGCAATATCCTTCAAGAAACGCACCACCTTGCGAATCTCCTTATCATCCACAAGCGTCCCCTGCGCCCGGCTCAACTCATGACTCGTCGGCGAAAGATGCAACATATCCCCCTGCCCCAACAACAACTCACCGCCCTTCTGATCCAACACAATCCGAGAATCCATCCCCGAAGCCACCTTGAACGCAATTCGGCAAGGCATATTCGACTTGATCAATCCCGTCACCACATTGGCCTGAGGCCGCTGTGTCGCCAAAATCAAATGAATCCCCACCGCACGCGCCTTCTGTGCAATCCGAATAATCGAACCCTCAACCTCCTTGGTCGTCATCATCAAATCCGCAAGCTCATCAATAATGAACACCATATAAGGCAACTGCTTGGGCACCCGCGCCGCCTGCTCCTCAGTTCTAATATCAAGCCGCTCCTTCAACTCGTCCCATTCCAACTCGTTATACCCCGCGATATCCCGGCACCCCGCCTTGGCCAACAACTCATATCGCTCATCCATCTTCGTCATCGCCCATTCCAAAATCGCTGCAGCCTTGGACATCTCGGTAACAACCGGACACATCAGATGCGGAATATCCTTAAACTGACTCATCTCGACCATCTTGGGATCAACCAAAACAAGCTTGAGCTCATTGGGTTTCTTCGTATACAAGAAACTCATAATAATCGTATTCATACAAACACTCTTACCCGACCCCGTCGTCCCCGCAATCAACATGTGAGGCATCTTCGTCAAATCCGAAATCAAAGGCTCGCCTGCCGCATCCTTCCCCAAAAACATCGGAAGCTTCATATCCTCAAACAACGAACGATTCGACATCAACTCCTTAAGCCGCACCCGCTCTTTGGTCGGATTCGGAACCTCGATCCCGATCGTATCGCGACCAACAATATTGGCAACCACCCGGATATTCACCGCCTTAAGTGCCCGAGCCAAATCGCTTTCAATCGCATTAATCTGCGAAACCTTCGTCCCCGGCGCTAAGCGAATATGATAAATCGTAATCGCAGGCCCAGATTCGATGTCCACCACCTCACCATTAATCTTATACTGCCGAAGTGCATGCTCCAAAGCCTCCGCCTGTCCACGCACCAAAGACTCGAGCTTTTCGTTAAACCCAAGCTCAGGCTCCTCCAACAACTCCATCGTCGGAAACTTATACCCCTCAAGCGACTGCACATCCTGAAAATCCGCCAGATCCTCATCCGTCGCCAACTCCTTGTGCTCCTGCGCAAAACGCACCGGCAACTTCGCAATCTTCGCCCGCAAATCCTCCTGCGAAAACACCTGAGGCGCACCAGGCCCATCATCTTCAAGATCGTCTTCCTCTATCGGCTGAGGCACCGGCTTGATGCGCCGCTTGGGTTTACCCTCCCTCCTGCAAACCACATCATCAGCGGTCGGAATCGGCTTGACCTCCACCATCTCCTCATCAATATCATTCACACGCACCAAAACAGGCCCTGCCTTCTTACGAAGCATCCCACGCAAACCTGCAAGCATCCCACCACCCGCGACCTTGGTCACCTTCCGACCCGACTCACTGGCCCGATCAGCACCCGCATTCACACGCACCGCACTCGCCCCGGCAACCGCCCTCGCCTTGGCACCCGTGACATGCAGCACCGGAAGCACCCGCTCACGAATCATGCCCCAAATGACCATCGGCACCAAAACCACATACTTATCACAACACACAATCAACCCGACAATCGCTGCCAACACAATCCACACAAGCGAACCCGCCAACGCAAAACTCGGCAGCAACACATTGGCCCCCACAACCCCAATCGTCCCCCCAACCAACCCTGGCAAAGGACCCACCTTGGGAAACAACACCCCAAGGAGCACGCATAACGAAGCCGTCAGCACCAACGCCCCCAACGCACGCACAATCGGCTGCGTCATCGGCCGACGAATCAACCTCAGCGTCAACATCACACCTGTAAACGCCATCGGGATCACAACCCCATACCCAAAGGTCCGCAACAGCCCATACGCCATCGCCGCACCAATTGGCCCTGCCCAATTCGCCGTCTCCTCATTGCTCGGCCACACCGCATGCGAAGGCCAATCACCACCGTCAAAACTCACCAACCCTACCAACACAAAAAACCACAACGCACCAACCACCAGCCACCCAACCCGCGCAACCAAAATCTGCTGCTCGGTGGGTTCATACGCCCCATCACGCAACCGGTAAGGCTTCGACGACTTCTTCTTCGATCTTGAGTACGATGACTTGGCCATATCATCCTATTATCGGCCCCCCGAATACCATCGGGACACAATCCGGGGCACCAAATCGCGCAAAAAATCCCCACTCAACCAGCAAATCGCCCTTCTGAACCTGCCACCGGCACAATCCACACAAATTCTCCAATCCACACAACCCATACTTCAGTACCCGCCCTCATCTGGACGATGGATGATCAAGCCAAGGATGGTAACCATCGGCAGGGATGCCCGAATAAATCTCAGAAAGTCGATATCAAGCAGGCCAAAAAGGTTTGCCACGGGTGCGCGGGTCGTTCACGCGCATGTGCCAGGTGCCCCATTGAACAAAGCACCACCCAAATAGGGATAGGGAAGGAAAAAAATGTCAAATCAAACAATGCCACAACAATCAAACACCCCCGAAATGACCGTCATCGGGGCAGATACCAGCATCAAAGGCGAAATGTTCTTCGAAAAATCAGCCCGAATCCTCGGCAACTTCGAAGGAAAAATCACCGCACAAGGCGAAGTCCACATCGGAAACGGAGCAAACTGCAACGCCGCCGTCGAAGCCGAACAAATCATCGTCGACGGATCCGTCCAAGGCCCGCTCTTCGCCAGAGACCGCCTCACCCTCACCGCCAACGCCCAAGTCCAAGGCGATCTCACCGCAGGCACACTCGTCGTCGCCGAGGGTGCCTCTTTCGTCGGGCACTGCAATGTCGGACCACGCGCCAACGAAATGACCGGCAACACCAACACACAAACCAACACACAAACAACAGCCACACCAACTCCAGCAACCAACGCCGAGCCGAAAACCAACATCACCACCCAACTCGATCTCACACCCCCTTGGGCACAAAACGCCACCGGCTCATCCGTCGCCTAAAGCCAGTCCCCAACGAGCCGCGACCGTGAGGAAGCGGTCTTCTCTTGCTTCCCCTCGTCGATTTCCAAAGACCACTCCTTCACGGTCGTGGCTCATCAAAGTCAATCACACGACCCACCCCATCCCTGGCCGCGCTCGGTAAACGCCAGTGCGGCCGTTTTCATGGCCTCATTCTTCAAACCACCACGATTCCTCATGCGTGAACGCGGATCCCCCCGCACCACCATCCCTGAATCACGACAAGTGACCTGCTATCGCTGCGCCAAATCCCTCACCGTCTCAGGATACGCCGAATCCGCTTCATGCCCACACTGTGGCGGCAACCTCCGACTCCTCCCCATCGAAATCACCAAAGGACACTGGGGAACCTCGATCATGACCACCGAGTCCGTCCTCGTCCACCCACAAGCCAAGGTCATCGCCAACCTCGTCATCGCCTCGCACAACATCCGCATCGAAGGCGCCATCCAAAGCATGTGCATCTGTGGCGGCACCGCAACACTCGCCGCCACAGGCGAACTCAAAGGCGGCATCCGCGCTGCCCAAATCATCATCGAACCCGGCGCGAGCATCGAAGGCTCGATCGTCGAAGCCCCATCCATCGCTTTGGGCACGGTCGATGTCGAAGCTGCCACCCGAGCACGCCCAGGCACCGGGCCTGCATCCCAGATCGAGTTCAAACCAGCCCATACCAAGATTGACAATCACCCACTTCCTGATCACCCCATTCCAACCTACTCGGCACACCCACCCAGACTGCGTGTGGTTCATTAGATTGTCTCCATAGATTGTCAACATTGCCGGGAATAGTCCCATCTCAGAAAAGGTTGTTTCATCATGAGCTGCCCATTGACCCAAACGACCGATCAGCGATACGTCGCCATCCTCCGTATTCTTGCGGGTATCCCATTGGTGATGTTCGGGATCATGCACCTCACCGGGGCTGCGCCGATGGAGCCTTTGGTTGAAGCTGCCGGATTGCCGATGCCCGGCATGACCGCTGTTGTTGCACCTTTGGCGCAAGTTCTTGCCGGCGTGCTGTTGCTCTCGGGCACCTTGGCCCGTATTGGCGCCTTGATTGGAATCGGCGTCATGTTCGGCGGGCTCATCACCAATTTCAAAATTCCCAACGATCAATGGCCCACCCCTTCGGAACTCGATCCAAACATCATGGTTCTTGGCGCAGAGCCGATCGTCCTGACGCCTTTGGCGATTGTGACCATCTTGCTTTGTGCGTATATCTTCTTCAAAGGTGCTGGCCCTTGGTCGGTTGATGGGCGATGCGAATGCAACTGTGATGCCCAAGCCCCCGAAACAGACCCCGAAACAGACCCCGGAACAAACCCCGGAACGGGAGCTGCCTGAGTTTCGTTCTCGGTCCTTTGGAACCGGCTTATGCGTAGGTCGATTCCCTTGATCGCTGGAGTTTGGGTCAATTGCCGAATATGGTGGTGATATCCGGCCGATTGGGCTTTTATGTGCATCTCGAGGTACAGCTCGAATGCTCGATCGGGCGGTTTTTCGCTCCTCGAGCTGGTGATTGTGGTGGTAATTATTGGGATCATCGGCGCGATTGCCATTCCCCGAATGTCGAGTTCGGCAGAGAATGCTGCCCGCAATGCGGTGATCGGCGATCAGGCGACCCTCCAACGGGCCCTTGATCTCTATGAAGTCGAGCACGAAGGTGTGATGGCCCATGTCGGGGCAGCGGGCATCGAAATGTTCTATTTTCGACTCATCAAGAAAACAAACCTTGACGGCACCGTGAGCGATACCGGAATCTATGGGCCTTATCTCAACGGGATCCCTGCCAACAAAATCAACGGGCTGGCAACGATTCGGCAAGACGGCGCAGCTGCTGGTGCCAACACGCATGGTTGGCGATATGACACGGGGACTGGCCAAATCGAGCCCGATCATTTGGCGGGTGCAACTGGATACAAAGCTTCCAGCGAAAGCACTGAAAAGGTGACCGACGATCTCATCAAAGGGTTCGGTGGATAACCCGCGCTGATGCGCGCGTTTGGGAAGCACCGGTGCAGCGATGGTGGATGCGGGTTGTGAAAGGGGAGAAACCGAAGAAGGGGGAGAAGGAGAAGAAGGGGAGGAAGGGGAGGAAGGGGAGGAAGGGGAGGAAGGAAGAGGCCCTCTGTCCGCTGCGCGGGCAGCTCTCGTGGAAGTTTGGTGGAGGCGTAAGAGTTGATCGGCGGTTTTGCGCTGGATTTCGGCGTGGGCGGGGGTTGTTGGTTTGTCTTTGAGGATGTCGGCAAGGCGGGCGGTTGCCAGGGTGCGGGCTTCGGGTTCGAGGATGCGTTGACGGGCGTTGGTGATTTTTTCGAGGGCCTCGACGGCGCGTTTGAATGATTCTGATTCGAGGATGATGGCGAGTTCGACGAGCGTGAGGCTATGAATCTGGCACATCTCGAAGGCGGACATCGAAGGATTGGTGAGGTCTTCGAGGAGTTCGTTGGTGAGGGTTGCGATTGTTTTTGATTGGTCTGTTTGTGCTGTTGTTTGTTCCATGCGGGAATTATCGCATGGGCGAGTTGAAGCACAAGGAAGGCGTTGAGAAGTGCAGGGATTTTGCGCACGGGGGTGGTTGTTGGGGGAAGATTTTTGTATGCAGAGAGGGCAGGGGGTGCTGAAGACGCAGAGGATGGAGGGAGTTTTGAACGCAAAGATCGCGAAAGACTCGAAGAAAAAATCGGGAAATGAGGGAAGAGAAGAGTTGACGGCCTGCGCACGATGGCACAAGATTCATTGTCCGTCTCGTTGATGAGTTGTATGAAACGGACTATGCCAGATGACGGCTGAAAAAACAGAGTCCACAAGAAGCAGTTAAACTCTCTAACCGCATACTCAGATCAGCCGATCCTCGGTGGCGATGTTATGGGCGGGGGCGGTGTTGAGTTGGACGAAGACTTCGGTTTGAACTTGTTTGGCGGTGGCTGGATCGACATAGTCGGAGTGGCAGGAGGCTTTTTCGCCTTCGTCTACTCCTACGGCCTTTTTGGTTTTAGATGCAAGTTTGTGGATTTCTTCGGGAGAGAGGTAGCCTCGTTGTTCGAGGATTTGTTGTTGCTCGGGGGTGAGGGCGGCGGATTTGATGGCGGCGCCGACTTTTCCATCTGCTCCAACGCGGGCGAATCCTTCGGCGTTGCCGGATTGGAATTCTTTGATTTCCATGGAGATTCGGACGGAGCACCAGTCGTGGCCGCACATGGCGCAGAAGTCGGTGTCGACATCGAGGTCCTCATCGTGGTAGGCTCTTGCAGTGTCTTCGTCGAAGGCGAGTTCGAAGTGTTTGTTCCAGTTGAGGGCGGCGCGGGCTTTGGTGAGTTCGTCGTCCCAGTCTCTTGTGCCTGGGATTCCAAGTGCGACATCGGCAGCGTGGGCTGCGATTTTGTAGGCGATGCAGCCTTCTTTGACATCACCTTTTTTGGGTAGGCCGAGGTGTTCTTTGGGGGTGACATAGCAGAGCATACTCGCGCCGTGGTAGGCGATGGATGTTGCACCGATGGCAGATGTGATGTGGTCGTAGCCGGGGAAGACATCGGTGACGAGTGGACCGAGGACATAAAACGGAGCACCGTGGCAGAGGGTGCGTTGGAGTTTGGCGTTGTATTCGATTTGATCGAATGGGACATGGCCTGGTCCTTCGACCATGACTTGGAGGCCGTGGGTCCAGGCGCGTTCGGTGAGTTCTGCGATGACTTGGAGTTCGGCGAGTTGGGCGAAGTCTGTGGCGTCGGCGAGCCCGCCGGGGCGGAGGCCATCGCCGATACTGAAGGCGACATCGTGTTGGCGCATGAGCTGGCAGATTTCATCCCACATGGTGTACATGATGTTTTCTTTGTTGTGGGTAAGCATCCATTTGGCGAGGAGTGAGCCGCCTCGGGAGACGATGCCGATGACTCGGTTTTTGACGAACTTGAGGTGAGCTCGTTTGATTCCGGCGTGGATGGTGAAGTAGTCGACGCCTTGTTCGGCCTGTTTTTGTAGGGTTTCCATGATGAGGTCATGATCGAGGTCTTCGATTTTCTTGCCGATGATCATGGAATAGATGGGGACGGTGCCGATGGGGACGGTTGCGTTTTCGATGATGGCTGCTCGGCAGGCGTCGAGGTCGCCTCCGGTGGAGAGGTCCATGACGGTGTCGGCTCCCCACTGCTCGGCCCATTGAAGTTTTTCGACTTCTTGGTCGGTGCCTGAGGAGATTGGGGATGCGCCCATGTTGGCGTTAACTTTGGTTTTGGATGCTCGACCGATGGCCATGGGATCGAGGTTCTTTTTGAGGTGGTGGATGTTGGCCGGGATGATGAGGCGACCGGCGGCGATTTCGTCGCGGATTTGGGTTGGGGTAAGGTGTGGTTCACGCTCGGCGACGCGGTGCATTTCGGGGGTGATGATGCCGAGGCGTGCGGATTCGAGTTGGGTGATTGGGGTGAAGGATTTTGGGTAGGTGACGGTGCGGAGTTGGCCTAGGGCTTCTTGGAATGAAACGGTTGTGAAATCGGAAGATGAAGAGGGGGCCCCCTCCGTCTGCTTCGTAGACACCTCCCCCGGGCTTCCGGGGGAGGAGAGTGTGGTTGACCAGTTTTGGGGGAGGAAGTTCCAGGCGGTTTTGGTGGATGGTTTGGGCATTCCTGGGGTATCGGGAGAGGAAAAGGTGTAGGGGCCTCCGATGTCGGGTTTGTGAGCGAAGGAACCTGGGGTTGGAACAGTGGTGTCTGAGCCTGGGTTGTAGGCGCCGTGGACTGGAAGGGGGTAGTTGGATTTTTCGATGGCGGGGCCGGGTTGGGCGGTGCGGAAGGCATTCTTCATGTCATCGGCGGTTTTATATTTGGTTGTTAAAGCGATGGCCTTGCCTGCGGGAGAAGTGATGGCGAGGTGGGCGGGGGTTGATTTTAGATGGTTGGTCATTTGGATACTCCCTTATGTGTGTGCGGGGAGTATGCGTAGCTGCCGGTTTGAGGCGACAGTCTGCATTCCCTCCGCCGGGTTGAGCCGGATCAGGTTCGACGGGTACTTCTCAGCAGCAGGTGAGATGCTGCGCCCCGAGCAGGCTTGTATTGTAGCGGGGAATGAAGGAGCGGGTGGGGTGAGAGATGACTATGCTTGGATGGAGGTGATGAGGAGTTGGATGGCGGATTTGGCTTGGGAGGCGGGAATGGGTGATGTTGCGTAGCCCAGCAACCCGGCGAGGGTGATTTTGAGAAGCCAAGCCGCGTCGGTGATGTTGATCTCAACTGTGAGTTCGCCTGCAGATTGAATGCGGACAAGGGCGTCGCACAAAGCACTGTGGATGTGATTTTGGGCACATTTTACGCGTTGTTTGATTGCTTCGTCACTTGCGGCTTGGGAGATGGCTGCTTTGTGTATCATGCAGCATCGAGAGCAAGTGCAGGTATGTTGATCGTCGATGATTTCGGTGAAGTAGGACTCGAGTTCGTCCAATGTTTTGATGGCGTTGATTTTTTTGACCATGGGCTCGACGATGTTTTGGGTGTAGGCATCGAGTGCTTTGAGGTAGAGCTCGTGCTTGTCGCCGAAGGTGTCGTAGAGGGAGAAGCGATTAATGCCCATCGCTGTGGTGAGGTCTGAGATGCTTGCTGCATCGTAGCCTTTTTCCCAAAATACCCCCATTGCTTTGTCGAGGACGGTATCGGGATCGAATGATTTTGGCCTGGGCATGAATCAACCTCTGTCTTTATGATACACGCGTTTCGATTTTTTTATTCAACTGAGCGAAATTCTTAGGCTGATAATTGAACGAGCAACCGAGAAAAACGGCGTTTGCCGTTTGCAGCGAAAGTTGGTGAGTAGGTTGCGCTATGGCACGATGACGGATTTGTTGAGCCGAACCGATGATTCACCGAGCATGAGCGAGACGATGATCTCGTCGCCGGACTGGGCTTTGGTGAAGGCGAACTCGCGGGTGACACGATCGGTCGGTTTGATGGCGTTGACTGATCGTCTTAGGCGTGGTTCATTTGGTGGGATGGCGATGATTTCAAAGTTTTGGTCGGTATTCAGGTTGTTGGTGACATGAACGCTGATGATGGTGACGCCATTGTTTCCTCGCCGGGCAGCCAAATCCATGGTGATTCCTTCGAGTTCGAGGGTGATTTTCCGTTCGATGCGCATCAGTGGATATCTCTGGTCGGCTTCGATTTCGACATCGAAGGTGAGTTTCTTCTCGCCGGCGAGCTCGCCGAGGGAATAGGCGATGTCGATGGGCACTTCGCGTAACTCGTGGGCATCGAGGGTAAAGGGGATCACGCGTGGTTTGATTTCCCATGATCGGTCGATGGACTCTTGTGCTCCGGTGTATCCTCCTGGTTCGACGATGTAGACCCGTCCTTGGATGGTCATTGGCCAAGGATTGGTGATTTTGAGTGCGTGCTTGTGGATTCCTGATTTGGCTTGGAGTGTGTTGGGCGTGAGCTCGAGGGCGCTGAGGAATCGAACGAGTTGGGTGTTGACGCCTTGGATGATAATTGGCGATCGGCCGATTTCGATGCGGTGCATTGGCAGGTTGAGCGTGCCTCCTTGCTCGAGCTCGATGCGGGTTTGATTGTTGAACATATCGTACTGTGTGACGGCAGACTTGGAGAGTGGCAAGTTGAGTATCACTGGATCAATGCTTGGTTTGTCGAGCCAAAGGATGAGGACACCGGTGTTCTCGGCGTTGTCGGAGCTGTCGATTGGTCTGTTTGGAGCATTGGAATTCTGGTGTAATCGTTCTGGTTTGGGTCCGGCAATGAGCATGCGCACGCCTTTGATGAGGTCGAGCTCTTCGATGGCTTTTCGTCCCCCCAGATGCGTCGCAAGTGTCCGCCAGACAACAAGCTCTGGTGCGGGCATGACTTGTCCGCGTTTGCCCGGCGATATCCACCATGCGTCTCTGAGCTCAAGATCGAACCGATCAGCGTCGATCCCGCTCGAGCTTGCTGCCCACCAGAATGAGATGGCCTTGCGTGCCAAGGCGCCCACCGACGACCATATTTGCACACCTGACCAGTTTTTTGAATCGTGCATCGGGGTCAGGACCATCCCCAAGGTTGGTGGACTTGATGTTTTTTGATCGTTGGATTCGTTGGCTGCTTGTATCCAGTCATCGACGACGATCTGCATTGCCTCTTGGGTTGATGTGTTGTTTTCGATGATGAGCAAGTGTTGGTTTGGTCGGACAAGCGAAGACTCGATGGGGCGTTCGATGGACCACGGAATGATCAGTGTGGGACCTGGGACATACCCGACGAGCGCTTTGATGGCTGAGTCGATCTGCTCATTGAGTGTTTTTGGATCTTCTTGGGTGGGTCGCTCACCAAATTGCCATTTGAGCACACTTTGCCCGTACTGATCGAGCATTGCAGCGCCCCATGGAATCCATGCGGAGGATGGCCCTGCAAAGGCGGAGAGAACTTCGTTGGGGTCTTTGGCGAGTTTGGTTGCGAGCCTTTGGGGGAGTTCGGCAAGAATTATGCTCAGTTCGGTGCCCATCGAAAGCAGCTCGCTGATGGCGTTCATCGTGATGGAGTTGAGGGCGGTTTCTTCTTGGGTTGTGCTGCGGGTCCATGCCTCGACCGATGCTGCGGTCACACCAGCGCCTTTGATGAGTGTTTTGGCCGACTGAGCGACCTTTGGATTGGTAAGTTTGGCGTGGATGGCGAAGATGCCTGAGTCATGGTTTGGCTCGTTGGGCGAAGCCCAGATGAAATCGATCGTTCGGAGCCCAACGAGCTGATCATCGACCACGACCTCGAGCACCGCGCGATACCATCCAAACCCCGGGAGTTCTGGCGTCCAGAGCGTACGCACCCGTCGGGTTCCATCATCCAACACTGTTGAATCAATCTCTCGCCCCATGACATCAAAGACCCTGATGCGAGCGGTGATTGCATCGCCCGTCAGATCACGAACGAGGATTTTCAATGGTGGCGGGGTCTGTGATTCGATGATGTTTCCGGGGATGCCGGTAGAAATTTCAAGCCGAGGGAGCTGGGCGATGATGAGGTTGTCGAACCATGCTTTGGCATCATAGTCTTGTTCCCAGACCTCGAATGCAGCTGCTTGGTTTTGTTGATTTTGTTGTTTTGGTTGGAGAAGTTGGAGTTCGACTTGGATGAAGGCAGCATCCGGGTAGACGCCTTCGATCTCGAGGGCGACTTGCTCCCATTGGTTTTGAGTTTTGACGAGCCTGGTTGTGAATACGGCGTCTTGGATTTCGTTGCCGTACTGATCGAGCAGTTTGGCAACAACGCGCGCCCGGGCATGGATGAGCCCGCTGGTTCGGATGCGGGCGCTGATGAGGTAGTCGGCGTTGGGGAAGATATTGATTTCGCCTCTGCGGAGGATCAGGCTTGTCGAGCCGCCTTGAGTTGGGAGCAAGACCGAGCCAATACCTGCGAATGCGGGGGATGTGTAATCAAGGACTGCGTGATTCCAAAGGGGGAATCCTGGGCGGCGTCTGGGGATGTCGGGGTCTTCTTGGCCTCGGTACCATCCGAGGGGGACTGGGAGGGGGTTGAAATCTTGTTCTTCGAAATTGAAAGCTCGGACGACGCGCCCGGCCGAGGCGGGGCGCTGACCATTGGCCGATTCATCGGGTGTATTGACCCCTTGGGCGCCAAGTGTCGCTGTCAGGGCAGCACAAACAATCACACGGGCAAGGCGGGGGGCCTGCTTGGGGGAGATGTGACAAAAACGATCGCGCAGTGACATTGCGATATGTATCGGCCTGTGGGTGGGAATCTGTGCAAATCCGGATGAAATCAATCCTATGATTGGTGATTCTTTTCCCAACGAGATCTCCCCCTATGCCCGACCACCCTGACTGCCCTGACCGTCCCCATCGGATTGCCTATAGGCCCTACGCTCCGGATCAGCCCAGCCAAGACGCAGCGGCAGTGTTTTATGAGATCGCCAAACAACGCCGATCGGTTCGCCAGTTCTCCGATCGACCCGTATCACGCGAAACGATCGAGATGGTCATCAAAGCAGCAGGGACGGCACCATCAGGAGCACACAAACAACCCTGGCGGTTTGTGGCGATCTCAAATAAAGAGATCAAGCACAAGATTCGGATGGCGGTGGAAGAGGTTGAGCGAGAGTTTTATGACAAAAAAGCATCGGATCGGTGGCTTGAGGATTTGGAGAAGTTCGAGACAACGCCAGATAAATCGTACCTCGATACGGTGCCTTGGCTGATTGTGGTGATGGCGTTGCGGACAACTGACGATGGCGGACAGGTGTATTACCTCAATGAATCGGTCGGGATTGCAACGGGGATGCTTCTGATGGCGGCGCACCATGCGGGATTGGCGACGCTGACGCATACGCCGAGTCCGATGGGGTTTTTGCGGGAGGTATTGGGACGATCCGAAAACGAGCGGCCTTATATGGTGATCCCGATGGGGTACGCGGCGGAGGATTGCACGGTGCCTGATATTGGGCGGAAGGGGCTGGGGGAGATTGCGGTATTTTTGGAGTAGGATCGAGGATGAGCTAGTGGTTTATGGCTCGATACCCAGTAAAAGTAGTGGAACAGAAGGTACGCCTCGGCCTTGCCTGACGAGATCGTACAACGCACCCTCGTAGTAGCCTGGGCCAGAGGACATTTCGGATTGCATTGATTTCATGGGAAGGATTTCGATGCCGACATCAATCTCGTTTCCGACATAAAACGCAAGGTGCTTGACGAAGAGGTCGTATGCGATGAAACTGTATTTCCCGAACTGCACTTCGACTGCGACTCTGTTTTTTACAAAGTCGGTTTGATTATACGAATAGATCGGATCTTTCCCCTGCGCTTTGCAGACTGCTTTCTGTTCGTCTGGTGTCATGTGCATCGTTTTGCGAATCACATCGTAGTCGTCGGTGACCCAGTATGATGTCCGGCTCTCGCTCCATCCGTTTGTTTCAAGTTTATCTTTGAACGCTTTGTTGATGTCGATTGGGGAGTAGAGTTTCTTGCCAACCATCGTTTTCTCTTTGCTCTCCTTGGTTTTGTAGGCGTTGGCATCAATGGAGGCGATGGCCTGTTCGATTTCTTCGAGGGCTTGGGGTTGATGGACTTTGAGCCACTCGATCCCGTTGAGGTGAGAGTAGGTCGCGGCGATTTTCACAAGAGAGCCCCTTGGGCACGAATGCCATTTTGAACCCGTCGGCTTTGGGCAACCTTCGATCGCGGGTCTGGCTTGTAAACCTCTTTTCCCATCGGGCGGGTACGGAGATCGCCATTCCATTCGTCTTTGATCCGATCTCGGGCGGTTTGATAATATTCGTCAACGATTTCGGCACCTGCGGTTCTCCTGCCGTGCCGGATTGCAGCAACGGCAGCCGAACCTACCCCCATGAAGGGATCGACGACCAATCCACCCTCTTGCGTCATGGATAGAACGAGTCGCTCTATGAGTTCAACGGGGAACTGGCACGGGTGGATTGTTTTTTCGACATGGTTGTGCTTGACATTGGGGATGGCCCAGAAGTCGCCCGGGTTTTTGCCGAGCGGATTGCATGAATACTCGCCTGCGCGTGGGCCTTTGAAGTATTTTTTTCCGGGGTACTTCTGAGGCACACGGACAGGATCAACATCGAAAATATAATCATCTGATTTGGTAAACCAAAGGATCACCTCGTATCGTCCGGAAAAACGACGCGAGCAGTGAAGCCCGTGCTCAAAGTGCCACACGATTCTGTTGCGCATTTTGAGTCCGAGGTCTTGAAAAACAGGATAGAGCAGCATGTCGAGCGGGACAATTTCACCCTTATTGACATAGTTGCCAACCTGCCAACAGAGGCTTCCCTGATCGCTCAGAATCCGGACAGATTCTGTGATGATGTCGCTTTGTTGCTGGATGTATTCTTTGAGATCAAGCCGATTCTCGTACTCTTTGCCGATGTTGTACGGGGGCGAGGTGACGACGAGTTGGGTGGAGCCATCTGGGATTGATTGGAGGAGTTTTTGGCAGTCGCCGTGAAAGAGAGAAGCGTCGGCATCTTCGCGGTATCGCTTTGTGATCTTTACGCTGCGGCCAAACAACTGCTTCCTTGATGGCTTGGGAAGCAAATCGTTTACATCTGTGCTGGTAATCGCGATCGTCATCGAATGAACTCCCTGTATCAAATAGGTCTACACACACCCTAGCATGCCCCGATCATCTTTGCAAGTCGGGTTGTGTGCGAGCGGATACTCGATTCGAAACGCGGTGCCCGATGTTGATCGGAAGGGGCTGGGGGAGATTGCGGTGTTTTTGGAGTAGAATCGAGGATGAATACTTTGAATGAGCGAACACAGCCCGTTGATCAACCCGCGCTGATCTTGCGTGTTGCGTATTGGTTCTTGTTCCTTGTGCTTTTATTTGTCGGATTGGGTGGCATCCCGTTGTACTACGCTTTTGAGAAACTCCCCGCGGTGAACTACGAGCTTTTGGCATATGGGGTAGGGATTACACTCTTTTCATCTTTTACCATCTACTACATCACCGGTCGGCGTGTTGTGGTGTATGCAGATCGACTGATTTCGACGACGCGGTTCTCGACGAGGACTGCTCTGCTCGATGAGGTGGTCAAGACCGTGGCGACGCAAGATTTTTTTGTATTCAGCTCGAATCGGAAAAGGCGATCAAGGTTCCATGGTATTTAAAGAATGCGCTTCGGCTTCGCCGGCAACTCAATGCGATGATTGAGCAGCGGGAAGCCTTTGGTGAAGACGAAGGGTGAGGAAGACCTCCTCCGGCCGCAGGGCGCGGACACCTCCCCCGGAGGGGTGGGGTGGAGACGGGAGAAGAAACGGGCTGGAAGCCCGTTCTACCAGAAGGCGTTAGAGGTACATTTTTTTGTTGTAGACCCACCACTCGAACATGAGGATGACGAGGGCGATGCCTAAGAACCAAGGCCACCAGTCTTTGATGCGTTGGCGCTCGGTGTTGGATTCGGCGGTGACTATTTGGTTCGCTAGGGCGATGGTTTTTTGGGTGCTTACATTGGATTCGGCGGGGTTCAAAAGATTGGCAGCGAAGGTGCGGTAGTTGGTGCCGTCGTCAACGATGTCGGTCGGGGCAGCGGTGCCTCGCCAGCGGAGGCGGTAGATGCCGGCGTTGGTGATTGGGCCGAAGACGACGCGCCCGTCGGCGGAGGGGATGATTTCTTCGGAGCGTGAGCCGTCGGGCATGATGACGCGCACGCCGGTGGCATCGGGTGGGAGGCGATCGGAGAGGACTCGGCCTGGGGTGATCTGGCGTTCGTCTTGGTCGATGGCGACGATGGAGCCGGTGGCGAGGTAGTCAACGGTGGATGCGAGGAAGACGACGAAGGAGACATCGAAAGGCCAGTTGGTTTTGGTGATGGCGAAGGGGACCAAGATCGCGCGGACATCGCCATCGGATGTTTCGAGGATGGCTGGGCCTGATGCCGTCTCGGCGAGCGAAACCACGCCTGAGCCTTTACGGATTTCGACCTTGGGTGTCTCGGCCATGAGCAAGGCGTCGAGGGTGAGATCGCGGAGGATAGGATGTGTTCGTCGCCAGTCGATGATCGGGCCGCCGGGGCCGGTGCCTTGGTCGATGACACCGAGTTTGCCCGTCAAGGCTTGCCCGATGACGAGGTAGCGTCCCGGGTCGAGGATACTTGCTGTATCATCGAGTTCGTTTGGTTTGGGGAGGTAGCCATCGAAGATCACGAGGTCATAGACATCGTTCGCGCCTGATTCGCGGTTGGATTCGTACTTCGCTGGCGAAATCGTATCGAAGCGCGAAAGTGGTAAGCCTTGGAGCGCCGAACCAACGAAGAGGTTGCCGGTGGAGACGAGGGCAACGCTCGCTTGCTTGGCAGGTGGGACGACCAATACGCCTTCGTTATCGGTGAGCAGGACATCGGCTTCGGGGTTATTTTGGCCATCGGTATCAAGTTTGACGCGGACGATGACGCCTTCGGGTTCGGTGAGTTCAAAGACGACGCCGCCGCTGGCAGGTGTTTTGTAGCCTGTGGTCGCGTCGGTCGTCGCGGCTGGGAGGTTAATGGCCCGAACGGAGCGCGTGACGCCGGCGACGATGAGTTCGGCATCGACGGTGCGGGGGATGGTGTCGGTGGATTGCACGCCTACGAAGATGCTCAGCTTGCTCGGGGTGTCGTAGTCGCGTTCGGAGCGGAGGGCGACGAGTCCGATGTTGTTCGATGTTTGGGAGCCGATGGCGTGGTACTCGAAGGTGGTTTGGGTGTCGATTTCTTCTGCGCGTACGGAGTCGATGTCGGAGACGCGACCGTCGGAGAAGAGGTGGAAGAAGTAGGGTTCGCCGCCTTTGAGTTCGTCGAGTTCGTGAGATTCGGTGATCTCGCCGAGTTCGTTGACCGCGTTGGCGATGCGGTTGGGGCGCTGGGCTTGGGCAAGGCGGTAGGCTTCGGCGATCGACGAGGTCGCGTCGGTTTGTTCGATAGCGTTGATGGCGTTGATGAGGGTTGCTTGGTCGGAGCTGAACGAGGCGATGATCTGGGCATTGGCATCGAAGGCGATGACCATCGCTTCGTCGGCCTTTTCATTCGCAGCGAACATGCCGGGGGCACGCATGGTTTCGATGAGTTCGATGGCCTGCTTCTTGGCGGCTTCGAGTCGGGAGTCTTTGCCGAGTTCATCTTCACCATCGACGGCGGCCATCGACGCGGAGCGGTCGATCATCACGATGTACTTGCGTCCCATCTCAGTGGTTGACGCCGAGCGTGGCTGGGCGAGGGCGAGGATGATGAGCCCGAGGATGATGAGCTGCAAGAACAACAGCAGGTTTTTACGCAGGCGTTGGAACGGTGCGTTGGCCTGGAGGTCCTGGATGGCTTTCTTCCACAGCAGCGTCGAAGAGACCTCGCGGGGGATTCGGCGGAGTTTGAGGAAGTAGAGGATGATGAGCGCAGGGATCGCGATGGCGGCGACGAGTGCGGCGAGCATGGGGGTGGCCCAGGTCATGGGGTTTCTCCAATGATGAGGACGGGATCATCAGACCACCAGCCGCCGGTTTGTTTTCGATCGCGGAAAGGTGCGAGATACATCACGGATCGGAGTTGATCGTTCATATCGAAATAGAATCGGAGTTGGCCATCGCTTGAACGGGCCCAATCCAATGGACTCGCAAGATGCTTTGGCGGGACAGTTGCAACGATGTAGGGCTTGGATTGGGTTTGCTCGCCATAGTTCACTCGGGGTGAGAGGCGGAGTTTCTTGAGGCCGACGATTGTTTCGTGATCGTCCATGCCGATAGCGATCTCGGATCGGATGGTTGTACGAATTTCTCCGAAGGACATGCTCGCATGTAGTGGACGGCCGCAACCGGCATGAACCAAACTTATGAGCCCGAGGAGACAGATCATTGGTGCCTTAATTGAATGGTTCATTGTGCTTGCTTGTGCAGGGGAAGTTTCCCCTGCACCCCCTCGGAAGACCCCCTCCGTCTGCTTCGCAGACACCTCCCCCGCAGGCGCGGGGGAGGAGAATGGGAATGGCATAGGAATGGTCATCTCAACACCCCTCGCTTTCTGAGGTAGTCGAGGAGGAGGGTGTCGATGGGGGTGTCGGTTTGGATGGTGAGGGCGGTGATTTCTCGGCGGGCGCAGAAGTCGCGGAGGCCTTGGCAGTACGCCGATAAGTTCTCTTTGTATTTTTTGAGCAAGGGGGCGGAGATCGTCACTTCGGCCATGTCGCCGTCTTCGATGTCGCGGAGTTGGAGATCGCCGGCGAGGTCAGGATTGACTTCCTGAGGCGACAAGGTTTGGATGGCGAAGACATCGTATCCGCGGCCGACGAGTAGGCGGAGCCCGGTTTCGTAGCCTTCTTTCATGAGGAAATCGGAGAGGACGATCATCACGCCTTTGCCTCGGCGGGTCATGGCGATGCGTTTGCAGGCTTGTGCGAAGTCGGTGCCGGCTTCGGGTTCGAGGGTGCAGAGGAAGCGGGCGAGGTCGTGGGTTCGGCGTCGCCCTCGCAGGTCTCGGATATTGCCTGCGATTGATTTTTCGCCGCCGGGGATGACGAGTTCGTCGCGCAGGCCGACGGCGGTCACTTCGACGCGGTTCAGGTTGACTAAACCGATGTAGCCCATGGCCATGGCGACTTGTTGCATGTAGTAGAACTTGTTTGGTTCGCCGCAGTCTGCGGAGGCGGAGCAATCGATGACGATGTGGAGCGAGAGGTCTTCTTCTTCCATAAAGAGTTTCATAAAGAAGCGGTCGAGGCGGGCGTAGATGTTCCAGTCGATATGGCGGAGATCGTCGCCAGTGGTGTAGGGGCGGTGGTCTGCGAACTCGACGGATTCGCCTCGCTTTTTGGATCTTCGTTCGCCTTTGAGCTTGCCTGCAAAGATTTTTCGGCTTGAAACATCGAGGTGGGATATCTTGGCGATGAGCGAGGAGGAGAGGAGCTCGTCGATGGTGGTTGGGCGGGTTGGGTTTTCTGATCGGAGCATAAGATTTTTGTACGCAGAGGTCGCAAAGGGTACGCGGAGGCGCAGAGGGGGGGAGAAGAGAAAGAGTATGGAAGAGGGGGGAGAAAGAGAAGAGGGAAGAACTGTTAGGTGAGCGCTTTGGAATTGATTCTGCGGTAGGTTCCTTTCTTGATGGTTGGGGCGTGAAAGTTGATGAGGAGTCCTAATGGTTTGTTGGCGAGGTAAAGGTAGCTGGTGAGTTGGGCGAGGTGGTTGTCTTCGATTGCTCGGATGGCTTTGAGTTCGAGGATGAGTTGGTTTTCGATGAGCAGGTCGAGGCGTTGTGGGGGGAGGGCTTTGCCTTTGTATTGGCCTGTGAATGAGATTTGTTGTGTATACTGAATCTTTGCCAGTTCCAACTCATGACAGAGTGCTGATTCGTAGACTGATTCGAGTAACCCTGGGCCGAGTGTTCGATGCACTTCGATCGCGCACCCGATCACTTGATGGGTTAGCCGATTCAACTCTTCTGGCACATCAACACGATCCATATCTACTCTTTCTTACCCCATTCTTCTCTCTGCGCCTCTGCATGAACTTTGCGACCTCTGCGTACCTCTTGCTTACGACCCCACCATTGCGGTTGGTTGGGTAGGGGTGAGCTTGAGGATTTCTTGGACGAGGCCGTCGGTATCTACGCGGTCGGCTTCGGCTTCGAAGTTTAATAGGATGCGATGGCGCAGGCAGGATTTGGCGACATCTTGGATGTCTTGGTAGGAGACATGGAATCGACCGTCGACGAGTGCTCGGACTTTGCCCGCGAGGATCAGGGCCTGGGCACCGCGGGGGGAGACGCCGCAGCGGATGTAGCGATTGGTTGGGCCGTTGGGGCCGCCGGCAGCGGTGTCGGTTTCAGGATGGGTTGCGAGGACCAATCTCGCGGCGTACTGCTTGACATGCGGGGCGACGACGACGGATTTGACAAGGGCCTGCATTTCGAGGATGCGTTGCCCGTCGACGATGGGATTGGCGGTTGGGTTGGCCGAGCCGGTGGTGCGGTCGATGATTTCCATGAGGTCTTCGAGCTGGGCGTACCCCACATCGACCTTGAGGAGGAAGCGGTCGAGTTGGGCTTCGGGGAGTGGGTAGGTGCCTTCTTGTTCGATTGGGTTTTGAGTCGCGAGGACGAGGAAGGGTTCGTCGAGTGTGTAGGTTTCGCCGGCGACGGTGACGGAATGTTCTTGCATTGCTTCAAGGAGTGCGGATTGTGTTTTTGGAGTGGCACGGTTGATTTCGTCGGCGAGGAGGATTTGGGCGAAGATTGGGCCTCCCTGGAATTCGAAGGCTCGTTTTCCGGTGTCTGGATCTTCGGAGACGACATTGGTCCCGATGACATCGGCGGGCATCAGGTCGGGGGTGAACTGGATGCGATTGAATGGCAGGGACAAGGTTTGGGCGAGTGTGCGGACGAGGAGTGTTTTTCCGAGTCCGGGTACGCCTTCGAGGAGGACATTGCCGCCACAGAAGAGGCAGACGAGGACGGCATCGACGACTTGCTGTTGTCCAACCATGACCTTGCCGATTTCTGCGCGCAAATCGGAGAATGTTTTGCGGAAGGCTTGGCATTGGGCCTTGACTTCTTGTGGTGTCTCGAACGATTCATTTGCTGCCATGACTAGCTCCTCATATGGCGCAGCGTGCGCCGTTTTTTGTGCGTTTTAGGACTCGTCCATATCGTCTCGGGCTCGTTTTTTTGCTGCCCGCAGTGCGCTCAGCGCGTCCATTGGTTCGGTTTCTTCTTTGGTTGTCTTTTGTACCGGTTTGCTGATCGAAGGCTGATTGGTTTCTTCTTCGCCTGTGAGTGCGATGGGCTGGGATGATGCTGGGTGGTCGATGGGGGCGACGAACTTGCGTGAGGCGTTTTGTTTTTGTGTTTTTCTTTCGTCATCGCCGGTGCGTGATGAAGCGCGTGATTTTGCTGTGGACATTGCCTGCATCGAGGCCATGGATTGGCCTGTTTCCTTGGATGCACCACGGCGCAAGAAGGCCGCGATCATGGCGGGGTCGATGCGGACACGGCGAACGGCAACATCGAGGAGGAAGATACCGATGCCGATGATTGCGAAGAGCAGCCAGATGGGGGTGAGGGCGAGGGGAACTTTGACGCCATCGCGAGACCAGAGATCGGCGATTGTTGGATCGGATGGGAGGACACGCCCGCCGGTGATCGAGGCGATTTGTTGAAGCAAGGGGAGGTTGGTTTGGAGTGCTTTGAACTCATCGGCGAATGGTCGTGTGACGGCGGCTTGTGCGGCGCCTTCGAGGATTGTTCCGCCGCTTCCTGGTGCGCGGTACTGAAGGTTGACGACATAGGCACCGGCGTGTGCGGTGTCGAACTGGCCTTCGTATCGTCCTGGACCGACTTGTTGTATTTCGACGAGTTTACCTTGGCCGTCGGGTGTCGATGCACGGGCTTGGAAATTTGCGAAGTTGAGCCGTTCCCCGTTGGGATGAAATGCTTCGACGATCAAGCGTGTTTTGTCGCCGATGTTTTCAGTGGTGACGCGCAAGGTTTCGCTGCCCGAAGGGCGCATTGTCCATCGAATGTGCTGTTCCCAGAATTGATCGAACCCCGACCATCCGATCCATGCCGGGGCCCATCGGGTGGAAACATCGGAGGTGAAGGTGACGACCTTGCCAAGCCCGTGCTGCCACTGGGCCGCGATTGGATCGTTTTCTTTTCCTCGAAGTGTGACGAGGCTGAGCCCTTCGCGTTCGGCCGCGACGACATAACCTTCGATCGGTGGGACGCTCTTGATTCCTCTCATGGTTTCGGTGGGGACGCCGGTGCGTGCCGGTGCGAAGGGTTGGCCTTCCCAGATCAGGGCTCGTCGGATGGTCTGGGCCTCTTTGATAAAGATCTGAGGGAGCGTTGCCAGGGCATTGTTGGCGACGGCGTAGTAAGTGCCCCCCGTCACCCGGGCCATGGTGCGCAAGGTATTGGTATCGGCGGGCGAGTGTGGGTTGACCCCCACGGCGGAGATTGTGATGCCGGCCTGCTTGAATTTGCGTAAAAGCGATCGGGACATCGACGGGTCGCCATCTGAAATCACAATGAGGTGCTTCTGGCCTGCTGCGGCGTTGCTCAACCCTGAGAGTGCGAGTTGAAGGGAAGGGTCAAAGGATGGCATATCGCCAAAGGTCAGGTTCTCGATGGCGCGTTTAACGGCTCCTTTGTCACCAACGGGCGAAAGTGGATAGACCCAGTCGGTGCCACCCATTGCCTGGTATTCGATGATGCCCACGAGATCGAGCCTGGACATGGCATCGACGGCTGCGTTGGAAACCTGCTTGCCATAATATACACCTCGAGGAATTTCGACCGAGTGGACAATCAGCGCCAGCGCTCCGCGGGGCATTTGCCGTTTCTGAGGCGGGTCGAGACGAATAGGAAGCGCATCGGCCAGAGGGGATCCGATCCATCCGCCCGCACCAAAGGATTCTGGTCCTCCGATCATGACCAACCCGCCTCCGGTATCGTGGACATACTGTCGCATGAGCTCTTGCTGGGCTTGTGAATAGGAATAGGCGGACTGATTGAGCAGGATAAGGGCTTCGTATGAGGCGAGCTGGGGAAGTGAAGTCGGAAACTGAGATGGGGTGATCCGGATTGTTTTGACCTCGGCTTTGGCGAGGACATCTTCGAACTTGACGGCCTCGTTTGGGTCTTCTGCTACAAGAAGTACGATGCCTTCAGAATCGACGAAGGTAATTGCGGTGCCTTTGTTGTTTTCGGCGATGGAATCGCCCAGTGTGCCCGTGGCCGATCCAGACTCGGAGAGTGCGGTCAATGGCTCAAAGACCGCTTGGTAACTCACTGCCCCTGGTCTGGTGACGCCGACCGAAACAGCGAGCACATTGCGGCCTTTGTTGAGCTCGATAATTTTCCCGAGCTCATCCGCAGCAGGGTTGAGGTCGATCACAACGCCATCTTGTGAGATCAGCAATCGACCGGCAGCCGGGACGGTGGCGGTGAGGACGACCTTGAGGGTGATGGTTTCGCCGACGCGAACATTGGCCGGCGCTTGGAGGGCTTCGACAATAACTTCTTCGGTATAGGCGAATTCGACGGGCAGGACATCAATGGGGATGCCTTGTGCTTTGGCCGTTTGGGCGGCGCGGATGAGCGATCCGTCGGTTTCATTGCCGTCGGTGATGATGACGATACGGTTGGCGAGGGATTTTGGTGCCGAGGCGATGGCCAGGGAGACGGCTTGCATCAGGTTGGTACCATCGGTGGCACCGATGAACTGGCGATCGACGCGGGTGGTGGCGCGGGAGACGGAGGACTGGGTAAATGCCTTCTCTGCCGCGGTGATGATGCCGAGCTCGTCGTCTGGTTTGCGCGAGTTTTCTTGCGAATGGGCGATGTATTGGTCGATCTGCTCTTGGGCACCGATGGGAATCGAGCGTGAGGCATCGATGATGACGGTGACGCCGACATTGTCGGATGTTTTGCGCAGCGAGGGCTCGGCCAACGCTCCGGCGATGAACGCGATCGCAAGAAGCCGAATGACAATCGCAGCGATGCGTGATCCTTTGCCAAGTCCTGAGATGCTCTTGCGGGCGATGAAAAGTGTGAGCAAGCCGAGGATGGGGATCAGAAGCAGGAAGATTTCAAGATCAAACTGCAACGGACCAAGGGTAAGGCTTGCGTGTTGAAAGATCATGGGGCTTGGCTCCCGATGACCATTTCTGCGGCTGTGTATTCGCCTCCAATGGCGGAGACGCCATCGGGAAGTGCGCAGATTTGTACTCGGCTATTGCCTGAATCGAGTATCACCAACTGGTCCCCCATCACGCCACTGGCCCATGGTTGGGCGAGCTGACCGATGCTTCTTCCTCCGATGCCGTAGCGCCAGAGGGTCTGCCCGGATTCGAGATCAATGCATCGTATCCGATTTCCACCGAACTCGGTGATGAGTGCGGTTCCATCGTCGAGGATGGTGAGCCCGTAGGGGAATCGGTAGGCCTTGTCGGAGGTGTCCATGGGATCGCCGAACCATGTGACAAGTTCGCCTGCGATGGTGAAGCGTCCGACGCGGTGATGACTTGCGCTGGTGACGATGATTTCTGGGCCGCCTTGGGGATTGGTCCAAAGCTCGATCGATTGTGGACGATTCAATGCGTTGGGATAGTCTGATGCATCGACCTCTTCTCCGACGACGCCGATCTGGTATTCGAAGATGAGGTTGATTTTTTGATCTGACCGATCGACGGTAAAGCGTGAGATGCGGTCGTTGCCGCCGTATTCGGAGATGTAGAGGTGGGTGACGATCCCTGCGTTGTTTTTCTGGACCGCAATATCGGTGGGATAGATGAACTCGCCGGGTTCGTCGCCGAAGGAGCCATAGGCGAAATCGGGCTCGGTGGGGACAGGGACATCGACATCGGGCAGGGGAAGTTCATACATCAGAACTCGATGTTCGTGGGTATCGGCGACATAAACGGCGAGCTTGTCTGGGTTGATGATCGAGCTGGCAACGGTGAGCCCGGTGGGTTTTCCACGATCCCATTTGGGTGTGTGGACTGCGCCGAGGATTTGGCCTGTTTCGAGGTCCATGATTTGGATTCTGGCGGTTTTATCAACAATGGCTGCTCTTGGTGAGCCGTTGTCGGTGAAAACATCCATTCCTCGTGGATATACGAACTGTCCGAGCTGGGTTCCTGATTCGCTGAAGATTTGGTTGGTGCTCAGCGCCCCCGGCGTGGATTGCCCCTCGCCCATTCGATCGCATCCTCCAAAAACTGGCGCAATCAGGCACAGGCTTATTGCAGCCATCAGTGGTGTCCAGAATCGGGAATTCATGGGCATCTCAAGGATCATACGGAGGTTAACCGGTTGAGATACGATCAGTTGCCGAATCTGTCCGCCGGTCGGATTCGTGTGATTAGTAGGGATGCGATGATTGATCCAATGAGCCCGATGCCCAGGAGGTTGATCCCTGCTGCGGAGAGTTGTTCGAGTCGGGCATAGTGGAGATCGGCGAGAAGCTGCTGGGGGAGATTGTCCATCCCGGGTGGGCGGACCATGACGGAGGCCTCGATCTCGTACATGGAAAAGAGCCCGGCGATGAGCCCTGCCCCGAGCAAAGGCATGGTGATGGTGGGCATGACTGCGCGCCTCCAGCCGACGATTGATCCTCCGGCCATTTGCCATCGGATGGATTTTCGTTCGATGGACTCGCTCGAAGCGCACAGCGCGCCGATGATGGCACCGAGGAAAGCACTGCGTATGCATGAGGCCAAGACAGCACCACTCCAACCTGTTGTCATCCATGGAATTGGCGACCGTGCAACTGCGGCACCGATGAGCACTCCGGGGATCAAGCCCAAGGTGCACAGGATCATCAAGGCCCAAGCGCCAATCCGCCGAATCCTTCTTGACGGGTTGCCGAGTGTGATGGCGACAAGCACCGCGACAAACATGACGACAAGTCCGGCAGCCAGGGCCAAAAGCCCTGAATCGATCATGGCTCCGGATTCGATTCTCCAGAAGTAGAGGATTGCCCCCCAATCATCAAGGGTCACCAACATCGCGCCCATCGGCACCATCGCCCCCAAAGCCCAGACAATGATTGCCCCCAAGATGACGAGTTTTGGCACAATTTGAAGGGAATAGCCTTGGTCTTCAAATCGTGATTCTTCCCGCCGACGCACGAGCGGCCCGGTGAGCACCCAGGCTCCGATTCCGGCGATGAATATTGTCGGCCAGGCGCTAAGCCAAATTCGCCCCCACTGCTCGATGGGTGACTCGGCAAGTTGTCGCCAGATGACAATCGACCATGTTTCAAGTTGGGCCAAGTGCATGGGGACCGCTGATCCGAACATGATGACCGTCACCAGTACCCATGCACGCACAAGAATCGCAAGGTGCAATCGTACCCAGAGCGCTGTTCGGCGACAGAGCCCGACGGGCTCAAGAGCGATCATTTCGGTATAGAGATTGGTCCGATGCCCGAGCCCCGAAGCGATCAAAACCCCTGCGATGGGGGCACTCCAGATGGCGAGCCCAACGACGGCAATGACATACCCAGCCCAAATGGTAACCCATCGCAAATCAGGTGCCGAGGTTGAGTAAGCCACAAGGGCTTTGCCAATGATGGTATCGGGTGCTCGCAGGAGATTGCCCGCTGCATACACCAAAGCTGCAGGAAGCCAGATCGGAGCAATGAGTATCGCAGGGATCAGTCTGGCGCCCCAGCGGTGCCTTGGTGCTTTGATGGCGATGACTCGGACAAGAGGAATACCCATGCACACCCCGACCAAACCGATAAATCCAGCGATGCCCAGCGATCGCACGAGAAGCCCGATGCGATCGGATTGGAGAAAAGATTCATTGTGGGTGATTCCTGAGGAAGTCTCCAGAAGGATGACCAGCGAGCCTCCAAGCTCAATAAATACCGGCATTGCCAAGGTTGCGACGATCAAAACCAACATGATCGCGGGCATGAGGGCAGGCAGTTTTCTCCAATGGTCTGACTTGAGCATATGCGAGTGTACCCGCTGGGGGTTCCTGAGGATTCAGGGAGGATCGAACAAGTGCGATGAAGTGCGCGTTCGATGGAATTTGGGGGTATGATTATGGTTCATCCACTGTGCATTTCTTGTGATGCACATATCGAACTCCCTTTGCTGTTCATGATCGCGCATGCACACCGCCAATGGACACATCAGCCCCCCCTGCAGATACACACCATGATTGATATCCGAAAACTCAAAGAACTTGTCCGCCTGATGGTTGAAAACGAACTCACCGAGATTGATCTTCATGATCAACAAGAAACCGTCACGATCAAACGAGGCGATGACAAGGGAACCGTGATTCAACATCAACCTGTGATGTATGGTGGAGGCGGCGGAATAGCACCGGCCTCTGCTCCGACACCATCACCAGTTGCTGCTGCTTCCGAATCGACTCCGGCAACAGGGCCCGGGCCAATGTCTGACGATGCCCTCACTGCGATCGAGTCACCAATGGTTGGGACTTATTACGACAAACCCAATCCGGATTCGAAGTGTTTTGTAAGTGTTGGAGACTCGGTTGGTCCTGACACGGTGGTGTGTATTGTTGAAGCGATGAAGGTCTTTAATGAGATCAAGGCTGAGCAATCGGGTGTGATCGAGAAGATTCTTGTTAAAGACGGCGAAGCAGTTGAGTTTGGGCAAAAACTCTTCCTTCTGAAATAAACCATATATCCACGCTCGCTTGGGCGTGATTGAAACGAGATTCACCACTATGTTTAAGCGTGTGTTGATTGCCAATCGTGGGGAGATCGCCCAGCGGATCATGCGGGCTTGCCGCGAACTTGAGATCGAAACGGTCTGTGTGTATTCCACTGCTGACAAGGACGCGCCGTATCTGCGTGATGCCGACGAAGCGATCTGCATTGGGCCTGGTCCTGCGAAGGACTCGTATCTGAACATCTCGCGGATCATCTCGGCTGCGGAAGTGAGCGATGTCGATGCGATCCATCCTGGATATGGTTTTCTCTCGGAGCGGGCGGATTTTTCTGAGATTTGCCGCGACTGCAAGATTGAGTTCATCGGCCCATCACCTGAAGCCATGGGCAAACTCGGTGACAAAGTTGAAGCCAAGCGTTATGCCCGTGCCGCCAAAGTGCCTGTGTTTCCCGGTTCTGAAGGCGAAATCGAAGAACTTGACGAAGCGGTCGAAGTGGCTACCGAAATCGGATATCCGGTCATTATCAAGGCATCGGCAGGTGGAGGTGGGCGTGGCATGCGTATCTGTCGAAACGAAGCAACGCTTCGCGCCAATGTTGCCAAAGCTCAACAAGAAGCCCTTGCTGCCTTTGGCAATGGTGGTGTGTTCATCGAAAAATTCCTCGAACACGCCAGGCATGTTGAAATCCAAACCATCGGCGACAAACACGGCAACGCGATCCACCTTTGGGAACGCGATTGCTCAATGCAGCGCAGGCACCAGAAGATTATTGAAGAAGCACCGGCACCTGGTGTCGAACGCAAAAAGATCGAACGAGTTTGTGAGGCAGCAGCCAAGTTGGTCAAGTCAGCCGAATATGCAGGTGCTGCAACAGTTGAGTTTCTGATGGATGAGAAGCAGAATTTCTATATGCTCGAAGTCAATACCCGTGTACAAGTTGAGCACCCGATCACTGAAGCGATCACAGGCGTTGATATTGTCAAAATGTCCATCATGGTCGCTGCGGGTGAAAAGATTCCGTATAAGCAAAAGGATATCAAAGTCAACGGACACGCGATCGAATGTCGAATCAATGCGGAAGACCATACCAAAGATTTCCGCCCTTCTGCAGGCCTGATCGAAACTTATCGTGCCCCGGGGGGGTTGGGTGTGCGGATTGATAGCCATGTATGTGCGGGGTATCGTGTGCCACCCAACTATGATTCAATGATTGGCAAACTGATTGTCCATGCTGAAGGCCGTGAAGCCGCGATGACGCGGGCGTCGCGGGCATTACATGAGTTTGAAGTTGGCCCGATCAAAACGACGATCCCACTCCATCTTGAGCTCATGAACAATACCGATTTTAAAAAGGGTGGGGTGGATATCCATTATCTTGAGCGATTGCTGAAAGACTAGTCCAACCGAGCCCCCCTCGACCATGAGTAGTTGCATGAGTCGCTGAACGATAAGAAAGGACCGTTCCGCGGTCCTTTTTGGGGTCTTGGTTCTGAGGTTTTATTTCGGTTTTCTATCGACCGTTTGCGTCTCGCTTGCGTCTGTGCTGCCCCGGGCGTAAGTTTGGCGGGTAACTCAAGGCACAAATTCATCCCCGTCGACTTCATCTCCGTCGACGATGAGCACGCAGCCCCCCAAGCAAACCCAGTGTGGCAAGCCCTGCCCATGCTGCTGGCGGCAAGGGAACGACCGCTGCGCCCACATAGAGGTTGTCCATTGTCGCCCACGCACCCGTTGCGGACTTGGCATCGATCGTCATGCTCGTGATAAAGACATCGGTGCTGAATCCACGGAAGACCGCTGGTCCTGTCGAGTCAAATGTCACTTCGGTTCCATCGCTGAGGGTAATGGTAATTTGTGCCAGTACTACATTGAAGAACTGGTCTGTTCCCCAGAAGTTGCCCCCGACTGCGTTGACATTGCCGCTGGTGAAGGTGATGAGCAGATGGTCGTTTGCATTCTGCGTAGACACAACCCCGGTCCCATTGTAAAGCCCGGTGCCGTACCCCCCCCCTGCGCTGATATCGTAGGAGAATGCGCCGATGGAGTATGTCAAATCTGGCAAAGGTCCACTCACGACATCATCAAAGGTGTTGAGTGATATCCCCGGATCAGCATCATTGAGAAACGAGGTGCTGTCGGTGTACACGACCCCGGCAAGCGCCGAGCCAGTGATGGTGGTCAGGGCCAAAAGGCCGACACTCTTTATGCTTACATTCATGGTACGATCCCTCACGCCTTTTCAAATTTGGTAGAACGCTCTGCAGTCTCCACGCCACACTCGCTTTGGGAGGCACTGCATTTTCATCGTACACGAGAATTGCGTTAGGACAAACGCCAAAATCGGAAATTGGGCTATAATTCTTGTCTACAACTGAATTTAGCCTTCCGCCTTCATTTTGGTTCAGGCGCATCTGGAGCAATCTAGGCTCCACCAATTTCCAATTTGATTACCTGTGCGTCGATTCTTGCCAAAGAGTACCCTTGCCCGTTTTATGGGAATTGTGTTTTTTCATTCTTCGGTATCTGCGGACATTGGCAGTATGCCTACGCGCTGACCTTGTTGGTTCACGATCACAAATGCTGGTTGTCCTTTGATGGTATCAAACCCACCGACGACCAGTTCCTGATGCGCGTCGGCCGATTTGAGCATTTCTGCCTGCGCTTGGTAAAGCGTAAGTAGATTGGTTGGCCCGTTGTTGGCATTGGCTGGTGATGGGGCCGCGTGGGAAGCCATCGCAATCAGAAAACCGATCCCAAGGATAAAGGTGCAGAATTTCCAATATCCTGAAGCATGTGTATACATGCCTTGGACGGTGGTTGAGCCATTCTTCATTTCAGTCTCCCATCTCGATCTCTGGGATCGGTTCGACCACTTTGCCTGTCCGTGCGCAGGGTCATCGGCGAAATTCAGGGGGAGATTGATCGAGATGTGGGCACAACCCAAAACAACAGCCCGGAGGGTCGTCCGGGCTGGGTTTGCCTATTGGCAGAGAGAGAAAGAGAGGTTGTGAACGCCAACTTGGTTTTCGCTCCAATCGGCGTGGATTCGTATTTTTGCTTGGCGTCGCCGCCGACGCCCGAAAGGTACATCAGGTTTTCACAGGTGCCAGCCATTGACCGTGTTTTTTTCGGGCGTCAGGCGAGATACCTGTTTTTCGCCCATAAGAAGGCGGTTTTTGAAGATGAGAATCTGTTTTTTTTTTCGAGGTCAGGCGTATGATTGAAGCCGCGATGGGATCGGCCGTCGCCCACGGAGACACCCAGATGACCCCCACCCCCACCGCAACCGCATCAGACCTCGCCATCAACGGCGGCTCACCCGTCTTTGATTCCAATGTCCCCTTCATGTCCGTCGGATTGACCGAAAAAGACATCGCCGCGGCCACCGAAGTCCTCAAGTCGGGCATGCTCCGGGCAGCAAGCAAATGCGCCGCACTCGAAGAAGAGTTCGCCAAACAATCCGATGCCAAATTCGGACTCACCTGTGCCAACGGCACCTGCGCCTTGCAACTCGCCTACGGCTCACTGCTCGAACGCGGCGACGAGGTCATCACCCCGGCATGGACCTTCATCGCGACGGTTTCGATGCTTGTTGCAGCTGGCGCAAAGGTCGTGTTCTGTGATGTGCTTGAAGATTCATACCAAGCCGACCCCGCCGACATCGAGCGGCTCATCACACCCAACACCAAAGCCATCGCCATCACGCACTTGTATGGCATCCCTGTCGATATCGAAGCGATCGAAGCCATTGCCAAGAAGCATGACCTCAAGGTCATCTACGACTCCGCCCAGGCACATCTCGCCGAATACAAAGACCAAGGCATCGGTGCCTTCGGCGATGCGTGTACCTACTCCTTCTACGCCACCAAAAACCTCGGCACCGGCGAAGGCGGGATAGTGACGGTCAACGACGAACAACTCGCCAAAGACATGGGCTTCCTGCGTTCACACGGCGAGACCGGAAAATACCTCCACGAATCCATCGGGTTCAACTACCGCATGAACGACATCACCGGCGCGATTGGCTTGTCCAAGCTCGAAACCCTCAGCGATGAAACCAACCGAAGGCGCGAAGTCGCTGCGATCTACGCCGACCGCATCGACGCAATCACCGGCGTGCATCGCCCGATCCCCACCGCCAACTCGAACCCGGCGTGGCACCTCTATACCTGCCGGGTCGATCTCGATGCCCTGACCTGCACCCGCGACGAGTTCTGCAGTGCCCTGAACAAAGAAGGCGTGCCGACAGCGGTGCATTATCCCAAGCCATTGACCGAGCAACCTGTGTTTGCGGAAATTGCAAAGCACTCTGACGAGCCAAAGGTCGCCAAGAAGCTCAGCACCTGCGTGTTCTGCATCCCGATCCACCCCAAGCTCAGCGACGAACAGGCCAATGGGGTGTGTGATGCGATCGCCAAGGTGGCGGGTGCGTTTGCCAAGTAAGCGATCGGATTATTCTTGATTCAACGAGCCGCAACCGTGAGGGAGCGGTTTTTTTGATGGGCCTGCATCATTTCAGTTTCAGATAAGTTTCTCTTTTTCCCTTCGCCCATCGCAACCCTGTGGTATATTTGGCGTAGGAGGAGTACACGATGTATGTACAGGTGACTTGTTTACTGAGCGTACTTGCACTCTCCATTTCACAGGCTCAGGCGGATATCTATATCGAAGTGGCACCCACCGCAATTGGGCCCGATGGGGCGACCAATGGCGAGGCGGTCATGTGGGGGACTGAGGCAATGAGTGTCTGGATTTGGGCCGATTCGCCGGGCACCTCGATTTGGACCATCTCGCTTGATCTTGACGGTCGTTCCCAGCAAGGAATTCCCGGCTCTGGTGGTGATTACGCATTCAGCGGGGTTGGGGTCGCCGATCCCGATGAGAACTTCTTGATGGTTCTGAGCAACGGCACCATGGTCGATCAGAATACGATTGCCGATATCAATATCCTCGCTGAGTTGTTCGGAGGCGCCGAGCTCCCGACTTCGATGGAGAATGCCTTTGTGCTCTACACTGATTTCTGGGGCACGCCTATGGATGCCTTTTCGGGGGTAATGCCGATCGTTGAGATCGGTTGGGGGGGCGGGGAGCCTCAGGTCATCCATACCTATGGCTGGTACCAGACACCAACCCCTTCGGGTGCGATGACGATCGGGCTGGGGCTACTCATCGGCACCCGGCGTCGGCGTTGAAGATTGGAATATTCTTGATTTGAACGAGCCGCGACCGTGAGGGAGCGGTTTTTTTCATGCGCCTGTATCGAATCGGATATACTCCCCCCCTCGCATGGTATTCTCATCCCAGACATTCCTGTTTGTCTTTTTTCCGATCGTACTTCTGCTCTACGCGATCGCTCCTCGGCGCGCTCGAAACACCGTCCTGCTCATCGCCAGCATGTTGTTTTATCTCTGGGGTGGCGGGTGGTTCATCGGGTGGCTGCTCACCTCGATCATGGGCAACTGGATCTTCGGGCGCTTTGCAGGCAAGGCCAGAGATGCTGGGGAAACCAAGAAGCTCCACACCATCGTCGGGTTGTCCGTGGTGTTCAATATCGGCATCCTCGGGTGGTTCAAGTACGCCAACTTCTTCGTCGATCAGATCAACGGCATCGCGGCGGCGATCAACTATCAAGGCATGGACTGGACGCCGATCATGCTTCCGATCGGGATCTCGTTCTTTACCTTCCAAGCAAACTCCTATGTGTTCGACATCGCCAAAGGGCAGGGCAAGGCGCTCAAGAACCCGCTCGACTTTGCCCTCTATGTATCGCTCTTCCCTCAGTTGATCGCTGGACCAATCGTTCGGTATCACCAAGTCGCCTCGCAGCTTGTCAGCCGAACCTTTTCGCTCGATAATGTGACAGCCGGGATGAACCGCTTTGCGCTTGGACTCTGCAAGAAGGTGCTTATTGCCGATTCGGTCAGCCCCATCGCCGACGCGGCCTTCAATAACTCAGGCAACATCACGACCAACGACGCATGGATCGGCATCCTCGCCTACACCATCCAGATCTACTTTGATTTTTCAGGCTACTCCGATATGGCGATCGGACTCGGGCGCATTTTCGGATTTCGATTCCCCGAAAATTTCAAACATCCCTATTCCTCTGCATCCATGACCGAGTTCTGGCGGCGGTGGCATGTGACGCTCTCGGAATGGTTCCGCGATTATGTCTACTTCCCGCTCGGCGGGTCCCGCTGCTCGCGACTCCTCACCTATCGGAATCTGATCCTCGTCTTCCTGCTCACCGGATTTTGGCACGGTGCGAACTGGACCTTCATCGTTTGGGGCATGTTTCATGGATTCTGGCTGATTGTTGATCGGCTGCTTGGCAAGAAGGAACGCCCTACGGGATTCAAGTTGGTACTCAATCGGTTTATTGTCGTGTTCTTGGTGATGATCGGGTGGGTCGTGTTCCGGGCGGAGTCGCTTAGCGCTGCGGGCGAGTACTACTACGCACTCTTCGGGGGCAACACTGGCGACTTCTCGGCTGCCTTGCTCCGGTTGGTTTCGGTGCAAACCATGATTGCACTGGCAATTGGATCATTGATTTTCTTTGTGCCTCGCAATATGGCGCTTGGGCCAATCATTGAAGAGTCAGACACGCGCGTTGCAGCGATCTTTCGAGCAATGCTTGTGCTTGTTGCCCTCCCTTTGACACTCATGCTCATCATCAACGGCACATTCTCTCCGTTTTTGTATTTCCAATTCTAATTTGCCCGACCAAATGCCTATGCCCACTTCGCGAACCATCTCGGGAATCATCTGTCTTGGAGCGACGGCTGCGCCGTTGGCCTTGGCACCAATGCAACTTGACCGATCGCTCACTTTTGTGCGTGAAATGGAAAATCGCACGCCCAATGCGTTCCCGGGTTTTGGGTCTATTGATGATCTGATGGATGCCCAGTGGTGGGCATCGATTTCGCGGGCTTTTGAAGACCGAGCGCCGTTTCGCAAAGAAATGATCTCGCTCGAACGAATGCTTGGGCTTTCGGCATCGGGGATGGCCTCGAAAACCATCGCCTATGGCACGGGCCAATGGCTTTTCTGGTATGCAGCCTTGGCGGATAATCTGGGTTCGGTTGAGTATGTGGAGCGGGCCATCGCTGCGATGGATCGTTTCTTCGATGGGCCTCCATTCTCGGCCGATCTTTTCATCCTCGTTGCGCCGGATAAAGCAACGATTTATCCTGAGAAACTTCTCGACTCATCGCGCGCGATCTTTGAGCCGAGCATTCCTCAACGGGATTTGCTGCATAACTGGTTCGCCGAACCTGGACATCCTGAGCGGATTGATCTATGGACCCAAATGCATCATCGCAAAGCCGAGCTTGATCCGCTTGGTGAACTGCTCTACGAACCCGGTGGATCACACTTCAACTCGGTCGGGGCGATGGTGATGGCCAAAGCAATGGTCGATGCGGCCGATGTTGATGATTCAGGTGATTCATCACTCTGGAATGATGACAGCGAGTTGGTCGAAATCTGGACCCGCACGCAGGCTCCCGAGCTCGCCCTTCGTGGTGGCGAGTGGGGTCGCATCGAAACCCAAACCCATTCCCAGATTCGCCGAGCAGGCGTGATGATCAAAGAACTCTGGGATGAAGACCGACGCATCGCAGGTCCTGATTTTTTGAGTATCACCGAGATCACCTATCACAATCGCAAGCGGATCGTCAGTGAATCGGCAACCAGGCGCCTGATTCCCGGCAAGACGCTTGTGATTCACGACTCGTTTATCGCTGTATATTTGTACCCGACGCTGTCGCAGTTTTTCGAGGACCTTACTTTTATCCATGTCGGGTACATCACACCCGGCGAGTTTCGCCAAGCCCTTGATTCATATGATCGGGTATACTTTGAAAGTGCGGAGCATTATTTCCCCGAGCGAGCGATTGAGTACTTCGAGCAAACAGGGGCAGCAACCCCATGAACCGATCACGGACCATCTCTGGGATCATCTGCTTGGCGGCGATCTGCGCTCCCCTTGCAATTGCACCTTTCCAGCTTGAAGCATCGCTGCGTTTTGTACACGATCTTGAGAATCGTACACCCAATGCGTTCCCTGCTTTGAAAGACCCCGGCAATCTGCTCGATTCGACTTGGTGGGCGTCGATTTCGCGGGCTTTTGAGGATCGGGTGCCATTTCGCAAGCAGATGGTATCGCTCGACCGGACGATCAATCCCGTCAAGGCGGGTGATCGGTCGAACCGCAAGGTCGAGCATGGGGTGGAGAACTGGCTGTTCTTTCGTAAATCGCTTGCAGAAGATTTGGGCACACTCGAAGAAACCAAGCAAGCGATCGAAGCGATCGAAACCTTCATGACCAATAACGAGTTCAAGGCCGATTTGTTCATCGTCGTTGCCCCCAACAAAGTAACGATCTATCCCGAAAAACTCACTCCATCTTCGCAGGAAAAGTTTGCACAAAGTAAGGCGCAACGCGATCTGCTTTATACTTATTTTTCCAAACCCGATACGCCGTACCTGGTCGATGTGTGGACGCCGATGTTTGCCCTCAAGGAATTATCCAACGAGATCATCTATGAACCCGGCGGTTCACACTACAACTCGCTTGGTGCGATGGTGCTCGCCCGGACGATGATTGATGCTGTGGATCCGACACTCTGGAACGATGATGAGCGCATCGAGGAATGGACCAAGACCGACATCCCCGACATTGCCAAGGTCATTGGCGATTGGGACATGAAAGAGACCCATACCCGCCTTCAGATTCATCGCCCCGGCATCGAGATCGTCGAACTCTGGGACGCCAAACCCAAAGGTGGCGACTCCAGACGCATAAAAAATCCCAACTTCCTTTCGATCAATGACATCTCGTATTACAATCGTCGCCATGTCATCAACCGCTCGGTATCGCAGCCTCTGATTCCGGGCAAGACGCTGATCCTGTTCGATTCATTCATCGGGCATTATTTGCACCCGACACTTTCGCAGTTTTTCGAGGATGTCGAGCTTATCCACATTGGCACCATCGACCGGGCCTTCTTTCTCCAGGCCCTCGATACCTACGACCGCGTCTATTTCCAGAGTGCCGAGCGGCACATTGTTCCAAGGGTGATCGAGTTCTTCAGTGAATCTGCCTCTGCTGCTCCTTAGCACACCCGTGCGACGATCGCTTCGGTGCCTGGGCCGGCGCGGAGGCAGGCGTCTTTGACGATCGAGGCTGGAATCAACAGGGTTTGCCCCGGCTCAATGACCAACTCGTCAAAGGATTCAGACTCGCTGGCAATCGACGCGCCCATCGTCATCGGCATCATCACCAGTACGGGACAATTGCCCGCATCATCATCGGCCAGGATCGGCACCGAGGCGCAGCTCGCGCTGAGGACATCAATCGTATAAAAATCTGTCGCAGCGACCCGATCGCGCGTTGAGCCCATCTTGGGAGGCATCGTCGCCATCATGCTCATATCGTCGGCCATGTATGCTTTGGCTTGCATTGCAATGGGGGGTTGCTCGAAACTGGCACACTCGATTGCTTGCTCGATATGCAGCTCGCGTTCTTTTCGCCCGTATTCCTTGGTCCAGTCATAGACCCGGAAAGTCGTATCGCTCGGCGTTTGAATCTCGGCAACGAGCACACCTGCGCCCAGCGCATGGACCGTGCCGCTGGGAAGCGTGTGGCAGTGACCCGCAACCGCCAATTCTTTGCGCATGATTTTGGGCACCGTGCCATCAGCAATCGCGCGAGCAAAGTCGTCCCGAGTCACACCGTCGAGGAATCCTTTGTAGATCATCGGAGGTTCGCCATCGGGACCCGAGCGGGCATCGAGAATGAACCAGCTCTCGGTTTTGAGGTGCGCATCCGGGTGCCTGTGGGCATAGTCAGGCGATGGATGGACTTGGATACTCAGGTACTCGCTGGCATCGAGGTATTTGGCCAAAATCGGGAACCCGCCTTGGTCGGTGAGTTTGGCATCGCCGAGTAAATCGTCGCTCCAGAGAGCAATGGCGTCGCGGATGGTTTTTCCTGTGAGATGGCCGTTGGTGATTTCAGAGTGCGCCGAACCTCCCCCACCACCCGAATCGCTTGTGGAGGTCAGGTCTGCCAGTTCCCACGATTCCCCCACGGGTTGGTCGGCAGGCAGGAGTTTTCCATACTTGGCCAACCGTCGGCCTCCCCAGACCTTGGGTTTGATGATCGGTTCAAAGACAATCGGGTATGGTTTGGTCATGACGATGCTCCACGGTGATCTTATCGCATAATGTGGGTCTGTTCCTCGTCGGCTTACTCTGAATCGACCGAAACACAGGCCTAAGCGATCGCCAAGGTGATTCTTTGCTGCCAATTTGCTTCTCGCAGGTCAAGACCGGTCAAGAATTGTTCTTTGCGTGCGCTGAATATGGGTTGGTTTACTCGACCCAAATGGGTCATGAAGGTGCAGATGTTTCCGATCGCAGCAACAAGATGGTGGACGCATTGTGGGCGATGAACTCGACGACGCCTTGAGTTGAAGGAAAACGGGTCGAGTTAAAAAAGCAGGACACGCCTTCATGGGTGTCCTGCTTGGATGTGTTGGGAAGCTCAACAGAGATGGTTTGGGCGTAGTGAATCACCTTGGGCAATCGGCCTTGCTGTGTGCGTTCTGTATTGGGTTTATTGTTCGATATCTGCGATGCGCATCCCTGATATTCTGGTCTCGAAGCAGATGTGCCCATCGACAATGCCTTGGATTTCGGAAATGAACCTTCTGGGTGATGCTTTAACAACATCGCAGAGCAGGATGAGCTCTTCGCCGATGGTGACGGATCTGCGAAAGGCAGCGCTTTCGATACGAAGGAAGGCAGCGACCTGCGGGTTTTCCTGAAGCCGATTGAAGAGATAGCAGCTCAACTGAGCCCCGGCTTCAACCATCAGGACGCCTGGAAGCATGGGTTTTCCGGGGAAGTGTCCCCGGACCCAGAACTCGTCGCCTCGGATTTTCATTGCCCCCACGCCATTGAGCGATGACTCGCTCGCCCAGACGATGCGATCGAGCAGCGCCATCTCGTGTCGATGGGGGATGAGCTCGAACATTTGCTCACGATTGGCCAATGTCGCCGAAAGGTCGATCTGTCCAAGATCGAGCAGAAGTGCTCGCTCACATGATGGCTTGGCATTCTCTACAGGCTGGGATGGTGAACTTGAAGCACGAGGCATGCCCATAATCTCCGATTTGTTGGGGCTCCAATCAGTCGTCCCGCGAGCCAAGCATTTCTTTGCGGATGTCTTGGGCAACATTTTTGACTTCTTGCATCACTTTACGGACGCGGGTGCCTGCTGCTTTGTTGCCGCCTTTGGCCTTGTTGTAGTCCTCTTGACATCCTTCGAGCAGTTGAGCCATTTTTTCAAGCAAGTCCATTTCAACACTCCCTTTCGATATGCCCGTGTGTCCCACTTGGTCGCAGGCTTGGTTGGAGGGCATGGTATCTGTAAATTAGGTGCAACGATCCATCGTTGCCGGTACAGGGCTATCTTACCCCGCAAACTCGGGCAAAAGTCGCTCAAGTACGCCTAAAGCGGCTTTCAAGTAGACAGGGTCGCCTTCTGTTCGCAAAAAGGCCGGTGTTGAGGCGGCCATGAGCACCCGTCTGATCTGGGCGAGCTCAAAAGAATCGTCCCCAGCGGGCAATCCGATGGACTCCCGGGTGGCTGCCAAGGTGGTCAAAGGGTCGATATTGCAGAGTTTTTCCTCGCGCCCCCAGAAGAGCCTTTCGATGTACAGCGCGTCTTCGATCCATGACCCCGGTGCAACCATCGCCAAATCGATCAGGGTGCAGTGCCCAGGGATGCTGGGGTCATGCCCTGGCGAAGTCATCCGCCTCATCGCATTGTGGGCGTGGAGATCATGGTGGCACCAGGTATCCATATCCCGATTGACCCATCGTTCAACAAGCCCGTCGAGGTTGGCCTGCATGCGTTCGAGGGCTTTGATCCAGCGATCCCCATCCTCGATTTCGGTCTCGCGCAGGGCATGGAGCCCCTTTTGGATCAGCCCGGCCCAGTCTTGGGGGGCTTTGGCCTCGGCGGGGTCGATTGGTTTTTCGAGAATGGCAGCAGCATGAAACTCGGCGGCGGTCTCGAACAGGGCCCACATGGATGATTCGGTTCGTTCCATTGCCAAAGGCGGGTTCTGGAACCGTTCCATCACGATCCATGCCAAGTCGTACCCACCGAGCTCAAAACCGGCTGCGAGCACCCGCGGGGTGGGCAAAGCCAGCGATCTTGGTTCGTCCCATTCATCCGGATGCACAAGACCGAGTCGTTTGGTCCAGAAATACTCGCTGTACCCAATGGGCATTTTGACAACACAGGGGATTTCTCGATGCCCGCAGGTTCGGTCGGGCAATGACCATGTGGAGAACCCGGTCCCGGCGCCACCATGCTGCCAGGTGGCGCGGAACCATGAAATTTGGCCCAATCGTCCATGGCATGCTTTGTGGATCTGCGGATCGAGCGTGCTGGCAAGGGCTTGTCCGTCAAGCTCATGCATCAATCGTCGATCCTTTCCGTCTCGGGTGAGGTGCTCTGCGGTGAGTATAGTGTAAATCCATTTACAACTCACGCGCTTTGCGTCCAAGATTTTCAGTTTTTCATGCGGATTGTGCCTGGGCGATGGCCTTGCACAGGGCGTTGGCTTGGGTCGGGGTCAATGCGTCGATTCGATTGTCACCTGAGACTCCGTCGGGCCAAAGGATGTGATTTTTGGTCATCACTTTGACACTCCCCGCGAGCTTTTTGCGCCGACGCTGAAAGAGCGATTGGATCATATCGCTCATCGTTGCCCACCAGTCCGGGTCTTCGTTGGTGGTGACCTCGAGAGAGCGCTCCCATCGCATCATTGCGCTACCGACACTGGGTTGAGGCCAAAAGCATCCCGGAGCGAGCTTGGCAATGATGCTCACCTCGCCAAGACACTGGGCGACGATCGAAATGGTTCCATAGGTCTTTGAACCCGGCGAAGCACCAAACCGCTCGACGACCTCATGCTGAATCGTGGTATACATTCCGATGCAGTTGGGATGCTGGGTCATCAACGCGAGCATCACAGGTGTCGCGGCGTGATAAGGCAAATTGGCAACCATCTTGAAGGGCCGATCGGCGATGGTCTCAATGATTTCTTCATGCACCGATCGTTTGTCCGCCAGGCAATCGCCTTCGATGATCGTGAGCTGCTCGGGATGATTTTTGACCAAGGTTTCGTTCAAGAGGCGCACAAAGTCACGGTCAAGCTCGCAGGCAACCACTTGGCACCCGCGTTCGAGGAGTTCGACGGTCAATGCACCCGTACCCGGTCCGATTTCAAGGACCAGATCACCAGCGTGCACACCCGAAGCATCGACGAGCTTGCGAATCAGGTTGTGATCGATCAAAAAGTTCTGCCCCAGCGCCCTCTTGGGTTCGTGCCTGGCCATGGCGAGCAGTTCACGGATCTCAGAGAGGGTTTGCATGGGTGATTATACTTTCAATGCACAGAGATCGCCCGAGACAATCGCGTTGATGGCGTGGGCGACGCCATCGTCATCATTGCTCGCGGTGATGAACTCGGCATGCGATTGCACTTCGGCAATGGCATTACCCATCGCGATGCCGATCCCTGCCGACTCGATCATTGGCACATCGTTGGCCTGATCACCAATGGCTGCGACGCGAACGGGGTCAATATTGTGCTCTTCAAGATACCATGAAATCGCGGCCCACTTGTTGATCCTTGCAGCGAAAAGTTCGAGGACATGCACTGTATCACCACGATGACCCCGAGGGGTCACGCACGGAAAATCGTAAAGCCAAGCCTGATCGCCCATCAACTCGGTCAATTTCTTCGAAATCGGATTGGAGATCGAGCTGGGCGCGACAATCCCAACGCGAACGGTATGCTCAGGATGCGGGTCGTGATGAACCTCGTTGGCGTACTCGACCTTGAGCTGATGGTCATCGAACCACCATTGGGTGATTGGGTGAATCGGATGCTCATCATCGGAATGGACGACAAGGTAGTCGTATCCGATTTCGGCGGGGTCTTTCATGACCAATGCCGGGCACTTGGATTCATGGAACAACTGAGCTGCTTGGGCAACGACTTCCTGCTTCATGGTAAATCGGTGGATGGTGCGCCCGGTAATGGGATCGGCGATGATGGATCCCCCCGCGACCATGACCGGGTCGCGTTGGTCGATGGCTTTCATGGCTCGGCTTGATTCACCAAGCCCGCGTCCGGTGCAGACAAGGATCGTGATCCCCGCGTTACGGGCACGATTGATCGCATCGATGTTGGATTGGGAGATTTGTTCGTCGGTACTCAAGAGTGTGCCGTCGAGGTCGATTGCGATGAGTTCGATGGGGGGCATAGGAGAGGGTAGGCGCCTATCGATGGATCTAGTTTTGTGAATCGCAGCCACAGATGGATACGGCGCCAGGGCCCAAGGTCATGGCGTTTTTTCCGTTGCGTTTGGATTCCATTGCCAGTTGATCCGCCTGCTCGAGCAATGAGTCTGCATCGTGTCCATCCCAAGGAAACGACGCCAACCCGCCCGAGATGGTCAGGGTGCCGAGTGCTTCTTTGCCAAGTTTGGGAAACCGATGGCAGCATATCTGCTGCTGGAATCGCTTGGCAATTTGGTAGACTGATTCGAGCGGTTTGCTCTGGGGAGTTCGTGGGCCTTTGGGTTCGTAGAAGATGACGGCAAATTCATCGCCTCCAACTCGGCAGACGCGATCAGATGGGCGGATGACGGATTTGAGCAATTTGACGGTTTCGATGAGGATTTCATCGCCTGCACTGTGCCCGTAGGTGTCGTTGTAGTGTTTGAACCCGTCGATATCGAACACCATCACGGATAAAGGCTGACGCGCGGCGCGGGCCTGGTTGATGGCTGCGTCGAGGAAGCGTGAGAAATACCGGCGGTTCCAGGCGCCGGTGAGCGAATCGGTAAAGGCGGCGTGGCGGAGGGCCTGCTGTTGAATTTCGAGTTTGATCCATCGGGCGATCCACTGGGCCTGCTGAACCAAGAGATCGCGTCCGGCGCCCATCGCCCAAGACTGGTCGGCGCAGATGAGTTTGCCTGCGGGTTGGTCGGTGACCATCACTGGCACCCCGGGGACATCGCTTTGGGATGCAAACGAGATATCTTCACGGCCCAATCGAGCGTTGATCTGCTCGATCGCGCTGGTGAGTATGGGTCGCCCAGCAAGCATCGCTTCGACCAAAGGTCCATCATCATGGGGCGCATCAGCAATGATCTGATGTGCAGAAACCGGTGCTTCAATGCCCGGTGTTGGATGCTTTGGAGGCTCGGCGCCCATCAAGACTTGTTTGTGAATTTCGGATTCCTCTTCGAAGGATTCTTGGGCGCGGTGTTCGAAGTTTTCGTTTTTGACAACCACGACCACTTCGGGTTCGGATTTGGGTTCGGATTTGGGTTCGGATTTGGGTTTGGGTTTGGGGTTGGGGTTGGGTTTGGGGTTGGGTTCGGCAGACGGTTCTTGGGTTGGTTTTGAGATTGATTTTTGGCCTATGGGTTCTGAAGCGGGGATTTGTGTTGGATCGACAAAGCGCAGGGCTGGCGGTTCGCCCGCAGGAATGGCGTTTTCGATGGCATCGATGATCTCTTCGAGATTGGCATGGGGTTCGACCCATCCGTCATAGAATGATTTGAGTGAACCCACGCCGAGCACGCGGACTTGGTGGTCGATGAGGCGTAGGCTGGCGATGAATAATGCGAGCTCGTCGCCGACGGGTTCGGTCGATGCTGCGACCAAGACCACCGCCTGAGTGGGCGAGTCGGCGTCGATGGGGTCGGAGAGCTCGCCGATGGCGTCGATGGGATCACGGGCGCGGATGAGCTCGATGGTGCCCTCACGCCGAAGCAGTTGATCGAGCCCGGTGCGTCCGACAAGAATCACCCGCCAGCGTTGGTGCTGGGTCCGATGAAAGGCATCTTGGTGTTGGCTGGGACTTGAACTCACGGGTATGTTTTTTCTCGCTTGTTTTTCTCGATTTCCTGTTTCGCTCAGGTCATTTGCTCAAAGAACCTACTTTGAGCCTCGATCTTCACCAAACTCCCCTGCGAGCAGTGCATCGAGCTCGTCAGCGTCGAGGACATCGCGTGCATTGGCAGGAATTTTCTGGTCGCATGCTTTTGGCAATGAGACCGCCGGTCTTTGCCCTATCCCTTCCTCCTCGCCAACGAGCCGAAGCTTGGCGTCGGGTTTGGCGTCGGGTTGGGCACTGGTACTGATCATCGTACGCCCGGCAGGAGGGATGGGTTCGGATGGGGTGTTCGATGTTGGTCGAACGACCGGCACCATCGGCGGGTTGGCATCGTGGCGGTGCTCCCAGCAAATCACCGATGGAGCAAAGCGATCGAGGGCATCGAGCAGGCGATCGACGCCTACGAGTGCTGATCGATCATCGAGGACGATCACCACCCGCTTGGCCGATTTGGTATCTCGGCAGGCCGATGCGAAAACGGTGTGGATACTGGCTGTAGGCATGACGGCAAACCCACGCTTACACAACACCTTGACAAGAGAATCGGTGGGTGCTTCATCGGCGCCATGCCAAAGAATACAGACCTGATTGGGAACAGTGTCATGTGTCATCTATGACCAGTGTATCGCGCATGGCACCAAAAACATCCTCAATATGAGTACCTTTGACATATTGCCCGTCCAATCTTGCGCTGGTCCGAGAATGTCGGCGGATTCAGGATTCAATCTTCATCAATGCTTGGGCGATCTCACTGGCCCCGTCGGGCTGGCCAAGGGCCTCGAAGGCGAGGTGCATCCGGGATCGAATCTCATCGGATTCGAGTACCTGAGCAAAGGCCAGACGATGGGCTTGAACATTGCGGTCCGGGTCGATCAGATCATCGAGTACCATCGCAGCTCCAGCGTCGGCCAAGACTTGGGCGTTGTGCTTCTGATGCTCGTCCTTATGATAGGGATAGGGAAAGAAGATGCTGGGGGTCTTTGCCCCCCAGCACTCGGCCACGGTACCGGCGCCGCATCGTCCAATTGCAAGGTCGGCTGCTGCCAAGGCCGACCCCATTTCGTCGATGTACCGCTCGACCCAAGCATTGATCTTGGCGTCGCGGTAAGTCGATCGAAGCTCGTCGATTGCTGAATCGCTCATCTTGTTGCCGACTTGGTGGATCACCTGCCAGTGGGCGAAGATTTGGGGGCATTGATCCACCATGGTGCGCACGAAGTTGGTGATGGAAGCTGCCCCTTGAGATCCGCCGGTGATGAGCAAGGTGTTGATGTGTGGATCGAGCCCAAAGTTCACACGGGCGTCTTGAGGGTTGGTTCGATTCATTGTTTTTGTGCGCACGATCGGGGCGATGTGCTGCCAAGAATCGAACCCGGTGGTTGGGGCAGCGGTCAAAATTTGCTTGGCTTTTTTGGCGATGAGCACATTGGCTTTGCCTGGAATCGCATCGAGATTCACCAGTACCACCGGCACCTTCTCGATATGTCCGGCCCGAGCACCAGGTGCTGCGACAAACCCGCCCATCGCCACGACGATCACCGAATCATGGGTTTGCTTGAAGCGTTGAATCTGCTGGCGCGATGCGCGGACACTTGGGCCCCAGCTTGAAACGAACTTGACCAACCCGCAAGGGCGAGTTGATGCGGGCATCGCAGGAATCGGCGAGAAGGAGACATCTTCGCTGTCGAGAATCTGGGCATCAATTGCACGATTCGAGCATAGGATATGGACGCCGACATCGGGGTCGGTGATGCGGAGTTGTTCGATGATCGCCAAGGCAGGGTAGATGTGCCCGCCGGTGCCTCCACCGACAAAGATGTAGGCCCGTCGATCGGGTTGGCGATGCTGAACACTCATCCGAACAAGTCTGAGCGTTCATCGCCTGGAGCATGCTCAGGTGCAAACTCAGGCCGGGTCGACGCCGATTTGCTTACGGGTCGGAATCGGTCGAAGATCGAGGTTTTGGAGGTATTGCTGTAGACCGCGACGGGATCGCCGAGGAGTTCTTCCATTTCGTCATCTTCGATTGGATGGGTGTCGTAGGCGCTGTGGTCTTCGGTTGGTGACAAGGGTACCAAGCGGGGCGGTTGGCTCGGTTGCCCGACGGCGTGCATCACCGACGCGCCCCACAATCCTGCCTGATCGGCCAAGGTTGGTTTGGCTTCGATTTCTGAATCTCGACGGGCACGCAGGGCTATGAGTTCTTCATCTTCTGATGCGTCTGCATCGACAAATGCAGCTGCACATTCACGGGTACGATCAATCGATACCACCAGACCTAATGCAAAGGCAGTCATGATCCATCCGGTCCCACCCGAAGACATCAAGGGCAGTGCGATGCCCTTGGTTGGGCCAAGCCCGGTGACGACGACGAGGTTGATGAGTGCTTGGATCGAGATCGTCGCGATGACTCCCAAAACGGTCAGTTTGAGCATCATCGAGCGTTCTCGCATGGCAATGCTGGTTCCGGTCCATGCAATCCCGGCATAACTCATGACGACAATGAGGACACCGATGAGTCCGAGTTCTTCAGAAACGATCGCGAAGAGGAAATCCGTCGTATCTTCGGGGAGATATCCGAACTTTTGTAAGCCATTGCCCAGCCCGCGTCCAAACACGCCTCCGCCGGCAACGGTGGCGATGGATTGGATGAGGTGATACCCCGAACCCGATGGGTCGGCGTACGGATCAAGATAGGCGGTGATCCGTTGCATGCGATAAGGCACCGCCACGACCGCGACAACCAACCCGGCGAGTACCGGGGAAATCAGTATCCCGAAATGCACCCAACGAGCACCCGCAGCCAGGAGCACGGTCCCGATCGCAACGATCATCAAAGCGCCGGTGCCCAAATCTTCAAGAATCACCACGCCGGCAACCAACCCAGCGCATAAACACACCGGCAAAAGCCCGGAGAAAAAGTTGCGGAGTTTATTTACTCTATACGATGCCAACCTCGCCGCGTACCACGCGACGAGCATGATAATCACCCACTTAACGATCTCAGAGGGTTGAATGCTCTCTAGGCCTGGAATGTGGAGGTTGAGCCAACGGGCTGAGCCTTTTTCGACCCGGGCGATGCCGGGCACATAGACCAACAACAGCAATCCGACCAACATGAGTGCCCCGATGATCAGCACACCCAGATCGCCGCCGGGCTTGAACCAGACCACGCGATCGAGCCGATCAGCGAGTTTACGGATCGGTAGGCGTGATGCGATGAGCATCGCCGTGACGGCAAAGAGCAGGTACAGGCTCGTCCGTGAAGTCAGCAACGATTCTGCACTGACTCCCGACACCGCAGCCGAATCGGCGGGGGTCATGTCCGCTTGCAATGGACGCACCTGCATTCCCGCGGATTGCACCATCACCACACCCAAAGTCAGCAAGACCAAGGCGCACAGCATCACAACATGACCAGAACGGACCATGGACAAAGTATCGGCTCCAAACAAATTCGAGATTGAAATTCGGGAGAGGGTTTTAGACCACTCAAAGGGGGGAATCAATCCCATTCTTCGCATTTGGTGGCACAGGCATCCCGCCTGTGGGCTTGAAAAACCACGCATCTACACCATTTTCAACAACATACCGCTTCAAAGAATCTGCAAAGAAACTTTGCGATCCAGTTCCTCAACCGGACGGGCGATCAGGTCGTACCCTTCGCTGGCCATGATCGTACAACGCACCAACTCGCCCGGCGAGAGTGTGTTCTTGGCGATGACATGCGTGCACGCATCAATTTGCGGCGCCTGGAAGTAGGTTCTGCCAGCGTAAAGCGTACCACCATCCGAGACACCCGCCGTGACTTCGACTTGATTCCCCGTCGATTGGTCGATCAAGACATCAAACTGGGCACCGGTCTCGGTCGGCTTGGCTGGATCGAACTGGCTTGCAATGAACTCGGCTTGGTCGAAAGCAATCTGCTGTTGCAAGGCCATGATCTCATCGTGGCGCTGCTGTTTGATTTCTTTGGGCACCGCGAGTTTGGGATCATCCTCCATCCGCCCCGCCGCCGTGCCGGGTTCTTGGGAATACTGGAAACACCCGACCGCATCGAACTGGACCTCTTCGATGAACTCCAAGAGTTGTTGGTGATCGCTGTCGGTCTCGCCGGGGAACCCGGTGATGAAGGTCGTGCGGATCGCCATGCCCGGAATCCGTTCGCGGAGTTTGTGGCACAACTCGGTCTGATGAGCGCTCGTCACATTGCGGCGCATCAGTTCAAGCACCCGATCCGACCCATGCTGGAGCGGGATATCGAGATAGGGCAGCAGATTCCCCCGATCGGCAACCTCGGCAAAGGCATCAATGATCTCGTCACTGAAATAGGTTGGGTAGGCGTACATCATCCGAAGCCAGCCCTTGCCGATCTCTTCGCTCATCGTGTCAGAGAGCGATCGAAGCAGCTTTGGCAACCCGGCGCGGAACTTGTCGCTGCCTTTGACCTGCGATAAACCAACGCCGATATCGTCACCATAACTTGTCGTGTCTTGTCCGATCATGAGCATCTCGAAGACGCCATCGCGCATGAGTTCGCGGGCTTCTTCGATGATGCGATCTTCGGGTTTGGATCGCATCTTGCCTCGGATTGAGGGGATGGTGCAGAAGGCGCAGTTCTGATTGCACCCTTCGGAAATCCGCAGATACGAATAGTGCCTTGGCGTCAATCGAAGCCGAGCATTGTCAGATTCGAAATACCCGATGCCTTTGCCGTCGTTTCCCGCGACGGTCAGGCCGACGGTTTGCATGCCTTGGGATTCCGCGCTGGTGATCGCATTGGCGTTGATCCAGTATTTGGGTACCTCTTCGAGTGTCTCACGATCGGACTTGACGCCTCGCACCGCTTCGATGATGTGCTCACGATCAAACACCCCCACCATCGAATCAATCCCCGGCGCCCAATCGAACATCTTGGCTCGATGCCGTTGCACCAAGCACCCGGCGACGACGACGCGTTTGATCTTGCCTTGCTCTTTGAGTTTGACCGCTTCGGCGATCACGCCGAGCGATTCTTGCTTGGAGGCCTCCAAGAACCCGCAGGTATTAATCACCACCGCGTCGGCGGGCGTGACTCGCCCATCGGTTGCCGATGCGTCCTGCTCGGAGCCTGAGAGCGAGAGATCGTCATGCTCTTGATCTTCGATGAACTCCGCCGACACCGGCATGAGTCCGTCGGCTGCCAGAAGCCCGAGCATCTTCTCGGAATCGACAAGGTTCTTGGGGCAACCCAGGCTCACGAAGGAGATGGTTTTGATGGTGGAAGGGTCGGTGGGCATTGGAGTGGATGATATGCCGGGGGAGGGGATTTCACCACAGAGCACGCAAAGCACACAGAGAAGAAAGGCAGAGGAAGAATAGGAATGTGGAAGAGGAGAAGAAAAGGAGAAGAGGGGGAGGGGAGTTATGGGTTTGGGTTGGTGATGAACTGGGCGTCTTGAGTATTGATGGAGTGCACAATGGCTCGGATGGCTTGATCGAGCGGGATCTGGGCCTGCTTGTTGGTGATGTACAAAGCTCTGGCGGCTTGGTTGTTGTGCTGATCGATGGCGGAGTCTTTGAGATCAGTTGAGTATCGTTCTTGCTGATCGCCTAGGGCTTGGGCGGTTTGGACGCCAAAGGCGTGCGATAGTTGGTATTGCCACAACGCATGGCGAAGGGCATTGATTTGTCCCGCTGACCACTCTCTTCGGGCACCTTCGTTCTTGGCTGCGGTGTATGACATCATGATGTAGACAGAGAGTCTCGCCCAGTCACACCAGCGATCATGCCCTTGCTCGACGAGTACTGCCCGGAAATCTCCGCGCCGATCACGCCATTGATCGGCTGGACCCGCCTGAGCAACAGAAACTGAAAGTATCAAGACCACCCAGACCCAGACAATTGAATGATTCAACTTCATCACTCCATACTATCCTCTCCCCTTCCTCCTCTTCTCTCTTTCTCCACCTCCCTCTCTCTTTCTCTCTGCGTACTCTGTGGCAAACTCTTCTCCCTCTCCCCCTCTCCCCAGCGCATACCATTGCCCCGATGCACCAGAACACCCAATACCCGCATAAGGCCAAAGGGTTTGCGTATGCGATGGGGGCGTTTGGGTGGTGGGCGTTTTTTCTGCCCAGCTACTTCAAACTCCTGAGCTACTACGACGCCCCGCCGCTCGAAGCCTTTGCTGAGCGGATTCTCTTTGGATTCCCGGTATTGCTGGTGATCCTCGCCTTTTCGAAACAACTCGGCGAGTTTCGCAAAGCACTCACCACTTGGAACACGCTCAAATACCTCATCCCTTCGACGGGGTTGATCTTCTTCAACTGGTTTTTCTTTATCTATGCCGTTGCGACAGATCGGATGAGCCATGCTGCGATGGGGTACTACATCAATCCGTTGTTTTCGATCGCTCTTGGATTCTTTTTTCTTGGCGAGCGCATGAGCCGAATTCAATGGGTCGCTGTGGCACTCGCGGGCGTCGCGGTCGTGGTGATGGGTTATGCCGAGCTTACCGCTGCCAACTCTCTGGGTTTCCCATGGATCGCCTTGGTCCTTCCGACGAGCTTTGGGTTGTATGGGCTTTTGCGCAAGAATGTGAAAGTCAGCGCGACGGTCGGATTGACCTTTGAGATGATGTTCTTGATGCCTTTGGGGATCGGGTTGATGATCTGGTTGTCTCAGAAAAACGCTGCGATCATCCTCCACGACTCAACCCCGTTGTGGCTCGTGGGCGTCATGCTGCTCGGTGGGATCGTCACGATTATCCCGATGGTGTGTTTTACCAACGCGGTTCGGCTGCTGCCCTTGAGTACCGTCGGATTGCTCCAATACAGTGCGCCCACGGGTCAGTTGTTGCTCTCGTTCATCGCCTTTGGCGAATCGTTCACGCCTTTGAAGTTTGCATCGTTTGTGATTATCTGGGTTGCGATCACGATCTATTCGTGGGATATGCTGCGCGGGCATCGTGAGATGAAGTCAGCTTCGGTGGAGATGCTGGAATAACTCGGTGGCCCGGATCGACCAGCCGGACCACCGAAGGGACTTCTTGAAGAAATCTTCCTTTCCCTGTCAGCGCCGGTACTCAATTGCGGTCATACTGACATGATGAACACACCATCCACTACCGAACCCACGATCAACGACCGTCTTATGGCCCTCGAACGCTCCTCCGCCCGATGGAGGCTCGCGGCGATCGCTTCGATCGCCCTGCTTGGCGGGATCTTGATCGGGGGCATGGGCAATCAATCCGCTGCTGCCGATCCCAAAGCCGTCGTCGGCTTCGCAGGCACCGCCGAACGGATATTCAGACTCCACCAAGATGGCACAATGACCTATCTTCGCATCCCCAAGGGCGAACGATCGGCCGCAGGGTATTTTAATTGGGGTGATATCAACATCGATGAAAGCCGCAAGAGCCGGGCACTGCCTCAATGACACAACGGGAAACGCTCGCAGAGTGATTTGACTTGGGTGCGAACCGTGTTGATCGTCGCCTCGTCGCCCTTGGATTCGATCACGCGGTTGATCCACTCGGCGATGGTCGCCATCTCGGCTTCTTTGAACCCGCGCGTGGTCGTCGCCGGCGTACCCAGGCGCAACCCTGAAGTAATCATCGGCGAGCGTGGATCATCAGGGATCCCGTTCTTGTTCGTAATCAACCCGGCATCTTCAAGCCATTTCTCGGCCTCCTTGCCGGTGAGTTCGGAGTCCTTCACCGTCAAGTCCACGAGCATCAGGTGATTGTCAGTGCCGTCACTGGTGATGCGGAATCCATGCGCGGTCATCGCGGCTGCGAGCGCCTGGGCATTCTTGATGACCTGCTGTTGGTAGGCTTTGAACTCAGGCTTGAGTGCCTCACCAAACGCGACGGCCTTGGCGGTGATCATGTGCATCAAAGGGCCACCCTGCACACCCGGAAACACATTGCGGTTGATGAGTTTGTTCAAATCCTCATCGTTGGTCATAATCAACCCGCCGCGTGGGCCTCGCAGGGATTTATGCGTCGTCGTCGTGACGATATGCGCATGAGGGAACGGCGAAGGATGCTCGCCCGCGGCGACCAAACCGGCAATATGCGCGATGTCAGCCATCAGCGTCGCGCCCACTTCATCGGCAATTTCACGAAACTTGGCGAAGTTGATCTGGCGCGGGTAGGCAGAGTACCCACAGAGGATCATCTTGGGCTTGTATTCCTTGGCTGCAGCAAGCACCGAACCGTAATCAATCTGCTCATGCTGGGGATGTTTTTTGTCGTAGTGCAACGCGTAATGGACGGGTTTGTAGAAGATGCCGCTGAAGTTGAGGGACATCCCGTGCGAGAGATGCCCGCCATCTTTGAGGACCAGTGACAAGAAAGTGTCGCCCGGTTCCATCATCGCCATAAACGCAGCCGTGTTCGCCTGCGCTCCAGAATGAGGCTGAACATTGGCGAACTTACATCCAAAGAGTTTCTTGGCCCGATCGCGTGCGAGCTGTTCGACTTGATCGTGATGCGCACACCCACCGTAGTACCGCCGCCCGGGATACCCCTCAGCATACTTATTGGTCATGCAAGTCCCCGCCGCCACCGTGACGGCTGGCGAGGCATGATTCTCTGAAGCAATCAATTCGATCGTATATTCCTGCCGCTGGGCTTCAGCGCGGACAAGCTCGGCGACCTGGGGATCAGTCGCGGCGATGGTGTCGATGATGGCATGGTCGATGGCTTTGGCGGGGGTTTGGGTGGTGGATGTGCTCATGGGCAATGGTATACCCGTCAGCGATCAATCTCTAAATCCCCGCCCATGTCGCAATGGCATTGATCGCCTCGCCAATGTGCAGGAGTATCGAGTGAATAATTCCTGTAGAAACAATCCCTAAGAACGAGGCCGTCGTCACCAGAATCATCTCGAACCACCGCGCCTTCACCTTCCATCCGATCCACACGGCGCTGATCCAGAACCACTGCACCCAGACAAACATCCAGACGATGAGCAATAGAATCACCAAGTTGATCACCATTTCTACATTGGCCAATGGTGCCCAATACTCCCCGACATAGATCGCCGCCGCGGCGAACCTGGCCAACTCGAAGATCAGAAACGGGAGCAACCCCACGACCACCATCGCGCGGGCAACATGCACCATTCGAAGTTTCATGCGTGCTCTGGTCACCGGGAACATGCAGAACAATAAAAACCATGTCGCTGAAATGCTCGCGCACGCCATAGCGAACATCCCCGCTACTTCCGATATCTCTCCTGTATTGATTGAACGGGCAACCGCAGGATGCAACACCGCTTCGCCAATAATCGGCCACCAATAGTCGAGTAAACTCGTATCGATGATCCAATCACGGATCATCGCTCGACGCTCCTCCGTTTTCCCTGCATTCAACCATTGGGTGTAGTACGCATTGGAGGACAGCGTATGCCCATGAATCGCCGCCAGCAGAGCCAGCGAACTCACGATGTGCAAAACGAGCATCATCAACACAATCCACAGCGTATACCGCCTGAGCGATCGCCCGGTCTCCATCGTGACACGATGCCAATACCGATTGGGAATCATCAGCATCCAAAGCGTCGGAATCGTCCGCCTAAGCATCTCGCGTTTGGTCTTGGCGTGTTCAACGAACCAAGGAAGATCAATCAAGTTTGGAACCAACACATTGGCCCACGAAAACTCAAGCCCACACTCAGGGCACCTGCCTTCGAGCGGGCATTGGTCTTCCCAAGTGGCGATCTCGCCGGATTGATCGTACCCGCACTTGGGGCAGATGGGGGCTTTGGATATATGAGAAGATGCCATGCTACAAGCCTACCTGACGGCGGCTCGCCGGTTGCTCTAACGAATATGCACCATCTTGCTCACGCACCGCTCAACCGTCGGCTCATCCTCAAGATCAAGCTCGACATACACCGCCCGCGCGTGATCCGTATTGAGCACCACCGCATTAGGTTCGATCACCGCGTACCCATTGGGCGCGTGTTCGTGCCCAAGGATGAACAGATTGACCCCCCACCGTTCGGTCAAATCTTCGAGTTGGTCATGGTCATACCCACGCCCCCAAACCATCAGGTGCGCCGAGCCAACCCGAGGCTGATAATCATCCGGTGTCAGCTCACGATCCAAAATCGAAGGATCAAACCGCCCCATCGACGCCGGCCCAGGCAATGAGTGCGCACACAGGATATCGCCTTGGGGACATCGGCATCGCAACGCAATAGGCATCGACATCACAAAGTCGGTGATTGCATCGTGAACACGGTGCGATTGATCGCCAAAGATTGATTCCACCCCAGCATTGAAGGCATCGACAACCTTGACCCCATTTTTCATGATCCCTGACCCGATCGCCTGGGCGAGTTCATGATTGGCCAAAAGCACATGGACCAACTCAGGGTACTGCGATTTGAAATACGCAATCCGAGTCAAACCTCGATAGGACAAATCCAAAGGCAGCTCTCGTGATTCGGGCAAGTCTGGATGGATGATCTCGTGGAGGGTAAGGTGTTTTTCCTCCGCTCCAAACTCGCCATCGAGCCCGGCAGCACTGAGCACGGCCTTGAAGTTTTTCCGATGATCGTGCGTATCGCCGGTGGCAATGAGTTTACCGGGTGCTTCGATGATCTCTATTGATCCTTGGCGACAGGTTGCGTTGCGACACGCCGATGCCCCGGCGCGCAGCGCGTCCACCACTTCGTCGATATCTTTGAGATCGAGCGTATACATCGCAACGAGAGTGTAGCGTATCGGTTGGAAATATGCTTCAAAGAATGGTCAAATCGAGCCGGGATCATTCCGCCTGTATTGATGGCGCTCGGAGGATGCCCAAGATCAGGTCAAGCTTGTCTGCCACAATGTGCATGTCTTCAACCCGATCGTCTGGATTAATCTCGATACACTGCATGATCAGATCGTTGAGCCGATCAGGAACCAATGGATTAATCTCATTGACCGGTATCGCTTTGGTAATCAGCGCATCATCGAGCGAGCTCATCAGCGAATCACTCTTGGTACCCATCGCAGTCGGGATGTTCTTGCCGGTGAGTACCCAGTACATTGTCGCGCCAAAGTTGTAGATGTCTGTTTTGGCTGTGATTGCTCGGCGATGGACTTGCTCGGGTGCAATGTAGTCCGGGGTGCCTTGAATCCGCTTCTTGATCGTCCCGATCTTGCAGCTTTGCCCGAGATCAATCAGTTTGGCTGTATGGTTCCCATCAAGATCAACACCCACAATTACATTGTGAGGCTTCATATCTGCATGAACAAATCCACGATCGTGCATCTGGGCCAAAGCTGACGCCGTCTGACGAAAAATATCAACCATCGTTGCCAAATCATCAGGCTGTTCTTCGTGAAGCGATACCCCGTCGACCAACTCCATCACCAAATACAACTCATTGGTCTTAAGCAATGAACCTTTTTTGATGATGCGCGGAATCTTGCGGATGGATTCGTGATCGAGCTGAGAAGCGATTTTGTACTCGGCTTCGGTCTGATCAAGGAATCGCTGTTCTTTGGGATTTTTTTTGACGACATGCTTGAGTGCCCAGACCTGCTTTGTTTTCGGATCTTGCACAAGATAAATAACCGAAGCAGCACCTCGCCCGATTTCGGACATCACCCGGTACCCCTGAACGGTATCCCCCTTCTTCCATGCTGCCGTCAGTTCAGTCATCTTGTGTCAAGCTCTCACATTTCCCGAAACACACCCATTGAATACGGATGCCCAAAGCATCGTGTTGAAGGTCTATTTCGGCAAGTTCTCCCTTGGATTCCAGCCACAAGTGCCACAATCACGGTTATCGGCGTGCTGATCGTATCCGCTCGGTGCGCCATTGGCCGACTCGACACACAGAGACTTTGGTATTTTTCAGGAGATAATCAACGCAGAACACCCATCTTGATCAAACACCCCCAAAGCGAGAACGGGCGCTCACAGCATCCTCGATGACCGGTGACTCTACGCACAAAATCAGGGGAGGATCGGACGATTTGGCAAAATTCAGACGGAAGTCGTCGAACAGACTCACCTCATCGAAGCAAGAAGCTGCTCGAACTCGGCTTGGGGAAAATACTGTCCAGGACTCGTTGTCCCGGCTAAGTCTTTGTGAAGATGGATCTTCTCAGGGGGGATATCAAGCCGCTGGGCTAAGGCTGTAACCACTTGGGCAAGCCGATGGAGCTGTTCATCAGTAAACGGACGCCGGTCACCATCGCCTACGAGGCAAATCTCAATCACCCCAGCTGATGAAAGTCCATCACGCACACCAACGAGCTCGGCACCATCACGCTGATCAATCCAGCGATATCCCACATGGATCTCGCCATCCCCCATCCGGGTGCCATTGCCGATGACAAAGTGGAACCCAAGTCCGTCATATCCGAGCCCACGGTGCTCTTGAGCGATGTCGGCTACGGATCCCGAAGATGTCCCCGAATGCACAATCACGATCGAATTCCAACGGGACTCCCTGATTGGTGCTGTCGTCTGGAAAATCGAATCCATTCCCAGTGATCCCGAAATTCCCATCAAAGGCGAAAGGCTCACTCCACCAGCACGAGCGCCAGATACTCCAGGATCAAGAATCGAAAGCGCAACCACACCCACGGACATACCAACACCGAGCGCAGTCCAAACAATCTTGGTTCTTGTGCTGGTGTGTGATCGTACTGTCACTCTGGTTGATCCCATCGCTTGCGCATGCTCCTTACTGACTTCTACAGTATCAATACCATTCGGAATGCTGGGGGTCTTTTCTTGCACTTTCTCACACAAATTCTCAATCCCGCCCTACACCCCCAAGACACGCCTCGCTTCTACTTGCATATCCCAAACAAACCGAACCCCTCGCATGAGTTCTCCAGATATTCGGACGATCATCAGCAATCTCAATCCTTGCGTTCTCGCAAACGCTGAGAAAGATTGGGAGTCCGCCGCCCGAACTCATCTTCAAGAAAAGGCTGAGCCCGTTGATTGCGTGCCCGATCATACTGGTCGAACTGACTTCGGGTGTCTTGAGGACGCAGGGCGGTCTTCTGACACCCTCCCATTGTCCAGAGCGCTCCGACAAGGCAAAGCATCCCGATGCCCACTTTCTGATATCTCTTGGCCTGTATGTGCTGTTGATACATATTGGTCATGTGCACCTGTGCTCCATTTGATCGGCTATGCGAAATCATAGCCAAAAAACCCAGCACGAAAAACAGTGTACCGCCAAAGATGACGGCACACTGTTCTGGAGAGAGGAGAGAATACGAACTGCACCGGCCCATATCCGTCGGTGTTCTCTCAAACACCGAAGAGAGAAAGCCCCACACACGAGGTACGAGCATCATCCCAGACCTGTTCGCCTTTCCATTCAATTTCCGATCAAATTGCAACTTTATTTGCCCAGTCAAGAGGCAGGAGGTCAAGGCTCAACAAGCCTTCCCGATGCATCAACCGCCGCTTGCCCGGATTCGATCATCTTTCTGATTGCTTCATACACCGTAATCGCTACGCAAGTCGAGAGATTCAATGATCGTTCGCCCACAACCAAAGGCACGCACACACGCTGAGACGGATACCCCTCGTGGATCGAATCGGGCAGCCCGGCGCTCTCGCGCCCAAAAACCAGATGATCACCCATCGCAATCGGTGCATCATAGATTGTCTGCGTAGCCTTGGTGGTGAGAAACCAGGTTTTTCCAGCAACTGGTGGATGTGCATCAAGGTAGGCATCGAGCGCATCGTGCTCCTCAAGATCAAGCCTTGGCCAATAATCCAATCCCGCCCGTCGACACGCCTTCTCGTCAATCTCAAAGCCCAAAGGTTTGACGAGGTGGAGCTTGCATCCCGTTGTTACGCAGGTGCGTCCGATGTTGCCGGTGTTATTGGGAATTTCAGGCTCGACCAGGACGATGTGCAGCCGAGGTTTTTTCCATGGCTTCCCAATTGGCACGGAAAAACCCGCATCCGAGGCTGATGAACCGGGTGCGGGATTGGGCGTGGGACTGGAATCGTTCTGGGATACATGTTCGATGGGCATGTGAGATTGTTGGCTCATCATGCCTTGCAAACTTGCGCTCCTGCAATCAATCCTCAAACATCGGGTCTTGAGCGATCACCTGCTCGACCGCCTTCTTGAATGCCGGGCTGAGCGGATTGCCCTGCCATCGGATCACGCCATCGGTCGACATGACAATCGTGTGGGGGATTGCACGGATTTCAAGCTTGCGGTAGATGCTCTGCTTCTTGTCGAAGAGGTGTGAATAGGCATTTTTCTTTTTGCCGATGTATTTACGGACGGTACCTTCATCTTCGCTCTGCCCGCTGATGGCGAGCACTTCGAGTTTGCCCTCGTATTTTTTCTGAAGCTTATCGAGCATCGGCGATGCTCTCCGGCACGGACCACACCAAGTCGCCCAGAAATCGAGCACGAGCACCTTGCCCTCGAGGTCTTTTTCTTTGGTCAGCCATTCTTCGTTTCCCAGTGGAACGGGAAGTTGCTTGCCTTGGACATTTTTGGCGTTGAGCTTGCCAGTGTTCTTTTCGGGCCAATCCGCCCGCGTGTATTTGGCAGGCAGAATTTCCTTCTTCTGATGTTTGGGTTCTTCAAGCGCCACCTCGATGCCTTGGGCTTGAAGCTTGGCATTGGCGAGAGCATCTTCAACTGATTCGCGCAAAAGCTGCCCGATCGCAACTTTGAGTGACTTATTGGCAATATCGGCATAACGAAGTTGACCAGCGCGGTCGATCAAAAAGAAATCGGGGTAGTTGTCGGCCAACACGCCAGCAGCAAAAGCCCCCCCAACATCGCGGGCGACTTGCACATTGATCCGTCCGGCATTGACCTTTTCATTGAGTGCGCCCCACCCTGTTTCGGGGTGAATCGCCAGCACAACAAGTCCCTTGTCTGCATTCTTGCGCTGGTGCCGGGCCAAACTCGAAAAGGCCATCATGGATTGCGGGTCATCAGCAACCACACCAATGAGCACCACCTTTCCCTCGATCGCTTCGCTGGTCAGTGCTTGCCCAAGTGTCCATCCATCGAGCCCATCGAAAAGTTCGACTGCGAAGGGTTTGGTCTCAATTTCGCGCAAGGCTTCTTGATGGGCCGCGTCGCCTTCGCGTGCGATTCCAGGCCCCATCTCGGTGCTGCTCATCCCCACGCTGAGCAAGGCGCCCGCGCCCAAGAGTGCTGCCATGATCTTCGTTGTTGCTTGGTATGCCAATGTTTTGCCCTCATAAAGTGATGTTGGGTTGATTTTGTGTGATGCAATATCCTAACCGATCAGATGCGCCAACGATTCAACATCTTCACAATTCCCGCTCTGAATACGAAAAAACCCGCCCATGAAGTGAGTTTCTCAGTCTGAGATCGTTATTTGCGTTAGATCAGTCCTCTTTGGTCTGGATCAGTGGGTCCGACTCAAGGACCTGTTCGAGCGCCTGCTTGAACTCTGGCATCAGCGGGTTCCCCTGCCAGCGAATGGTGCCATCGGTCGAGAGGATCACCGAATGGGGGATCGAGCGTACCTCCATCTCCGAAGCGATGGTCTGCTCGGAATCGTATAAGTTGGAATAGGCAACTTCATGCTTCTCGATGTAGGCGCGGACCTTGGCTTTGGGGTCGTTCATGCCGCTGATGGCCAAGATGGCCAGGTTCTTTTCGTATTTTTGTTGCAACTCGGAGAGCATCGGCGACGCCTTTCGACATGGCGGGCACCAGGTCGCCCAGAACTCGATCACAATCACCTTGCCTTGGGTATCGACTTTTTCGGAGATCCATGTCTCATTACCAAAATCGGCGGGGAGTGGCTTGCCTTGAAAGTTTTTCGCACCGAGTTTTTTTGCCATGTTATGGCCAGGCCAGTCGGCTTTGGCATAAAGGGCTTTGTCGATCGTGGGCATGGGCTTGGCATGGTTCATGCCATCGTGAGACGAGTGTTCCTTGATCGTCTCTTTGGCTTTGTCCATGCTTTGTCCATCATGGTGATGGTCTGGGCCAAGAAGCCCGAACGACATGCCTGCCGCAGCGATGATGAGTGTGAGTAGGTTCATGGTGATTGCTCCTGAGTAATCTTGGTTGTCAATCCTGGTTGTCAGTGGCCGGGATTGTTTGGGTTCGCTTGCGGCGGGTTTCGTATTTGTGGGTCGATGTATCTGTGGATACCAACCGCTCCGGCTGCTGCGATATTCAATGAATCCACATCTTTTGCGATTTCAATTCGCACCCGCAGGTCCGCTTTTTTCAGCACTTCATCACTCAACCCGGGTCCTTCGGCTCCAAAGAGCAGCGCAGGCTTATCAACCTTCCGATTGAGCGATTCGTCGATCGTGATTGAATCGGCTCGAGGTGTCAAGGCGATCGTCGTCAACCCGAGCCTGTGTAAATCGTCAAGACTCGAAGCCAAATCATCAACCATCGCAAAGGGTACTTTGAGCACATGTCCCATCGACACCCGCAAGGCTTTGCGATACAGCGGATCACAGCACCGTTGAGTCATCCAGATGCCCACGCCATCGCCTCCCAGTGCGGCGACCGAGCGAAACATCGACCCGACATTATCATGATTGCTCAAATCCTCGAGCACCACCAACGCCCGGCACCCCTGAGCCAACTCGATCGGATCAGGATTGGGCAAACGAATCCCACAGGCGAGCAATCCCCGGTGCATCGGAAATCCGACGATCTCGTCGATGACCGCCTGTGAAGCACCATACACAGGCACGCCCTCAGGCACCGATGTCAACACATCGGCAATGTTCTTGGCCCGATTTGTTGTCACCAGCACCGAATGGATTGGAAACTTCGATCGGATCAGCTGCTCGACCACCAGCACCCCCTCAGCAATAAAGAACCCTTCATCTGAGATTCGATCTGGGTTGGTGTCGGCGTGTGGATTATGCGCTGCTTTGAGCCAAGCATCTTTTTGATTGAGAAACACCCCGATTCTCGGATCTTTGGGGTCATGGATTTCAATCATTGAGCCGATCATCTTTTCATAGACCATTCATTCTACCAGTCGAGCACCACGCCCCCATGATTACACCCGCCATATCCGAATCCATGACCATCTTCCAAGCCATTGTCCTTGGGCTTGTCGAAGGGATCACCGAGTTCCTTCCCGTGTCCTCCACCGGGCATCTGATCATCGTATCAGACTTGCTTGGTCTTGGCGACACTGCTTCGCAGCGATCGGCGGTCGATACCTTCAATATCTTCATTCAAGGGGGCGCGATCCTCGCCGTCTTGGGGCTGTACTTTCCCCGGGTGATCCAAATGCTCAAGGGACTCGCCGGTAAGGATCAACTCGGGCGCAAACTCGCCTTCAACCTCATCATCGCCTTTCTCCCTGCTGCGGTACTTGGAGTGCTCTTCAACGACTTAATCGAAGAAAAACTTTTTAATACTCCTGCGGTCATCTCGGCCTTGGCATTGGGAGGGATCTTCATGATTGCCCTTGACAAAATCAAGTTCAACAAGGACAATGAGGATGAATTGGAATCGCTCGACATCACCTCGTTGAGTTGGAAACAGGCGTTGTTCATTGGGTTCATGCAGACCATCGCGATGTGGCCCGGCACGAGTCGATCCATGATGACGATTGCGGGCGGGGTGATTGTTGGGCTCAAACCCAAACAGGCAGCAGAGTTCAGCTTCTTACTCGGCTTACCCACACTCGGCGGCGCATGCGTCTATTCGCTGACCAAAAACATCAAAGAAACTTCGGATGCAGGCACGCCCAATATGTTTGAGGTGCTCGGATGGATGCCGATCATCGCCGGGATCGTTGTCGCAACGATCTCGGCTGCCTTGGCCGTCCGCTGGCTGGTAAGTTTTCTCAACAAACATGGGCTGGCACTCTTTGGATATTATCGCTTGGGGCTGGCCGCCTTGCTTGGTTTTTTGATCGCAACCGGGACTGTTTCACTCGATGCGCCCCAACCCGAAGCTGTCCCAACTTTGGAACTTGACCAATGAGTCCTCCCGAAACATCATTTCCCAAATCTCAGATCGAGATTGTCCTGCTCGAAGGCACCCATGAATCGGGCACTGCGGCACTTGTTGATTCCGGGTTCAGTGTTCGCACGCACAAAGGCGCCCTTGAAGATAAAGCACTGATCACCGAGATCAAACGCGCTCACATTGTCGGAATTCGCTCAAAGACCCAACTCACCGATGCTGTCTTTGATCAATGCGATCGGTTGCTGAGCGTTGGGTGTTTCTGCGCGGGGATCAATCAGGTCGATCTCGAATCGGCTGCTTCGCGTGGCATTGCGGTCTTCAACTCGCCTTTCTCGAATACTCGTTCGGTCGCCGAGCTGACCATCGCCGAGATCATCGCCTTGCACCGCAAACTCACTGCTCGATCTCATGCACTCCACCAGGGCATCTGGGACAAGAGCGCTGCGGGGTCACACGAAGTGCGAGGCAAAACACTTGGCATCATCGGGTACGGACATATCGGCTCACAGGTGTCGATTTTGGCAGAATCATTGGGTATGAAGGTGCAATTTTTTGATACGCTCTCGAAATTGTCGCTGGGCAATGCGCAATCCGTAAGCTCGATCGACGAACTTGTGCGCACAAGTGATGTCATCACCATCCATGTCCCCGATGCCGACTCCACTCGGTCCATGTTCGGCAAAGACCAAATCGCAATGATGAAACCCGGAGCCTACCTGCTCAACAACGCCCGAGGCTCAATCGTCGATCTCGATGCCATGCGCGATGCGATCGAATCGGGGCATCTGGCAGGGGCAGCGGTCGATGTGTTCCCCGATGAACCAGCCAAATCCGGCGAATCGTTTTCAAGCCCATTGCAAGGCTTGGACAATGTCATCCTCACGCCTCATGTCGGAGGCTCGACCATCGAAGCCCAAGAAACGATCAGCCTCGATGTCGCCAACAAGCTCACGCGGTTTTTGAACCAGGGCACGACGACCGGAGCGGTCAATGTTCCCGAAGTTGACCTGCCCGAACAGCATCGCCAAGACGACCAACGCTCGCACCGCATTCTCAATTTTCACCGCAATGTACCGGGCGTGCTCAACAAAATTCACGAAGCAGCTGCCGAGCTCAACATCAATATCTCCGGGCAATACCTCCAAACCAATGCCCAAATCGGATACCTCGTCCTTGACGCCGATCCATCGAACGCTGCCGAGTTGCACAAGCGGATTAACGCGATCGAAGAATCCATCCGCACTCGAATTTTGTGGTGATTCTTGGTAGAACGGGCTTCCAGCCCGTTTCTTTTTTCGTTTCTAAGAAAACGGGCTGGAAGCCCGTTCTACCGGGAGTAAGAAATTGTCCGCTCGACTGCGAACAATCCTCGCATGATCGAAATCCATCGCCCAGCCCGATCGCTCGAACACACCAAGGTCATCGCCCATGACTTGGCAGCTGTTCTTCGCCCGGGCGATCTCGTCAAGCTCGTCGGCGAAATGGGCGCGGGGAAAACCACCTTTGTGCGCATGCTCGTCGAATCCTTCGGGATCGATCAGAGCGCGGTCTCATCGCCGACCTTTGTCATCATGAATATGTATGACCGAGGCGAAGGCCGCCCGCCAATCGCGCACATGGATTGTTATCGGCTTGGCGACGAATCCGAGCTCGATGCGCTGGGATGGGATCAGATCATCGACAGCGGCGCGATCATCCTGATCGAATGGCCCGATCGCATCGCATCGGTTCTTCCCAATGACACCCTCACCGTTGCCATCGACCATGTCGATGAACACGCCCGATATTTCGCTTTTTCGATTCCCGATTCGTGGACCGATCGCGCCGGGTTCGATGCCATCCGTCCACGCCCCGAGACCACCTGCCCAACCACAGGCGCCAAAGTTCCCAGCGACTCGCTGACTTGGCCCTTCGCATCTGAACAAGCGCGAATGGCGGATCTCAACGCATGGTTCGACGAAAAGCACAGCATCTCGCGTCCGATCGAGCAGGCCGACATTGAGCAGGGTGATTAAAATTTTGTCTCGGATACCCAGAAAGAGGGCCCACGCCGAATCTCATCTTCCTATGCAATCTTGTCATACAAGAAACGGGTCGTCAAATGTGATACTGTATTGTTATGTCCATACTTGCCCAATCAGATGTTGAATCGGCTGCCAATGCTTGGTCGTTATTTGTTGACTCGTTCGATGTCTTCTCCGTCGCGTTGATTCTCGGATCATTGGTCGCGATGACGCTGATCGTGCGCATTATGATGGATGCTCGGCAATCGGTCATCGCGCCCGAATCAAACTACCAAAATCTCCGCGAGCACCTGATGCAAGGGAATCTGGGGCGCTTTGAAAAGGGACTCGCCGAGGACTCAACGATCGTTTCTGTTGCTGCCAACGCTGCATATCGAGCACGGGACAAGGGCAAAGATGCGATGCGTGATGCGGCCGAACTTGCTGCATCCAATGCGTGTACCCGGTGGGTGCGTCCGCTTGATACGCTTCGGATGATTGGTGAGCTGGGCCCCTTGGTCGGATTGGCGGGGACGGTTTGGGGGATGATTATCGCCTTTGTTCGTCTTGGACAGGCGGGTGGATCGGCGGGTCCAACGGATTTGTCGCTGGGGATTTCCAAAGCATTGTTTCACACCATGCTCGGATTGGTGTTGGCAGTGCCTTGTTTGCTGGTCTATGGATTGTATCGCTCGATTGTCGAGAAACACTGCAATACTGCAATGGCCCAGGCGGGGGAGATTGTGGACATGATCCCGGTTGATGGGGACACTGATCACTCATGAGAAGCCGATCGATCATCTCGGGCGAAGGGGTAGGCGCGCGGATCAATGTGACGCCAATGATTGATGTGGTGATGGTGCTGATTGTATTTTATTTGTTGGTCGGCCAGTTGGCCGTTGACCGCAAGGCCTCGATCGAGTTACCTGCTTCGGCTTTCGGGATCGACCACACACAGGAAGAGGATCCGATTGTGGTTGGTGTGAGCGCTGATGGGATGATTTCGATCAATGGGCAGACGATCGGTTCTCAACGGTTCGCAGGGGAAATAGAGGGCATGCACACGCGCTCGCCAAATACGCCGATCCGTATCCGTGCTCATCGAGATGCACCCTTTGGTGTGGTGCGTCCAGTGATGGCTCAGCTTCGTGATGCTGGGGTGATGCGTGTTGAACTTGTAACCGAGCAAAAACGATGAATGATCATGCTCCAAATCGAACACGGGCATTGACTCGTCGCAATGTGCTCAACCGATCATCGCGGTTTGGTCCCAACATGACGCCGATGGTCGATGTGACGCTGGTGATTTTGATTTTTTTCATGGCCAGCGCGTCAATTGCAGGACATGAATGGTTCTTGCGTGCCCACCTGCCTGATGCGCAAAATCCGGACCTTGCGAACTCTGGATATACGCTCCCGACGCCGATGCTCAGTGCCGAGTTGTTTGTGCGCGATGACGCTATTCTGGTTCGCGGTTTTGGCGCTGATCCTCGCCCGATCGAAACGGTCATCGAGCAAATCCAAAGGATGGACTCCAAACTTGCGTCGGGATTGATTCTGGGGATTCTTGCCGGAGATGAAGTCCCTTATGCAGCGGTGGTTTTGCTTCACGATGCTGCAGCGTCACGGGGGATGACGGTCGCCATCCGGTAAACTGTTTTCGACCGGTATGATGGATGTGGCAGGATGGGGCGAATCGGAATCGGGGTTCTGCTCGAGTCCTGGTCGGGCTTTAAGCCAGGCGAGTCCGAAACCGGCGCAAGCGAGGTTGACGACGGATTCGATCGCCGTGACGAAGAGGACTGCGATGATGATCGGGGTCTGTCCTGCGGTGTCTTCGGTCAAGGCTGCAGAGGAAATGCCAACCATGGAAGCGATGGCGATGGTACCTGCTTCGCGAGTGCCGAGCATTCCGACGGGTGATGCCATACCGATGAGGAAGTAGGTTGCTCCAAGAAGCAGCGAGTCTGAGCCTGAGATCGGTAGATCGAGCACACGGGCAGCAACATAAAACCGCATTACGAAAGTCAGGATGTCGAGAATTCGAAAGAAATTGCCCAGCAGCGCTGCCCGGCTATTGGCGAGCATTTCGAATCCGATGTGAACTCGGCTGTAGTTTTGGGTTGAGGTAATTTTTTCGCCGAGTAGTTTGGCGATCCGGCGGGTGCCGATGTCACCTTCGAGTTGGCGGGCAATGAGCGAGCCGACAATGGTTGAACCGAGGATGCCGATCCCCGAGACGATCCACCAGAGCGTGTTGATTTCTTGTTGCCAGAGACTCACCGCCGCGATGGGACCAAACACCGCGAGCATCAGAAAGGTGACGGCCACGATCCATGCGCCGATGGTCAGCATCGGGATTTTGTCTCGCCGGTTATGGATCACAAAGCGCGAAACGATCGAGAGTTTGAATGGGAGATACGCCAGGAGGGTGGAAATTGCGTTGGTGGCGATGACATCGGTGGGGCGGAGTTTGTGGACGGGGTTCATGACGACCCAAAAGAGCATGCCGTTGAATGCAACAGAGATTGCAGCCAAAGACATGAGCATCATGAGTTCGGCAGGTGTGGCGTGGGAAAGCTTGGCGAGTTGTTCGCGATTTTCATCGCGTAGCGCCACGCGCACAGCCCACACCAGCACAGCCAGCGACCCGCCAAACCCGATGACTTGCATCAGCGCCATCGGGATGCTGCGTTTGGTGCTTGGGATGGAATTGGCAGATTCATTCATTTGGGCACTCGAAAGACGGCGCGGTTTGGCTCGTGGCTTTGAGGATTCGTCCAGACATATATCGGCTCGGTGAGCGTATTGATCCATTGATTGAGTTGCTCAGGTGTGATCGACTCAGGCAGCCAACCCGAACGGGCAAAGCGTCCGAGTTCGGAGAAACTGATGACGATGAGATCAATGTGCTCATCATGCAACGATTGCATCCAACGCATAGGCTCGTCGGGATGTGCCCCAATCGCGTTTTCGATCAGCCAACGATCGTAAACGGTGTTGTAGAGGATCGGGGATCGGAGATAGAATGGCGTTGCATCGCCGAGCAGGTAGATGATTTCCCCGGGATGGGCGATGGTGTTGAGTGTGGCGGTCCAGGGCGGATTGTCGATCTCAACTTCGCTGGTGAAGACGCCAGCCCCGAGATCAATGAGCGTGAACGGGTTGCCTGATGACTGATTCGCAGCGATAAGGATCGTCCATCCAATCGAGATGATTGAGCATATGGCAACCACGCTGCGACGAACTTGCCCGTAGGATATGCTGGCCAATCCAAGCGCGCCGACCCCGATGAGCATCGGGGTCATCGGCACCAAGAACCGCGATTGCAGGTGGGTGAACATCATCCAACTCAGGATCGGTAGCACAATTGCACCAGTGACCACGAACCCGAGCTGGCGTGTTGTGCGCCTGGCGAGGAGCACGATGCATCCGATGAGCCCAACCCAAGGCGTGATGGCCCACTGAAGATTGGTGAATCCGCGATATTGTGAGATATGCATGGTGCCATTTGAGTCGGGCACGATGAGCATCATGAACCGATCGAGGATTGATCCGGTGAAACGGTGGGCATCGCTGTAGATCGCATGTTGGGCATCGGTCCAGTGTCCATCACCAAAGACAGATGCGAGCTGGGGAAAGACCGGATTGCCCGTGGCGATTTCGTTGCGCACAAGCCAAGGCATCAGCGTCAGCACACCAATCACCAAACCCAGAGTGATCGGTTTGCCCCATTGCCGAATCGGGATCGTCGAAAGCAACACCACGCCGACGGATGGCGCGAGCAAAAATAAGGCGGTGGGTTTGATGCTGCACGCGCCGCCGACGATCAGGGCTGTTACGACCGAGCGGAATGTGCTCGACGCATCGCGCTCCAAGGCAACCCTCAAAGCGCCGATTCCGAGAAATACCACGCCCATCTCGTTGTACGCAAGCGACCCGACCACAACAATCCAAGGCGTGCCCACCATCAAGACCCGGGCACACAGACCAGAATGTCGGTCCTCAAGATCGGCATCGGGCAAGTAGAGTTCTATTGCCCGCCGAGCGACGGATCGAGCTGCACAAGCACTCATAATGACCAAGATCACGGAAAACAGTTGCGTGCTCATCAGCACCTGGGCATCATTGGCAAGGAACCCGGACAATCCCGTCGAGGTTGTCTTGGGTGCATTGGCAAGGCACGCAAAGTGCAAATACGCACTTTCAAAGTAGCCCGGCAAGAACGAATAGACATTGTGTTCGCTGGGCCAAATTCGCCCCGCTTCGAGCCATTCGCGAGGGAGTTGGAGGTGGTAACTCAGGGCGTCATAACTTCCAAACTCTGAATCCCAAAGCACGCCCGGCGGATTCAAGCCCATCGCCACCACCAATACACACCCGAACACAAACCCAACCCCCGAGATCGAAACCGTGACCCGTCCGATCGCGCAGCTGAAATCATCGGCATAGGTGCGAAGGTCTAATCCGACAAGCAGGCACCCAAACCCGGTGATGATCCAAGCGGTAATCGGGTTGAGCAAGCCCAATACCCCAAGCCCATGCGTAAGTGAAAGGGTGATGGTCAGCCCGATGCTCAGCTCGATGACCCAGCGCGTGGGGGTCGCCCGGGTCCATCGGCGGGCGATGCGTCCGACGCCCAGTGAGCCGACGAGATAAATCAGTGGAATCCAAGCGCTATTGAGCACCACGAAAACGGCCTCGACGATCCGATCAAGGAGCCCCCCACCCATGCCAATGGCGAGTAGAATCGGTGCGAAACCGGCCCCGATGAGGATATAGACGAGCATCGCGGGCGATCCGACGAGTTGAAGTGGGCGATTTTTTCCTGATTCGAGACCGGGCATGGACTCGGATTGTACACGCTTGGTACCTAGAATCGGGCTATGGGTCTCGAACCGATCAAACCGGCGTCTTCTGAGCATTTTGAATCGATGGAAATCATTGCGCCTCTGTGTGCGGTTTTTCGGCGGGCGCTCAAGGAAGAAGGGTTGAAATATACCCCTGAACGCGCCCGAATCCTTGATACGATCATCGAGTTCGATGGGCTGTTTGAAGCTGACCAACTCCTCGATGCACTCAAAGCCAACGGATACCAAGTCTCCAAAGCCACGGTTTATCGCACCCTCAAACTGCTCGAATCTTGCTCGATCATTCAGCATGTACTCTTCGATCGTGACCAATCACACTATCAACTGGCCTTTGGCAAACAGGGCAACACGCTTTTGGTCCATGTCGATACCGGGGAAGTCGAGACCATCGAACTCCCCGAGTTGATCGCACTGCGTGATGCGATCTGTCAAAAGCGAGGCTTCAAAGCCCAAGGGCACAAGCTCCAGATCTTTGTCACCGATGCCTAATCCACGCCGACCTGCATTCAAAGCTTTGTCGTGTCCTCAAGGGTACGCCATTTTGGCACATCGGGCGTACTCGATGGGAAATCATGTTTTGATATCTTCTTGGCGTACGATAGAGCAATGAAGATTGCACTGGCACAACTCAACCCGACGGTTGGCGACATCGCAGGAAACAGCCGAAAGATCATTCAAGCCCTCGACCATGCCCGCGAACAAGGCGCAGAGATGGTGGTGTTCTCGGAGCTGGTGATCTGCGGCTATCCTCCCCGAGACCTGCTCCAAGTCGAAGGGTTTGCCGATCAATGCGCCGCGATGACCAAGTTCATCGGCGAAGAACACACCAAAGACATCGCCATCATTCTCGGGACACCTTTGCCTGTTGCTGCAACCAGCGGTGTCGGCATCGCCAACTCGCTCGTGGTTTACAGCAACAACGAATATCTGGGGTACTACGATAAACGCCTGCTCCCCACTTACGATGTGTTTGACGAAGATCGGTACTTTACGCCCGGCGAAGATCAACGCATCATTGAAATCAACGACACCCGAATCGGACTGGCCATCTGTGAAGACCTGTGGAAGGGCGCCGATGCGGGGTTCTCTGCGCGCTATCGAGACAAACCCGATCCTGTTGAGGAACTCATCAGGGCCAGCGCCGACATCATCATTGCCCCCTCGGCCTCACCGTTTGTTCTGGGTAAAGAGCACAAACATATCAGCATCCTCGCCGCCCATGCTCGCAAACACCATGTACCGGTCGTGTCGGTCAATCAGGTCGGTGCCAATGACGATTTGATCTTTGCCGGTCAATCCACAGCTGTCGATCGACATGGACAAGTATGCATCCAATGCGCACGATTCAACGAAGACTTGGCCTTGGTGGACACCGACCAACTCGAGCCCATCGCGCATCAAGTGTCGTCTGATGAGCAGATCATCATCGAAGCCTTGACTGTGGGCGTACACGATTATGTCACTAAATGCGGGTTCGAAAAGGTCTGCATCGGGCTCTCCGGCGGGATCGACTCGGCAATTGTTGCTGCCATCGCAGTGCGTGCCCTGGGCAAAAAATCTGTTCTCGGCGCCTCGATGCCTGGCCGATTCTCGAGCGAAGGTTCAAAAATCGACGCTTACGCCCTCGCCGACAATTTGGGCATCAACTGTATCACCATGCCGATTGAGCCTGGTTTTCGAGGGGTTAGCGAGTCACTCAACCCTGCTTTCCTCGCGATCGACGAACCTGCATTGGGCGAAACATTGCCCGATCTCACCCAAGAGAATCTTCAATCGCGCATCCGAGGCACAATGATGATGGCGCTTTCGAATCGGACTGGCGGGCTTGTGCTTACGACGGGGAATAAGTCGGAGATTGCGGTTGGGTATTGTACTTTGTATGGGGATATGAATGGTGGGTTGGCGGTGATTGCGGATGTGCCGAAGACGATGGTGTTTTCTGTGTGTCGGTATATGAATGAGCATTTTGCTGATTTTGGTTTTGATTGTCCGCCGATTCCGGTGAGCACGATTGAGAAGCCGCCGAGTGCTGAGCTTGCGCCGGGGCAGTTTGATTCGGATTCGTTGCCGGAGTATGTTGTGCTTGATGCGATTGTGGAGCGGCATATTGAGGGATTGCAGACGGCGGAGCGGATTGTTTTGGAGACGGGGTTTGATGAGGCGACGGTGCGGCGGATTTGTCGGTTGATTGATGTGAATGAATATAAGCGGCAGCAGATGGCGGTGGGGTTGAAGTTGACTTCGATTGCTTTTGGACGGGGGCGGCGGATGCCGATTGCTCAGCGGTGGAGCCGGTGAAAAAATGGAGCACCCGATTTGATGGGTGCTCCATGGGTGTTTGTTTGATTTGGGTGCGTTGGTTTATGGTTCGTAGACCAAGAAGGCGTTTGTGCCGTTGGAGCATCCTGTTGATCCAGGTCCGCCGTTGGTGCACTCTTCTGGGTAGTCTTCGCCACCTGGGGTGCTGGTGCCATCTGGGATGCATTTTGCTCGCCATTGTCCGTATTCGTTTCTGCCGCAGCATGCGTAGTAGCCGGAGCCACATTCAACGCTGCCGCCTGAGGTGAATTGTTTTTGAACGGGGCCTGCGATGTTTTGTGTTCCGACGATGACCAGGGTTGGTTCATCGAATTGCATGGTGTAGCCATCGGTGCTTGTGATGATTCCTCCTTCGTGGAAGAGCCACATGCCGTCTCTGAGGCGGAGGTCGTCTTGGTGGTTGAGGATGTCTCCGGAGGAGCGTTCAACGCCGATGGCGAGGCCTTGCATGAGTATCCATTGGTTGGTGTCTGTTTTTGAAGGTTCGAGGATGAGCAGTTCGTGTGCGTTGTGTTTTGAGGCGGCTTGTTGCATTTGCTTGAGGGTGAGGCCGGGATCGACTGGTTCTTGAGCTTTGGTGGAGTCGATGACTTTGGGGTCTGAGATTGGTGGTCCGATGGCCAATGCGATTGATGATGTTGCGAGGAGAACGATGAAACAAAGGGTGGATTTCATGATGGAGATCCTCTTCTGTTGTGTGCCGTCAGCTTTTGTTGGCCGATACTGGTCGGCTGGTCGGCTGGTCTCAAATGCCAGCTTGATTGTATTATCGCCAAAGACTGGCTTTGTTGTCAAGGGATATTTTGACGAGTTGGAAATATATTGGTTTTCGGTGACGAAAATAGATATACAAGGAGTCTTTATCCTTGTTCATTCACTTGAAAGAGGGGGTGGTTAGAATGTTGTATGCACATTTTACTAAGGGGCATGTGTGGTTGTTGGGTTATTGGTTTGTCCACTGTTCAGAAATCGGTGTTTTTTTGCCGCATTCGGGGCAGGTGTTTGCGTTGAGTTGGTAGAGGAGGTAGCCGCAGGTGCAGCGGGGTTCTTGGATTTGGATTCGGATTTTGAGATTGCAGGTTTGGCAGCGGGCGTCTTTGTTGGATTGGGCTTGGGTGGTTGATTGGCAGCGGGGGCAGGTGAGATTTATTGGGATGGAGGTGTCGAAGGAGGATGGTTCGTCATCGCCTGGTTTGGGGGCGAAGAGTGCGATGGCGCCGGTGGCGATGGATGAGCCGGCGGTGATGATGGTGGAGATTGCCAGGAGGTTGATGATGAGTTCTTCCCAGAACCAGAAGTCTTCGTTGATGATGCCTGTGATCATGATGAAGGCGGTGATGGCTGCGGCGATCAGGGCGGTGCGTTTGATGATTCGGAACCAGAGGAGCGGGACAGTCAATGGGATAATCATGAGTCGGTGCGCTGCGGTGGTGCCGAGGATGAGGGCGATGAAGGCGGGCTTCCAGAAGTAGTCGTCGTATTCATAGCCGATGGATGAATCGAACCAGAGCAGGATGAGGAAGATAAGCATGGAGAGGGTGAGGGATGCGGCGCAGATTCTGAGGGTCCATTTGAGTTGACCATGTTTGGGAGCGGCGGCGATGATGACGATGCCTGCCAGGGAGTAGGCGCCGGTGATGAAAATGGTGGCGAGGATTTCGTCGTCGATCCAGCCGCTGGGGAGGAGGACGGCGGCGATGCCTGTGAACATGGCGAAGGCGACGAGGGAGAGGAAGATTTGGAGGATGAGTTTCTTTTTGAGCATTGTTGAGTGTATCAGTTTTTGGAAGAGGAGGGGTTGGGCTGTGCCTGACGGTTCTAGAGCAAACCAAGGTGACTCGTAGCATTACACCCATTGCCCATTTGAAGACCCGCAGGTGGCAAAGCCCACCAGCGGGGCACCCGGACAATATGCTTTGACTGAGATTACTCTAAAATAACGACTTGTGGTAGCATGGTTCGCCGAACCATGTCTTTGTTTTCAGTCCAATTGTGCAAAAAGAGAACCCGGCTCGGCGAGCCGGGCCACCGGGAACCGAGTCGTCAGACACGCCTAGCTGGAACCGTCGCGCATTCGGTCGAGTCCGGCGGGGAAGGGGTAGCTTGGGAAGACGCCGACATCGGCTCGTTGCCACATTTGG